>Ga0335078_10012574_pt1 | contig 12554 bp, 11 predicted proteins | sample Lox_Sample_32_FD_206711 | JGI IMG/M metagenome (GOLD analysis project Ga0335078, IMG submission 206711) | Soil microbial communities from Loxahatchee National Wildlife Refuge, Florida, United States - Lox_Sample_3.2 | ecosystem: Environmental > Terrestrial > Soil > Wetlands | place: USA... | reverse complement strand
GCCGAGGAAATTGAGGAAGCTGAGGTAGCCGAGGCCGAGGTGTCCGCGGGCGAAACCCCGCCAGCCGCGGAGGAAGCCCCGGCAACCGCCGAAAAAGCCCCGGCCCCGGCCCCAGCCTCCGACCTCGCCGCGCTGCCGGTCCCGAACTACGACGAGCTGACCGTGGCCTCGCTGCGCGCCCGTCTCCGCAACCTCGACTCGTCGCAGGTGCGGGCCCTGCTGGACCATGAGAAAGCCAACGCCGGGCGGCCGGCCGTGCTCACGATGTTCGAGCGTCGCATCGCCAAGCTGGACAGCGGCGAGGCCTGATCCGCGCGATGGCGCTGGAGACGAGCCCGGAGGCGCCGGTTCCCGTCCGCACCGTGCTGCGCCTGGTCGGGGAGTGGGTCGGCCGCCTGGGCCGGATCTGGGTCGAGGGCCAGATCGCGGAGCTGAACCGGCGCGGCAGCACCGTGTTCCTGACCCTGCGCGACCCGCTCGCGGCGGTGTCGGCGCGGGTGGTGTGCACGCGGGCGGTGCTCGAGGCCAGCGACCCCGCCCCGGCGGAAGGGGCCCGGGTGGTCATCTGGGCCAGGCCGGATTTCAACACCGCCCGGGGCTCGTTCTCGCTCACCGCGCTGGAGATCCGCGCGGTCGGCATCGGTGAACTGCTGGCCCGGCTGGACCGGCTGCGCCGGTCGCTGGCCGCCGAGGGCCTGTTCGCACCGGAACGCAAGCGCCCGCTGCCGTTCCTGCCCGGGATGGTCGGCCTGATCTGCGGCCGGGATTCCGCGGCCGAGCGCGACGTGCTCCAGAACGCCGCCCGGCGGTGGCCGGCCGTTCGGTTCCGGGTCCGGCCGGTCGCCGTGCAGGGCCCGTATGCCGTGGCCGAGATCGTCGAGGCGCTGCGGGAGCTTGACGCCGACCCGGAGGTCGACGTGATCATCGTGACCCGCGGCGGCGGCTCGGTCGAGGATCTGCTGCCGTTCTCCGACGAGAGCCTGATCCGGGCGGTGGCGGCGTGCCGGACCCCTGTGGTCAGCGCGATCGGGCACGAGCAGGACGCGCCGATCCTCGACTATGCCGCCGACGTCCGCGCCTCGACGCCCACCGACGCCGCCCGCCGCGTGGTGCCCGACGTCGCCGAGCAACTGGCGCTCATCGGCCAGCTGCGCTCCCGGGCGCGCCGGTGCCTGGCGGGCCGGCTGGACCGGGAGATGTCCTTCCTGGCCGCCATTCGCTCACGGCCCGCGCTGGCCAATCCGGTGCGCGAGATCGAACGGCAGCAGGAACTGGTGACCGCGCTGGCCCAGCGGGCGCGGCGGTGCCTGTCCGCCAGCCTGGACCGGGCGAGTGACGACATCGCCCACACCCGGGCCCGGCTGATCGCCTTGTCGCCGGCCGCCACGCTCCGCCGCGGCTACGCGATCGTGCAGCACGCCGACGCCAGCGTCGCGCGTTCCGCCGCCGAGATCGCCGCGGACGAGGCGCTCACGATCAGGTTCGCCACCGACCAGCTGTCGGTCACGGCGACCCGGCCGCCGATGCCATAACCATTTCTATAGCAAGGCCGGTCCTTTCGATGACCGGTAATGGCGTTTCTCCTGGCGGGCATTTGGCGACAACAACTTTGCCTTAGCGCGCAATGGCGGTAATCGCTGACCGCCATGGTACGTGTCCGCTCTTAGATAACACCGATAGCTTCACGGGGGCACCGAAGTTGTCTGTCGTCGTCAGGACGGCCGCGCAGGCCCGACAGGCTTGCGCGGCCCACGCCACGCCGGCGCCCGGGAACCGGGCGAGGTCCGGCGGTCTCGATGGCCTGCGCGCGCTCGCGATACTGGCCGTCATCGCATTCGGCCAGAACCTGCCCGGGGCGCGGGGCGGATTCCTCGGCACCGATGTGTTCTTTGTGCTGAGTGGTTACCTCATCACCGACCTGCTGGTCGCGCGGTTCGACCGCGACGGCCGGCTCGACCTGCGCGGCTTCTGGGCCCGCCGGGCCCGGCGGCTGCTGCCCGCCCTCGCCGTGGTCCTGGTCACCGTGGCCGCGGCCGTGACCCTGCTCGAGCCCGGCCAGGTGCCGGCCCTGCGCAGCGCGCTGCTGCACGCCGTGACCTTCACCAGCAACTGGCCGCTGGCGCTGGCGCAGCGCTCGCCCGGTACCGCCCTCGGGCCGGCGTCCCCGCTGCAGCACCTGTGGTCGCTGGCGATCGAGGCGCAGTTCTACCTGATCTGGCCGATGGTGCTGGCCGGAGTGCTGGCCCGCACCCGCCGCAGGCGGCTGGCGGCGGCCATCGCGTGGCTCGGCGCCGTGGCGTCGGCGTGCGCGATGGCCCTCGCCTACCTGCCCGGTTCGGACCCGTCGCTGGTCTACTACGGGACCGGCACCCACGCCAGCGCGCTGCTCATCGGCGCGGCGCTGGCGCTCACCTGGCCGCTGGCCCGGCTGGGCTCCGTCTCACCGGACGCCGCCCGCCAGCTCGACCTGCTGGGCGTGATCGGCTTCGCCGGGCTGGCCGTGGCGGTCAGCGAGTTCTCCGCGGCCGATCCCGGCCTCTACCCAGACGGGCTGGTCTTCACCGCGCTCGCGGCGGGCGCGGTGCTGGCCGCCGCGGCCGCGCCGGGCCAGATCGCCGCCGTGCTGGGCTGCCGGCCGCTGCGCTGGCTCGGCCTGCGCTCGTACGGCATATACCTGTGGCACTGGCCGGTGATCGTGCTGTTCACCGCGGTCGCCGGCGCCGGGGCCAGCGTGGCCGAGGCCCGGCTGGTGGAGACCGTGCTGCCGATCGCGGCGGCCGCCGCGTCGTGGCGGTGGATCGAGGTGCCGGTGCTGCGCGAGGGCGTGCTGGCCATGCTCCGTCAGCGCGGCCGGCAGGTCGCCGGCTCGCTGGCGGCGGCCCCCCGGGCGATGCCGGTGGCGATAGCCGGCGCGCTCCTCGCCGCCGCCTGCACCGCCGGTTATGGCGTCCTTAACGCTCCGGCCCGCCCGGCGCCCGGCCCGGCGGCCGCCCCGGGCACCCGGGTCAGCGTCGCGACCGCGGGCGGCCTGGGCGTCGGGCCTGCTCCGCATCCGCTCGAGGGCTCGGTGGCCCTGGCCGCGCTGGCCCGGATCCAGGCCTCGACGGTGTTCCCGCTGCCCGGGTCGCTGGTCACGGCCATCGGCGACTCGGCCATGGTCGCGGCCGCGCCCGAGCTGACCGCCGCGATGCCCGGCATCGACATCAACGCGACAGCCGGCCGGACCGCCGCCGCGGCGGTCGCGGTCGCCACCCGCCTGGCCGCCCGCGGCGACCTGCGCCCGATCGTGCTGGCTGCCCTGGGCACCGACGGCCCGGTGACCCGCAAGCAGCTCAGTAAGCTGCAGGCCGCCGTCGGGCCGGGCGGCTGGCTGGTGCTCGTCAACACCGACAGCAGCCAGTCCGGGGCGGCGCGGGCCAACTCCACGCTGGCCGCGGCCGCGTCCCGCGATCCCCGGCAGGTGCTGCTGGTCGACTGGCGCACGGCCGTCAAGAACGACTCCGGCTCGCGGACGGCCCCGCCCCGGCGCGCCGCCGAGACGCTCTATGCCCAGCTGGCCAAGGCAGCGATCGAGACGCTGGGCTGGCACTAGGGTGAGAGCGTGACCGCAGCTGACGATGGCCAGGGCGCGGGGGACGCCCCGCCGCAGCGGCCGCCCTACGAGCAGGCGCGCGACGAGCTGGCCGAGCTGGTCAAGCGCCTCGAGGCCGGCGGCCTGACCCTGGAGCAGTCGCTGCAGCTCTGGGAGCGCGGCGAGCGACTGGCCGCCGTCTGCACCGAATGGCTCGAGGGCGCCCGGGCCCGGCTGGCGGAGGCGATGGCGCGGCGAACCGAGGGCAGCGACCCGGACGCGCCCTTCTGAGACGCGCCCGCCCCCTCGCCAGCGGCCGTCACGCTACGGCCGCGGCGATTCCAGCCGCGACAGGACCTCGATCACGCCGTCGACGATCTTCCGCATCCGCTCGGCGTCCGGGCTGAGCGTCAGCTCCGTGGCGCACAGCCCCAGCGCGCCGGTCATCACGATCGCGACCGCCTGGTCCTGGGGTTCGCCGCTGCGCACGAAGAAATCGGTGTTGACGCTCACCCAGTCGGCGAGCCGCTGCCGCCGCACGAGGTCGAACCCGGGCGGGCCGTCCCCGCTGACGAACAGCCGGAACAGCTCACGCTGCTCCAGGCACACCTCCAGGTACGCCCGCGCGCCGACCAGGAACAGCTGCTTCGGGTCGGTGATCCCGGCCTCGCGCGCCCCGCGCACCGCACGGCGGGTCCGCTCGGCCTGCTCGGCGTTGAGCTCCTCGAAGAGCGTGAGGTACAGGTCAGCCTTTCCCGCGAAGTGGTGGTACAAGCTGCCCACACTGGCGCCGGCCCGGTTCACGATGTCGGTCACGCCGGCCTGGGCGTAGCCCTGCGTGGTGAACACCTCGCGCGCGGCGGCGAGCAGCGCCGACCGCGTCGCGGCGCCGCGCTCGGACGCCTTCGCGGCCGGGTGGGCCCCCTGACGGGCGGCTTGGCGAGCGGCTGACCGCGCCTGGTCTGTTGTCATGCCGATCCGCAGCACTTCCTTGCAGGCCGGGTCGTCACACGGCTACGCCGACCCGTCGGATGAATAAGATTTCATCACGGCGATGACGGGAAGGCGTCCCCTGTGACCGAGAATCAGACCGCTGCCGAAGAAGTCCCAGACCCGCCGGCCCGGCACGCACCGGACCGGAACCTCGCGCTCGAGCTGGCCCGGGTGACCGAGGCAGGCGCGATGGCCGCGGCCCGCTGGGTCGGCCGCGGCGACAAGAACGGTGCCGACGCGGCAGCCGTGAACGCGATGCGGCTGCTGATCAACACGGTGTCGATGGACGGCCTGGTGGTGATCGGCGAGGGCGAGAAGGACCGCGCGCCGATGCTCTACAACGGCGAGCAGGTCGGCGACGGCAGCGGTCCCGCGTGCGACGTGGCCGTGGACCCGATCGACGGCACCCGGCTGACCGCCAACGGCATGCCGAACGCGATCTCGGTGATCGCGGTCAGCGCCCGCGGGTCCATGTACGACCCGTCGGCCGTCTTCTACATGTCCAAGCTGGTCACCGGGCCGGCGGCGGCCGAGGTGGTGGACATAGAGGCCTCGCCCGCCGACAACATCGCGGCGGTCGCGCGCGCCAAGCACTGCTCACCGCACGACGTCACCGTGGTGATCCTGGACCGGCCCCGGCACCAGGCCCTGATCGAGGACGTACGCGCGGCCGGGGCGCGGATCAAGCTCATCACCGACGGTGACGTGGCCGGAGCGATCATGGCCGCGCGCGACGGTACCGGCATCGACCTGCTGCTCGGCACCGGCGGCACCCCGGAGGGCATCATCGCCGCGTGCGCGATCAAGTGCCTGGGCGGCGTCATCCTGGGCAAGCTCGCGCCGCGCGACGACGCCGAGCGCGACCGCGCGGTGAGCGCGGGCCACGACCTGGACCGGGTGCTGACCACCGATGACCTGGTCACGTCGGACGACGCGTTCTTCGCCGCCACCGGGATCACCGATGGCGAGCTGATGGCCGGCGTCCGGTACCGGTCCGGCGGCGCCACCACCCACTCGCTGGTCATGCGGGCCCGGTCCGGCACCCTGCGCAACATCTACAGCGAGCACCAGCTCTGGAAGCTCCGCGCGTACAGCGCGGTCAACTTCGACGGCGACTGAGTGGCCACCGGGACCGCCGCGGCCGGACTATCTTCACCCGGCCGCCGAGCGCGAAGACCCTGACCTCGATCACCGGCGGCTGCGGCGCGCCCGGGGCAGGGGGCCTGCGGCCGGGCTGGCCGGTCTGCCGGCTCAGCACCGAGGTGCCCGTCGTCTCGACCACGACCCCCTCGGGGACGATCAGTTCCAGGGTGCCGCCGATCACGGTCGCGAGCAGCGTGGTCCGCTGGCTCTGCAGCAGCGCCTCCCGCAGGTCCAGCACGACCTCGCCGAAGACCGCGCTCACCGCGAGCCGGTCGGGCACCACCCAGCGGCCCTCGCGGCGCTCCCGGGCGAAGATGCCCGCGACCGGCCTGCGGCCGTCCAGCCGGATAGGCTGGGCTGACGGCGCGGCCAGGTCGGAGGTCAATGCCGCCAGCTCGCCGAGGGTGCGGGCCGCGTAGGCGCGCTCGGTGCGCTCGGAGTGCTCGGCCAGGGTCAGCCGGCCATCGCCCGCAGCCTCCGCGAGCAGGGTGATCACCCGTTCGCGGTCCGCGTCGGAGGCACGCAGATCGCGAGGCGGCGGGCGCGAGGTCACATGCCGAAGATACCTCTGGACGAGGTCAAGCCGGGCGGGCAACCGGACCCGGCGCGGCCCGCCCTGGGCGTGGCGCCGGCCTCGCACCCGGCCCTGGCTGGCTGGCTGGCCACCCCGATGGTCTGTTAGTTTTGTCTAAGCAAATATCTGCTCCTCGGAGGAGCCCGGGGAGATCCCGGCGGTACTCCGGGGGGAGCCCCGGGAGAGGGAGAACGTGCGGTGGCTACGCCCGCATCCGGGATCGGCCGGAGCGACAACTACAAGTGGGTCGCGCTGTCCAATACCACGCTCGGCATGCTCTCGGCCACCGTCAACGCGTCCATCGTGATCATCTCGCTGCCGGCCATCTTCCGCGGGATCAAGCTGGACCCGCTGACCCCGGGCAACGTCAGCTACCTGCTCTGGATGCTGATGGGCTACCTGGTGGTCTCGGCCGTGCTGGTGGTGACGCTCGGCCGGCTCGGCGACATCTACGGCCGGGTGCGGATGTACAACGCCGGGTTCGCGGTGTTCGGGCTCGGCGCGCTCGCGCTGCCGTTCGACCCGCTGACCGGCCCGGCGGGCGCGATGTGGCTGATCGGCTTCCGGGTCATCCAGGCCGTCGGCGGTGCCATGATCATGGCCAACTCCCCCGCGATCCTGACCGACGCCTTCCCCTCCGACCAGCGGGGCATGGCGATGGGCATCAACCAGGTGGCCGGCATCTCGGGCCAGTTCATCGGGCTGATCCTGGGCGGGGTGCTGGCGGCGGTCGACTGGCGGCTGGTGTTCATCGTCTCGGTGCCGATCGGCATCGGCGGCACGATCTGGTCCTATCTGAGCCTGCGGGAGGTCGGGGCGCGGACCCCGGCCCGGATCGACTGGCTCGGCAACATCCTGTTCGGGCTCGGCCTGATCGGGATCCTGGTCGGCATCACCTACGGCCTGATCCCCTACGGCGGGCACGCGATGGGCTGGACCAACCCCCTGGTGCTCGGCGGGCTGATCGGCGGGGTGGCGCTGCTGGTCGCGTTCTGCTTCACCGAAACGCGGGTCGAGGCGCCGATGTTCGACCTGCGCCTGCTGCGGATCCGGGCGTTTGCGGCCGGGAACGCGGCCACGCTGCTGGCCGCGATCGCCCGCGGCGGGCTGCAGTTCATGCTGATCCTCTGGCTGCAGGGGATCTGGCTGGTGCTGCACGGCTACGCGTTCAAGGACACGCCGCTGTGGTCGGGCATCTACCTGCTCCCGCTCACCTGCGGTTTCGTCGTGTCCGGACCGCTATCGGGCAAGCTGTCGGACAAGCACGGGGCCCGGGCGTTCGCCTCGGGCGGGCTGCTGCTGTCGGCCGCGGCGTTCGGCGGGCTGCTGCTGCTGCCGACCGACTTCAGCTATCCGGCGTTCGCCGCGCTGATCTTCCTGGCCGGCGCGGGCATGGGGCTGTTTTCCGCGCCCAACGCCGCCGCGATTATGAACAGCGTCCCGGCCCGGCAGCGCGGCGCGGCGTCGGGGATGCTGGCCACGTTCCAGAACTCCGGCTTCGTGCTGTCCATCGGCATCTTCTTCTCGCTGATGATCGCCGGTCTGTCCAGCACGCTGCCCACCACGCTCACCAACGGCCTGACCGCGCACGGCGTGCCGCACGCGATCGCGCAGCAGATCGGGCAGGCGCCCCCGGTGGCCAGCCTGTTCGCCGCGTTCCTCGGCTACAACCCGGTGCACCAGCTGCTGGGCCCGACCGGGGTGCTCGCGCACCTGCCAGCGGCCCAGGCCGCGGTGCTGACCGGGCGGCAGTTCTTCCCCGAGCTGATCACCGGCCCGTTCCACCACGGCCTGGTGATCGTGTTCAGCACCGCGATCGTGATCCTGGTCATCGCCGCGGGCGCGTCGCTGCTGCGCGGCGGCCGGTACGTGCACGACGAGCACGCCGCGGCCGGGGGCACGCCGGCGGAGGCCAAGGCGGCGGGCCGCCCGGCGGCCAGCGGCGCCCAGCGGCGGGGCGACGGCGCGTGACGGGCACTAGGGCTCGGTGGGGGCGGTGGGGGCGGTGACCTGGTCGGCGGCCGGCACGCTGGCCGGCCGGCGGGCGCGCCGGACGGCGGCGGCCGCCAGGCCCAGCAGGAGCCAGCCCAGCGCGACGAACGGCAGCAGGTTCATCAGCGTGTAGGCGGGCGGGCGCAGTATCCCCCACAACGGGAACAGGAAGATCAGCGCGGCCGCGCCCGGGATGATCAGGTGCCGCCAGACCCGGAACTCGGCGCGGAACTCGGTCCGGAACGCGCGGATGACCGCCAGGTTCACGGCGGTGTAGACCAGCACGACCGCGAGCCCGCCCGCCCCGCCGAGGTAACCGAACGTGCGCACGCCGCCGTAGGCGACGGTCAGCGGCAATCCGAGCAGGAGCGTGAGCACGGCCATGCCGCCGATCGCGACCACCGGCGTCCGGCGGCGGGACAGCCGGGCCAGCAGCCCGGGCAGCGCCCGGTCGCGGCCCATCGCGAACAGCACCCGGATGGCCGCGTTGATCGCGGCGATCACGAAACCGAGCCCGGTCAGCACCACCACCAGGGTGATGACCCACAACGCCGACGGCGACCAGTACCGGCTGGTGAGATAGCCCAGCGGGCTGGGCTGCAGCATGAAGCCGCCGATGCCGGACCGCCCCACCCCGAACGCCTCCGCGCAGGCGACGAGCAGGTAGAACACCCCGGTGACGACGACGATGCCGATGATGCTGGCCGGGACCGAGCGACGGGAGTCCCTGGCTTCCTCGCCCAGCGCGGCGGCCGCCTCGAACCCGGCGAACGCCGTGATGCCGTAGATCATCGCGTCGGTGATGTCGGTGAGCATGGCGTGCGGCGAGGAGGCCGGGGAGAACGCCGCGGCCGAGTAGTGCGCGGGACCGACCTTGACCAGGATCGTGATGGCCAGCGCCGCGATCACCGCCATCTCGCCGGCGACGAGGGCCAGGTCGGCCCAGGACGAGACGCCGATGCCCAGGTAGGCGGCCAGGGACACCACGGCCAGGATGACCAGGAACAGGGCCCAGGGGGCGACGGTCACGCGGAGTTCGCTGGCCAGCAGCTGGGACGCGTAGGCGCTGGTCAGCCCGATGCCGGCGGGCACGAACATCGCGTAGCCGAACACCATCATCCAGCCGGTCAGGAAGCCGGCGGTCCGGCCCAGCCCGCGGCTGTTGTAGGTGTACGCCCAGCCCGCCGACGGCACCCGGCGGGCGAACTCGGCGATGCTGAGCGCGCAGCACAGCGACGCCACGAACGTGATGAGCACGACCAGCGGGGCGGCGAACCCGGCGTACGCCACCACCAGGACCAGCGCGGTGATGACCGAGGCGGCCGGGGCCACGATGCTGGTGCCGAACGCGGTCACCCGGGCCGGGCCCACCACGCCGCGGGCCAACCCAGGAGCCCGCTGAGTGCTAGCGCTCATGGCGTCGCCTCCTGGTGCCATTGTCGTGCTTGACCTGATCCGATACTTCAGCACAGCATTAGAACGGTCTAGACCTTCTGAGGGGCACTGTCACGGCATGGACGACCTCCAGGCGCGTCCGCGGCCCAGTCGGGCGCGGCGGGCGGGCGGGCCAGCGTTTGATCTTGTCGTATCCAAGCTGCGCCGTCCCCCGACCCGGCCCGGCACGGTCCGCCGGTCATCGCTGATCGAGCGGCTGACGCGCGGCGACCCCCGCCCGGTCGTTACGGTGGTCGCGCCCGCGGGCTACGGCAAGACCACGCTGCTGTCGCAATGGGCCGAGCGCGGCGGTCACCGGGTGGCCTGGGTATCGGTCGACGAGCGGGACAACGACCCGAAGGTCCTGCTCACCTACGTCGCCGAGGCCCTGAACGCGGTGGAGCCCGTCGGCACCCGGGTGTTCGACGCGCTGGCCTCGCCGGTGAGCTCGGTGCCCGGCTCGGTCGTGCCCCGGCTGGGATCGGCGTTCGCGGCGATGACCGCGCCAGTGACGCTGGTCCTGGACGACGTGCACCTGCTGCGCGACTCCGAGTGCCGGGCCGCGCTGTCGGTGCTGGCCGACCACGTGCCGGGCGGCTCCCGGATGGTGCTGGCCGGGCGGGGCGAGCCGCCGGTGCGGGTGGCGCGGCTGCGCGCCGAGGGCCGCATCCTGGAGATCGGCCCCGGCGAGCTCTCGCTCAGCCACGACGAGGCGGCGGGGCTGCTGCGCGGCGCCGAGGTGGTGCTGGGCGAGGATGACCTGGCGGCGCTGTACCAGCGGACCGAGGGGTGGCCGGCCGGGCTGTATCTGGCCGCCCTGTGCCTGCGGGAGGGCGGCGCGCTGCCCAGCGCGGTGGTCTCGTTCGGCGGCGACGACCGGCTGGTCAGCGATTACGTGGAGTCGGAGTTCCTGGCCCGGATCTCGTGGTCGCAGCGGGTGTTCCTGACCCGGACCGCGGTGCTGGAGCGGCTGTCCGGGCCGCTGAGCGAGGCGGTGCTGAACACGCCGGGGTCGGCCGCGGTCCTGGCCGACCTGGCCCGGTCGAACCTGCTGCTGGTGCCGCTGGACCGGCGGGGCCACTGGTACCGCTACCACCACCTGTTCCGCGACATGCTGCTGGCCGAGCTGGAGCGCTCGGAGCCCGAGGTGATCCCGGTGCTGCGGCGCCGGGCCGCGGCCTGGTGCCTGCGCAACGCCCTGCCCGAGCAGGCGCTGGAGTACTCGATCGCCGCGGGCGACATCGACACGGCCGCCGGCCTGGTGGAATCGCTCTGGATCGCGACCGACCGCGAGGGCCGGTCCGCCACCGCCCTGCAGCGCTGGATCCGCTGGCTGGACGACCAGGGCGGGGTCAAGGGGCACCCGGGGCTCGCGATCGCGGCCGCGTTCAACTTCGCCACGAACGGGCCGCCCGCGGACGCCGAGCGCTGGGCCGACGCGGTCGATCGCTGGCAGGCCGGGGAGGAGGACGGGCCCGGTGACCCGGCCACCGAGGCCTGGGCCGCCACGCTGCGGGCCAGCCTGTGCCGCCACGGGGCCGGGCAGATGCGCGCCGACGCCGAGGAGGCGGTGCGCCGGTGCGCGGCGGCGAACGTCACGGCGCCGGTGACCAAAACCCTGCTCGGGATCGCGCGCATCCTGGGCGACGATCTCGACGCCGGCGACGCCGCGCTCGCGGACGCCGCTGCCGGGGCCGAAGAGGTCGGCGCGCACGAGATCCTCGCGATCACGCGGTGCGAACGGGCGCTGGTCGCGATGGCGCGGCGGGACTGGGGCCGGGCCGAGGCCCTCGCCGGGGAGGCGAGCGCTGGCCTGGCCCGGGCCGGGATCGAGGAGAGCTACGCCACGCCCCTGGTGTGCGCGGTGCTGGCCCGGGCCGCCTGGCACCGGGGTGATGCCCGCGCCGCGCACCAGGAGCTCACCCGGGCGCAGCGGCTGCGGTCCGTGCTGACCTACGCGCTTCCCTACCTGGCCGTCCAGGTCCGGATCGAGCTCACCCGGGTCCACCTCGCGCTGGCCGACGTGGCCGGGGCCCGGACGCTGCTGCTCGAGGTCGACGACCTGCTCAAGCGGCAGCCGGCGCTGGGCACCCTGGTCGGCGAGGCCGAGGCCCTGCGGGCCCGGCTGGCCGCCGAACGCGGCGCGAGCGTGCCCGGCGCCTCGGCGCTGACCGCCGCCGAGCTCCGGCTGCTGCCCCTGCTCTCCACGCACCTGTCGTCCCCGGAGATCGCCGGCGAGCTGTTCCTCTCGCCGCACACGATCAAGTCACAGATGAAGTCGATCTACCGGAAGCTGGGCGCCTCGGCGCGCAGCGAGGCGGTGGCACGGGCCCAGGAGCTCGGCTTGCTGGAGGGATGACGGCCGGCGCGTTTCCCTCGATCCGTGGGATGGAACTCGCCCGGGCCCGGGGTGGAATGGGCTCGACGGCGAGCGGAGGCACATGGGCCAGACGGCGAGATTCCAGGAGACGCTGCGCAGGCTGGCGATTTTCGATGAGGGGTTCGTCCCGGCCGGGTCCGGGCCCGGCCCGGACGAGGTGCTGGCCCTGGACGCCAGGACCGCGGCGCTGCTGCGGCTAGCGGCGGCGGTAGCCCTCGGGTCGTCGGCGGTCTGCCTGGAATGGGGCACCGACCGGGCCCTGGCCGCCGGCGCCACCAAGGACGAGATCGCCGACGTGCTGCTGGCGATCGCGCCGGTGGCCGGGCTCGCCCGGGTCGTGTCCGCCGCCCCGGCCCTGGCCACGGCGCTGGGATACGACGTCGAGGCCGCGCTGGCCGAACCCGACGATCAGTGAGTTCGGGCCCGTGCGGCTTGCCCCGCGGCCGCCCGTGCCCCCCGCCGCCGCC
>Ga0335078_10012573_pt1 | contig 12555 bp, 10 predicted proteins | sample Lox_Sample_32_FD_206711 | JGI IMG/M metagenome (GOLD analysis project Ga0335078, IMG submission 206711) | Soil microbial communities from Loxahatchee National Wildlife Refuge, Florida, United States - Lox_Sample_3.2 | ecosystem: Environmental > Terrestrial > Soil > Wetlands | place: USA... | reverse complement strand
AACGGGCGGCTCCGTCAACGGGCCGAGGCTCTCCGCCGTCGCAATCGGGTGAAGCGGCTCCCTTCCGGCGCCCTCATGCTGAGGAGGCTCCGCAGGACGCTCTCGAAGGATAGGGTGCGAGAATAACGCGCCCGCTCAGCACTGCGGCCAGAAGAAGAGGCCCAGCACGCCTGCCCAGATCAAGCCCCAGCCGATCCAGGTGATGTTGGGATGCTCGACCTGCCACTCCAGGATTTTTTTCAGAAAGGGCATGAAAACGTCCCTGGCTCGCCTGGCGCGAGGCGGCCTGCGGCTCGATCACGCTGCGTTTGAGCGGAAGCGCTCAAATGCAGATAACGTGATCGATTCCAAAAGTTTAGAGCGCGATCCACGCGAAATGCCCGTTCCCGCTTTTTCGCATCGCGCTCTAATCGCAGAGTGCTGCAAATCGCGCCGCGAGGGAAGTCCCGAAGCGAGCTCGCCAGGACGGTTGTTGACGCCGCGATCGACTCCGCCTCGCGCGCTTGCTCCCGCCCCAGCCCTCCTGTATGACGCGCGCTCTGGCGCGCTTGTCCCTCGAACGAAATCGTTCGAGCGATTAGAAATCGCGCCAGCTCAAAAAGCTGGAGCGAATTCTGAGCGCAAGAGTCTGTCAACTTTTGCGGGATTCGCTCTAAAGGCCTCGTGGCGGAGTGGCTACGCAGAGGACTGCAAATCCTTGTACGGGGGTTCGATTCCCTCCGAGGCCTCCAACACCTTTGTCACTCGGGCGCAACCTGGCCCATGGCTCGCGGCGAGGAGAACGCCCGCTTGGCCAAGTGCCTCGCCCATCCGGCCGATCGAGCGAACGTGCTGCGCGGGCTCTTCACGCCGCTTCTCTTCTTCGCGCCTTTCGCCTTCCCCGATCTCGGCGCGCAGGGGTTTTTCTGCGTGCTGATTTTGTGGCCGATCATCGGCGATACGAACTACATTCTGCATCTCCATGCGCACCGGCCCTTCAGCAATTACCGGACGCTCAATCTCTGGCTCGATCTTTCGCTCGGCGCCGTGACGGGGATCACCGCTTCAAATTGGCGCATCCAGCATGTGCTCGGCCATCATCGCGGCGAAGACCACGTTTATCGCGCCGCGCCGCGGGGCGAGCTTACGCGCTACACGGCGCGCGGAGCGCTCGGCTTCTCGCTGCGTTCGCTGTGGCCGACCTTCGCAGCGCCTCTTGCGGAAGCCTATCGCAAAGGATGCCTCGCCCGGCTTCGCAAGCCGATAGACTATCGCTGGGCTTTCGCCGAGCAATGTCTCTCGATTGCGCTCGCCGCCGCTCTCTTCGCCTTTCGGCCGGCGCTTACGCTCGCCTATCTCTTGCCCTGGTATGCGCTGAACTATCTCGTCTCGCGCTATGTCGACTATCTCAACCACTATGGATGCCAGGAGAACGGCTCTCCTTTCGAGCGCTGCAACAACTCTCTCAATCCGTGGTTCAACCGGCTGACGCACAACTTCGGCCATCACACGGCGCATCACCTGCGCCCCGAGGCTCATTGGACCGAGCTTCCGTCAATCCACGCGCGCATCGCCCATCAAATCCCCGAGCGCTGTCTCAAACGCTTCAGCTGGTCTTTCGCTATGACGCCCTATCACCTCTATCTCTCCGCGAAAGGGCGCATGTGACCGCTCAGAACGAAGCGCCCGGGCGCCCTCGCCTCGCCTATCTGCCCGAGGTGCTGCTCGTCTTCCTGCGGCTGGGGCTCGTGAGCTTCGGCGGGCCGATCGCGCATATCGGCTATTTCCGCGCGGAGATCGTCGAGCGGCGCAAATGGCTCGCGCCCGAAACCTTCGCCGATCTCGTCGCGCTCTGCCAGTTCCTGCCGGGGCCGGCGAGCAGCGAGCTCGGCGTCGCGCTCGGCATGACGCGCGCGGGCTATTTGGGCGGGTTCGCCGCCTGGGTCGGCTTCACGGCGCCTTCCGCGCTCGCGATGATCGCTTTCGCCTATGGGATCGGCCTCGTCGCGCATCCCGAGACGATGGCCTTTCTGCACGGGCTGAAAATCCTCGCGGTCGCGGTGGTCGCGCAGGCGGTCTGGGCGATGGCGAAAAACCTCTGTCCCGACCGCGAGCGCGCGAGTCTCGCCGTCGGCGCGGCGATTCTCGTTCTCGTCTTTCCCTCGGCGCAGGGGCAGATCGCCGCGATCCTTCTCGGCGCCTATCTCGGCTGGCGTTATCTGCCCGCGGAGACGAAGCCCGAGCCGGCGGAGCGGCTCGCGCCTCTGGTCTCGCGACCCGTCGCGACCGGCGCCTTCATCCTGTTCGTCCTGCTGCTCGTGCTGCCCTCTTTCGCGGCCAGCGTGACGGGAGACCGCACGACGCTGCTTTTCGCGAATTTCTACCGCACCGGCGCGCTCGTCTTCGGCGGCGGGCATGTCGTGCTGCCGCTGCTGCAGGAAGCGGTCGTTCAAACCGGCTTCGTCGGCAAGGAGGCGTTTCTCTCAGGCTATGGCGCGGCGCAGGCCGTGCCGGGGCCGCTCTTCAGCTTCGCGGCCTATCTCGGCGCCGTCGCGCAGGACGCGATTTCCGGCTGGCGCGGGGGGCTCCTATGCCTCGTCGCGATCTACCTTCCGTCCTTCCTGCTGCTGCTGGCCGCGCTGCCTTTCTGGGAGCGATTGCGCCGCGAGCCGCAGGCGCAGGCCACGCTCAAAGGCGTCAACGCCGTCGTGGTCGGCGTCCTGGGCGCAGCTCTCTATACGCCGGTCTTCACGACCGCCGTGCGCACGCCCGGCGATTTCGGCCTCGTCTTGATTTGCTGGCTGCTGCTCGAAATCTGGCGTTCGCCGCCGGCGCTCGTCGCGCTCTTCGCGGCGCTCGCAGCCGAGGCGCTCGGGCTGCTGCGCTACTTTTTCCTCATCGGCTGAGATTGGTCAGGTCGCGCTCAGCCGCCTAGAACGAATTCCGCAAAAGTTGACAGACTTTTGCGATCAAAATTCGTTCCAACGTTTTGATTTAGCGCGATTCCTCATCGCTCGAACGATTCCGTTCGAGCGGGAAACGCGCTAGCGCCGCGGCCGCCTCGGAAACGCCGGCGTGCGCGCCGAGGATCGTATCGAAGCCGCTCACGGACATCACCTGTCTGACGCCGCCGTTGAGCGCGCAAAGCGTCAGGGCGCCGCCGAGCGACTTGGCTTGTTTCGCGGCGACGAGCAGCGCGCGCAGGCCCGCCGAGCTGATGTAAGCGACCTGCGAAAAATCGACGATCGTCTTCGCCGGTCCCTTTGCGATCAGCGCGGCGCAACGCCTCTCGAAGTCCGCTGCGGTGTCGCTATCGATGCGACCCTTCGGCCTGATGACGAGCAGGCCGTTCGAAACCTCATGCGTCAGGTCCATGGTTCATTTTCCCGTGACGGTCGCCAGGTCCAATCTTATGATTGCAGAATCGCCAAAGCTTTAGCGCCTGTCCCCGACGGACGTCCAGCGGGGAGCCGCTTCGAAGGAATAGGCATGAGCGTAGCCCTCGATCGCCCAGCGAACTGCGAGACCTTACCGCAAATCGGACTGATCGAAGAATTTTTGCTGCTCACGCTCGAAGACAGCGGCGGCGAGTTCGACAGCGTGCCGGAGATTTATCTGAGCTGCGGCATCGCCGGGGCGACGCTGATGGACCTCGCCCTGCGCAACCGCATCGACTCCGATCTCGACGGCGTTTTCGCCGTCGATAGGACCCCGACAGGCGACCCCGCGCTCGATCGCGCCCTCGCCGAGATCGTAGCCGAACCGCAACGCCTCAGCGCGCAGGAGTGGATCGAGCGGCTCGCCCACGAGGCGCCGGCCATACGCCAGGCGGCCCTCGCGACGCTGTGCGCCCGCGGCGTTCTGCGCCAGAGCGAACATACTTACCTCTGGGTGCTCAAGGGACGGCGCTACCCGATCGTCGAAGGACAGGAACGGTCGGAGGCGAAAAAACGCATTCTCGCTTTGCTCTACAACGACGACATACCCTCTCCCGCCGACGTCGCTCTGACCGCGCTCGCAAGCGCCTGCTTCCTCCTCGAGCGCATCCTCACGCCGAAGGAGATGAAGCGCGTCACGCCGCGCATCGAGCAGATCGCGCGCCTCGATCTCATCGGCGGCGAGATCTTGCGCACGGCGCAACGCGTGAACATGGAGACGCGCGCGGCTGAGCGGCGCACGGTGATCGCGGGCCTGGCCGGCAATGTGATGGAATGGTACGACTTCGGCGTTTACGGCTTTTTCGCCGCGGCGATCGGCGCGCAGTTCTTCCCCGCCCACGACCCCTCCACGTCGCTTCTCGCCTCCTTCGGCGTATTCGCGGTCGGCTTCATCGCGCGCCCTCTGGGCGGTCTGCTCTTTGGCCATATCGGCGATCGCCTCGGCCGGCGCGCCGCCGTCGTCTCCTCCGTCGTCTTGATGATCATCCCGACGCTGCTCATGGCGCTGCTGCCCACCTATGGGCAGATCGGCGTCGTCGCGCCGATCCTTCTGGTGCTACTGCGGCTGGCGCAAGGTCTCGCCGTCGGCGGTGAATATACGACGTCGATGGTTCTGCTTGTCGAAGAAGCGCAGCCCAGTCGGCGCGGCTTCGTGGGGAGCTTTGCGCCCTTCGGCGCGCTCGGCGGCCTGCTGCTCGGCTCGGCGGTCGGCGCGACGCTCCTTGCGATTCTGCCCGAAACGGCGGCGTCATGGGGCTGGCGCCTCGCTTTCTTCAGCGGCCTTCTGATCGGCCTCGTGGTATTCCTGATCCGCCGTCGTCTGCCGCCGGACGAAAAGATCCTACAAACCGAGCAAGCCCGCAAATCGCCGCTCGGCGAAGCCTTCCGCACGCAATGGCGCACGATCCTCAAGGTCGTCGGCTTCACGCTCGGCCACGGCGTCGGCTTCTATCTCTGTTTCGTCTATCTCTCGACCTGGTTGAAGGAGCAGCATCAGGTGCCCTCCTCAACGGCGCTGACGCTGAACAGCATCGCGATCTTCTGCATGCTGATCTTTACGCCGCTCGCGGGCGCGTTGTCGGATCGTATCGGGCGCAAGCCCGTGCTGATCGTCGGCGCGGCCGGGCTGGCGCTCTCCGCCTGGCCCCTGTTCTGGTTCATCAACACGCCGCACGTGGCCGCCATCCTCGCGGGGCAATGCGCATTCGCGCTGTTCCTATCCTGCAATGGCGCAGGCCCGGCCTTTTTGGTGGAGGCCTTCCCCAAGCATGTGAGATGCTCGGGGCTTTCGGTCGCCTATAATCTCGCGCAGTCGGTGTTCGGCGGCACCGTGCCGATGGTCGCGGTCTTCCTCATCAAGCTCACCGGCGATCCGCTGGCGCCCGCCTTCTATCTGGCGGCCGCGGCGGCCGTGTCCCTGCTGATGGCGCTGCTCATCAGCGGCGAGTCGGAAGCCGGAGACGTTTCGTGATCGAAGCGCGGACGCTCAGGCGAGCCGCTTTTGCACTTTCCGCCAGTCCCGATGCTGAAAGGACGAAGCTGCGTAAGTTGCGACGGGGAGCAGCCCGCTCAGCGCCTCCCGCGCGAGGATCGTCGCGAGCCGCGGCTCGCCGTCATTTGCGACGAAGGAAAGGAGCAGCCGCTCGCCGTCAGGATGCGCGCAAAGTCCTGTGGCGCGCTCCCGGCCTCCGCGCTCCAAATGAAACGGCCGGCTCACGCTTTGAAGCGCGAGCACGGCGTCGAACCAGACGAATCGATGATAAGACGTAAAGTTCGCCTCGGACTCCACGCCGATCGCTTCGCGCACGAGCCCGAGCCAGCCGCCATTCAGCGCCGCCAATTGTGATGCGGCCAAAAATGCGTCGGCGGCAAGCGGCGCAATGATTGATGAGAGGATGTGTCCATTCGCGTCGGCGATGACGGTTGGATGGTAGCTTCGAACAAAGCGCAACAGCTCGCCTTCCGCGACCGGCGTCCATTCGGCATGTTCCGCGTCTCGTCTCGAGACTGGAAAACTTCGCATGTCGATGAAAGCGCATGTCTCGCCCTCCTCGATGCGCGCGAGCGTCGCGCCGCCAGAGCGCGCGCGCGCCAGCCGCCAGAGCGCGCCGCGCCAAGCGAAAAGACAAATCTCGGCGCCGTCGGCGAAGTCTTTCCCTCCCGGCGTCAAGGGATCGGGCGCGCAGGAAATCTCTTTGCAGCGAATGACGTTGAGCGCATCGTCGAGCTCAAAAAGGAAATGGCTTTGAGCGTTCGCCCATAACGCCAGGATTCTCGCCCCGTGACGCGCGACGTAGACCCGCGCGCCTCGTTGTGGCTGTTGCGGGGGCGCTTGCAGCGGACGCGAGGAGAAGGACGGCATGGAGCCCACGACGGGATCAGCATAAAATTGCAGGTTTCGCCGCGCGAGACTCCGGGAGCTTTCGGGCGCCTCGCGATTGAGCGCGAGCCAGTCGCAAGCCGCGAAGCCCATCGCCTTGCGCTCCGGCTCGCGCGCATAATTGGCGGCGATCGAATATTCCTCCGCGAGCCCGAATCGATAGACGAAATCCTCGATGAAGAGGACGTCCTGGGCCGGCCAGTTCACCTTCAGCCCTGCTTCGGCGAACAGCATGCTCGCTTCGTTCATGCCGCGCTGGCGATAGAAGCGCGCGAGATCGTAGAGCGGCTCGGCGCGATGCGGACGCTGGTCGAACGCGACGACCGCCTCGCGAACAAAACTTGCTTCGTCGTCCATGCGCCAGAAGCAGCGGGCGCGCTGCAGGCGCGAATACCAGACCTCCTCCTCCCATCCGCCCATGGCGATGCGTTTCGCATAGGCCTCGGCCGCCTCTGCGGGCCGGCCCGAATTGAAGAAGGACTCGGCCAGATAGAATTGATAGCGCGCATTGTCCGGCTCGGTCTCGAGGCCCTTCCGCAGCAGACGGATGTCGCGATCGAACTTCTCGACACGGTTCGAGCCGGTCGCGTGATCGAGCATCCAGACGCCTTCCAGCTTGCCGACGTCGCCGGGCAAATGGAGATATTCATGCGTGACGCCGTGATAACGCGCGCCGGAATTGCGGCGAACGAGGCGCGTGACCCAATAGCTGACGCCGCCTCTTGTCTGAAGCATGTAGCCCGGCAAATCGAGCTTGGAGAGAAAATCGAGGTCCTCGACGACGACTTCCATGTCGGCGTCGTTGAAGAGCAGATAATCGAACTCCAGCGGAGAGGCGTAGGCGTCATCGAGCGCCTGATTGCGGGCCTGTTCGAAATCGATGAAGGGAAAGCAATGCAGCTCGCCCGGGATTCCGCGCTCCGCGAAAAAAGACTTGATGAAGTCCTGCGTTCCGTCGGTCGAGCCCGTGTCGCCGATGACCCAGCACGAAATAAAGGGGGCGACCGAGCGCAGGCTACGGTCGAGGCTCTGAATCTCGTTCTTGACGATCATATTGAGGCAGATGCGCTTTGCCGCGGCCATCGTCTCTCTTCTATTCGTGTGTCATGGCGGCTGATAACATCAACTACGCCATTTCGGGCGAAGCGAAACGGCGGGGCCGCCGTTCGGTCGCGGCGAGATTTAACGACGGAATGGGGTTATTCACCCTAGCTTGACGCCGAGCCGTTCGCGCCGCGATCAGACGCCACGCCATTCAAGCTCGGTATGGAAGGCCGTCGGCTCGCCGATCGGCTCGAAGCCGAGCCGGCGGCAAAAGCGCAGCGAGCCCTGGTTGCCGTTGAGGACACTGGCGCGCAAGGGAAGCTTGCGATGCCGCGCTTCCGCAATAATGAGATGCAGCACCGCCTCGCCGAGGCCAGCGCTGCGGCGATCAGGAACGATCGCAAGATCGACGACGCGCATTTGCGTGTCGTCGACGTCGACGATGACGTGACCGACGGGCGCGTCGTCGAATTCGACGACGGCGAAGCGCGCCTGCGGAAAATCGGCGCGATAGCCATGATTTTGCGCGCGAAACTGCTGGCGCAGCAGATGCTGCGCCAGCTCTGGACCGAGCGGCGAAAAATCCTCTTCCGGGGGTCGCGAGGCGCAAAACAGCGCGAAACGAAAGGCTTCGTCCGCCTCGGTCTCGGGCCGCAATCGCAAGAGCCCGCCGGAAAATTCGATTTCGCAAGCGTCGGCGATCATCGGGTCGCTCGTCAACCGCGTGACGGATAGACGCCTTGGGTCGCGATGATGTAGTTCATCGCCAGCACCGGCTGGATGTTCGTATGCGGCATGCTGCCGCCGGCCAGGGTGACGGCGTTCGGGTTCAGCGTCGTCGGCGATGTCAACTTTGCGGAATAGATGTCTGCCGGCTTCCCGCCCGCGCTGGCGGTGGCAAGGTAATTGTTGGCCGGGGACGGCGCCCCGGGGGCGGGAGCAGCGTCGGCGTTGATCAGGTGGCTATGCTGGGGCATCTGGTTCGCCAGAAGAGTCACGCTTTCCGACCCCGTCATTTCGCCGATCGTGTAAGGCGAGAGGCCTTGGCCCTGCCCCATGCCGAGCGGAACGCGGCTACGCAGGTCGGGCAGCGCGAAAGTGGTGACGCCGTCGCCTCCGTAATAAGTGCCAAGCAGCGAAAACAGAGCCGTGTTCTGCGAGATGGACATGAGCGACCCGTCGCACAGATGCCAGCCGACCGGGGCAAAATTGAATCCTACGAGGAGGATTTGACCGAGAAACGGTTCCGACATGCTTTTTCACTCCCTCAAAACGCGCATCGATCATGCGCTTTATTTCCCGCCCAGCGCGGGAAAACCAATTTTTCGGCACTTCGTTAATGTTAACATGAATAGATGAGACAAGCCAGAGATCACATGTGAAGAAACAGGGCGAGCCGCCGTCCGACTCGCACGGCGGCCCCGCCGCTCCCGACGTCGTCGCGCTGGACGCGCACGGCGCCGCCGAGGCTCGGAAAAACTAGGGAACTCCAGCGGTGTTAGGCTGAATGGTTCCGACCCAGATCCAAGCCCCGCTCGCGTTAGCTTCATACAGGGCCGTCCCGTTGGGGGAGGAACTACCAGCGGGATTGGTGCCGACCACCTGATATTGGGTCCCTGTCGCCGTTTGTGGGAAACCACTGGCCGTGATGGAGTAGATCGAGCTATTCACAACGTTGCCGAAGTAGAAACTGCCAGCGTTCGCGCTGGCGATTTGGGTCCATCCGGTGCTTGTATTCTCGTACAGGCCCAAGTTGCCGTAATCGTAGTACAGGGTTCCGACCGGCAAGCCCGTGCTCGTCGGCGCCGAGGAGCCTTCGTAGACCGGCACGCCGCTGCCCGCAGCTCCGGTGGCGCCCGTTGCGCCTGTGGCGCCCGTCGCGCCGGTCGGGCCTGTGGCGCCCGTCGCGCCGGTTGGGCCTGTAGCGCCCGTTGGGCCCGTTGCGCCGGTCGCACCTGTGGCGCCCGTCGCGCCGGTGGCCCCGGTCGGACCGGTGGCCCCGGTCGGGCCGATGGCGCCCGTGGCGCCGGTCGGGCCTGTGGCGCCCGTCGCGCCGGTTGGACCCGTAGCGCCCGTTGGACCCGTTGCGCCGATGGCCCCGGTCGGACCGGTGGCTCCGGTTGGGCCGATGGCGCCCGTTGCGCCCGTCGGGCCGGTCGCGCCCGTGGCGCCGGTCGGGCCCGTGGGGCCCGTGGGACCCGTCGGACCCGTGGCGCCGGTCGGGCCCGTGGGTCCCGTAGGCCCGCCCTTCGGGCTTTGCAGCACTTGCGCGAACAAGAAATTCTGAACATTGCGCTGCAGATTCGGCCGCGGCGCGAAGGACGTCGCTTGATGTTCTTCGCCGAGGAAGATCGGCGGATCGTCCTCGCGGTGACGGCGGATCAGCGTCTTGTCGTCGCCGAAATAGACCTTCAGGCCGCCCATGACCGAGCGATAGTTGTGCTGCCCGACATTGCCTTCGACGAAGAGGGACATGTTGTGATAGGCGACGAAAGGCAGTTGGAATTCGGTCTTCGCGGTGGCGATATGAATGCCCTGCGTGTAACGATGGCCTGCGCTCACGCGCCAGTCTTCGGTCGGATAGAGCGCGAGGTCGATCTGATCGAAGGGACGATTCTTGCGGCCGGCGGCGCCGAAGTCCCAAAGCCAGTTGTTGCGCAGCCCTCCGGTTTCCCAGCCGCCCACGCCCTCAATCGAGACCGGACCCAGATAGGCCTCCATCGTGCCGCCGGCCCTGACGTAGGACTGATGGGCCGGAACGAACGGCCCGATCGGCGACGAGTTTTGGAGGAAGCTGCCGTAGACGCCGACGAGGCCGATCGCCGGATTGCGCCAGAAGGCGTGACCGGCGGCTCCGTAGAAAGCCGTCGATCCCACGCCGCCGGTGATCGCGTCGAACTGTGCGCCGAAAGAGTGGCCCAGCGGCACGGTGAACGCGCCGGCGGCGTAGCCGCCGCCGTGGCCCGTGTCATAGCCTGCGGCCCCCTCCAGCTTGCCGTTCGGCCGCGAGACCGCCGGAAGACTCCACTGCGGGACGACTGGCGCGGGAGCATAGGGGTACGGCGGCGCAACGGCCATCGCCGCGACCGGAACAACAGGGACGGCGGCCGGCTCGGTGCGCACGACAGCCGGCGGCGGCGGCTCGACCGACGCAACCCCCCGCTGCTGCTGCGCGAGCTTGCGGCGCGCCTCGGCAAGCTCGGCGCGCATGCGCTCGTTTTCGGCTCTGCTCCGGGCGTTCTCCTCACGCAGCTTCTGCTGGTTGGCCTTGAGCTCGAGCAGCATTCCATAGAGCTCGGCGTTGCTCGGCGCCTCTTGGGCGTGGAGCGGGGCCGCAGCCGCAATCACCGCGACAGCCGCAACGCCGGTGTGGAGTCTCTTGCGCACCGAATAATCTCCTCGTGAAACGAGCTGTATGACGACACGATACTAAGCGAGTCGTGCGTACAATTAAACGCCGCTCAGGCATAAATCGGGCTAGTCTGTTCGCTTTTCCCGACACCTGTGGCGCCAAAGCAACAGAAGGAGAAAAATTTACCGGCCGATCCGGCGTGGCGGCAAGTGTTCCTTTGAATGACTTCGGGTGACTGCGTTGATTCTCTTTCAACTTCCTTCACGAAGAAGGGGCGCGGAGACGAGCGAGCACAGCATTCGGTCCTGAGAAGAAATAAAGTTTGGTCTTTCGCCAAACTCGTCCGACGCAACCGGCCGCCACGCCCGCCATAAACGACGATACGGCGGCGTGGCGCAACTTTGGCAGTTTAGGCTCGACGGGGTCGGCGAGGAGTTTTTCACAATGAGGACATCGCTTGAACGGAGGTTCTGCAAAGAAGTCGAGGATTGCCCCTTCGACGAGCCAGACCTCGGCGCCGGGCATACACTGCATAGGACGGGCGCGCGCATCGGACCCGCTCCTCGCTGCGGACGACCCGCAATCATTTCGTTTTGAGCCGAACATCAACTTGACGCCGCCCCTATTCCTGCTAAATCCGCCTTCATCTGAGAGCCAAATGCATAGCCGACATCTCGTAGGAAGACCTATTGGAGAACGGGATCATGACGATTTACGAGCTGAATTTCACCATCGATCAAAGCGGCGTCGACACCATCAACGGTGCTGGGCAGTATATAACGGTGGTAAAGTCTGTAGGCGGTGGAGGTAAAACGCCAGTCGCCTGGCTGACCTTTCCAGCGGAGCCAACGACTCAAGTCTCATGGGAGGAAGTATACTGGATATACGCAACAAAAACTGTAACCCAGGGAGGCGTAGTCATCACCTCTACGGCGATGACTAGCTCGCCCGTGGCCACAGGCCTCATCTATCCGTTGAGCCCGGATGGAGAATTCGGTTCAGGGGCCAAAGGTGGGCCGAGCGGGAGCTTCAACGTCCAAAACAACAGCGGCGACAACAAGTGGCAGTTCGGTGTAGCGCAGAAGGCGACAGTCGGCGGCGTCGAGACCCTTCAGCCAGTTCCACTCAACCTTGTCCAGGTGCTGAACAACGAGACCGCGTATTTCACACCCGAGCTCTCGGTTTCGATCTTCCTGCAGAACATCTCCGGCAACGGCGTCGTGATCACCGACGCTAATGTCTTGGGCGACGCCTTGACCCTAACCCCGGCATTGGTGAGTGTTAGGATCCAAGCGAATATTGGCTTCAACGACGCGGAGAACGTCTTCCTCGACAACACCGTAGCGCATCCGCTTCCCGGCGGTTCTTACGGCGAATTCCGCAAAGGTTAATTGACTTTTGCGATCAGAATTCGCTCCGACGTTTTGATTTGGCGCGAATCCCTATCGCTCGAGCAATCCCGTTCGAGCGGGAATCGCGCTAACGCCCAGTGTGGGAGGCGGTCCAGCGGCCGCCGCAATAATCGCTTCCCGAAGACCAAGCGCCCTTGCCGCTCGAGCCGTGAAGCTTCCCGACCGCCCGCGAGACATGGCCGTTCGGATCGGTGAATCGCGCGACGAAGGTGCCGTTCCCTTCGACATAACCCCAGGGTTGCGAGGCTCCGCCATTGGCGGAGACGACCTGACCGCCCTGGATCGTCACGTCGCGCGGCGCGAGCGCGGGACAATTGCCGGCCGTGGTCGTCGAGTTGAATGTCCAGACGCCGTCGTTGCGGCCGCCTGAGGCGCCGCCGTCGCCGCCTGCCTGCGACGAACGTCGCGCCAGGGACGGACTCGCGGCGCAGAGAGTGAGAGCGGCAAGCG
>Ga0335078_10012572_pt1 | contig 12555 bp, 12 predicted proteins | sample Lox_Sample_32_FD_206711 | JGI IMG/M metagenome (GOLD analysis project Ga0335078, IMG submission 206711) | Soil microbial communities from Loxahatchee National Wildlife Refuge, Florida, United States - Lox_Sample_3.2 | ecosystem: Environmental > Terrestrial > Soil > Wetlands | place: USA... | reverse complement strand
CGGCCGATCGGGATCATCGAGTCAACTGCCTTCAGCCCCGTGAGCATCGGCTCCTTCACCGGCTGGCGCTGGACCACGCCGGGGGCCTTGAACTCCGAGGGCCTGGTCTCCTTGGTCTCGATGTCGCCCTTGCCGTCGAGCGGGTTGCCCAGGGGGTCGACGATCCTCCCGAGCAGCGCCTCGCCGACCGGGATCTCGAGCAGGCGCTTGGTCCGCTTGACCGTGTCGCCCTCGACGATCTTCGCCCACTCACCGAACAGCACCGCGCCGACGTTGTCGGATTCGAGGTTCAGGGCGAGTCCGGTCACGTCGTGAGGAAGCTCGAGCATCTCGAACGACATGCAGTTCTCGAGCCCGTGGATCCGGCAGATGCCGTCCGCCACCGACAGCACCGTGCCGACCTCGGTCAGGTCGGCGCTGGAGGTGTCGAGTCCTTCGATCCGTTCCTTGAGGATTGAGGTGATCTCGTCAGGCTTGATCTGCATTCATGACTCCTTGGCGGGCGAGGGTAGCTACGCCCGCGCGACTTGCTTTCGAAGTTGTTCCAGCCGGGCACGGATCGAGGCGTCGAGGATCACGTTGCCGACCCGCAGCACGATCCCGCCGAGGATGTCCGGATCGACCTTGCTCGACAGCTCGACCGTGCGCTTGGTCTGCTCTCCGATCCGGTCGCCGATGCTCGAGACGGTCGCCTTGTCGAGCTCGATTGCGCTCGTCACCTCGACCGTCAGCAGATGGCGCTCGTCTTCCCACATCTCCTGGTAGTCGTCCCTGATCCGGAAGATCGCGGGCATGCGGTGGCGCTCGATCAACGCCTCGAGGAAGTTCATGAACGCGGGCTCGGCACCGGTCACCACCCGCTTCAGCCCGTCCTTCTTCTCCTGGGTCGAGAAGTACGGCGAGAAGAAGAACACGGCCAGCTCGCGCGTGTCCGAGAGCGCCTGCGCGAACTGCGTCAGATCATCGCGCACCTCGTCGAGGATGCCGTGCTCCTTGGCCACCTCGAACAGCGCCCGAGCGTATACCTGGGCGATCTCTTCCACTAGCGGTTCCTCACGTGGGTACGGTCGCACCGAGAGGTGCGACGGGTGGATGCCAGGTGAGGACGCAGGAGCCGACGTGTGCCTTTGGCACACGAGGGTCCGAGGATAAAGCCTGGCGCCGCCAGGCGTGCCTCGAATGCGAGCGTACTCGCGTGAGGGACCGCTTGGTTACCCCCGTGCCGGCGCATCCTAATGACCGTCCTCCGAGGGCGCGAGCGCGCTGAAGTCGAGCTCTGACAGCGCCTCTTCGACGAGCCGCCGCTGGTCCTGCTCGTCGAGGACCTTGCGCGTCACCTTCTCGGTCGCCATCACCGTCAGATCGGCCACCTCGCGGCGGATCTCCTGGATCGCGCGGCGGGTCTCGCCCTCGATCTCGCGGCGGGTCTGCTCCATCAGCTGCTCGCGGCGCTTCTCGGCCTGCTCTTGCGCGTTGCGCTCGGTCACCTCGCCGGTCTTGCGCGCGCGGTCGAGGATGTCCTCGGCCTGGGTCCGGGCCTCACGGAGCCGCTCGCGGTATTCGGCGAGCAGGTCGTCGGCCTCGTGGCGAACGCGTTCGGCGTGATCGATCGACTCCTCGATCGCGTGCTGGCGGCGGTCGAGCGCCTCGGAGATCCGCGGGAAGGCGAGCTTCCACAGGATCCACATCGAGATGCCGAACAGCAGCAGCGTCCAGATCATCAGCCCAACGTTGGGCGTGATCAGGAAGGAGCCGCTCGAGGAGGCGACGGGGAGATGCGAGACGGCGGCCATCTACTTGAGCACGTAAGAGAGCAGTCCGGCGACCAGGCCGTAGAAGAACACAGCCTCGGTGAGCGCGAATCCCAGCCACTGGATGCTGGTGATCTCATCGCGCATCTCGGGCTGGCGGGTGACCGCCTCGATCACTTTGCCGAAGATGATGCCGATGCCCACGCCGGCGCCGACCGCGCCGAGACCGCCACCGACCGCGATCCCGAAGCCGGCGGTTATCCCGGAGGCCGCGATTGGAATGACGTGCAAAAGAAACATCAGGGGCTCCTTGTCGTGTTAGTGGTGAGTGGCGGCACCGGCGATGTAAATCGCCGCCAGGGTCGCAAAGATGAACGCCTGGAGTGTGGCCACCAGGCCGAGCTCGAACAGATAAATGAGGATCCCGGCGGGGAGCGCGAACCACCCGAGCGCCTGAAGCCCGAGGATCACCGCGAGCCCGCCGGCCAAGAACAGCAGGATGATGTGCCCGGCGAAGATGTTCGCCCAGAGTCGGATAGTCAGCGACAGCAGGCGCATCAGGGTGGAGATCACCTCGATCGGGAAGATCAGGATCAGCATCGGCCCGTGAACGCCCGCCGGAATCAGGCTCTTCAGGTAACCGACGAAGCCCTGCGTCCTGATTCCCACCGTGATGAAGGCAATGAACACGACGAGTGCCAGTACCAGCGGCACCGAGATGTTCGCGGTCGCGGCATACAAGGCAAACGACGGGATGTGGGCGCCGAACAGATTGAACTTTTCCTCGGAGTTCGTCGGCAATGGCAGATAGCCGACCAGGTTGCAGAACCAGATGAAAAGGAACAGCGTGGCGATGAACGGGAACCACCGTGCCGCCATCGAATCGGGCATGTTGCCGCGGGTGATGTTGTTCCGCATGAGCGAGAACAGCACCTCGACCGCGGTCTGGACCTTGTTCGGCCGCTGTTGCATCCGGCCGGCGATCCACACCATCGTGAGAATCGTCAGCAGCGCCGAAATGAACAGGTAGAGCACCGCCCGGTTGATGCTGAAAACCCCGAGGCTCACCCAGTTGACGAGCTTGAACTCGTTCTGGATCTGGAACTCATTGTTCTTGTGCTGCGTGAAGCCGTAGATCACGACCAGCAGGATGAAGATGCCGATGTAGGCGCCAAAGCACGCCAACAGGACTTTCTGGGTTTTGCTCATTGGTGAGTCCTCGGCCGGGTCAGGAACGAGGTCACGAGCTGTGTCGTGAACGCGAACACGATCACGAGCAGCGCCGTAAGGCCGTCGTTGCGCCCCGAGCCGTTACGAACCAGGATCACGGCGATCGCCAGTATGAACAGCCGCCCAATCAGGTACGCCAGGCGCAGCGTGATCTCGCTCCTCGGGTCTTTGAGCGCGGGAACCAAACGGTCGATCGCGATCCCGACCGCGCGCAGGACGATCCAGGCGCCGGCACCCACGAGGTAACCGACCGCCGGCACCCCGATCAACAGCATGATCGGCGCCGCCACCACGAGGAGGATGACGTCGAGGTAGGCCAGCGGCATCAGGTGGCCATCGGAGGTTGCGGGAGCGCTCAGCGACATGAAGGGTTCAGGAATTCGTGGTCGTCGAGATGGGGCAGGTCGAGCCGGTTTGGCTAATCAGAGGGCCGGAAGGGTAGCGGCGCGCAAACTGGGCCGTCGCGTCAAAAGTTGTTCGCCTGCGCGCACCGACGGCCCCACCTTCACGGGTCCGGTGGGGAACAACGTTAGCGGTACGTTAGCGCCGCCGCGTTGCCCCCGGCAACCGTGTTCGGAGTATGCCGAACAGTCAGCGGGCCGCGGGCGCCCTGCGGATCCGAGGCTTGGGGAGTTGCCCTTCGGCCCACATCGCCGCGATCCCCGCGCGCGGCAGCCCGAACGTCCCCTCGTACACCAGGAACCGGGGCTCCCAGCGGGGGAAGAACTTGGCATTGAAGCGATACAGGCTCTCGATCTGGAAGAACGGGTTGCCGAGCGCGATCAGCTTCCCGAGCAGCCGCTCGAGCCGCTTCTCGGGGCTGTGCATCCACTTCGCGAACGCAGCGAAGTTGAGCGACAGCTCGTCGATCCCGCGCTCGCGCAGCAGCTCGATCGCGCGGACCACGAGGAATTCGGTCAGCCCGTTCGGCGTGTCCGGATCGCGGCGCATGAACGAAAGGGACACCGCGGCCCGGCCGTAGCACGGAACGAAGTGCAGGACGCCGCGGATCGTGTCGGTCTCGTCGCGGGCGAGGACGACGAGCGTCTCGTGGTCGTGCTCGCCCTGGAGCGAGTCCATCGCCATCGAAAAGCCGCGCTCGGGAGCGCCCTGGCGCCCGAGCTCGACCACCTGCTCTACCCGATCGATCGTGTCCTGGTCGAGCGCGCGTAGATCGTGCACCTCGGCCTGGTATCCGGCCTTGGCCAGACGGGTCACCGACTGGCGGACCTTGCGGATCGGCCGGCCCTCGAGCGAGAAGCGGTCGAGCTCGACCACCGCCTCGTCGCCGAGGTAGATCGTGTGCAACCCGAGCTCCTCGTATAGCGGGCATAGCCGCTCGCTCGCGCCGAGCGCCCCGAGCTTGAGGCCGCGCGCGTCCGCGTACTGGCGGACCTGGTGGAGCAAGCCTGGCAGCGCGTCCGGCGACCCGACCGGATCGCCCGAGAGCAGCAGGACGCCGTTCTGGATCGCGTAGGCCACGAACGCCCGCCGGTCCTCGCTGAAGATGTAGTTGCCGTCGGAGCGCAGCTTGAAGAACGCGAGCGTGTCCGCGCCGTGGGCGCGCACGAGATCGGCGGCCACCTGGCGCGCCGCGGGGCTCGCCGGCGCTCGCGGAACGGTGAGCGGCCGGAAGATCACGTAGGCGATCATCACCAGCGTCCCGAGCTCGAGCATGTGAACGCCGATCGGGATGTGGTGGTGGAAGTGGATCGGGCCCGGCTGGTAGCGCAGCAGATCGAATGTCTCGTTCGCGACGGTCCCGAGCGATGCGTGGGTCCCGGTCCAGACGGCGACCATCGCGATGCCGACGCCGATCAGCGCCAGCACCGGTACCCGCCAGACCGCCGAGCGGAGCGTGTTCGGGTCGTGACGGACGGTGAACGCATCCCGGCTGAGGATCAGCCCAGCGGCGACGCCCCAGGTGAGGATCGTCTCCTCGAAGTCGAGGCCCTTGAGCAGGTCGAACAGCCCCAGCGCGATCATCAGCGCGACCGCGGTCTGTAGTGCCCGCCGACGGCGCTTGGCCAGATACGGGGCCACGAGCAGCAACGCCGCGCCGGCCGGCAGCGCCAGCGCGTGGAACAGCCGGATGGCCTCGACGGGCTCGAATTCGAGCAGCAGGTGGCCGCGCCAGCGGATGTTCGGCGACAGCGTCGACGCGATGTTGACGAGCCCGACGAGCGCCGCAGCGACCGCCGCAAACGCGGGCACGCGCTTCTTTATGGCTTGTATCGAAAGGCCCATGGACTAGAAACGCCGGAGCGTGCCTTCCCATCCTGGCGGTTAGAAAACACTCACCGGGCGATGGCGCGCCGCAGACACGCCTCCCGCTGACAGTTACCGCGACGACCGCTGTTGGTTACGGCGCCGCCGCCGGCATTCCTGCTCGCGCAGAGCGCTGCGCCCCCTCGGTCGTCTCCCGCGGCGTGCGCCGGGGCAGCGCGAGCGTCAGCGCCAGCGCCAGGAACGGCAGGACGGCGACGACCTCGAACACGGCGGTCAGACCCTGCGCATCGGCGAGCAGGCCGAGCAGCGGGGCGCCCACGCCGCCGAGCCCGATCGACAGGCCGATCGTCACCCCCGCGGCGACGCCGAGCCGCCCTGGCAGGTACTCCTGGCCCATCACGATCGTCACCGCGAATGTCGCGATCGTCGCCGCGCCGGCGAGCGCCGCGAACGCCACCGCGAGGATCGGCCCGGACAGCAGGAAGCCGACGACGAGCGGCGGGATCACGAGCATCGAGCCGATGAGCACGTTGCGCCGCCCGAAGCGGTCGGCCAGCGGGCCGCCGGTGAGCGTCCCCACCGCCCCGCCCAGCAGCATCGCGCTCAGCGCCACGCTGCCGAGCGCCTTGCTCGTGTGCAGGACGTGGTCGTAGTAGAGCGGGATGAACGTGACCATTCCGAAGTACACGAACGAGCGGACCGCGATCACCGCGGCCAGGATCGCGAACGGTCCCCACGCCTCATGGTGGTCACCGGTTTGGACGCGTCCGCCGACGAGGTCTTTCCGGAAGGTCTTGAGCCGCGGGAGCTCGTGGACCATCACCGCTGCCATCAGCCACGTCGGGATCAGGATGAACGCCGTCCCGTGCAATCCGAAAGCGATCACGAGCGGCGTCACCACCACGGGGCCGAGCGCAAAGCCGACGTTGCCGCCGACGCTGAACAGGCTCATGCCGCTTGCCCTGCGCTCGCCGGAGACGTAGTTCGCAAAGCGCGAGCCCTCGGGATGGAAGGCGGCGACGCCGAGCCCTGAGAGCAGCACGGCGGCGAACGTGAGCGCGTAGTTAGGGGCGAAGCCGACGTACGCGATCCCGAGGCCGCCGAGCGCAGGACCGAGCGGCATCAACCAGGGCAGCGACAGCCGGTCGGACACGTACCCGAACGCCGGCTGGATCACCGACGAGGAAATCGTCGCGGCGAGCACGAGCGCGGACGCGGCCGCGATCGTGATGTGATCGCGAGCGATCAGGAACGGCAGCAGCGCCGGGATCGAGCCCTGCGCGATGTCGGTGAACAGGTGACAGCCCGACAGGGCCGCCATCGCGCGGCGGTCGACGCCGGCAGTCGTCCGAGTCGCCGTCACTCCTCGGGCAGCTCGGACAGTCGCTTGTGGACCCGGCGCCGTTTGGCCACGAGTTCCTCCTCGAGCTGCCCGAGCGCCTGCCGGCGCATTCGAACGAGCTCGAGCTGGGTGCCGATGTGACCGAGCGCCTGCTCGAGGATCCCTCTGATCCTGTCCGGGTCCGCCTCGTGCTCGAGCTCGCGCCGGAGCGCCGCCCGGGCGGTCTCGGCGTCGAGCAGGACCGCAAGCTGATCGAGCGAGAGGCCGAGCAGGTCGCGGAGCCGGATGATCTCGCGCACGCGCTCGACGTCGGCCTCGCTGTAGGCACGATGCTTGCCCTGGGCGCGGTCGTCCGCGCCGGGGAGCAGGCCGATCTCCTCGTAGTAGCGGATTGTCCGGGGCGTCACGCCGGTGAGCTCGGCGACCTCTCCGATCCGGAGCGGCTTGGTCGCGGTCGTGCTCACGCCGCCACCTTCTCAGGCCGTGGACTTGCCGACGCCCGCGCCTCGAGCTCCTGCTCAGCCTTCAGGTGAGACGGGCGCGCGGCGCTGATCGCCGCGCCGAGCAGCGAGATCCCGGCCAGGCACCACAGCGCGGTGTGCATGTTCGACATGAACGGCACGAGCTGCGCGTTCGTGATGTGGTTGGCCAGGCCGCTGAACACCGCGAACAGGACGCTCTTCGGCACGCTCGAGGTGACGACCGCGAGCACGAACGCGATCGAGATCACCGCGCCCGTGTTCTGGACGAGCACCCGGGCGCCGGCCGCGATGCCGCGGCGGTGCGGCGGAACCGTGCCCATCATCGCTGCCGTGTTGGGGGAGTTGAACATGCCCGAGCCGACCCCGACGATGAACATGTAAGCGCCGCTCGCGAGGTACGTGGTGTCACGCTCGAGCGTAGTCATCAGGGCGAGCCCGGCGGCCTGCACGAGCATCCCCGCCACCGCCATCCCGCGCGAGCCCCTCCGGTCGGCCCAGATCCCCGCCAGCGGCGAGGCAATCAGCATCCCGACCGCCAGCGGCGCGAGCTTGATCCCCGCGAGGATCGGCGAGTCGCCCTGCACGCCCTGGAAGTAGAAGACGAACACGAACATCAGCGCGAACCGCGCCAGCCCGTTCGTGAAGGCCGCGAGCGAAGCCGCGGAGAACAGGCGGTTCTTGAAGATCGACAGGTCCAGCATGGGCGATTTGACGCGGCTCTCGATCAGGACGAAGCCCGGCAGGAAGATCGCTGCGGCGATCAGGCTCACGATCACGCCGGTGTTGCTCCAACCGGAGATGCCGCCCTTCGAGATGCCGTACACGAGCCCGGTCAGCCCGATCAGGAATGTGATCGTGCCGAGGGCATCGAAGCTGCGGTCCTCCGACCGCCCCGAGACCTCGTGGAGGATCACCCACGCCCACGCGCTCCCGGCGAGCGCGAACGGCACGTTGAACCAGAACACCCAGTGCCAGGAGATCGCCACCAGGGCGCCACCGAGCACCGGTCCGATGACCAGCCCGACGGCGGCGACCATCGTGTTCGTCCCCATCGCCAGCCCGAGCTGCTCGCGCGGGAAGGCGTCGGTGACGATCGCGGCGGCGTTCGCGAACAGGAACGACCCGCCGACGCCCTGGGCGATCCGCCACAGGATCAGCTCCGTGCCGCTGCCGGCGAAGCCGGCGCCCAACGACGCGAGCGCGAACAGCACGAACCCACCGATGTAGGCCTGCTTTCGCCCAAACTGGTCAGACAGCCTGCCGGCGCTCAGCACGAGCACGGTCGAGGCGATCATGTACACGAGGATCACCCACACGAGCTCGAGCAGGCTGGTGTGCAAGCTCCGCTCGAGGTCCGGCAGCGCGATGATCAGCGTCCCCGAGTTGATCGTCGCCAGCAGCATCCCCAGGCTGGTACACGACAGCGCCCACCACTTGTAGGAGTCGTGCCCGGCGTGGACGCCGATGCGACGGGCGCGAGTTGGCTGGACTGCTGACATGATCCTCCGAATCTGATTCTTACGTAAACGTCAATTTAGCAGATTCGTCGGCCGGACGGGGGTTCGCTTTGTTACCGGCCTGCAACAACTCCGTTCCAATGCACCTGAAAAGGCTCGGCTGGCGGTCGCGAGCGTCGACACTGGGCGTCGTGATCCGGAAATCACCTGCAAAGTGCATCATTCGCGGCGGTTGCGAGAGACCTCGATGCATCTCGCACGTGGGGCATGCGAAACGCACCGAGGTCCCGCGCGGACGGCCGCGGTGATGCGTTGTGCAGGCCGTGGAACGAGCTATCGCAAGAATCGCGGCCCTCCAGGACAACGTCATCACCGCCGCGCAACTGCGGGGCGCAGGGTTAGGCCGAGGCGCGATCGCTCATCGCGTCAAGGTGGGCACGATGCAGCGACTTCACACGAATGTGTACCTGCTGGGGGCGGCGCCACCAACTCCGATGGCGCGCGCCCGAGCAGCGGCGGTCGCCTACGGAGCGGGCGCGGTGGTCAGCCATCGCTCAGCCGCCTGCCTTTACGGACTTCTCCCAGACGCCGGTGGTGATATCGACGTGACGGTCGTTCGACGTTGCCCGCGACAGAAGCTCGGGATCCGGCGCCACCGCGTGGCCGACCTTCCCCCACAGGACGTGCGCAACATGCGCGGCATCAAGGTCACCTCGGTCGCACGAACCATCTGTGACCTCGCCGCCACCGAGTCCGCCCGCGACACCGAGCACGCCTTCCAAGAAGCCCTGTTCCGCGACAAAACGATCGATCGAGCCATAAACGCTGTCCTGCAACGCGAGCCCCGCCGGCGAGGCGCGCCGGTCATCCGGTCCCTACTGAAAGACCCCCGCCTCACCCGCTCCGAACGAGAACGCCGCATCCTCAAGCTGATCGCAGAAGCCCAGCTCCCGAAGCCGCTCACCAGCGTGCCGCTCCACGGCTACGTTGCCGACGTGTTCTGGCCCCAGCACAACCTCATCCTCGAGTTCGACGGATGGCAGGGACACGGCCACCGGCTGGCATTCGAAAGCAACCGCAAGCGCGATCAGGTCATGCTCGCGGCCGGTCTCCGCACGCTCCGCGTCACCGACCGCCAGCTGACGAGCGAACCGTTCGCGCTCACGGCACGAATCGCCCAGACCATGAGATAGGCACACCAGTCCTCCACCCCTGCCATGCTTCCCCGACGGCATGCGGTACTGGGACGCACTGTTCGCATTCCTGGTGGCGATGGCGGTCGCCACCCTGCTGACCCCGCTGACCTCAAGGTTGGCGAGGCGGGTCGGCGCTGTCGCGACCCCGAGCGAGCGCGGCCTGGCGGAAAAGGACACGCCGGCGCTCGGCGGCCTCGCGATCCTTGCCGGCGTGCTCGTCGCCGCGGCGTTCTGGCTGCCGCCGACGATCAACCTTCACCACACGGCCGGCACCGCGCCCGGCACCGGCGGCACCGTCCACACCTGGGCGATCCTCGCCGGCGCCTGCCTGATCACGCTGATCGGCGCGATCGACGACGCCCACCCGCTGAGGCCGCAGTGGAAGCTGCTTGGCCAGATCACTGCGGCGTTGGTCGCGGTGGTCGTCGGGGGCGCGGTCGTGACGGACGTCACGATCCCGTTCTTCGGCACGCTTCAGCTCCCGAACACCGGTGGCGTGCTGACCGTGATCTGGCTGGTCGGCCTGATGAACGTCGTCAACCTCTCCGACGGCGTCGACGGCCTCGCGGCCGGGCTGTGCACGATCGACGGGGTCGCGTTCTCGATCATCGCGTTCGACCTGGGCGTCAACGGCGCCGCCGTGCTCGCGGCGCTGACCGCGGGGGCGGCGCTCGGCTTCCTGTTCCACAACTTCCCGCCGGCTTCGTCGTTCATGGGCGACGCCGGGGCCAACCTGCTCGGCTACCTGCTCGGCGTGGTCGCGGTCATCGGCTCGGTGAAGACCGGCGCGGTCGTCGCCCTGATGGTCCCGCTGATCGTTCTCGCGGTGCCGTTCCTCGACACCGGATTCGTCGTCGCCAAGCGCCTCAAGTACAGGCGCAAGCCGTGGTCGGCGGACGCCAACCACTTCCACCACCGGATGGCTCGGATGGGTTTCAGCCAGCGCCGGACGGTCGCGTACCTGTACGGCTGGACGCTGATGCTCGCCGGCGTCGCGCTGGCGCTCCGGTTCGTCCCGTACTCGGACCACCGATACGGGCACTACCACCTGGGGTGGGTGCTCGTGATGGTGGTGATCGGGCTTATTGCGATCGCCGCCAGCATCTACCTGATCTACCTGCTCGAGATCCTGAAGTTCAAGAGCCGGCGCTCCCGCGAGCTCAAGACCGAGGATCCCGACACGAGCGAGCACGAGATCGACGAGAAGGTGCGGCGCGAGGTCGAGACCGGCGAGTTCGAGCGGGTGGGTTAGCTGCCGACCCGACCCACGGACGAGCATCTGGGCGGACTGACCCGCGTCGAGCGCGTGCTCCTCGTTGTCGTGGCCGCGCTGATCGTCCTGGCCGGCGTGACGCGGTATGCGTCCGGCGTCTCCCGGATCGTGGCGTTCGTGTTCGCCACGCTCGCGCTGGCCGGTGTGGCCTGGGTCGTCTCGATGTCGATCGAGCAGGTGGGGCATAGGTTGGGGCCGGCGATCACCGGCGTCATGCAGGCGACGCTCGCCAACCTCCCCGAGTTCTTCGTGGTGATCTTCGCGCTCGGCGCCGGCGAGACGGTGATCGCGCAGACCGCGATCCTCGGCTCGATCCTCGTCAACGCCCTGCTCGTCCTCGGCATGGTGATCATCGCCGGCGCCACGCGGTCGAAGGACGGCGTGATGCGCTTCAACCCGAAGCTCCCCAACGACACCGCGACCCTGCTGCTGGTGGCCTCGTTCATGATCGTCCTGATCGGCCTGACCCACTCCGCCGGCGACGCCGCGAGCAGCCACTCCGAGACGATCTCGATCATCGGGGCGGGCGTGATCCTCGCGGTGTACGGCAGCTGGCTGCGCCAGTACCTGACCTCGGGCTCGATCGCCGAGGCGGCGGGCGAGCCAGCCCGACTCAGCCTGACTGCGAGCCTCGTCCTGCTGGGCCTCGCCGGCGTGGCGTCCGCGTTCGTCTCGGACTGGTTCGTGAACGCGCTCCACCCGACGATCGAACAGCTTCACATCTCACAGGCCTTCGCCGGGCTGGTGATCGTGTCGATCGCCGGGAACGCGGTCGAACATGCCGCCGGCGTCGTGCTCGCCGCCAAGGGCAGGTCCGAGCTGGCGATCTCAATCGTCAAGAACTCGATGTCCCAGATCGCCGCGTTCCTGTATCCGCTGCTCGTGCTCGTGTCGCTGCTCACGGCCACGAGGCTGACGTTCACGCTCGCCCCGGTGTACATCGGGGCGCTGATCGGAACCGCGGTGATCGTGTGGCAGATAACCGGCGACGGCGAGGCGACGGTGTTCGAGGGGGTGGCGCTGGTGGCGACGTTCGTGATCCTCGCGACCTTCGCCGCATTTGAATGATTGGGGCCTCGCTGCGCTCGGCGTCCGTGGGGCCGGGAAGCCCGTCCTGTCCGTGGTCGCGAGTGCCCGCCGGGCATGGACGCCCGGCGGAACGGCCCCATGGACGCCGCCGAAGGCGGCCCAAAATCCCCTAGACGACCGCGCCGGCGCCGAGGTGCGAGTACAGCGGATACCGATCCGCGATCGCGCCGGCCCGCTCGGTCAGCTCATGGTGGCGCTGCTCGAAGTCCTGGGCGGTGAGCGTCTCGGCGATGATCGAGCCCACCTCGACGAAGTCCTCGAGCTGGAGCCCGCGTGTGGCCAGCGCCGGCGTGCCGATCCGCAGCCCGCTCGACACCGCCGGCGGCCTCGGATCGAACGGCACCGCGTTCCGGTTCACGGTGATCCCCACGCTGTGGAGGCGGTCCTCGGCCTGCTTGCCGTCGAGCTCTGACTCGCGCAGGTCGCACAACACGAGGTGCACGTCGGTGCCGCCGGTCAACACGCTCACGCCGCCGCCGGCGCCGAGCAGCTCATCGGCGACCGCC
>Ga0335078_10012571_pt1 | contig 12556 bp, 5 predicted proteins | sample Lox_Sample_32_FD_206711 | JGI IMG/M metagenome (GOLD analysis project Ga0335078, IMG submission 206711) | Soil microbial communities from Loxahatchee National Wildlife Refuge, Florida, United States - Lox_Sample_3.2 | ecosystem: Environmental > Terrestrial > Soil > Wetlands | place: USA: Florida... | reverse complement strand
TGGGTGCGAAGGCGATGCCGCGGAACACCTGCCCCGCCGGCGCCGTCATCAGAACCGTGAACTTCTCATTCGCCGCGCCGGAGGCGGTGGTGTTGGCTAGCGTGTCGGTGATCGACACCAGTTCGTTGGGGTCGGCGCCCTGATCGCCGTTCGAGCTCACGGTCGAGGTAACGGCCCAAATCGTCACGGTGCCATCGCTATTCACTTTCCCGGTGATGTTCCGCAGGCCGTCCGTGGCGGGGTTGAGAGACGCGGGATAATTGGCGACGCTGTACTGCTGCCCGAGATTCAGGCCGTTTTGAAGCACGTAGGCCATTTGCCAGGTGCCGTTGGTCAGGATCCACTTCTCGAGCCCGGCGGTCTTGCTGGTGGCGCCATCGGCGGCGGCGCCATCGCCTTCATCGGCCACATAGAGCGTGGTGGCGTTGGCGAACCAGATGCCGAACGGATAGTTCACCACGTTGGCGGCAGACTTGTTCGGCACGTTGTTGAAGCCGGGCAGGATGGTCACCGGCACGCTGCCCGCGCTGGAGTCGAGCGGCGGAAGAGTGCCGGCCGTTCCCACCTGGTAGACGGTGTTGACGCCGTTGCTGCCGCTGCCCTTCGACATGTAGAGAGTATTGTTGAAGATGGTCAGGCCGCGGAAATTGGCATCCTTGCCGGCCTTGTCGGCGGTGTACGGCTGCCCGGTGGATGGGTTGGTCAACTGCGCGATCGAAAAGTTCCCCAACTGGGCCGGCAGGGTCGTATCGGCCTGCCCTGGCGTTGCCACCTGCATGCCGCCCGCGGCCACCACGTTGGCCGCCGTGCCGCTGCCGTTGTTGGAATTGCCCACCATGTAATACAAGCCGTTCGCCAGAATAGCGGCGCGCCCGTTGTTGCCGCAATACGCATTGGTCTTCGTGATTTGAATGGCGCCGTTCGCTCCCACCTGCACCACCGCGCGGAAGTAGCTGCCGCCCGCGGGATTGGTCGCATCGTACACCATCGGCGCGTTGGAATTGGATACGTCGATGGTGTTCGGCGGGGCGACATAGCCCATGAAGGTCAGGGCGGTGCCGTCGGTGGAGAGATTCAACCCCAATTCGGACTTCGAACTGAAGCTGGTGGAAACCATGCTGCTGGGAACAGCGAGCGTATTCACTACCGTGCCGGTGGGCGTGATCTGATCGAGGAAGATGGGTGAGGTGATGCCGAAGCTGCCATCGACCTTATCGTTGTTCCAAACGTTGTTGGTGCTGGAAGTGGAGGGGTATGCTCCATTATCGGTGGCGGCGCCGCCATTGGAGGAGCAACTGGCTCCGGAAGGGCAGACGGGCGGCAGAAACTGGCCTTTGATCACGGTGGTCGCGTCGCCTGTGTATACACTGCGCGAAAGCACCAGATTCCCGGAGGTGAATCCGGAAAAAGTCGTCTGGGCATATCCCGCGGAGCACATCACCAGCGCAGCGGTAACGGCAGAAACAAATCGGCATTTTTCCATCTTTTCTGGGTCCTCGGAAGTGAAATTTGGTCCGAAGGCGCCGAGTATAGCAACGGTTTGTAAACAACGCGCTAACATAGAGTTACAAGTCGGTCACAAGTGTGTTGCGGCTTACGGATTAGAATATGGGCATGATCTGGGAGCCCGCGCGGGAATTCATCGAACGGACCAACGTGTGGCGTTTCATGCGCCGGCTGGGCTTTTCCGATCGCGAGGCGTTTCTGCGCTTCAGCCGCGAGCAGCCGGAACGTTTCTGGGACGAAACGATGCGCGAAATGCACGTGGAATGGTTCGAGCCCTACCACCAGGTGCTCGACGCCAGCCGCGGTCCCGAATGGGCGCAGTGGTTCGTGGGCGGGCGGCTCAACATCGCTCACAATTGCCTGGATCGCTGGGCCGATTCCGGCCGCATCGCGTGCCTCTGGGAGGCGGAAAACGGCGCCACCCGCAGGCTCTCGTTCGGGGACTTGCGGAACGAAGCCAATCGCGTAGCAAATGGTTTAATTTCCATGGGATTGCAGCCTGGCGACCGGGTCGCATTATGCCTCCCCATGGTGCCTGAGATCCTGGCCATCCTCTACGGCTGTTTCAAGGCCGGATTGACGGTGGTGCCCATCTTCGCCGGGTTCGGCGCGGGAGCCATTGCCACCCGCCTCGAAGATTCCGGAGCGCGCGTGGTGTTCACCGCCGGCCATCTCGAACGGCGCGGCAAGCGGCTCCCGCTGGCCGAAAAGATCCCGCCCGGAATTCGCGCCATCCTGGTAGGCGCGGACCCGCTTTTCCCCGATCAACCCGCCGAAGCGCCCACCCTCTCGCTCGATTCCGAAGCGCGTGCGTTCATCCTTTATACATCGGGCACGACCGGCAAGCCGAAAGGGGCGGTGCACACCCACGCCGGGTGCCTGGCGCAGATGGGGAAGGAAATCTGGCTGGGTTTCGACCATCAGCCGGACGATCGTTTCTTCTGGCTCTCGGACATCGGCTGGATGATGGGCCCGTGGAGCATTTTGGGCAATCACCTGTTCGGCGGGACTATTTTCATGTACGACGGCGCGCCCGATTTTCCCAGTCCCATGCGCCTTTGGGAGATGATCGAACGCCACGCCATCACCACCTTCGGTGTTTCGCCGACCGCCATCCGCGTGCTGATGAAGTCGGAAACGCTGCCTCCGCCCATGCCGTCACTGCGCCTGCTCGGTTCGACCGGCGAACCTTGGGACGAAGCTTCCTGGCTCTGGTTCTTCGCGAATGTGGGCCAGCGGCGCTGCCCGATCCTCAACATTTCGGGCGGCACGGAGATTGTCGGCTGTTTTCTGTTTCCCCTGCCGATTCAGTCGCTTAAGCCGTGCACGCTGGGCGGTCCTGCGCCCGGCATGGCCACCGAGGTGGTAGACGAAAACGGCATCCCGGTGCGCGGGCGCAAGGGCTACCTGGTGTGCACGGCGCCCTCGCCCTCCATGACGCGCGGCATCTGGAACGATCCCCAGCGGTATCTCGATGCCTATTGGTCGCGGTTTCCGGGCTGGTGGTACCACGGCGATTGGGCCAGCGTCGATGAGGATGGCCACTGGATGCTGCACGGGCGCGCGGATGAATCCATGAATGTGGCCGGGCGCAAAGTCGGGCCCGCGGAGGTGGAAGACGCCATGATGCAGCATCCCGGTGTCGCGGAAGCGGCGGTCATCGGCGTGCCGGACGAGGTGAAGGGTGAAGCGATTGTAGGCTATGCAGTGGCTCGCGCCGGCGCGGCCGTGGACGGCGGGGCGGTAGGCGCCACCGTGGCGCGGGTGATGGGACAGATGTTTCGCCCCCGCGAGATCCGCATAGTTCGCGAGTTGCCGAAGACGCAGAGCGGGAAGATCGTGCGCCGGTTGATTCGCCGGCGATACCTGGGCGAACCGCTCGGCGACGTCTCCACGGTCGCCAACCCGTCCGCCCTGGATTTGTGAACTTTCGCACATTATAATCCGAATGGATTCTTGAATTGGATTGTGCCGGGCGGTAACTTTTAGTCGTCCGCCGGTTTAGTAACCGAAGGAGGCCCCCCTTGTCCCGCTTTGTTCGGAAGTCCATTGCCCTGGTTTCGGCCCTGATTTCTTCGGCCTTCCTTATTCCCCTGCGCGCGCAACCCAGCGGCACCAATGCCTCAGGCGTGAGCATCACCGTCACTTCCAGCGCGAATCCCTCGGTTTTTGCCGCTCCGGTGACCTTCACGGTAGTGGTGACAGCGCCGTCCACCACGGGCGCGGCAACGCCAACGGGAACGGTCCAGGCCGCTCTGCTGGGTCCCGTCCTGCTGGGCGCGGCAACGTTGGACAGCGCCGGGACGGCCACCATCACTGTCCCGCAAGCACCCGGCTCGCAAGGCAACGCTCCGTTCGGCTTGCCTGCCGGAACCGACGTGATTACGTTCAGTTACTCGGGGGATAAGACCTACAAGGCCGCGCAAACCGCCTTCACGCAATTCGTCAAGAAGGCCGATTCCGCCACCAAGGCGGCGGTGAACGGGAGTTCGCTGCCATCGCAGCTCATCGCCACGGTCAGCATCAACGAAGCCTCGGCTTCCACCTCTGCCTTTTCGCTTCCGGGCAACCTGAGCAGCAGCAGTCCCACCGGGACCGTACAATTCCTCAGTGAGAATCCTCTAAACAACGCCGTTCTGCTTCTGGGCACCGCGATGCTGAAACCGTCGGGGCTGTTTACCTCCACAGCCACGCTTCTCGTCGATAACGTGCCCGCCGATCTGGTGGCGATTTATCTCGGCGACAACAACTACAACGGCAGTTCCTCGCCGCCCGCCGGCGGCACCGGGAAGGGTACGGTCACCCTCAACGTAACGGCCAGCGATAGCCAGCCGACATTCGCGGAGCCTCTGACATTCGCGGTGGCGGTGACTCCATCCGCCGCCGGCGCGGTCCCCACTGGCTTGGTGAGCGCCACTTATCTTGGTCTGTTCGTCCTGGGGGGCACAACTTTGGACGGCACGGGGAAGGGCTCTATCGCCGTTCCGCAGAATGTCAGCGCGGCAATTCCCTGGGGCCTGCCCGCGGGCACGGATTCAATCGCGTTCAGCTATGACGGCGATGCCAACTATTCCCCCGCGCAGACGAATTTCAACGAGACCGTCTCTAAAGCCGCGACCCGAACTTCCGCCACGGTGTCGCCGTCGGCCACCAGCATTACGGCGACGGTCAGCATCGATGAGACAAACGTTTCCAGCCGGACATTTGCGCTCCCGGGCGCCTCTGCCGGCACGCCGAATCCCTCCGGCACGGTGCAGTTCCTCAATGGCACCACGGTAATCGGTACGGCGCCGCTCGCTCCGAGCGGGCTGTTCCAATCGGCCGCGACGCTCAAGGTGACGCAGTCGTTCCCGTCCTCCGATGTTCTGACCGCGGTGTACAACGGCGACGCGAACTACACCGGCAGCACGTCTCCGCCAGCGACCATACCGACGCTCGCTCCGGTGGCCATCAGTGTGCAATCCAGCGCCAACCCATCCACCTTCGCCGAGCCAGTGACGTTGACCATCATGGTGGCTCCGGCAACGGCCGGCACGACGATGCCGACTGGGACGGTGCAGGCGTCGGTTCTCGGATCGGACGTGCTCGGCACGGCAACGCTCGATTCCGCCGGCAGTGCTTCCATTACCATACCGCCGCAGATTCCCAGCGCCAGCCCGGTTCTTTGGTGGGGGCTGGCGGCGGGCGCGAATAACATCACTCTGACATATTCCGGCGACGCCAACTTTGCGTCCGGGCAGGCCACCTGGAAGCAAACCGTGAACCAGGCGGCCACCGCGACGAAGGTCATGTTCGCTCCGGTGCCAAGTCCGTCGAATGAAGCCGTCCTCATAGCGACCGTGAGCATCGACGAGCCTTCCGTATCGAAGACCGATTTCCGCATCCCTGCCCCCGGAAATCAGGGCACCAGCCCGACGGGCACCGTAAGCTTCTACGATGGCACTACTCTGCTGGGGACGGGCCAATTGAGTCCCGGCAGCGTACTCTTCGAGGCGACGGCGCTGTTCACCACCAAGACCATACCGTCGTCGATTCAGGCTGTCTACGCCGGCGACACGAACTACACGGGCAGCACCTCGCCAACCGCCGGCAACGGCAATGGAACGGCCGCCGTCACGCTGCAATCGAGCGCCGGCACGAATCTGTACGGCGCGGCGCTGACCATTGTGGCCACTGTCACGCCCTTGGTGGCCGGCGGTCCCACGCCCACGGGCACCGTTCAATTCTTCGATGGCGCGCAGAATCTGGGTTGGGTGGCCGCGCTCGATGCCGGCGGCCAGGGCACGCTGAAATTCCCCGAACCGCTGGCCACCCCCCTGGTGTGCACGGCGGGCGCTTGCCCGCCTCCGGAGGACGCGTTGGTGCTGGGCGCCGGATCGCATTCCATCACGGCGCAATACAGCGGAGACGCCAACTACGCGGCGGCTACATCGGCCACGCCCCTGACGCAGCAGATCACCAAGGCGCCCACGACGACTTCAGTCTCCGCGTTCCAGGCGCAGACAGGCATCATCTCGTCGGGCGGCATTATCGCCACCGTGGCGGATGCCCAGCCGCCTTCCGGAGGACCGTATCACTTCCAGTCGGTCACTGCGAGCGGCACGGCCGAGGGCGACCCGACCGGCACAGTGACGTTCTATAGCGGCATGACCTCGATCGGAACGGGTGCATTGACGCCCAGTTTCTCCGCCAACGTCGCTTCCACGGCGGGCCTCAGCACCAGCGGCGTCAGCGGCAACGGCGACCTTTCCGCAAACTATCCCGGCGACGCGAATTTCCAGCCGAGCAGCAGTCCCACGCTGCCGGCTACCAGCGTGAGCCTCAGCGGGAATCCGAACCCCAGCAACACGGACCAATCGGTGACGCTGACCGCGACCATCACGACAACCGCCGCCACGCCAGCCCCCACCGGGACCGTGAATTTCTTCGACGGCAAGATTCCTCTCGGGAACGCGCCGGTTTCGGGAGGCGCGGCTACTCTTACCACCACTTTTACAACGGCCGGTTCGCATTCGCTCACCGCGGTCTATAGCGGGGACGCGAACTATCAAGGGTCCACATCGGCGGCGTATACCCAAACGGTCGATTCCACCACCAGCCCGACGGACACGCTGAAGTTGACCGTCAGCACCACCACCGCCGTTTACGGCCAGAACGTGGTTCTCTTCGTGCAGGTAATCGGAAACATCGCCACGCCGCCCACGGGCACGGTGAATTTCCTGGATGGTTCGACGAACATCGGCTCCGCTCCGCTGACGGCGGGTACCGCGTACGTCGTGGTCACTCTCGCGGTGGGTACGCACCAGATTTCGGCGACATGGGCGGGCGATTCCAATTGGCCGCCGGCGCAGTCAGCCGCGATCACGCTGACGGTGAATCCCGCGTCGACCATCGTGAAGCTGACCAGTTTCGGGACGGCATGGACGGCTGTGGTGGCGCCGTTGCCGCCGGGCGCAGGCACACCGACGGGAAGCGTGAAGTTCGTCGATACCGTGACGCAGGCCGTGCTCGCGACGGGCACTCTGACCAATGGAAGTGTTACCGTCACGCTCACATCGGTCAACGATCCGGTAGAAGCGGTCTACTCCGGCGACGGCAACTTCAAAGCCAGCCAGTCGAAGACCGCTACCGTGCTGCCGGCGCGGCCGAAACGATAATCAAAAGCACCGCTTCCGCTGCTGGAAGCTTGAAGACTCAGTAACGGTCCGCGAATGAGCCGCGACCGCGAGGGCGGCGCCTTTTATCTGTGTTTTTCTGTGTTCCGATTTCATCGCCCCACAGAAACATACCAAATCGGGATTATCCGCTATCATTGACGCATGACACGACTGGGGTTCCTTGCCGGTGCGGCGGCGATTTCGTGCCTGGCGCAAAATACGCCGGACCTGGCGCGGATTCTGAGCTTCGAAGCCGAGCACACCGGCAGTTTCCCCGCCGGCTGGAGCGGGAATCCGCGCGAGACCATTGCGGTGGACGACAAGGTGGTGCACGGCGGTAAATGGTCGGTGCGGCTGGAACGCGGTCCGAACGCCCAGGAAAAATTCTCCACCCTCATCAAGGGAATGCCGATCGATTTCGCCGGTAAGACGGTGGTGTGGCGCGGATATCTGCGCACCGAAAGGGTTACCGATTGCGCGGCGCTGTGGGCGCGCGAGGATGGAGACGCCGGCTCGGTCGCGTTCGAAACCATGCCGCAGCAGCCGCCCGGGGAGTTGAAGGGGACCACCGGTTGGACGCAGTATTCCATCAGCCTGCCCCTTCACCAAGAGGCCAAGGAGCTCGTTTTCGGAGTGCTGATCTCGGGAACGGGCATCGCTTGGGCGGACGATCTGGAGCTGTTGGTGGATGGCAAGCCGGTTTGGGAAGCCCCCAAAAAGTTTAAGACCGTGGTCGATTCCGATCACGAGTTCGATCACGGCTCCGGAATCGCGCTCAGCACTCTGAGTAGTGTGCAAATTGCGAATCTCGCCACGCTGGGGAGGGTGTGGGGCTTCCTGAAATATCACCATCCGCGGGTAGTTGCCGGCGAACGCCACTGGGACTACGATCTTTTGCGCGTGCTGCCGAAGGTTGTGGCGGCGGTGGATGCCGCGGCTGCCGACAGAGCGATGCTCGATTGGATTCGCGCGTTGGGGGTGGTAGCGCCGTGCTCAAACTGCGCCAGGCTGGATGAGAAAGATCTCGCGCTGCGCCCCGATCTGGCCTGGCTCGCGGACGAGAAACTGCTCGGCGAGGAGTTGAGCAAAAGTCTGCGGGCGATCTATGCCAATCGGACGCCGGGAAAGCAGTTCTACGTCACCACCGCGGGCGCGGACAATCCTCAGTTCGAGCACGAATTACCCTACCGTGACGTGAAGATGCCCGACCCCGGCTTCCAGCTTTTGGCGCTCTATCGTTTTTGGAACATCGTGCAATACTGGTCGCCGAATCGCGACATGCCTCAGCTCCATGATCAGCGGACTCGGCGTCTTCTATCCCGATAAGAGGTCGACGCAGCGCGTGGGAATCGTTGCCGACGTGGAGGTCAAACCGACGATAGCCGGCATTCTGGCCGGACAGGACGAGGTGCTGGAGGAAGCGGTCAAACGGATTCTGGGCGCGGAGGCAACGCCGGAAGCGATCCGCAAGATACTGGGGTACTGAAGGTCTGCGGATTATGGTCGCGCAGGTTCCCGGACCTGCCGGAGGCGCTCACCTGAGGAAGCGATCTCAGCGACACTGAAGGACAGCCGCGGATTGCCTGGCGAGTCCTTTGCGGCCAGGGACGGGCGGGGAGATCCAATCCCCGCCCCTTCCAAAGTCAGCCGCGGCCAGTACGCGGTCAGCGTTCCGCTGTGCCTGGCCCCGAAACTGGCGCTATACCTTACGATGCGTGTGGCTCGTAGCGGCCGCTGAGCTTGGAACAGCGCAGGGCGACGAGATGGCGGTAAGAATGGCGCCGCGGACGCCGTGGGTCTTTACAGCCCGCGCAGCGTGACGCTGGGGTCGATGTGCGCCGCGCGGATTGCCGGGAACGAGGCCGCAATCAAGCCGACAACCGCCAGGAATAGGGCGGCGCCGCCGAAAATCGCAGGGTCGGTCGCGCTCACTTTCACCAGCAGGCCGGCCGCGGCGCGGGTGAGAGTGGCGGCGAGAAGGATTCCCACGGCAATGCCGGCGAGCACGATGCCCATGGCTTGCCGGACGACGAGGGCGAGCACGTCGCGGGGCTTCGCGCCGAGCGCCATGCGGATGCCGATTTCCTGCGTGCGCTGGCTGATGGAATAGGCCATCACGCAATACAATCCGACGGCGGCGAGCCCAAGCGCGAGAGCGCCCAGCACGCCGAGCATGGATGCCGCAATTTTTTGCGCGAAAAGAGAGGCGGCGATGTACTCGGTGAGCGGCATGGCATCGAACACGCCCACGCTCGGGTCCATCTGCCGCACTACGCGCCGCATCGCGGCCAACGCCATGTTCGGATTGCCGCCGGTGCGCGCATAAAATGCGATCGGCAACTCCTCGCGATAGACCTGCCGGAACGGCACGTAAAACAGCGCGCGCTGAGCTTCGTTGGGAGCGTGATATTTGGTATCCTTCACAACACCGACGACGGTGAACCACTTTCCCCATCCGCGCACTTTCCGGCCGATCGGATTGGCCGATCCGAAGAAGTGCTTGACGAAACGCTGATTGACGATCATGACCGGCTGCGAGGACTGATCGTCCATTTCCGTGAAATCGCGCCCTCCGAGCATGGGAATGCGCATGACATCGAAATATCCGGGGGCCACCACCGTGCGACTGATTTTCATGTTCTCGGCAGTGCCGGGCGTGTATCCCTCTATATCGAGATCCTCCCAAGAGCCGTCGGCGAAGCCGAGCGGGATGTAGTCGGCATAGCTGACTGCCGCGATGCCAGGCTGCGATTCGAGGTTTTGGCGCAGGCGCACGCAGAACTTGATGCGGTCGGGGACCTTGTAGCCTTCGTCCGAAAGATTCAGGTGCGAAACCAGGACGCCGCGCGGGTCGAAGCCGGGATCGATCTGGCGCGCGAATTGAAAACTGCGCGCGAACAGGCCGGCGCCGATCAATGCCACCAACGCCAGAGCGACTTCGGAGACAACCAGCAGATTGCGAACACGCTGCGCGGGCGCGCCAGGCGAGCCGCTCCGTCCGCCCTCTTTCAGCGCGGCGTTGAGATCGATGCGCGTCACTTGCAGCGCGGGCGCCATCCCCGACGCGAGGCTCGCAACCAGGCACAACAGAAGCGTGAACGCGAGGACTTCCCAATTGACCGGTGTGTCGAAAGCAACGGGAAGGCCGTTCTGCGGAATGAGGTAAGCGAGCGACTGGCTCATCCAGAGCGCGAGCGGGATGCCGGCGAGAGTCGCGAGCCCCGCCAGAAGAAGATTTTCGGTGAAAAGCTGACGCGCCAATCGCAGGCGGCCGCCGCCGAGCGCGAGGCGTAATCCGTATTCCTTCTGCCGCGACGTGGCACGGGCGAGGAGCAGGTTGGCGACATTGGCGCAGACAATCAGAAGGACTACGCCGCAGACAGCCATGAGCATTCGCAGCGGAGCGCCCAGCATGCTCTGCGCGCCGAAGTGGCCGGCGGATAGAGGCAGAATGGTGGCGCCGATGCCTCTGTTGGTATCGGCGTGTTCCTTGGCAATCTGCTGCGAGACAGCCTTGGCCTCAGTGGTGGCGCTGGCGGCGCTATTGCCGGGCTTCAGCCGGGCAATACCAAAGAACATGCGCGATTTGCGATCGCGCAGCATCCAATCGGGCATGGCGTTCAGTTGCGTGGCCATCATGGTGGGGACCCACAGCTCGAACGACAGGCCAGAGATTCCGCCGTGGAATTCGGCCGGCGCCACGCCGACAATGGTCAGTTCCCGGCGATTCACGCGAATGGTGCGGCCGAGAACGCCGGGATCGCGCTGGAAGCGGCGGTTCCAGAGCTTCTCGCCGATGACAGCTACGGGGTAAGCGCCCTCCGCGTCGCCGTACTCCTGGGGCGAAAACGTACGGCCCAAAATCGGCTTCACTCCGAGCACCGCGAAGTAATTTCCAGAGACCAGTTCACCGAACACACGCTCTGCGTGCTCTTCATCGCCGATGCTCAATGGAGCCGGGGACGCAATGGCAAGGCCGGAAACGAGCGTTAGGTGGTCGCGGTAATCGCGGTAATCGGGATAGGAAGTTGGAATGAATTCGCCGTTAGGAGTGGTGGTTTCGAAGGAAACCAGCCGATCGCTATCGGCCACGCCCGGCAACGGTTTCAAGAGGATCATTTCAATCCAACTGAAGACGGCGGTATTGGAAGCGATTCCGATGGCCAGCGTAAGCACGGCCACCAGGGTGAAGCCGGAGCTCTTGCGCAGAATGCGAACGCCGTAGCGAATGTCCTGATAGAAGCTGCTCACGGGGTGGTTTTGAGGCAATTGTGGTGCCAGGAAGAAAGGCGCGGCTCCCTGGTGGTCTCGGCGCCGTATCGCTCGCCTGACTGTCCGTCTGTGGGACACGACGTCCGAATTTGATAGGAATAGACGCCTTGTTCTTTATGTTCTCACGGCAGGGTCACTTCAACTCCACCAGCTTCCCGCCTTCGAACGTGAACACGTAATCCATCTTCGCCAATTCCTCCGCTGTCAGCGGACCGTGGCGCCAGACGTGGATGTCGAGAGTGTGATCGCGGAACCAGAGCTCCGCGACGAAGAGCATGTCCCAGGAGTGGAACGGGTCGTCGAGGAACGCCACTTTGCTGCCGGACCGGACATGCGGGTCGAGCGCGCGAAATTGCTGGATGACATCCCAGCTCTCATGGCCGAGGGCGGCCATTTCGTCTGCTGCGTGCGATCGCTTGTACTCGCGATTCTGCCGGCCCCAGAGGAAGATCGCGAAAGCCACGAGGAGCGCGGCCACTCCGCCGTGCCCTAGCCGGCGACCCCATGCTTCGCGCTCCAGAACGCGCGCCAAAGCGTCCGCGAGATCCATGAAAATGACGGCGCCGAAGATCGCCCAGCCAGCCAGCGGAATGTAGAGATTCGCCTGGCCTCGGCCCACCAGGAACTCGATAGGCAGCGGCGTGAGGAGCATGAACCACCAGAGAAATCGCAGCAACGGGCTCTTGCGCCTCCACGCCAGGTACGCGAGCACCGCCCAGAGCAGGACGATTCCGCCCCATCCGGATCCCCAGCCGAAGAGCAGATCGCCAAGCGAGAGGCGCTGGAAATCGCGCACGCGCCGCAGCGCGAAGACCGGGTGATACGCTTCGGCGTCGATCATCGCCTCGGGGCCGAAGACCTTGCCGAACACATCGACGGCGGTGAGCGCGGCGGAGAACAGCACGGCGCGCGTGGGTCCGCGGCGATGGTAAATCCACTCGTAGATGAGGAGCATGAGCGGAAGCGTGGCCGCCATCTCTTTCGAGTTGAGCGCGCACAGATCGAGCGCGAGAAACAACGCGGTGCGCGGCACGCTGGGCCGCTCGCGCATGCGCAGGTAATAGAGGAACGCCGCGAGATAAAAGAAGCCGCAGAGCGCGTCATAGACGAACGCCGCGTTG
>Ga0335078_10012569_pt1 | contig 12560 bp, 14 predicted proteins | sample Lox_Sample_32_FD_206711 | JGI IMG/M metagenome (GOLD analysis project Ga0335078, IMG submission 206711) | Soil microbial communities from Loxahatchee National Wildlife Refuge, Florida, United States - Lox_Sample_3.2 | ecosystem: Environmental > Terrestrial > Soil > Wetlands | place: USA... | reverse complement strand
ACTTTGACGAATCCCTGGCAACCGCGGCGACGATCGACGCGGACGGATGGTTGCACACCGGCGACATCGTCACAGTCGATAAGGACGGCTGGTTCTATGTGACCGACCGGGTCAAGGAGCTGATCAAGTACAAGGCGTACCAGGTGGCGCCGGCCGAGCTCGAGGCCGTCCTGCTGACCCACCCGGCGGTGGCGGATGCGGCGGTCGTCCGCAAGCGCGACGCGCTAGCCGGGGAAGTCCCCAAAGCCTTCGTCGTGCTGCGAACTCCGGTTTCGGCGGACGACCTGATGGCGTGGGTTGGCGAGCGCGTGGCTGGCTATAAGCGGGTGCGCCAAATCGAGTTCACGGACCACATCCCCAGGTCCCCTGCGGGCAAGATCCTTCGCCGGCTGCTGGTCGAGCAGGACGCAGGGCTGATCGGCCAGACGACCTCCCTCGGCTACGGCCGTGAAAGCTGAATCCGAGACGGCCACCTTCGCGTCCGCGCCATGCGAGGCCGCCGACCAGCGTCCGCTCGATGGGATGGTCGCCCTGGTGAGCGGCGGAAGCCGTGGCGTCGGGAGGCTGCTCGGCACGCGGCTGGCCCGGGTGGGAGCGGCCGTCGGGCTGATCGCACGGTCTTCTACGGACCTCGCCGCCGCCGTCAGCGAGATCAGCCGGGCCGGCGGCATGGCGGCTGCGGTCTGTGCGGACATCACAGACGAGCAGGCGGCGGCCGCCGCCGTCAGCGAACTGCGTGACAGGCTCGGAACGGCCGACATCCTGATCAACAACGCCGGCATCAGCGGGCCGATCGGACCGGCATGGGAAACTCCGCCGGCCGAATGGTGGCGGGCGATAGAAGTGAACCTCGGCGGCGCGTTCGTCCTCACGCAGCTGGCGCTTAGGCACATGGTCGCGGAGGGCAGGGGTCGGATCATCAACATCACGAGCTACGCCGGCATCTACCGATGGCCGCTGCTGTCCGCCTATGCGGCCTCCAAGGCCGCGCTAGTGAAACTGACCGAGACCCTGGCCGAAGAGACGCGCCCGCATGGAGTGTCCGTATTCAGCGTCGACCCGGGCCTGCTGCCCATCGGCCTCGGCGGGGCAGCGCTGAGCAGCACGGCCCACCGACAGACCCCGGCAGGTCGCGTCTATGGCTGGATTAGAGACCAGTTCGACGCGGGACATGGCGTTGACCCGGAGCAGGCCGTCCGCCTGATCCTCGCGCTGGCCAGCGGAAAGGCGGATCGCCTGTCCGGGCGCCATCTGTACGTCAGCGAGAACCTGGAGGCGCTGCTCGCCCGGATCGACGAGATCGAGCGCGACGATCTACACACGCTGCGGTTGCGAACCGGCATGTGACAGAGTCCACCGGTTCACCGACATCCGGAGGTGGCCCTGCACATGCAAGCGCGAACTCACTTGTTCGGGATGACCCGGCCCGGGCCGCCCGGTCACGGTGAACAAGATCTTCTCCGCGGCCCGGCCCTGATGCGTGGGCAAGACATGCCGGAACGGGAACAGGCTGGTCACCGCCGCACGGAACCGCTCGAACGAGGGAGACCCTGCATACGCCTCATTACCTCGCTGCACGCCGACCCACTGCTCAGCCGACATCGCGCCGGTCCCCGAGTCGGTGAGCAGGTCGATCAGCACGTCCTCGGCCCGCAACTCGAACAGGTTGTACCCCGCAGCGGCCAGGGCGGCCGCCCGCTCCGCCCGGGTGGTCAGCCGCATCGGCTCGACTGAGTGGATGCGGAACGGCTCGATGATCGTCCGGAACGGCTCATCTGCCATCGACGGCCCTCCTCGAAACCGGACCTCGCCGGCAGGCCGCCGCGCCTCCGCAAACCCGCCGGTACGTACCACCCCGGTAGCCCGGAACCCGCGCTGCCGAGCCCCAAAATCGTACGCCCTGATGGCGCAGCAGCCGGCTCCGCAGCCAGATCCCGCCTGCCTGAAGGCATACGGTAAACCGGCCAGACAGCCTCCCGCTCATCGACAAAGCCAGGATCGCCTCACCGATCACCTGGATCCGGCATGACCCGCAGCGTGGTACGAGGCAACGGCAGCCATAGGCCTGCGCCCACGCTTGTGGTTCATCTTCCTTCCGTTTAGCGCCACGGCGGCGGCGATCAGCCCAGCTGATAGATCCCGTAGGCGAAGAACGGCGCATGCTCGGGTACTCGTTCTGCCGTGACAGCTGCGAATGCCGTCGCATCCTCGGGATTGGCGAACAGGTGCCATTTGTTGAGGAGAGGCGCCCAGGCCGGCGCCAGCGACGCCGCTTCCTCGGGCGTATAGCCACAGTTGGTCAGGCCGCCTAGCAGGTCGTAGTCGGCGACATCGTAGCCAAGCAGGTCATACCTTTCGAAGGATGGCCCTATCGTATCGACACTTTCCGGCCCCGGTCCGTCCTCTTCAAACGCTGTGATTCGCACGGCCATGGCGTCAGCACGCTCCAGCGCGTGCGCCGCTGCGAACAGGCCGGAGAGGTCAGACCACAGCCCCTCCGCTTCCGGCGCCGACGGGAGCCCAGGCGGCCGCACCCATACAAGCGGATCGACCGAACGCACCGACGCTACGTCACGACGTAGCAGAAAGCGAGTTCTCCGGCCCGCGGTCCAGCTGGGGTCCGGGACGGTCGAGCGCAGGTCAAATCCGATGGTCGCTTCCATCATTCCTCATCAGGCATCTTCCCAGGACCCGTCACCGCCGATAGCCGCCGTGAATCAATGCAGCATCTCCACCAAGCTATTGCCCGCAGGGAAGGGCGTAAAGAAGCCTGGACGCGTTTTCAGGATGTCCGCTCCATCACTCGCGGACAGTGCTTTCACCAGCCTCGCGAAATCTCGCTCCGGCGCGTCTGCGCCGAAGCCGACCCACGCTACCCATCCGGCCGCATCTGGTCAGGCTTGACAGCCCCAGCAACGAAGCCGCTGCTGATCCAGAAGGCTTCCCCTTGACTGCCCACGTCGGCGCTGACTCAGAACACCGTCAGGACCCACGTCCGCCACCTCTATGCGAAACTGGGCGCGCACCACAGGGCCGAGGCCGTCGCGCGCGCTCGCGGCCTGGGCCTGCTCGCTCCCTCCGCACGCCGACGCTGACTGACCTGTGGTTGCTCGCGCAGGACGTTGCTGGCGCGGCTTTTGCCGCCGGGAACTGCAGGTCAGGCCTGCTCCGGGTCAGGCTGGGGGTCCGTGGGCGCTGAGGGCGGTGGTGAACGCCTGGACTTTGGGATGGCGCGCTGCCCCGCTCCGTACAGTGGTGAAGATCTGTCGCCTGGGACGGCCCGGGAGCCGGTGTGCTACTACGTCGTGACGGTCACCGGCACCTGACAGGTCGGGTAGCAAAGCGGCCGCGAGGCCGCTCTCGACGAGCCGCAGGTGGATCTGCAGGTCGGTGGTGGTGTACCGCGCGTCGGGCTCGAACCCCGCTTGCCGGCACTCCGCCGTCGCCCATTCCCGGGCGGTGGTGCCGGCGGGTTCCAGAACGAACGGGCGCGACGCGAGGCTGGGCAGTGACCGCTCGCTCCATCCGGCCGGGGTGATGAGCCGGAGTTCGTCGGTGAGCAGGTCATGACGCTGGGTCTCACGGGGGCGGGGCAGCGGGAATCCGGGATACTCCTCACCGAGGACGAGGTCGAACTCGCCGGCGACTAGGGCGGGGAGGGCGAGTTCCGGCTCGAGTTCGGTGACCTCGACGCGCAACGAGGGGTGTTGCCGCTCGAGCTGGCTGAGCGCGTGCGGAACCAGAGCCAGGACGGCGGTCTGGAAGGCGGCGACACGCAGCGTGCCGGCGGTCTGGTTCAGGGACTGAGCCAGTTCAGCTTCGGCTCGTTCCATTTCCTCCAGCAGGACCTCGGTGTGCGCGACGAGGAGGTCGGCTTGGGCGGTGAGCCGGACCCGGCGGCCGGCGGGCTCGAGGAGGCGCACCCCGGCCTCCTTCTCCAGCGCGGCGAGCTGCTGGGACACCGCGGACGGGCTGTAGGACAGCGCCTCGGCCACGGCGGCGATGGTGCCGCGGCGGGCCAGTTCCCGGAGCAGCCGCAGGCGCCGCAGGTCGAGCATCGCGCCCCCAAAACATCAGGTTTGCTTCACAATACCGTGCGGGTTTCCGCGCTGGACCTAACGAATCGGAGGCCGGGACAATGGGCTGCATGACATCGTGGTACACCTTGCCGACCGCCCGGGACTGGACCTGCCCGCCCTCACCGTGTGACGCTCGTGCCTTTCACCAGTCGCTGCCGGGCTACTCGCCCACTCCGCTGGTCCCGGTCCCCGAACTCGCCGCCGAACTGGGGGTCGGCCGGGTGCTGGTCAAGGACGAGTCGTCGCGGCTGGGCCTGCCGGCGTTCAAGGTGCTCGGCGCCTCCTGGGCTTGCCGCCAGGTACTGCAAAGGCACCCCGGTGCCATGCTGGTCACCGCCACCGACGGCAACCACGGCCGCGCGGTCGCCCGGATGGCTGCTCATTTCGGTGTCGAGGCGACCGTGTTCGTCCCGGTGGTGATGCTCCCGCAGACCGCCGCGCGCATCGCGGGCGAGGGGGCGACGGTCGTGTGGGTCGACGGCGACTACGACGACGCGGTTCGCTGTGCCGCGGCCTTCGCCGGCGATCAGCCAGGCCGCGCCCTGGTCCAGGACACCTCCTGGGCCGGCTACGAGCAGGTCCCCGCCTGGATCGTGCAGGGCTACCAGACGTTGCTCGACGAGGTCGACACCCAGCTCGGCGGGGCGCCGGACCTCGTGGCGGTCCCGGTCGGGGTCGGATCGCTGGCCGAGGCGGTGGTACGGCACTACCGGCGCCCTGGCGCCGCGCACCCGAGCGTGCTCTCGGTCGAACCGGACACCGCGGCCTGCGTCCTGGCGAGCCTGACCGCCGCGCGTCCCACCACGGTGGCGACCACTGCGACGGTGATGGCCGGGCTCAACTGCGGCACCGTTTCCAGCTCCGCGTGGCCGGTGCTACACGCAGGCTGCGATGCGGCCGTCGCCGTCAGCGACCAGGACGCGTTGCGCGCCGCGGCGGACCTCGGCCGGCTCGGCGTCTGCGCGGGCCCTAGCGGGGCGGCCGCCCTGGCTGGAGCGCGAGCCGTCCTGACCGAACCCGGGCGGCGCGCCGCTCTTGACCTCGACGACGACGCCGTCCTCGTCCTGCTCAGCACGGAAGGACCCACCCGATGACCCGTATCGTGCGTATCAACCGCGACCGGCTCTGGGCCTGCCTGATGGAGCTCAAGCAGATCGGCGCCTACGACGACGAGGCCACCGGCTGCAAGGGGTGCGGCGCCTGGCGCTGACCGACGCCGACGCCGAGGCCCGGCACCGCTGCGTACAGTGGATGCTCGGGGCCGGGCTGGAGGTGCGAGTCGACCGCATCGGCAACGTCTACGCCACCCGCCCGGGCCGTGACCGGTCGCTGCCGTGCGTGCTGATGGGCTCCCACATCGACACCGTCGCCACCGGCGGAGCCTTCGACGGCACCCTCGGAGTGCTCGGCGGCATCGAGGTGATGCGCACCCTCAACGACGCCGGCATCCAGACCCTGCGCGACATCGAGGTCGGGTTCTTCACCGAGGAAGAAGGCGTCCGGTTCGGCACCGACATGCTCGGCTCGGCCGTGACCGCCGGCCGTATCCCGCTCGAGGTCGCCCGCAAGCTCACCGATGCCGACGGCAAGACGGTCAAGGACGAACTAATCCGCATCGGGTTCGACGGCGACGCCTGCGAGCGGCGCCCCGTCCCGCACGCCTACATCGAGTGCCACATCGAACAGGGTCCCATCCTCGCCAGCGCCGGCGTCGACATCGGCATCGTCGAGGGCGTGCAGTCGATCTCCTGGCAGCGGCTTACCATCCACGGCGAGGCCGCGCACGCCGGCACCACCCCCATCACGTCCCGGCACGACGCCGGCCTGGCCGCGGCATCCGTCGTGGTCGAGGCCCGCCGGATGTGCGACAGCGGCGACTTCGGGCAGCTGCGCGCTACCGTCGGGAACCTCGGCATCGGCGGCGGGCAGACCAACGTCATCCCCCACCTGGCTACCATGACCATCGACCTGCGCAACCCCGCCGATGACCAGATGACGGCCGCCGAGCAGCACCTGGCCTCCTACGTCGGCGAGCTCGCCGCCCGGCACGGCGTCCGGGTCGCCTGGGAGCGGATGGCCAAGACCGCTGTCGTGCCGTTCCACCCCGGCATCGGTGATCTGCTCGCCGCGACCGCCGATGACCTCGGCCTGCCTTATGTGCGCATCATGTCCGGCGCCGGGCACGATGCCCAGGAGATCGCCGCCATCTGCCCCACCGCGATGGTGTTCGTAGCCGGGGAACACGGCGGCATCAGCCACACCCCCCGCGAGCACTCCGCCCCCGGCGCCTGCGCCAACGGCACCGACGTGCTGGCCAACGCGGTCCTGCGGCTGGCGGACCAGCCATGACCGCCACCAGCATGACAGCCCTGGACCTGCTCGACGCCCTGGTCCGCATCGACTCGGTCAACCCCGGCCTCGATCCGGCCGGCGCTGGCGAGGCGCAGATAGCCGCCTGGATCGCGCGATGGGGGCGGAACGCCGGCCTGCGCGTCGAAGAGCTTGAGGGCACCGCCGGCCGGCCCAGCGTCATCGTGCGCGGCGGCCGCGCCCGCAGCGGCCGCCGGCTGCTGCTGTGCGGCCACCTCGACACCGTCGGCCTAGCCGGCACCCCCGACGGCCTCACACCTCGCATCGAGGGCGACCGGCTCTACGCCCGCGGCGCCTACGACATGAAGGCCGGACTGGCCGGCGCCCTCCTCGCCTGCCGGGACGCTGCCCTGGCCGGCATCGACGGCGAGGTGGTCGTAGCCGCCGTCGCCGATGAGGAATTCGCCAGCCTGGGCATCGCCGAAGTGCTCACCCACCTTGACCCGGCCGGCATCGACGCCGCCGTGGTGACCGAGCCCACCGAACGGCAGGCCGGCACCGCCCACCGCGGGTTCGCCTGGACCGAGATCACCGTCACCGGTGTCGCCGCCCACGGCTCACGACCCCACCTCGGCGCCGACGCCATCCTCGCCGCCGGCCACTACCTGGCCGCTTTCGACCACCTCGACCGGCAGCTCCGCAGCCGGCCCCACCCGTTCCTCGGACCCGGCAACCTGCACGCGTCCCTTATCAGCGGCGGCACCGAAGAATCCACCATCCCGGACCGCTGCGTGTTCACCATCGAACGGCGAACCCTGCCCGGGGAGACCCTCGAACACCTCGAGGCCGACATCGCCGCCCTGATCGAGCAATGCCGGCCCGCCGACCCGCGAATCACCGTCACCGCCCGCACTGTCCTGCACCGCCCCCCGATGCAGACATCCCCAGACGCCCCTATCGTCCAGGCCCTGCTCGCCGCAGCAGGACCCGGCACCAGCGTGGCCCCCATGTCATACTGGGCCGACTCGGCCTTCCTCGCCCAGGCAGGCATCCCGACCGTACTCTACGGACCAGAAGGCGACGGAGCCCACGCCGACACCGAATGGGTCAGCCGCTCCGGCACCACCACCGCCACCACCGTCCTCACCCAGCTCGCCCAGGATTTCTGCTCCTAAGCCGTCCCGAACGTCATGCATGAGCGGGCATTCGCAGCCGGCCGTGCCCCGCGACCGCCCGGCCCTGTCCGCGGCGGGGGCGGAAGGCCGGGCCGGCAGGTGGCCGGCTTCCCTGGCGTATCGATCCGGCGGGATGATGGCGGGGTGCGCGTTCTGGTCACCGGGGATCGTGGTTCAGTGGGCGTCCCGGTCGCGGGCTTCCTCAGGCGCTGCGGGTACGCGGTGGCCGGTTTCGACCGCGCCGACGGCGCGGACGTCCTGGACCTAGCCGCCGTCCGCCTCGCGGCCAGGGACTGCGCGGCGATCGTGCACATGGCGGCGCTGGCCCACGACAGCGCCGGGAGCCCGGAACAGATCATGGCGGGTGGCAGCGGGTACCGGGGACGAGCCGTCGCCTCCCGTTGGGAATAAGAATGAAGGATGTCGCTCTAAAGCTCACCATGCTCGACAATCCGGGTATGACCCCCGAGGGAGACAAGACTAATCTGGGTACCTGGCAAGAAAGCACCAAGAATGCCGACTTGATCTGCTATCTCGTTAATGTCGTGCAGCTACGCCAGAGAAGGTATTGGGAAGTCGCCTTGAATGGCGCTCGTCATATCGCCCGATGGGACGAAGACGGCTCCCGTCGCAGATTGCTGATATTGACGTACTGCGACCTTGACCCAGCTTGGGGACAAGATAATCCTGACGAGATCATTGGCAGGTCTGAAGTGATAGAGCTACGCATGAACCTTAAGGCAGAGAGCATCCTCATGGGTAGTACGAAGGACGAAGACACTACCCGTGACCTAGCCTACGACCTGTTGCAGGTGCTGGTCCGATGAATGATCCCGGTGTGCGGATCGTGTTCTGGACGCAGCCGCTCGATCCTATGGCAGAAGACATGATCGAGTTCAGCGGTCAACTGCTGCAGACCACCAACGATACACAGCGCCAAGGCTTGGTGCAGCAGATCAACGCCGCGGCCGAGGCCGGCCACCGCACTCAAATCGGCGATGACGCATGGGTTGCCCGCCACAAGAACCTGATTGTGTCCGAGTTGCCGACATCTGCCTCCGGTGGCCAGCCCGGCGCGCCCATAGTCATCGGAGTGTTTGTGGATGTGAGACCGCCTCGTATTATCGCCAGCGACTTGGTTGCTGGCCTGACGGTCTTCGGCCACAAGGCCGGCTATGAACTAGACGCCGTACTAGCCCAGCAGGCCATGCAGGAGGTCGTTCGGTTCGCCAGGCCCAGACCCTTTCGCTCAGAAGGGTGGGCAAAGAGAACATCTCGGTGGTTCTTGGCCTGCGTCGGCGCGGCATTCCAGTGGCTCTGGCATGCGTCGGCACGCCTTGGAGCCAGAATCCGAGCGCTCTTCAGGAGGTAGGGCCGCTATGCTGCCAGAACGGGCTTCGGAACGGGTCGTGATCTATGTAGTGGATTCTATCGATCTGGAACGCATGCAATACGACAAGGATTTCGATCCGCGGGATACGTATGTGGCCGTCGTGGACGCGACCAAAGTGGATCCTGGGGATCGGCTCAAGAGCGAACTAGATCGCCGAGGTCTGCTTATTCCGGGAAGCACACTGGTGCAGAACCCCTACCGTCCAGACGAGTACGCCACGGTGTCTGACGCGTCTGGCAGGTATGCGCTGGACAAGTTCGTAATCTTCAGCCACCTCTGTCAACTGCTCGGCGCGCGATCGGTCCGGATGCAGTCCCTGGAGGAGACCAAAAATAACCAGACGCGGACTTTGGATGCTTCGGCTAAGAGCCAGGTCGCGGGCGGAGGCGGCACAGCCATCTCAAGCGCTGCTGAGGGGATCCTTTCACAGAAGGAGCTGCTTGATACGTTCCACGGAGGTGAGCCGGACATTGAAGCCGCCCGTAACCTACTGCGCCGGCTACGACTGGATGACGACCCCATCTTGCGATCGCTTGTGGATTCGCGAACCGCTGCGGGAAATCCGCACAAACAGCGGCGGGTCTCGGTTGACCTATCCAGGGAGACGAACAACGTCCTATCGCTCGCTGTGCAGGCGACCACGCCGGCCTTTCTCAAGCTTCGGGTGGACGCATCCACGATCAAATCCGAAAGCGTACATCTCAGGGTTGATTATTTGATTGAGTTCTGACTACAGCAGATGCCTGAAACAAGTCACCACCCCCGCCAGGCAGAATCGGCGATCGATAAGCTCCTGGCTGACCGGTGCCGCTAGATCCAGCCTGTCGCTAGCCGTCCAACAATAAGCCAGGATGCTCACCTGCAGTATGGGTGGTCTGCACAAAGGCTTGGTTCTTAGAATCTGATGCTGCCCCGGCCTGTAAGAACAGTGAGTGAGTATGCCGATCGGCACTTAAGCATGCGCAGGCGCAACGTTTCTCTATTCGGCATGGGCGCGCGTTCGGCCACCACCGTTATCGCCAAGCCCACTGGTCCGGTCGACGCCGCTCACACCTCGGGCTGCCAGAAGTCAGGCACCTGAACCCGTGCGGCACCGGGCCGGGCTAGGGCCGGGTAATCCGCGATTACCGCCTCCGGCCAGCGGGCCGAGAGCCGCTCGTGCAGGTCGCCGGCCAGTATGCGAAGGCCGGGAAGCGCGCCCGAGGTGTCCGCCGCGGAAGTGAAGCTGTGCAGCCAGGTGAGCAGCCGGGGCCGCATGGTGGTCGTGCCCCACTCGCTGTCTTCCTCCAGCACCCTGGCGATCGCGTCCCCCCAGGCGACGATCCAGGCGCCCAGGGCAGCCGTCATGGCCACATCCCACGAAGGTCCCAGGTCGATGCCCGCCGCCTCGAGACGGCCGCAGTAGGCCGACATGGCGGGCGCGGCCACCGCGGCGGGCAGGCGGCCGAAGCACCAGCAGCTCGGGAAGGGCGCCAGCAGGTAGGACGCGTCGAGGACGACCGCGCCCCAGCCTGAGTGCTCGAAGTCGAAGATCCGGCAGCGGCCATCGAGGAACCGGACGTTGTCCGGGCAGGCGTCACCGTGGACCAGGCCGTGGTACCCCGTTTCGTTCAGCATCACAGAAAGCTGATCGACCTCGGTGCCGGCGTCTGCGGCGGGCAGGCCCAGCGAGGCGGCCGCGCCGAGGAGGGCGTCCTTGCCCCGGGCGACGGCGCCCGGCCAGGGTGGGGTCCCGAAGCTGGGGTCCCTAGGCCGCCTCATGCTCCACGCGTGCACCGATCCCAGTGCCTCAGCATAGGAAATAAGGTCCGCCCGCACGCGGGAACGGTCGCCGGTCAGCAGCGAGTCGGCCAGCGAGGGGCCGGGGCCGAGATCCTCCATCAGCAGGATGCCGGCCTCGGCGTCGGCGCCCAGCAGCCGCGGGGCGACCGGCTCGGGCATCCCGTTCAGGTACTCCAGGGCGGCCAGCTCGATCCCGAAGCTGTCCTTGCCTGCCCGCTTTTTCATGACCACGGAACGGTCCGCGGCCAGATGCAGCCGGACCACGTGCCTGCGGTCCCAGATCGGCTCCGCCGCACGGACCGACGCCCCGGGGCCCCAGGCGCGGGCCAGCAGCGCCTCGGCTGCCCGGGTCTCGGCCGCCGACAGGGCTGGCAAGGTAGCCACCGCGGCATTCTCGCCGGCCAGCCCCGGGGGCCGCGATGGGTTTAATCCACGCGGCGCATGGCGGGCGGGCCATCTCCGCAAGCGCGCCGTCTTCCGGACCGGCGAGGTCATGGTCCTCAGTGCGGCAGGACCTCCACGCCGGCCATTATCGCGAGATGACCACCGTCCTGGTAGTCCAGCCCGGGTTCGTCCGCCGGTTATCCGGTCGCCAGGGACCTGTGATCGCGGTAGAACCAGGAGATGACCGAACAACCGCTGCCCGGCGGGCGCAGTTTCGGAGCCGTACGCGTCGGCGGCGAAGTCCGCCGCCGCCCCGCGCAGCCGTGGACGGCGACCGTGCACTCGGTGCTGCGGCATCTGGAAGACGTCGGCTTCGACGGCGCTCCGCGAGCCCGCGGCTTCGACGGCCAGGGCCGCGAACGCCTGACGTTCCTGCCCGGCCAGACCTTGGGCGAGACCTGGCCATGGCCGGATTGGCTGCGCTCCGACGACGCGCTCGGGCAGGTCGGTGCATGGCTCCGGAGGCTGCACGACGCGACCGCGGCATTCCGGCCGGCCGCGGACGCCGTCTGGTTCACCGGCCGGCCGTGGCAGCCGGGACTTCTGATCGCTCATCTGGATGCGTCGCCGTGGAACGCCGTATGGGCCGGCGGCGCTCTGGCCGGCTTCATCGACTGGGACACCGCCAGCCCGGCCCGGCGCGAGGATGACCTGGCGTTCTCGGCGCTGACCTGGGTGCCGCTGCTGACGGCGGAGATCGCCGGGCAAGCCGGATTCGGTGACGCAGCCGGCCGGCACTGGCGGTTCCATCTGCTCCTGGACGCGTACGGATACACCGGCGGCCCGACCGCGATCCGCGACGCGATCATCGGGCGTGCCGAGCGCAACGCCGCGATGATCCGGCAGTTCGCCGGCGGCGGTGAGCCGGTCTTCCAGCGCATGCTGCCGTGGGCCGCGGACCTGGAACGGTCCGGCAACGAGGTGGCCGAGCTACCGGACGGGTTCTGGCAGCGGCCGGGCCGCTGACGGACCGGGACCAGCCAAGAGCATGTCACCGGCCAGCGGGTCGCCGGACGCGTGGCACCGGGCCTGACCGGGCGCATCGCGTGACTCCGTGCCGCTGGTAACGGCCGCGTCAGGACTTCGCCGCCACCCACGCCCAACGACACGCCGCCCATCGCGAAGACCTCCTCCGCGGGCCGGGCGATCGTGACGGTGTTCTGGAATGTGGCCATCGTGGTCTCCCGGTGTCAGCTGTCCAGCAGCCGCTGAGCGGCTGTCGGGTCGTGGGCGGGCAGTACGACCAGGCCCGGCTGCTGCTGTGCCAGCGCGAGGACCTTGCGCGAGCTTTCCGCGAGCCGCCGTCGGCTGCCCACGCCGGGGAGCTGGCCGCGCTGGAGGATCTCGGCGCCGTAGGTGAGGTCCCCGGCCAGCAGC
>Ga0335078_10012568_pt1 | contig 12561 bp, 5 predicted proteins | sample Lox_Sample_32_FD_206711 | JGI IMG/M metagenome (GOLD analysis project Ga0335078, IMG submission 206711) | Soil microbial communities from Loxahatchee National Wildlife Refuge, Florida, United States - Lox_Sample_3.2 | ecosystem: Environmental > Terrestrial > Soil > Wetlands | place: USA: Florida... | reverse complement strand
AACCACATCCCACGGCGCGGCCCGGCATGACCATGGGCCCCTGGGGCTGGGAAAACGACCGCACCAATACTCTCTACGAGTCGATGACGGGTTGGTACAGCCCGGAAGGCGTGGAGACGAATCGGGTTCACGCGGGCTGGTACGCCTATGCCGCGCGTGCGCAGAATATGTTGCGCCAGGGAACACTCGTCGCCGACCTCATTTACTACATTGGCGTCGAGGTCCCCGTGGATACGCCCGTCTATCCCGAGCAGTTGAAGCCCACGCCCCCGGAGGGCTACTACTACGATGTCGCGAACGAAGGCGCCATCCTGGACCGCATGAAAGCCGAGAACGGCGCCATGGTGTTTCCCGGCGGCCTGAGTTATCGCGTGCTGGTGCTTCCCGAGGATGCGCGCCTCAATCTCGACGTGCTGCGCAAAGTGCGCGATATGGTGAAGGCAGGCATCGCCGTCGCGGGACCCAAGCCGCACGCGAATCCCGGCCTCACCCAATACCCCGCGAGCGATTCCGAATTGCGCCAGATCGCCGAGGAAGTCTGGGGCGATCTCGACGGAAAAACCGTCACTAACCGAACCTGCGGCAAAGGGCAAGTGTTCTGGGGCGTGCCCATGGCGGCAGTGCTTGAAAAGCTTGGCATCAAGCCCGATTGCGCCATCACTTCGCGCTCCGGCGACGCCGCCATCAACTTCATGCATCGCCGCGCGGATAACGCCGAAGTTTATTTCGTCGCCAACCTGCGCCGCCGCGCGGAAGATGTGGTCTGCACGTTCCGTGTCAAGGGCAAGCGGCCGGAACTTTGGAACCCCGAGACGGGCGAGATCACGAATCTCGATGTTTACGAAGCCTCAGATGCCGGGACTCGCGTGGCGCTCGAACTCAGCCCCGCGCAATCGGTGTTCGTGGTATTTCGTTCTCCCGGAAGTGGGCCGCACCTGCGCGGCATTTCCAAGGACGGCAAGGCGGTCGCTTCAATCAATCCCTTCCCGGCGTTCAAGGCCGGCAACCAACGAGACGTGACGAACGATTTCACGGTGAGTGTTTGGATCAAGCCCGATCTCGATAGCTACCAGACCGCCAAAGGCGATAAGAACACCGACGTGCCCAACCGCAGCCTGGTGCTCTCGCCGCCGCAGGGCGATGTGGTGTATGGCTCTGGGCATGTTTCCTGCGGGCTGCTCGCGGGGCGTAACCTCGTCGCGGTGCTCGAGCGCGATCACGCCAACTGGAGCACCGTGCTTTCCGCGCCCATCGCGATTTCAGGATGGGCGCATCTGGCGCTGGTTTACAAGGCCGGTGCTCCCTCGGTCTACGTCGACGGCAAGCTTATCGGCCAGTCGGAAGCTTCCGGCGCGGTCGTTCATCCCGGCGTCCGCGACGCCGACCAGCGCGACGGCGCGGAATATTTCGACGGCGACATGAGCGAGCCGGAGCTTTTCAAGGAAGCGCTCGGCGAAGATCGCATTCGAGAATTGGCGGCGAAGGCCGTCCCAGGTCCCATCGAGCCTTCTGCGGTTGAGTGGCCCGGCGGTCCGAATTCCGAATTGCTCTTCTGGCAGGACGGCATCTACACTTTGCAGGGCGCGGGCAAATCCGCAGTGAAGATTTCAGGCATAGGGAAGCCCGTGGAAGTGGCCGGGCCGTGGCAAGTGACCTTCCCGCCCAACCTCGGCGCCCCGCCCGAAATCACGCTGCAGGAGCTGATTTCGCTCCACAAGCACTCCGAGCCGGGCGTGAAATACTTCTCCGGCACGGCAACTTATTCGAAGCAGATCAGCCTTTCGCCTGGCGGGCCCACAGGCGAGCGGCGTCTCTTCCTGGATTTGGGCTGGGTACACGCGCTGGCGCAGGTTCGCTTGAACGACAAGGATCTGGGGCTGTTGTGGAAGCCGCCCTTTCGGCTGGACATCACCGCTGTCGCAAAGCGAGGCGATAACAAGCTCGAAGTCTTGGTCACCAACCAGTGGGTCAACCGCCTGATCGGCGATGAGCAACTGCCGCCCGAAAACGAATACGGCCCGGACGGCGCCATCAAAGCCATCCCGCAGTGGTTCACCGAAGGAAAGCCAAAGCCGCCCGGCGAGCGCGTCACCTTCGCCACCTGGAAGCACTACTCAAAAGACTCGCCGCTGCTCGTATCCGGCTTAGTTGGCCCCGTCCGCCTGCGCACCGCCATCCGCCGGCGGATTGGCTGATGGTTCCTGGTGAGGACGGTCGCAAGGGCGCTTCGTGAAGCCCCCCTCCCCGAATCGGCAATTGACGCAGCCAGGGTGGCGCATACGTCCCGATGTGTGTGCCTCTCGCCCGAATCTCGGCAACACCGTGGCGCAGACATGCCAAACGGCGGCACGTCTGCGGCACCCGTCGAAGCGCCCCAACCTTCCGGCACTGCGAGCCGTACGTTTAAAATCTCACGCGTAAATGCCGCGCAGTTTGACGCTGAAGGCGACGCGGTTGATGGCCAGCATGTAGGCTGCGATGCGGTTGTTGACCTTGTGTTTCTCCGCGTAGTGTGCCACTTCGTCAAAGGCGGCCACCATGATGTTTTTCAGCCGGTCATTCACAACGAGTTCCGTCCAAAAGTAACCTTGCCGGTCCTGCACCCACTCGAAATAGGAAACCGTGACGCCCCCGGCATTCGCCAGAATGTCGGGGATGACGAAGACGCCGCGGTCAAACAGGATGGCGTCCGCCGGGGGAGTGGTGGGGCTATTGGCGCCTTCCGCCAGGATGCGCGCCTTGATGTTATGCGCGTTCTTGCTGCTGATGACGCTTTCGGTGGCGGCGGGGAGGAGCACTTCGCATTCCTGCTCCAGGATCTCCTGCGCGCCAATGCTGTCGGAGCCAGGAAATCCCTGCACGGTGCCGTTTTCTTTGGCGTACTCGAGCAGGGCGGGGATCTGGACTCCGTGCGTGTTGAAGACTCCGCCGCCCACGTCCGCGACGCCGATAATTTTGTAACCTTCCTCATGCATCAGACGTGCAGCCTCCGAGCCTACGTTGCCGAAACCCTGCACGATGACGCGGGTTTCCTGGCGTTTCCAAGAAAAGCGCTTCAGGGCCTCGTCGATCGAGATCATGCAGCCGCGGCCGGTGGCTTCGCGACGGCCTTGGGAGCCGCCCAAGTCGACAGGCTTGCCCGTGACACTCGCCGTGACGGTGTGGCGCATGTGCATCGAGTAGGTATCCATGATCCAAGCCATGGTCTGCTCGTTGGTGTTCATGTCGGGCGCCGGGACGTCGCGCTCCGGCCCGATGTAGTCGAGGATTTCCGCCGTGTAGCGGCGCGTAATGCGCTCCAGTTCTCCGTGCGAGAGCTGGACGGGATCGCAGACGATGCCTCCTTTGGCGCCGCCAAAGGGGATGTTGACCACCGCGCATTTCCAGGTCATCTCGGCGGCCAAGCCGCGAATCTCGTCCAGCGTCACATTCGGCGCGTATCGAACGCCGCCCTTGCAGGGCCCGCGGGCAAAACTGTGCTGCACGCGGTAGCCGTCGAAAACCCGGAGGTCGCGATTGTCCATCGCCACCGGAATGTGCACGATGATTTCCCGGTTGGGGCTACGCAGGTATTGCGTCAGGCCATCGTCCAATTGCAATTTGGCGGCAGCCACGTCAAAGCGCGCAGCCATGGATTGATAAACGCTAAGTTCGTTTGCCGCTTCCGCAGCGCTCATATCGCCTCCCTCAACTTAGTCGGTGGTAGTTCTGCCGTCCTGAACCTAGGCCGTCTGCTGTGCCCCCAAGGGGCGCTCGAACGAAGCCCAGGCCAACGGTGGTGTGAAACGACTGAAAAAATCTGTCATCCTGAGCGAAGCGAAGGAGCCCTGCAGTTGCCTCTTGATCATTGAAGCAAGAAAACAACTGCGGAGATCCTTCGCTTCGCTCAGGATGACAGCCGTGCGTTTTTTTCACAGCTCCGTCGGCTTGGGCTGAGCTAGATCGCCCCTTGGGGGCTTGAGACAGACCCAGAATGACAGGCTTTCGGAGTTTGCGCACACAAAAAAAGCCGGGAGCTGGCATGCAGCTCCCGGCGGGAAAATAGATGATACCTTGCTTACGGATAAAGGCCGCGCAGCACAGTGGCTTCCGCTACCCTGCCGATGCCGAGCATGTTGGCAGCGGTCCGCATTCCAACCTTATGCGTCAGGTGGATCTTGAGCACGTCTGCGAAGCTGGTCTTCATGACTCGCTCCAGACGGTTGTAAACGTCCTGGGCTTCCCAGAACAAGTGCTGTTCGTCCTGCACCCATTCAAAGTAGGAAACGGTGACGCCACCTGCGTTGCAGAGGATATCCGGGATAATGAAGACGCCTCGGGCTTCGAGGATACGATCTGCTTCCGGGGTCAACGGACCATTGGCTGCCTCCGCGACGATCTTGGTGTGCAGCGTTTCGGCGTTCTCGCCTTGTACCGCGTTTTCGAGCGCGGCGGGAACCAGGATCTCACACTCCAAGGAGAGCAGTTGCTCGGGAGTAATCGGCTCAGAACCGGGGAACCCAACGACGGAGCCGGTCTTCTCTTTGTACAGCATCAGTTTCGGAATATCAACGCCATCGGCGTTATAAATGCAACCTTTGGAATCGCTGACCGCGATCACATACGCCTGATTGCTGTCCAACAGGTGCGCCGCTATGGAACCGGCGTTGCCGAATCCCTGAACAACCACTCTTGCGCCTTTCATCGGAATGCCGAGATGTTCGCATGCCGATTGGAGGGTATAAAAAACGCCGCGGCCGGTAGCCTCGTTGCGGCCGAGCGAGCCGCCCAGAGCAATGGGTTTACCGGTGACCACGCCCGGGATCGGAAAGCCCTTCGTCATGCTGTACGTATCCATGATCCAGGCCATGACCTGGGAGTTGGTGTAGACGTCCGGTGCGGGGATGTCCTGTGCCGGGCCGATGAGGGGAAGAATCGCGCTGGCATAGCGGCGCGTGAGGTGCTCCAGTTCAATTTGCGACATCTCCTTCGGATTGCAGGTTACGCCGCCTTTCCCGCCGCCGAACGGAATGTTCACCACCGCGCACTTCCACGTCATCCAGGTTGCAAGGGCTTTCACTTCATCCAGCGTGACGTGCGGATGGTAGCGAATTCCGCCCTTGGCGGGCCCGCGCGCGGTGCTGTGTTGCACGCGGTGACCCTGGAAACAGTGGATCTTTCCGTTGTCCATCCGAACGGGCAAATGGACGGTCAGCACCCGTTCGGGAGATTTGATCATATTTCGCACATTGTCGTCGAGTTCGAGCGCCTCGGCCGCGAGATCGAAGTTCTCCATGGCCGCTTCATACGCGTTCTTCTCGACTACAGCCGTGATTGGCATATAGTACGCCTCCTCTTCAATTGAAATGATTGAATTGCCTGAAGGTCTATCACTAATCCCCCGCAGAGAGGATACTCCCGGAATGGGGCTCTCGCAAGAGGCAAAGTGTCGGAATAGTACTACGGTGCATTCGTCAGATTGTCGCCTCGCCGCCTCCGCGCCGACTCGCGAAAGCGCCAGGGCAGTCCACCCTCTGGCGCAAGGGAACACAGCGCGAACTGCCTTGGAGTGCGGCGGCTTGACGCCGCCCTGGCAGTGTGCCAGCCAAGGTTGTTGCGAGAAGAATTCGAAAGGATCGGAGCATCGAGTTGCGGAACTCCGCCGTGCCGTAATCCCAAGGCGGCGTCAAGCCGCACTCCAAGGTGCCTTCGGCACGCAAATCTTGCGAGGCACAGTGCGGGATTTAGGGCACAGCTCACAGTTCGCCCTTCGCGGAACGGCAGATTTGCAGGATGTTCCGCCCATACTTTTCCACCTTCGCAGGGCCGATTCCGCTGATCTCGAGCAGATCGCTCGAAGTGGCGGGACGCGCCAGTACGATGGCGTACAGCGTCTCGTTGCTGAAGATGCAGTACGGCGGAAATCCGCTCTTGCTCGCTTCCGCATTTCGCCAGGCGCGCAGGCTTTGCTCAAGCTCGGCTTGATGCGGCGAGAATGTTTCCGGGCCTTGCTGCTGCTTCTCCGGCGGTCTTTTCTTCTTCTTGGGTGCGGCTTCCTCAACCAAAAACGCCACGGCAGCCGGCTGCTCCAGTTCCGGAGCTTTTCTCCTCTTCCGTTTGGGCGGCTGCCATTCTTCCGCCCGGTTTGTGGCCAGCAGCAGATCCAGCGGCGTGCGCTCGTTCAGGCTGAGTCCTTCGCCGGTCAGCGTGACTTTACGGTAGGGTATGGTGCGCCCTGCCTTCTCGAAACTCGCGTCCTCAACGAGCACCAGTCCGGCCGCAGCCATTGCTCCTATGAGGCTTTCGAGGTCGTCTCGGCTGACGGACCCGCCCGGCGACAACGCTTGATGCAGTTTTCCGAGGGATTGGAACCTGGCGTGCCGAAGAGCCTCGATGATCTGGTCTACGATCCGCCGTTCGGCCTGGGTGGTGGCCCGGAAGCGTTGCGCGATGCATTGCCTGGGCGCGCAGAAATCGCACTGGCCGCAAGGCCGCTTGGCGTCCGCCAGATCTCCGAAATGCCGCACCAGGGCTCGCATGCGGCACTGATGGGTTTCCGCGAACCGTCTCATGAGTTCCAGTTGCGCGCGCTTTTGCTCCAGATGTGTGAGATAAGACTGCTTCCAATCCAGGCTTCCCGCCGTCACGTCTTCCGTCAGCTCAATCGCCGCGCCGCCGTGAATAGCAAGCTTGTCGAGGGCCCGGTTGAACAACTCCGGGTCCATGAGCAGTGCCCGGCAGAGGTCCAGTTTTGACTGGGGCACTCGACTGAGCCGCTGATAGATGGCCTCGAGAGTTTCCAGGGGGGCATAATCCTGCTCGAAGAAGTACTCGTGCACCCGCAGGTCAGCGTAGGAGTGCATCAGAATGGTGCGGCTCGCGAGGCCGTCGCGCCCGGCGCGGCCGATCTCCTGGTAGTAACCCTCAAGGCTCCCGGGCAGCGCGGTGCGAATGATCGTCCGCACGTTGGGTTTGTCTATACCCATGCCAAAGGCGATGGTGGCAACTACGGCCTCGATCCGGCTCTCGACGAACGCCGCCTGGACGCGCTCCCTCTGCTGGGACTCGAGCCCCGCATGGTAGGCGGCGGCGGGAAACAGGCGCGACAACTCCCGGGCCAGTTCTCCGGCTTCCCGGCGCGTGGGCGCATAAACGATGGCCGGGCGCCGCGCCGGATCGCTGAGAAGTTCCAGCGTGAGTTGAGGACGTTCGGGGCGCGGCACTTCCACGACCTCAATGGCCAGGTTTTCGCGCCGGAAGCCGTGGATGAATCGAGCTGCGTCGATCAGGCCGAGCTGGCTGACAATGTCGTTCTGTACTATGGGGGTTGCCGTGGCAGTGAGCGCCATCACGGGCGCGGGACGCAGCGCCGGAAGATATTGCCCCAGCATGCGGTAATCGGGCCGGAAGTCGTGACCCCATTGCGAAATGCAATGCGCTTCGTCAATGGCGATCAGTGAGGGTTTGCGCCTGGACAGCATCTCGGGGAAGCCCGGAACTCGAAAGCGCTCCGGGGCAATGAACATGAATTGCAAACTGCCCTTCAGATAGTCCAGGCAGGACTGGCGCGAAGTCAGGCGGTCCAAGCCGGAATGCACGCGCGCGACTTTGCAGCCCAGGGATGCAAGCTTGGCCGCCTGATCGTCCATCAGGGCAATCAAAGGGCTGATGACCAGTGCCGTTCCACCGCGCGCCAAGGTGGGGAGTTGATAGCAAAGCGACTTGCCGGAGCCCGTCGGCATCACCAGCAAGATATCCCGGCCGGCAATGGCGGCGCGGCACACCGCTTCCTGGTTGGCGCGGAAGGAAGAGAAGCCGAACGCCTTTTCGAGAAGCGGGAGCAGCGATTCGACGGGCGCGTTGGAACTCTGATCGAGCATGAATGGTGAATTGTGAATAGTAAGAAGTGAATTGTAAATAGCCCAATGATGAAGGGTGGTGCGAAGGTGTTCCGCTTACTGGGCTTCGCTCGTAGCAAAGACTGCTGTGGGTTCGGAAACAGCCTGTGCAGCGGGGTCAGAAGCGGAAACGAGCTTCCAGGATTTCTTTTCGCGCAACAGCCGCGAAACAAGTTGGGCGTGCAGGGCGTGGCCGGCTCGCTCGGCAACTACGTGGCCAAGCAGCGGGCGCCCTAACAGGGAGAAGTCGCCAATCAGGTCCAAGAGCTTGTGCCGGCAGAACTCGTCTGAAAAGCGCAGGCCTTCAGGATTGACCACGCTCGTGCGGTCGAGCACCACGGCGTTCTCCAGCGAACCGCCCCGTATCAGGCCATTCTTTCGAAGCATTTCAAGCTCTTCCAGGAACCCGAAGGTCCGCGCGGGGGCGATCTCAGTGGCATAGTCAGACGAGGCGTGGGCAAAGTCGATGGTTTGCGCACCAATCAGCGGGTGAGGAAAGGATATGCGGTAGGTGACGCGGAACGACTCCGCCGGGTAGACGATGATCCGCTTCAATCCATCGGCTACTTCTATGGGCTTAAGGATTTTGACGAAGTTCCTTCGGGCCCGCTGGCGCCGAATCCCGGCTTTGGCAATGAGTTCGACGAAGGGCCGCGCGCTGCCATCCAGAATCGGCAATTCCAGATTGTCGATTTCCAACACCGCATTATCCACTTCCAGGCCCGCCAGGGCAGACAGCAGATGTTCCGTAGTGGAAATCAAGACGCCTTTCTTCATCAGGCTTGTTGCGTAGCTTACCCGAGCGACATTGCGGGCTTGGGCTTCAATCACGAAGCCCTCGAGGTCCATGCGCCGGAAGACTACGCCCGAGTTGGCGGCGGCAGGGCAAATCCTCAGGTTGACTTGGACGCCCGTGTGGAGGCCCACACCGGAGACGGAGACGGGATTCGCAATCGTATGTTGGTTGGCCAAGAAGCTCCTCGAAGTTCATATGCTAAGCATTTTCTTCGCCAAGGCCAGAAGATAATTTAATACATTTATTATCAATGATTTAAATCTAATTCGCGCGCTGCCTTAAATCAAGATATGTGTCAATTACACAACACTGCCTCTGATTTGTGTGCCTTCGACGAACTTGAGTTCGGGCCAGTAGCCATCACCGACACGCCCCAGCCGACCGGTTGATCGTCCCTCTGATCCCTGTCATCCTGAGCGACAGCGAAGGATCCCAGCAGTTTCTTGGTTCAGTCGCTCAGGATGACAGGTCCTGGTTAGAGAGAGTCTTTCCGCCATGCGCGGAGGGGATAGGTTAGAATAACCACCTACATCGAAAAGGGAGGCAAACCTTGGCTGAACTCCAGCCCGGCAAGAAGCTGGTTTTGATTGATGCCATGTCGCTGGTCTTTCGTGCGTTCCACGCGCCCATGCAGATGGATTTGCGGTCGCCCAGTGGAATGCCCACGAAAGCGATCTATATCTTCGTCCGAACCTTGCGAAAAATCTTAAAGGACCACCACCCTGACCTTGTGGGCGTGGCGTTTGACCTTGCGGCTCCCACCTTTCGCGACAAGCTATTCGAACAATACAAAGCGAACCGTCCGGCTTTTCCGGAGGAACTGGCGCCGCAACTGCCTTACGTGCGGCGATTCTGCCGGGCGCTCGGCTTGTCGCTGGTCGAGAAGGAAGGCTACGAAGCCGACGATGTGATGGGGACGCTGGCCGAGGGCGCCTCGGCGCAAGGAACGGATGTGTTTATCGTATCGGGTGACGAGGACCTGTTCCAGCTTGTGAAGAATCACGTCACGGTGCTGAAGCCATCCCGGGGAGCGGCAGAAGGCGAGACCTTGTGCGACGCCGAGAAGGTCATGGATGTGCTGGGCGTCGAGCCTTCACAGGTGGTGGACTGGCTGGCGTTGACGGGCGACCCCAGTGACAACATCCCCGGTGCGCGGCCCTTTCCCGGCAAGGAGCCGCCCCTCGCGCCGGGTGCCAAGAAGCGAAGCTATATCGGCCCGAAGGGCGCTACAGACCTCATCCGTAAGTTCGGCACACTCGACAAGGCGCTCGAGAACTACGAGCAGGTGGAAAAGCAAAGTTACCGCGACGCCCTGCGGGATTTCAAGAAAGAAGCGCTGCTCAGTCGCGAACTCGCCACCATCCGGCCGGATGTCCCCTTAGATGTTGCAGCCGCCGACCTCAAGGCTTCCTCGCCGGATTATCTCGAACTCCGTGCGTTGTGCCAGGAGTTGGGTTTTACCTCGATGTTGCGCGAATTTCTGCAGGAGGCGCCGATCCCGGTGGAGGCAGCGGCGGGCGCCGAAGAGCTATCGACGCCCGAGTCGGTGAGAGGCTGGCTAAATGCTCTAGAGGAGCGCGCCCCGGTGGCGATTGGACTGGCAGTCGAGGGCGAGGAAAGTTTTTCAGGGGAGCTTCGGGGTCTGGGTCTTTCGGACGGCAAGCGGCTGGCTACTGTTTCCGCCACCCCTGGCCTTCTTGAACCCATGAAGTCCTTTCTAACTTCCCGGTCGCATGGCAAGGCAGTTCACAACTCCAAGCTGCTTCGAATTCTGCTGGCCAAGAGGGGCGTGGCGTTCGCCGGCGTTACAGACGACACCATGCTCTACTCGTACTTGCTTGATCCGCTGGCCCTGAGCCACTCGCTCGACGACGTGACGCTTCGCCGGCAGGGGCGCAAGTTGTCGGGTTCGGCGGCCGACTGGGCGGACGGCACGCGCCAGCTTGCAGCCTTGCTTGTCCCCGAAATTGCGCGGGAAGAATTGAAACGGGTCTATGAGGAGATCGAGCTTCCGCTTTCAAGCGTACTGGGTGATGTGGAGGCCTTCGGCATCCGCCTCGACCCGCGCGTTCTGGCCGGGATGTCGGGCGAGTTCGATAAGGACCTCACCGGCCTTACCCGCGAGATCTATAATCTTGCCGGGCAACCCTTCGACATTGATTCGCCGAAACAGCTCGGCGAGACTCTGTTTGACAAGCTGAGGCTGCCGGGAGGAAAGCGGCTTAAGAAAAGCGGGCAGTATTCGACCGACGCTTCGGTTCTGGAATCGCTTGCCGAAAAGCACGAGTTGCCGCGCAAGATTTTGGAATACCGTACGCGCACAAAGCTGAAATCGACTTACCTTGACGCGCTGCCGAAATTCATTAACGCCAACACCAGTCGCCTGCATACGACCTTCAGCCAAACCGGGTCGCGCACCGGCCGTCTTTCATCGTTCAACCCCAATTTGCAGAACATTCCCATTGGCGACGAATTCGGGCTGCGCATTCGTTCGGCGTTTGTCGCCGATCCCGGGTGCAGCCTGATCTCCGCAGACTACTCGCAGGTGGAGTTGCGGGTGCTGGCGCATCTGGCGGACGATCCGGTGCTGATCGAGGCTTTCACGCGCGGCGAAGACATTCACGCGCGCACTGCCCAGGAGATTTTCGGCGTGCCCCCGGCGCTTCAAAACCACGAGCATCGCCGGATGGCGAAGGCCATCAACTACGGCGTGGTTTACGGGCTCAGTTCCTTCGGCCTGGCGGAACGCACCGGTACCAGCAAAACCGAAGCGCAGCGGTACATCGACGCTTATTTCGAGCGTTATAGCAAAGTGAAAGGGTTTATCGATCGTTTGATTGAAGAAGCGCGCACCACCGGACGCGTGCGCACACTCTTTGGCCGCCTGCGACCTATTCCCGATATCAACAGCCGCGATGTGCCCTCTCGCAATCGAGCTGAGCGCGAAGCCATGAATTCTCCCATTCAGGGTACCGCCGCGGACCTCATGAAACTCGCCATGATCAAAGTGCACGCGCGCCTGGAACGGGAAAAGATGAAAACGCGCATGCTGCTGACCGTGCACGACGAACTTGTATTCGAGGCGCCGGAGGCAGAACTCGAGCGCGCCCGCGGAATCGTGGAGGCGGAGATGGAGTCAGCATACCCGCTCAAGATTCCGTTGCGGGTCGATGTGGGTGTAGGGCAGAACTGGAGAGAGGCAAAGTAGAAGGCAGAAGGCAGAAGGCAGAAGGCAGAAGGCAGAAGGCAGAAGGCAGAAGGCAGAAGGCAGAAGGCAGAAGGCAGAAGGCAGAAGGCCTTGCTTCTTCGAAGGGCGCCAGAGTTTGAAAACCTCCGGGTACCGAGGGTGCCCAGGTGGAAACACAGCCCTCTCCCGTGGGGAGAGCGTGCTGAGAGTAGCGAACCGGGTGAGGGTTTCTTCGTCCGGATTCCCTAACGGCTCGGGGGACGTGCGCACGACCGCTCACCCGTCCCGCTCCGGCTGATGAACGCCCCGGTAGGCGGACACCCTCTCCCCGCGGGAGAGGGCGATGTCGATCAATCGACCCTCGCCTTCGACTTTTAGGAGTGACTGATGAATGATAATACCGGCGTACAGCCGCACCGCATCATCAACTGCGTGGCTCCGATCCGTATTTGCGACAACGGCGGCTGGACAGACACATGGTTTGCCAAGCACGGAAAGATCTTCAATATCGGCGTTTATCCGTATGTCGAAGTCCAGGTGGAAGTTTTTCGAAATGGCTCTGCGGATCAGCAGATCTCGGTTTTTGCCGAGAATTACGGGCAGCACTTTGCAGCCACGGGCGTGCAATCCGGTTGGGGCCAACATGCTCTGCTGCAAGCAGCGATTGCGCGCATGAAGGTTCCTGCCGAATTGGCTTTGAA
>Ga0335078_10012567_pt1 | contig 12561 bp, 13 predicted proteins | sample Lox_Sample_32_FD_206711 | JGI IMG/M metagenome (GOLD analysis project Ga0335078, IMG submission 206711) | Soil microbial communities from Loxahatchee National Wildlife Refuge, Florida, United States - Lox_Sample_3.2 | ecosystem: Environmental > Terrestrial > Soil > Wetlands | place: USA... | reverse complement strand
TCGTCGACACCGTTAACCATGAGGTAGCTGATGTCGGCGTCCTTGATATCGATTACATGAAAAAAACATTTCACTGATGGGACTGCGGCATCAAACACATTCGGCCACGTTTGTCCTGCCGTTGAAAGGAAAACCCCGAGCCGCTTGCCTTTTCGTTCCGGTGGCACAATCGGCAGTTTGAGGACGTATTTCCGTGACCGGAATACCTGGGCCCGGTCCACCAACGCCTTGACCTGGGAGCAGAGCCCCATACAGAAAATCGGGGACGAGATAACGATACAATCGGCATCGACGATTTTGTCATGCCAGATGTCCATTCCGTCGCGCTGGACGCATTTGTTAAGTTTTTCACAGGCGTTGCAACCCCGGCAAGGGTTAATATTTGCATCGGTAAGAGCGACTTTTTCGATAACGATGTCGGGATCTTCCGCCATCGCCGCGAGCGTCCAGTCAAGGAGCGTCTCCGAATTGCCAAACCTTCTCGGGCTGCCGGCAAACGCAAGGACTTTAATGGGCATAGAGGATGCTTGGATACGGTGAGTGAAAAATCATTGGATTCACCGTTTCGAAAAGCGGACCTTCCGCCATCAAGGCAAAATGAGAAAAAAGGATACCCGGGTATCCGGGCTCACTTTTTCATAACTTCGTCTAACTGGGCCTTGCCATAAACATACGCCGGCATACCCGAGAGAAGGAACGTGACCCTGAGGGCCTCTTCGACTTCTGCTTTGGTTACGCCGAGATTTGCGGCTCCCAGGAGCTGTGCATGCACGGCATGCTGGTCACGAAGCGCCGCCGCGATCGCGATCGCGATCAGCTTCTTGGTTTTTCTCGTTAGTTTGCCATCGTCCCAAATGTGATCTTCCATTTTGATGACGAGGTTGTACATATCGGGATCGGTCTCCGTAAGTTCCCTGAAGAACTTTGGCACTTTCCCGATCTTCTTTTCCAGTTCCTTGAGCTCTTTTGTGGTTTTTCCTTTTGGTGCAGCCTTTTTTACGACCATAATTACTCACCTGTCAGAATCATAGGTTCTCCGCAGCAGATCAATTCTCCGCCACCGACTTCCTTCACGATTACCACATTCCCGCAGATCTCACATTTGAAGACCTGTCCCTCAGCAGTTACGTTTACCATTCAGGAACTCCTCCTTTGTATCCCTTATAATTGGACCCTTAACCACCCGGGTTGCGTTGCGCACTATCCCTGGGGCAGCATTGTTTCCGAAAAAATAAGGTTACTGGAAGCTCTTGCCCCGCTTGGGCGGGTTCTTAGCATCATCAGGTGTCTTTATATCCGGCCTGATGTGGGTCATCGGGAAACACTGGTATTCTTCGCAGGAACAGGCAGGGCACTTGCGGAGATCCTGTTCACTCTGATCAAGCGTAAGTTCCTTTCCGCAATCGAGACACACATATTTTCCGGGTCCGACTTTTTGGCCTGCCGCATACGTCTTCTGTTCGGTCAGATAAATCACCAGACTTTCATTTTTCAGTCAAAGATATTTATCAGTTGTGTTCGTACATCCGACTAATACATCGTCGTCAACCACGGACTTTCCGCGATTAATGCAAAGCTATATCGCGTTTTTCCCCCCATTGCCGGGTATGACAGGCAAGGTCATCGCGCTCCTTGGAAGTCCCCTGTCCGAAGGTAACACAGCACAGCTGCTGTCCCGGGCGATTCAGGGTGCAAAAGAAGCAGGGTGTGCGGTAGAACTTATCCAGGTAACCAACCTGGATTTCCAGGGTTGCCAGGAGATGTTTTTCTGCAGGGACCACGAAACCTGTGTCCTTGACGATGACATGCAGAAGATCTATCCGAAATTTTCTGAAATGGATGGGTTAATCCTTGCCACTCCCGTTATGACAATGGGGATTCCGGGAACGCTGAAATCGTTCATGGATCGGTTCCAGGTCTTTTTTACCGCTAAATACGAAAGAAAACAGCCGCTTGTCCCGGCAGAACGGAGAAAAGCGAGGGCCGGCCTTTTCATCTGCATTTCCGGCATGGACATCCCGGAGGTCTTCGTCGGTCCTAAACTAACATCCAGGGCTTTTTTTGACATCATTGATTGCCGTTATCACGACGAATTACTCATTAACGGAATGGACCAGATCCGGGACATCAACGCACAGCCGAACCTTCTTGACGCAGCATACAGGAAAGGGTATGATTTGGGTCGATTGTTTGCCGGGAAGATGTAACCAACTCGATTACATCAGCCCTTTTTCTTTCATGCTTAAAAAACCATTTTTTGTAATGATGATATGATCGAGAAGCTGGATGCCGAGGACGGCTCCTGATTCGCGGAGCTTCCGCGTGATAGTGATATCTTCCGGACTGGCCTCAAGGGAACCTGAAGGATGGTTGTGTACGCAGATAACGGATGCTGCCCGATCGGTTATTGCGCCTGCAAAAACTTCACGGGGGTGGACAAGGCTTTGGGTAAGGGTTCCAATCGTTACCACCCGGGTCCGTATTGCCTCCCCGGCACCGGTCAGAGACACGCAGATAAAGTGCTCCTGCGGCTTCTCACGGTAAGTCTCCAACAGACCGATGACGTCTTCCGGTTTCTGGATCTTTTTAGTGGCAGTCGGCGAATACTTTCGTCTTCCCAGTTCTAGGCAGGCAAGAATCTGGGCCGCTTTTGTTGGCCCCATACCGGATATTGCAACAAGATCCTCAGACCGGACAGGCCGATCAGAATTTTCAAGGAGTTCTGAAATATCGCGGGCGATGACCCGGACATCCCGGTCCCGGATACCCCTTCCAATAATTGCTTCAATCAGTTCTGTATCGGTGAGCGCCGTGGCTCCCGTTTTTGCGATTTTTTCCCTGGGACGGTCTTGGTCCGGGACATCTTTCATTTTTCTCATGATTCAACGTGACCGGATTGAAAAAACAAACCGGAATAATCTCCTGCGTAGAGAAAACTTGCGTGCGGAATCTATAATCTCTTTCTTTCTCTCGGTCGGGTAATTGATGCCCCAGCATATGCCCAATGAAAAATGTTTAAGTAAAATTCGGGCGTACTCTCCCGCATGACAACCCAGAAGAATGCCATGGAGGCACTTGCGGGAGAATCACAGGCTAACAGGAAGTATCTTGCGTTCTCCGAAAAAGCTGCCGCCGAAGGATTTACCAATATTGCAATCCTTTACAAGGCGGCCTCTGAAGCGGAAGCAATCCACGCAAAAAAGCTCCTCAAGGTGCTTGATTATATCGGTGAAACCGAGAAAAACCTCGAAAAAAGCATAGAGGGCGAGACACACGAATATTCTTCGATGTATCCCGGGTTTATCAAGGAAGCCGAAACGGAAAGAAAAAATGAGGCCGTGCTCGCATTTACCCATGCAATGAAAGCAGAAGAAGTGCACGCCGGACTGTACAAAAAAGCGCTTGCTGCGATAAAGGCGGGCCATGATCTGAGCCGGGAGAAAATTTTCCTCTGCCCTGTCTGTGGGAACATCGAAACGGGGAAGGTTCCGGACAAGTGCCCGATCTGCGGTGTTTTCGGGAAACAGTTCCGGGAAATCACCCTCTAATTGTCTCTCTTTTTGTGAAAAATCCCAATGAGTTCCAATTAAAAAAAAACTACTTTTTCATTCTCCTGTGGTGGAGCCAGACGATGACCACGATAAGGGCAATCAAGGTTGCCCATGACGCCGAATAGATGACAATGATCGGGTATTGAAGGATAACTTTAGGCATGGATGGAGCCGGGTTTTCCGGAACTGTGGATGCGAAGGTAACCGTGAGACTTGCAGGGAACCGGCCTGGTCCTCCGAAATAATGTACGATCGCTGTTGCGTTCCCGGATCCAATTACACCGGTAGCGGGGGCGTTGTTTGGAACCGGGAACGCGACAACTCGACCCAGAAGGGTATCCTGATCCCTTAGTTCCACATACCATTCGTCCGGGTAAATGGCCGGATAAGCATCCGTGGCACTCACAGAGAGCTGGGAGCCGGGTGGAATCGTGATATGCCATGTTCCCACTTCGCCCAGGTTTGAAAACGTTAACCGCCGTGTTACTGTTTCCCCCGAAGAAAGAGTGAGCGAACCTGACGTAAGGAACTGCTCCTGAGCACCAACCGGCAACGGGAGAATTCCGGTACCGGTCTCAGCGGTACACTGGTAGCGGTCTTCCATCTCCTGGCTGTAGGAAATTGCCCCGTCATAGATCCTGACCTCGTCGATTCCGCCGGTCAAGTAATTGGGTGAATTGAATTCGGGAACCTGACCCGGACCGGCCTCGGCTCCAATTATGACTGAATTATTATCGACGTACCGGATCGCGCCTGACGCATTCACCTGGTTGCGCAGGATACCATCAAAATAGATTTGCGCGGTCTGGCCGTCATATGTCCCGGTCACTTGATGCCATTGGCCCGGAGTGATATATTCGTGGGGAAGGACGACTGAGATACTCCCTGCCGGGTTGTTAATCCCAAGAGTCCAGAAGAGATCGTTGCCCTCATCAAAACCGAGCCGGTATCCCCCCCCATCTGCATAAGTCGAGATCAGCGTCTGGGGGGCCGTAGAGTTAACGTAAAACCATAAAGATACCGTCACCCCGTTCGAGGGATGGTTTTTTGAAGTATAGGGAATCGACACGTAACTCCCCTCCCCGTTGAAAACAAGAGCCCTGACGCACCCGGCATTATCGACCCGGTATACGTTCCCATAGATTGTCCCCGTGTTTCCGGAACCGGAGGCATCAAAAGCAAGGTTGCCGCTCCCCTCGTTGAAATTGAGGTATACTGAGGGACTTAACGGAGTATTGCTGGCAGAATCTGCAGCAACAAACGGGAAGATGAAAAGCAGTCCAAGTGCCGCTGCCAGTACAACGGCGGGGAGATAGCTAGGGCCGGGATTGGAATGCATGACAGGATCCTGATCGGTATTTGAAAGGGGTATTAAGGTGTGTAAAGAAAAGAAATTTGCGTTTAATACCTTAACCTCACCAACATAATCTTTATATTTGTCGCACGCCTCTTCGCATTGATGAGCACGGTCACCGTATATTCAACCCAGAACTGCCCTTACTGCCGCATGGCGAAAGCATTCCTCGATAAGCACGGTGTCAAATACAATGCCATAGATGTCGGAATCGATGCGGATGCCGCACAGAAAATGATTGCGCTTTCCGGGCAACGCGGAGTGCCGGTTATCACCGTCGACGACGAAGTTATCGTAGGCTTTAATTCACAGCGGCTCAATGAATTGTTCGGCACACCCGCGACAGATCAGGTATACGACGTTATTATTGTTGGAGCTGGCCCGGCCGGACTGACCGCCGGGGTCTATTGTTCTCGAAAGCTTCTCAAAACCATCATCTTTTCGGAAAACATTGGGGGACAGGCACTGGAATCGTGGGCTATCGAGAATTACATGGGGTACCGGATGATCACCGGTGAAGACCTCATGAAAAAATTCGAAGAACAGGTCAGAACCCTCGATGTTCGCCTTGAACTCGATCATGTTACACGGATCACTCCGAACAACAGTCTCTTCACCGTGGAAACAGCATCAGATATTTCAGTAAAAGGAAAAACCGTTATTCTCACTCAGGGGATGAAGGCCCGGCAACTCGGCGTAAAAGACGAAGGGCGGTATTTGGGCAGGGGGCTTTCCGTCTGTTCGACGTGCGACGGTCCGCTTTACAAGGGAAAGAAGGTTGCGGTTGTCGGAGGGGGAAATTCTGCGGTTCAGACAGCAATCGAGATGAGCGGAATTGCAGCTTCGGTAAGCCTGATCGTCCGCAGTACGATCAAGGCAGACGCTTTGTATGTGAAAAAATTGGAAGGGATAAAAAACATCACTGTCCATCTTCACACCCAGATCTCGGAACTCGCCGGAGATCCATTCCTCCAGCGTATTACCCTGAAAACCGAGGGAAAGGGTGAACAGGCTCTTTCCGTTGATGGGGTATTTATCGAGGTGGGCTGGCTTCCCAATACAGAGATGCTGGATGGTCTGGTGGATCTCAATGCCAATAAGGAGGTAATTGTTGATGTAAATACCCGGACCAGTCATCCGGGAATTTTCGCAGCCGGCGATATCACCTCGGTAAAAAGCAAACAGATTATTATCGCGTCAGGTGAAGGAGCTAAAGCGGCCCTCGAGGCATACGAATACCTCATGAGATCCACGTAAAAAAACTAATCTGATTTACGGCTTCTTCTCTTTTCGATCTTTTTCCCTATATCCTTCGAGCAGGACGGTCATGACATTTTTCACTGGTTTGTCCGTATGGCTCGCGATATGGTACTCGCAGAAGGGGCAGGATGTTATTACGATATCCGCCCCTGTCTTTTTGATCTCCTCTCCCCGGCGCTGACCGAGTGCAGCTGCCTCTTCGGGCATACCGGATTTGACTCCGCCGCCCGATCCGCAACAGATAGCTGGCATTTCAATCAGATCCACCACTTGGCGGATCAACTGCCGGGGCTCTTCTTTAACGCCTTGGCCTCGCATGAGGTGGCAGGGGTCGTGGTAGGTCGCCTTAATAGGAAGCCGGGCCGGGGGTTCTATACCGTATTTCGTGAGGATCTCGTTGATATCCATCACTGCAAACGGGGTACGATAATCATGCTTGAGGGTGGCTCCGCACCCGGCACACATGGTCATGACGGTATCTATCCCACGGAACTTGAAGGCATCAATGTTTCGCCGTTTGAGGGAATCAATCAGCGCGAGCTGGCCTGTCCGGATAAGCGGTGATCCGCAACAGATCTGCTCTTTCGGGATAATGACGCGGATACCGTTCCGGCGGAGGACTTCAAGCGCATCGAGCGCCGACTGCTGCTGGCGTAAGTTGTACATACAGCCGACAAAAAACCCGACCGTTCCTTTAACCGGCCCGTATGGCTCGATTACTTCACCGACTTTTTCCAAGAAAGACTCTGACGTTCGAGGGATGCTCCGCCCCGTTTTCTCAATCAGGGCCGCCACTTCCTTGTGACGGGGCAGGGTGAAGCCTTCGCGGTGTGCGAGTGCCCTGAGTTTTTCAATCGCCTTCTGTGGGATTTTGATCTTCTTTGGGCATGCTGCATAACAGGCCTGGCAGCTGGTGCATGTAAAAAGCCCGTCACGTACGGCGTCAGGCACCCGGTTCCGGGAATCCCGGGGATCGAGTGCAAGCCGCATTTGCTGCCGCATCGCGGTTGGCCCGAGGAATTCAGTTACCGTCATTGCCGGGCAGACCGATACGCAAGCGAGACATTCGATACAATCCCGGAGTGGTTTAATCTCGTCGATCTGAGTTTTTGTTGGCATTGGCGTTTCCGTTTCAGCAGGAACAAGCGATGCGATCGCCTCGATCTTTGGAATAAGATCGACAACCAGATCTTTTTTGACCGGAAGATTCAGGGGGGTTATTGTCGTCCCGTCGGTTGCCTCTTTCATGCATGCCAGCACCGGTTCACCATCAACCCGGACCGCACAGCTTCCGCATTGTCCGGAACCGCAGCAGTAACGGTAGGAGAGCGTGGGATCAATCTCGTCGTGAACTGCATGCAAAACGTGGAGAACCCTGGCGCCTTCGTTAACTTTTACCGTGTAGGTCTCCAGATGGGGACAGGCGTCCTTTTCTGGATCGAACCTGAGGATCGTGACCCGTATCGTCTTCATGCACCCACCCCATGCCGGATAATTCCTTCACGGATTTTTGAAATATACGTATGGCCGTAGGGAGAATGCTCCGCATCCCAGTCCTGTTTCAGATCGATCCGCATGTTGGCGCCCCGTGATTCGGGACGGATTAACGCTGAGCGGCAGATAAGTACTGCAGTGAGGCACATGTTCCGGACCACGCAGCACTCTGCAACCCCAGCAGGGCTGACTGCCCGGAGCGATGCACCATGAAGAGCTTCGGCTTTTGCCAGGGCGCCCCGAAGGCCCCTCTCGTCCCGGAAAATTCCGGCACCTTTCCACATGGCACTTTGGAGTTCCCGGCGGACATGAGCAGGATTTTCGCTCCCTGAATAAAAAGCGGCAAGGCAGTCTTCAATCCGGTCAAGCTGGGCGCAATCAATTTTTTTAACCCGTTTTTCCTCTTTCCCCGCAAATTCACCGGCACGCTTTCCAAATACCTGGGTTTCGGCAAGTGCATTTCCACCAAGCCGGTTCGCGCCCTGGACTCCCCCGGCCGTTTCCCCGCATGCAAAAAGCCCCGGAACAGTTGTCTCACATTCAGGAGTAATTTTGATTCCGCCCATGATGTGGTGTGCGGTGGGCGCGACTTCCATCGGATCGGTCCGGATATCTACCCCGTATGTCAGGAACTGTTCGACCATTACCGGCAGGCGTGCTTCTATCTGTTCCCTTTGCAGGTGGGTGACATCGAGGTAGACGCCGCCATGCGGGGTGCCCCGTCCTTCCACGATCTCGGTCGCTATGGCTCGGGCGACTACATCGCGGGTCGAGAGCTCCATTCTTACCGGATCATACCGTTCCATGAACCGTTCTCCGAGAACGTTTTTCAGGATCCCCCCCTCCCCCCTGACGGCCTCAGTGATAAGGCGCCCTCGGGCATCGTACGGGTATACCGCTCCCGTTGGGTGGAACTGGACCATTTCCATATCAATAAGTTCAGCTCCGGCCCGGTAACCCATGGCAAAACCATCACCAGTGCCACTTGAAGAATTCGTGGAAATGTCGTAAACCCGGGCACCCCCTCCGGTGGCGAGTATCGTACTGTCCGCAGTTATTACGACGATCTCTCCCCTCTCGTCAAGTGCAATCGCACCAATGACCCGGTCCGCTTCAGTCAGCAGGTCAATTACCGTTACCTCTTCCATTTTTGTGGCGCCACACGCATCGAACCGTTCGATGAGGGTCATCATCATTTCATGGCCTGTCCGGTCTCCTGCATAGCAGGTCCGGGGGAAGCGCTGCCCTCCAAACGGACGCTGGGCAAGTTCGCATTCTCCTGAGAAATCGAACACGGCACCCCATCGAATCAGATCGTCGATACGATGCGGGGATTCCTGGACAAGGATTCGAACCAGGTCCGGTTCATTGAGGAATCCCCCGCCCCGCAACGTATCCTCATAATGAATCTCGCAGGAATCCTGGGTACGTAAAACTGCGTTGTAGCCACCTTCAGCCATCGGGGTGCATCCACCCTTTCCAGCGATGGTCTTTGAAACAAGAACGGTGTCCCCGTACCTGGCGGCTTCGATAGCCGCCCGAACCCCGGCTCCACCGCTCCCGATGACCAGTACGTGGCAATCCACAACACCGTCTGCACGCATATTATAATTCTGTGCGTCGTATAGTTACATAAATAAATGGTACAGCCGAGTGGACCGACATGAGATTTTTAATGAAATTTGGCGGAACTTCCGTTGCAGACGCACAGTGTATCAAACGGGTAGTCGATATTCTCGAAGAGCATCACCGGGCTGGTGATGAAGTAGCCGTCGTGGTCTCCGCACAGAGGGGGGTGACTGACCAGCTTATTGCTCTTGCAGAAAAACTGCCGACAGCAAAAGACTGCTCTGAAGTTCACCCCCTGATTGCCCATCTACGGGAACGGCACATGGGAACGCTGAAAGGTGCTGCCCCGGATTATGTCGGAGAAGTTTCTGAAGTTGTCGAAAGACGTCTCGCAAGCCTCCAGCATATCCTCTTTGCTATCCATAATTTGCGGGAACTCACTCCCCGGTCGAGGGATTACGTGATCTCATATGGTGAACGTTTACTCGCACCGGTACTCGGGGCCGCCCTCCGCCAGAGAGGAATTCCGTCGACGGTCCTGGACGGATGCGAGGCCGGAATCGTCACGACATGCCAGCATGGGGAGGCGACCTCGATGGAAAAGAGCGATGAGCGGATAAAGAAAAAGATCGGTCCCCTTCTCAAAAATGAGGTTCCGGTAATAATGGGGTTCATGGGTTGCACCGAAAACGGCATCGTCACTACGCTGGGACGGAGCGGTTCGGACTATTCCGCATCAATCGTCGGGGCTGGTATCGATGCCGATGAAATATGGATCTGGACCGACGTAGATGGCATTATGACTTCAGACCCTCGCGTTATCAACGACGCACGTGTCCTTAAGAATGTGTCATACATCGAAGTCATGGAGCTTTCCTATTTTGGGGCAAAAGTCATGCACCCCCGGTCCATCGATCCGGCCATGAGAAAAAACATCCTTGTCCGGGTGAAAAATACCTTTAATCCGAATTGTCCGGGAACATTAATCGTTAGAAACGGCCACAAGGACAGCCGGATCGTAAAAGCCCTAACCTATATAGAAAAAGTCGCCGCCATAAATATCAATGGAGCCCAGATGATCGGAAGACCGGGAGTAGCAAAAGCTATCTTCACGGCGCTTGCGGATCACGACGTAAATGTGATGATGATATCCCAGGGATCGAGCGAGGCAAACATCTCCCTCATCGTTGACGAGGCCCATCTCGAAGAAGCGGTGAAGGCACTGGCTTTCCTTGTTACCGATGGCGTTGTGCGCGAAGTAACCCACAACCGGGATGTTTGTGCAGTTGCGGTCGTAGGAGAAGGGATGGCAGGTGCTGCAGGCACCGGGGGCCGGATTTTTACTGCACTCGGTCGAGCCGGGGTGAACGTCATGATGATATCCCAAGGATCGAGCGAAGCAAACATCTCTTTTATAGTAAGGCAGAAGGACGGTCCCCGGGCCGTCAGAGTGCTCCACGACGAATTCTGTCTCTCGGAGGAATGCATTTGAGCCAGAACGCGTACCGGGATGCCGGTGTTGATATTGACCTAGAAGCGACTGCTATCAAGGCGCTTATCAAAAACCTGACCTTCAGGAGGAAAGGGGCGCATCGGATGCTTGGAAACGTCGGCCATTTTGCCGGTTTGATTGATTTCGGGACCAAGGCACTTGCCCTGACCACTGACGGCGTGGGCACAAAAATGCTTATCGCGGACAGGCTGCAGGAATGGAGTACTGTGGGGATAGACTGCGTCGCGATGAACGTGAACGACCTCTATGTGATGCACATGGAACCGATCGCATTTGTGGACTATATCGCGACTGATACGCTCTCAGTAGAAAAAATGACCCAGATCGGGAAAGGTCTTAATGAAGGGGCCAGACAGTCAAATATCGAAATCGTCGGTGGAGAAACGGCCTCTCTCCGCGGTCTTGTAAACGGTCTTGACCTTGCAGGCACGTGCGTGGGGGTACAGGACAAGAACCGGATTGTTACCGGCGAAAAGATTCTGCCCGGGGACCAGATTGTCGGAGTTCCCTCTTCCGGGATCCACAGCAACGGCCTTTCACTGGCGCGGATGATCGTGGAAAAACATGCTGATTACGACGAAAAACTCGGCAATGGCAAAACCCTCGGCCGCGAACTTCTCACGCCGACACGGATCTACCACGAAAGCCTCCAGGTAGCCGATACTATCACCGTTCACGGAATGTGCCATGTTACCGGGGGCGGGCTGCTGAATTTCCTTAGGTTATGCCCGTACGGGTTCCGGTTTAATGCGCCGCTTCCGCCTCCGGAGATCTTCACATGGATCCAACAAACCGGAGGGATTTCCGATAACGAAATGTACCGTACTTTCAATATGGGCATGGGGTTCGCGTATATTGTTCCCCCGGCATCTGTGCCCGATATCATGAAAACGGTGAAGGGCGCCCGGGTGGTTGGTGAAGTTATAGAAAAACCCGGCGCCTGGCTGATGGACAACCAAGTCACCTAATCTGAAGAGTGTGCCCGTAAGAAAGGAAACGCCATTTCCAGGAATGATTTCCCATGACCCATGACTTCAAATCCGATATCCAAGGGCTCCCCCGAAGCCGGATTGTTCTCTCTTCAAAAACCAGAAAGCAGATCCGGGAAATGGTCGGGAAATGTGAATTTTGTGGGAAAGTCGAAAGCCCTGATACCCTTGAAATTTTCCTGACCGGCATGTTATCCAGGCAGGCCCAGCGCCCCGAGGAAAATCCAGCCAAAATTCTCGTAGTGCTTTGCCAGGAGCATTATATGCAGGCAAACGAAGGGAAGATCCTGAAATCCACCCTGCGATCAAAGGTCTCAAAACGCCCTGATAAGCTGAAGAAATCACTGCGGGCCCTTCTCCAGGCTCATGACCGGACATATGAAGGGACTAATGTGAAGGAAATCCATGACCCCAAACGGTTAAGCGTGGGTGCATTTCTCCCCAAAAAATCCAAACAGGAACCCTGAATAAAAGGGCTGAACCGGTTAGTCTGAGCAGGGATCCGGCGGCTCAGTCACAAACTCTGTTTTTCGGGCTTTGTCGGAAACGAGGACGCTGTTTCCCATCGGATCCTGGAGAATTAGAGTTATCGGGAATGCACCGTCACGAATGCACTGGATTTTATCAAGGAGAGATTCACCCCGCTTCTTTTCATCATCGTCACCGTCCCTGATTGCCGCCCGGACCGCGTGGGCGATCCGATCGAGGACGCCCTCAACATTCGTCACAAATCCTTCGCATGCCGGTCCCGGATCAATCCGGACCCCGATTTCCGGGATTTCGATGCTCCCGGTCATACTTCTCACGACCCGGGCGTCAAGGTCATCCCGC
>Ga0335078_10012566_pt1 | contig 12561 bp, 8 predicted proteins | sample Lox_Sample_32_FD_206711 | JGI IMG/M metagenome (GOLD analysis project Ga0335078, IMG submission 206711) | Soil microbial communities from Loxahatchee National Wildlife Refuge, Florida, United States - Lox_Sample_3.2 | ecosystem: Environmental > Terrestrial > Soil > Wetlands | place: USA: Florida... | reverse complement strand
CATCACGAGCTTTCTGGAGTGCGCGGGATACCTTGGGACCATCGGAAGGTTTATTGTCGACCAGGAAACCTTGAGCGACGAGAATAGATCTAATTGAGGCAATCTTTGCGTACACGAAATCCTTTAGTGGAGAAGGGAAGTAGTCTTGGATTCGATATACTAAGTCAGCTTGATACAGAAAGACTATACGTAGCGACACTGTCTCATCGAATTCGTTGAGATTGCTGAAGTCCACGTCGTCGTCACCGAGATCCACTTCCTCCTTCTCAAGGACGTCCAACGTTTCCTCAGTAACTTTAGGAACTGGAAATTCTTGGGATTTCAACTCTTCCCATCCTTTTACGGCTGTCTTTACCGCCATATCATGATAATTTTGATTATGATCGTTCTTCAATGCTTCGAGAAGATCCTCCAACTGAACGACCCGTCCGTTCAAGAACCCGATTTCGTCCCTTAGAGAGGTAATTGCCTCCTGATATTCCTTGATCTTCTCTCTCGCGCGGTCCGCGACCTTCTCACCAAACTTCGATACCTTGCTCTCTCTGGCTTCCGCCTTATCAAGAGCAATCTTCAAATCGTTCTCCTTCAGTTCCGCAGTAACAATCAGAATATTCAACCTATCCCTTTCCGCCTCAAGTTCAAGGATCTTCTTCTTCGCATTTGCAACATACGTGGTCCGTACTCTCCATCCCTTTAAAGCGACTTTAGCTTCCTCCTCAGCTTGCTTTCGTGCTGCTTGTCCCTGTTCCTTACACGTGTTGGGACACTTGACTTGGCCGTCGTATTCATCTGAGCCGTCACAGCAAAGTGGATCACACACGCCATCGTTGACGTGTGATGAGGGGATGTAGGCAGGTGTATGTCCTGCATTCGCGCAGAAGAATTGTCCATTGGGACAAGCGGACGTGCCTGGCGCGTTAATTTAAATCACTGAAAAAGTACCTGGTTCATCGGATCCGTCAGGACAATCGCAGTAATCCTAGAGTGAGATAAGCAAGGCGAAGAGAATACATCGTTTATTTGGTCAAATGAAATCTTTTTGGAACCATCTAAACATTTCCATGATCCATCAGCCGCAGGAACATATAATTGCGCCTCTGGTAATTAGTCAATTATTTCTTCCTACGGAACTACTTGACTTTGCTACACCTCGTGGGAGTTTCTCAGCTTCCTGTGCGCATGCAAATGGTATCAATAAAAGTAAAATATAACCTCTGACTGTGTTGAACAGCATTTCCCTCGAAATTCAGGGGATGGAGGGAAAGCTTTCGTGTCGACTTTCCACTCGCTAGTTGAAATCTCAATTGAGAACACGTGATGCTGATCTTGCCTCTTCGCGTTTTTTCCCGATCACGTCATTTACCGCTTATTCCTCTTGACAAAAACCTTGACCATTCCCAATCTTCCCCGCCCGTCCGAGTCTGTCGAAGTCATCTTCGTGAGAAGTTATTTGCAGTAATGAGGGTTACTCAAGCTTTACGGGCAGCTGTCAATGTCTATCCTCCTGTTTCGGGATTTGTCGGTGCGATTGGGAATACCCCGCTCATCAAGTTAGATCGACTTTCTCAGCGAACGGGGTGCAACATCTACGGGAAAGCAGGTCATCATCCCTCGGTCCAAAGTTGACTATAGAGTTTATGAATCCGGGCGGATCCGTTAAAGATCGAGCCGCGTTATACGTCGTTCAGGATGCCGAAGAGAAAGGTGATTGTCCCATGGATAGAATTGACGTTTAGGATTAATCAAGCCTGGTGGAACGGTTGTGGAAGGCACCGCTGGTAACACAGGAATTGGATTAGCGCATGTATGTCGTTCTAAAGGCTATAATTGTGTAATATATATGCCCAACACCCAAAGTCAAGAGAAAATTGATCTATTGCGGATGCTGGGAGCAGAGGTCTATCCAGTCCCTGCCGTCGCTTACGAAAATCCCGAGAACTATAATCACCAAGCTAAGCGACATGCAGAGAAGACACCGAATAGTGTCTGGACGAATCAATTTGATAATGTCGCCAATCGACGGGCTCACATTGAGACGACTGGGCCTGAGATTTGGGAACAACTTGGTGGAAAGATTGATGGGTTTACCTGTGCCACGGGAACTGGGGGGACCTTGGCTGGTGTTACACGATATCTCAAGGAGAAGAGTGATGGGAAGGTCAAGTGCTTTCTAGCAGATCCACCTGGGAGTGTTTTGTACAGTTACATCAAGAGTCGAGGTAAATTGACTGAGCGAAGCGGTGGGAGTATCACTGAAGGTATATATGTTCTTGTAAATGTGCGCTGATAGAAGGGATTGGACAGGGCCGAGTAACGGATAATCTAAAACAGGAGATCGAGCTGATCGATGACGCCCTGCATGTTCCGGATGAGCGGTCAATTGAGATGGTATATAGACTGCTGGACGAAGAGGGGTAATTGCTGCAAAACGACGGTCATTGCTAACGATCAAGTCTATATATGGGAGCCTCAACAGCTCTGAACGTAGTTGCCGCTGAGATGATGGCTAAAGAACTGGGCGCTGGAACAAACATTGTCACCATCCTGTGCGGTAAGTCCGCCCGCAAATCACTGCTAATTTTCCAGATGGCGCTTACCGATACCAGACGCGATTGTTCAGCAAGAAATGGCTAGAAAGCAAGGGATTACGCTCCGCGATTCCAGATCATCTTCAAAAGTATGCAGTGCTGGATTAGCCAATAGACATCTGAAATGTGTCGTAGCAGAAAGCTCGCGAAACAGCGATATGCGCAGTTTCTAAAACTCGTTTGTGATTGGCTGAGATTACGTAATTAATGTGTGTCAAATTGTTCTCTGATTGGATGAAGCCAATCTAGGCAAGTGCATTTGTAAGCGGAATTGTCGCCCTGAGTTCCCCCTCCGCAAAGTTCTTTTTAAATTTGTTTGTTGGCTCACCAGCTACTTACTGTAAATTCGTCTCAAGAGATCCGCGATTACAACAATCTCTCTCTTTTACATATGCGAATGTATATCCACACCAACAAACGGATAATATACATCTAATCTAATCGCTCTGCTTTCATCATCATGGAACCAAAGCGTCTCTCTGGCTCAGGCGGCGCCGCCAGGCTGCCTGAGTATTATGCAGAGAAACTTAGCGATCCAAATCTTGGTAAATTCATCTTCCTTTTCTCTCGTGCTCGGACTCGTCCTAATGAAACGTATTAGATGCTAAATTCAAATTACAACAAGCAAGCGAACTCAGAGATTCCATCGAGGTCTTCCAAGCTACGGATTACCACCGATTTTTGAGCAAACTTGTTCCCGTCTTTCTCAAAATCTTAGGGGAAGGACAACCCATCTTCGTCAGTACGATTCCAGAACAGGTGAAACGTTTTCTTGGCCAAGTCTCATTATAGAAACTACGCGTATGCATACTCGAGATATTCCATAGATTACCTCTCAATGATCACTACAAAGAATACGCGAAAGACATCATGGCTCTGCTTATGCAGATCATCAAAACAGATAACGAAGACAACGCCGTACTGGCGTTAAAGATCATGATCGATTTACATCGACACTACAAGGTTGTTGTCGCTGATCAGGTTCAGCCTTTCCTCGACTTCGTCTTTGAAATGTATGGCAACATGCCCAACATAGTGAAAGAAGCATTTGACACAAATACAACAATTGTCGCTGGATCAACGCCGGCCGCAACCGTACTTCGACTTCGTCTGCAATGCTAACCGTAGCCTGCATTCTCTCCAAAACCAAACGCAGGACCAGACGAATTAGAAGGAACTGAAAACGCACCAAAAACGCTCGCAAAAAGCATAACGAGCTTCAAAACACTTACAGAATGTCCAATAATAGTAGTCCTTCTCCTCCAAATCCATCGCAATGTGATTGCGACCAACATGCCTCGTCTGGTCCCTCTAATAATGGACATGTTGGCTCTACAAGCTGGTCCGCAAGCTGAGGGACATGCGGCGGCTGCCGCGCGTGGAGAAATCCTGACGGGTCCTGCTCCTGGAATCAGGAATAAGACTCTTTTCGGCGAGTTTGTCGTATGTCAAGTCAAGACGATGTCGCTTCTTGCGTTCTTATTGCGAAATCCGAATGATGCTCTGAAATCGTTCAGACAACAGATTCCTGAGCACGTGGTGCGACTGTTGAAAGATTGTCCGCCTGAGTTGTCAGCGGCGAGAAAGGTATTCGAGTCATTTTGCAAGCCTGAATTTTAGGAACTCCTTGTTGCAACTCGACACATCTTGAGTACCGATTTTCGCGGCGCATTTCTTTCAAAGATTGACATCCTTTCCAATGAAAAGGTCTTAGTCGGGGGTGGGATTACTTCTCATGAAACTTTGAGGTTGCAATCTTACAGATTTTGCTCATGTAGACCACTCGCGTATAGCATGTTGGCTGATCTGCTGCATCATGTTCGTGCTGAGCTCGATTCAAATCAACTTCGTCGAACAATCGCGATTTATAGTGCAAATCTTCACGATGATTCCTTGGCTCCAAGCATCCAGACTATGTGTGCAAAACTACTTCTTAACTTGATAGATAGGATTATTAAGCTTCCAGACCTTAAAGATGGTACTACAATGACGGAATTTGTCTAATTTAGCACGCACCATGTTGCTCTCTATACTAGAGACATTCAAAGTAAAGTTCGAAGAACTCAATAGATCATTCCCGAAGCAAAAGGAAGAGGATGCCATGGAAGAAGATACAGACATTGACATGCGGGAGTTGTCAGAAAGAAGACCAATCAAGACTCTAAGTCACTCCGCAGAAAACCCACCCGATCCCGTCAAAGGTACGCCTCAAAAGATTTAATATTAACTTCAGATGGACGGTACTTGTTCCGAAACTTGGTCAGTGGCTTCAAGACGCTACTGTTCGGACTCAGAAGCTGCAATCACAATCCTCCGCCTCAGTTCCCTAACCCGGTGACGTGGGGTGAATGCGCTCGAGTGGCAAAGTGGGAAGAAGTTCAACTCATGATTGACCTTTTCCGTGAATGTGCGGAAGGTTTCATGTACTGGGCAGTTGACCGACCAAAGATTTCAACGCCTAAGAGCGGGAAAACCGCTTGGAATGCAGAACACAATATTAAGCTACCAGTGGCAAACAGTCGGGAGGAGAAGGAATCCTTAGATGCATTTGCTACCTTCTTCATGCATATCGACCCTGCCGTTCTCCATCAAATATTTTATTCGGAAATGGATGACTTTTTCGATCAAATCGTACGAAATCCTGCGCTTCTATCGATATTGCAGACCATGCTAGCCGGCGATGTAAGCACAGCCAATACCTGCACGCTCCTTCTCGACTTTCTCATGAAGCAACTGCCCACGTTGGGAGACGACAATGGGGTTCGAGAAATGCTCATTATTTCAATGTTCCGTCTCTGTTTCATGTCCGTCACCTTATTCCCTGACCACAACGAAGGCGTTCTCGTTCCTCACCTTGCCGAGCTCATGACGTCCTGCATTAAGAATGGGGCTTCGGCAAAGTTCCCAGCAAACTATTACTACGTTCTGCAGATATTATTCAAGAATGTCGGTGTAGGGAGGTTCGAATTACTCTATAAAGAAGTTCTTCCTTTGATGCAAACTGTTCTCGAAGCTCTCAACTCATTGTTGGAATCTGCACGGAAACAAAATGAACGAGATCTATATGCAGAATTGTGTCTCACATTCCCAGTACGGCTTAGCGTGCTGTTGCCCTATCTGAGCTACCTCATGAAGCCTCTTGTTCACGCATTATACGGTCCGAATGCTTTGGTCAGCCAAGCGCTGCGAACCTTGGAGCTTTGTGTCGACAATCTCACTTCTGATTTCCTCGATCCAATCCTCAAGCCAGTTATTTCGGATCTCATGACAGCTCTCCGGTCACATCTCAAGCCAACGTCCGCCGGCGGAAATGTCCACGCTCATCTTGTCATAAGAATTCTCGGTAAACTTGGAGGACGAAATCGTCAATATCTATCTGAACCGCCAACTCTCAAGTCCGATGTCGCGCCTGAAAATGATCCTGGTATCTTGGTCGAATTCGGCGGATATCCCGGTAAAGAGCACTTCAATCACCTCAAGTTTGTCGAACTTGCTCTTCGAACCATTCGAGAGCCAAAGATGAGCGTTGAGTATAAAAGGCAGGCTTTCAACTTTTTACGATCTGCTCTGTACGCTTTTGTACCCAACGAAACGGTGCCTGATGATTTCCCCCAGACTCTTCGGGAATGCAGTGACAGTATGATCACTGAAATGCCCGATCATTCTCAGGATAAGGATAAAGATGGGAAGGCACCAGCTTCAGAAGAACGGGTGATTACTGCAGCTATTTTCGAGCATAGAGCAATCAAGAAGACAATGGTATTCCCTAGCTCGTGGCCTCGGCGGTATGGAACAGACAACTTCCTCGACAAAATTCTTCAAGGAATTTTCAATGCTATCGTTGTGGATGAGTTAAAGGATGAAGTGAGATCTCTCATTTTTGATTTCTGTCAGTATTTTGCTGTGTTGGAGATTGCGGAGACGAATGAGGACGCTATCAACACATCTTTCGAAGAGAGCGGGAAAACGTATCGAGCAGACGGCAACATCTTGTCCCCTCACGTTCTTGTGGACGCTCTCGTCGACTCATTATGCTCAGAACATGAAGAAGTCGTGGAGTTCGCAGCAGAAGCCATTCAGAAATTTATTGAAGCGGCCGTCATCATCGTTGGTTCTCAAGGACACATCGGTCGCCTTTCGATGTTCAATATGCTTGCCATCAGATTCCGTCATTATTGTTATCGTAGGGAGTGGTACTATAAAGCTGGTGGTTGTCGAGGGATTGAGATACTGTGCAATAATCCTCACTTTGACACTTCGTGGCTCTTGCATTATGAGCTCGATTTCACCAAGGCTCTCCTATTTATCATCAAAGATGTTCCGCCTGAGCTGTCCCCCCGGACCAACGATTCCACCAGACGAGTCTTGAACAACCTCCTTGCCAAATGCAACTCGGCAGATGTTGCAGACGATACACCAGAAAACAATCAGCGGTTCGCAAATCTTCTTCAACATCTCGTTTTCGAGCTTTCTGATAAGAGCGTTGGCGCAAGAGACACAGTACAGGCTGCATTAAGACAACTTGCAGAGTTGAAGGGTGTGGATTTGCACACTCTGATGCAGACTCCAAAAGATGCCTTGCTTCAGAGAATATGGGCCAAGCCACTCCGCACCCTGCACTTTCATAACCAGATTGCTTCCATCGACGCGCTTAACTTCTGCTTCGGTATTCAGCCACCAATCATCGAACAAACGCAAGAGCTCACCCGTTATCTCCAAGAAACCGTACAGACAGCTGAGGCGGAGGACGACGAATTGATACCACAATCACGAATGTCACAGCATCGTAACGCTTCAGCTCTAGTCGAACTGCGTATCGCCTGTCTCAATCTCCTGTCTACCGTCATGTCAACACCTTCCTTTGTTCAGAACAACAGTCCACTTAGGGGAACAATTATCTCAATCTTTTTCAAATACCTCTACTGGAAAAATCGTGACGTTATTAACGCCGCAAGTAAGGGACTGCGTCGCCTCGTTTCACAGAATACCAAACTGCCAAAAGAGCTATTGCAAGGAGGTCTGAAGCCTATACTCATGAATATGGCCGATCACAAACGCTTGACGGTGGAAGGCCTTGATGGTCTCGCCACTCTACTTGAATTGCTCAATAGCTATTTCAAAGTTGAAATTGGCAAGAAGCTGCTTGATCATCTTAAAGCGTTCCTCGAACCAGTCGCCGAGCTTCACGAGTTGGCTAAAAGATCTCTCTACGATTATCATTCGATGAAAATATTGAAAAGCATCCTCAATGTTTTCCATCTCTTACCGCACGGTGCCAACATTTTTCTTATTGATCTCGTTGGTATCGTTTTGGAGCTTGAATCTATCCTTCGTCGAACACATGATAGTCCCTTCCGCACACCTTTACTCAAATTTCTCAATCGATATCCATCTGATAGCTGGGATCATTTCGGCACAAAACTTGGAGTAGGCAATTTTGGAAGATTATACGCTCAAATTATTGCTGATCCTGCGGCGGCACCTATGAGGGAAACGATCCAAAAGAATCGAGAAATTTTATTGCAGAGAGCGTTTTCAGCTGAGACTGAAAACCCAACTGAGCAGATCCTCGCCGCCGTTAATGGTTTGTATATCATCAAAGCATTAGTCCAGCATAATCCGAAGTGGATCACCGAGGACCCGGAGTTTGTGGTCGGATTGTTGGAACGCACTGTAGAATTGGCGGAGAAGGGGCGGAATTCACCCATGGAAGAAGACCTTCTGCAAGTCAAGCAGGCTGTCAGAGCAGTCGTTGACGTCTTCATAACTTATTTGCAACAAAATCCTAACGATATTCGTTTCTTCCTCGACCTCACAAGTGCTATATCTTCAAGATATATTGAACTGTATCCGGCCTATTCAGATTTCGTTTTTCAGACAATTGTCGCGAGTCGAAGCGTCGATCTGCGGCGACAATATCTCAAGGAAGGTCTCCAACTATTCTCCAACCGCTCCGCGAAACAAGAATTCAAGACCTTCGTCTTCCGCCATATCATTAACCCAATTCTCATTCTCACATACTCCCGTGAGGAAAAGCTCGTTGACAAGGCACTGCTTTCGAGTGTGAATAAAGACGTATGGAAGCCACTCGTGAATGAGGCCTCTCACAGCCAATCTGCTGAAGAACAACTGTGTAAAGAAGATGCTCTCAAACTGGAAATCATCCAGATGTCGACTCTTCTGATCATACATAGTAGCTCCTTAGCGGCCGATCACCGAAAGGATATTATCAGACTCGCTTACGGTCTCATCAAGATGGACGACATCACCATACGATATGCAGCTTATGTTTTGATCGCAAATTTCATTTCGAAATATGATTGCCCCGTTAAAATTCCTATTCAAATCTACGTCGCACTTCTCCGAGCACACCAGAGCGAAGCCAAGCACCTTGTCAAACAGGCCTTGGATACTCTTGCCCCAGTTTTGCCTCAGAAACTTCCGACAAATCTGCAACACAATTCGTACAAATACTGGCCCCGTCGAATTCTCGGTGACGATTCCCAGAATACCGCTCAAATGGTGAATGTATTTCAGTTTCTGGTCCGACAATCCGACCTGTTTTACGAGCATCGCGATCTTTACACACCCCATCTTATCAACGCTTTACCACGGCTAGCATTCGTGCAAAATGCGAATCATGAAACGAAGTCGCTGGCAATCGACATGGTTGAGACAATATACAAGTGGGAAACCCGTCGAAATGAGGAAATGCGGGCAGCCGAGAGAGCGGAGAAAGCGGAAGAAGCCACAAAGGGTGGAAAGACTCCGAACGACCATCAATTATACACCACACCGATGATGCTCCGTGAAGGAACCATAACCTTCCTTATCAGATTTATATGTCTATCTCCAGATCCTACAAGCAAACAGCTTATCCCACTTTCCAGGAGAACTGTCGAGTTGGTCAGAAATTTGATGTCAAAAGACTATTGGCCGGAGGTGAACGTGAAACTTTCGTTTTTCGAACGTACTCTCGCCAATGGCGACGCTACAGAGGCCAACGCAATCACCTTCGTTCCCGGGTTGGAAGTATTAAAGGCCATCTTGGAAAACCAAGACGCTTCTCGCATCGTTCAAAGCGCTTCGCAACTCGGCAATTTGTTACAGAAAAGTCTCCGTTCGGAATCAGCGTCCATTCAGGAAGCACTGCAGCCGCTGCTGAGAGTCATTTTATCTGCTCTTGGCGAGCAACCAGCTGATGATTCTGACAGCGATGCAAACCAAATCATTGGAATGATGGTTCAAGTCGCGCAAGATAATTTTGTCAACCACACCAACCTCAGCACCGCCATTACAATCCTCGAGGAATTGCTGCCTAGCCGTCCCGATGTTCTCGATACCGTGAGCACGAACCTTCTAAAAGTGTTCCAAAGACTTGTTAAAGACCACATTTCGCCACCACCTCAACCTGCCGAAAATCACCCTCCAAACGTACAGGCTCAACCTGCAGCTGCTGGTACAGCCGAGAATGCCACGTCCCACCCCGCGCCTCTCCCTCCTGAAACTGTTTTATCACTTCTCTTCCGTCTCATCGACATTCTTAAGTCCAGACTTTCACGACTTGGTGAACATCGACGATGGTTTCTTAGCGGGCTCGTACAGATGATCGAACGTTCTAGCAGTGCGGAGCTTTGCCGCAGAATGCTTGGAGTAGCCAAGGAGTGGACAATGAACTACCAGGATTCATTCCCAACAACGAAAGAGAAGACTGCGGTCGTAATCAAGATGAACAGCTTCGAAGGCCGTGGCGATAACAATCTTGTCAACGATTATTTACGTCTCATTCTCGAAGTTTACAAGAACCCGGAGATTCAACGCACGGAATTGACCAGTAGACTTGAGGCAGCATTCATGTTCGGCGTTAGATGCGAAGATTACGCGCTCCGCAATAGGTTCCTCGAAGTGTTCAGTAATAGCATCTCAACCAATATATTCTCTCGACTCAATTATATTATCTCCATCCAGAACTGGGAATGTAATGCTCAGCACTATTGGATCAATGTCGCCCTCTCGCTGCTTATGGGTTCCGTCGTTCCAGATCGTAAGCTTCAGCAGACCAAGTCAGCCTTTATCTTCCGCCGCTTCAATGACATGAAGAAATACATTGCTTGGGGTCAGACCGAAGAACAGATGCAGATTGATGACGATGAGGAAGTGATTGTGGAGGACAGTTTAGTGGACCTCGTCTCAACCTGTCGACGAGTCATGGAGAATGCTCGGAGAATAACAACTGGCGACCTGATGGAGCCATTACGTCAATTACAGTACTTGGATGACGTTGAGGGGCATCGGCTCTGGGTATCCCTGTTCGCTAGCGCCTGGCGTATCCTCAGCAGGAGGGATCGGAGTGATCTCAGGCAGGGCATGGTACCTTTGCTCAGCCAGGAGTATCATAATAGACAAATGGAGAAGCGACCAAATGTTGTTATTACACTCCTTGAAGGTATCGGCAGATGTTCTCCAACATTCAAACTACCACCCCATCTCATTAAATATCTCGGTTCATCATTCAACGCCTGGTACGTTTCACTCAATATACTTGAGGAAGCTGCATTAAATGGAAATGAAGTTAGCGAGGCGGTCAAAGAAAGTAATCTTGACGCTCTGGTAGAAATGTATTCAGCGCTCGGAGAGGAGGATATGTTCTATGGATTGTGGAGAAGAAGGTGTGTGCTTCTGGAGACCAACTCAGCTATGTCATTTGAGCAGAACGGTATGTGGGATAAGGCTATGCAGATGTACGAAAATGCCCAAGTGCGAGCCCGTACGGGGGCTTTGCCATATTCAGAGTCGGAATATCATCTCTGGGAGGATCACTGGATGCGATGTTCAATGAAATTGCAACAATGGGAGCTGCTGTCTGAAATCGCCAACAAGGAGAACTATTCAGATCTCCTCCTCGAATGTGCTTGGCGGATGTCAGATTGGACGAACACGGATCGCGAAATGCTTGAGAATCACGTCAACAGTCTTATGGAATCCCCAACACCGCGCCGTCACGTTTTCGCGTCGTTCATTGCCTTGCAAAAGCAAAGCACAGATTTCCAGAAACTTGTCGAAGAGGGTACACAATTAGCGCTGAAGAAATGGTTCTCTCTGCCTCCCATCGTTACTCAAGCCCATACTCCTCTATTCGCGCTCTTCCAACAATACGTCGAGCTCGGCGAAGCGCGTGAGATCTTTGCAAGTCTCCAGACTACTACATTACAAAATCTCGAAGCTAAGTCTGCGGAGCTTAAGACTATACTTCAAACATGGCGAGAACGACTTCCAAACATCTGGGAGGATATCATTATGTGGAGCGATTTAGTCTCTTGGCGACAACTGGTGTTTGCACAAATCAATCGTGTGTACTTGCCGTTGATTCGAGAGGCGCCTGGAAACGCTGGTGGCAGTAGTCAGACGTCAGCCTATGCATATCGTGGTTATCATGAAACAGCCTGGATTATCAATAGATTTGCTCATGTCGCCCGCAAGCATCAACTGCCGGACGTTTGTATCAATCAGCTGACCAAAATCTACACGCTTCCGAATATAGAAATTCAAGAAGCTTTCTTGAAGCTGCGAGAACAAGCCAAGTGCTATTATTACAACAATTCCGAACTTCACACCGGCCTTGAGGTCATTAGCAACACGAATCTCATGTATTTTGTCACACAACAAAAGGCGGAATTTTACACCTTGAAAGGAATGTTCCTCGATAAATTAAAACAAGACGAAGAAGCCAATTCAGCTTTCGCAACTGCTGTACAAATCGATCTGTCGCTTGCAAAAGCTTGGGCGGAGTGGGGACATTACAATGACCGCAAATTCAAGGAAAGCAATGTTGACCTAACCTTAGCGTGTCATGCGGTTGGCTGTTATCTCCAAGCCGCAAGTCTATTCAAGAGCGGCAAGGCTCGGAAAGTCCTCGCTCGAGTCCTCTGGCTTATGAGTCTGGATGACGAGCAGGGAACCGTGGCAAAAGCAT
>Ga0335078_10012565_pt1 | contig 12562 bp, 9 predicted proteins | sample Lox_Sample_32_FD_206711 | JGI IMG/M metagenome (GOLD analysis project Ga0335078, IMG submission 206711) | Soil microbial communities from Loxahatchee National Wildlife Refuge, Florida, United States - Lox_Sample_3.2 | ecosystem: Environmental > Terrestrial > Soil > Wetlands | place: USA: Florida... | reverse complement strand
TGGTCGCACAAGAGGGAGTGACGCTCGCGTGCCATTCCGCGCATATACCGGTTGAAGGGATCGCCAGCCACAAACCTCTCCACGAGTAAGAAAGATGGACAAAGCATAGCGGCAGTGGCCGGGAAAGCAATCGGAATATCAGTGTCCGCGAGGCTCAGGTCAGCCTCGGCGAACATTCTGACTACTCGGAGAGTCTGTCTGTCAGCGGGCTTTTGCTCTTCCCTTTTTCGGGGCGATCGCGGACCCTTGCTTGGGCGGAGCGGTTGGCGTTCCGAGAATGCCGTCAATTTCGGCCACAAACGCCACCGCCTCCTCACGCATCTCCGCTAAGCGCGTGAGGATGTTGGGGTGGAGCGAGAGAGGGCCGATAGCCTCGTCCATGATGGAGGATTTGCCGAAAACGAGAAAACCGTCTTCGTGGCAGCCGATCCGCACAAGGGCGTTTTCGATCCCGAGAGTGTGGACTAGCAAATCCGTTAAAGGGATGCCGACGCTACGGTCCGCCGGTGCGTGGGTGAGGTCAATGGTGTAGCTGTATTTTGTGGCGTTCACGCACGTTCGGCTATGGGTGCCGGGCGCACACTCCGAGTGGATATGTTGCTGATAAACATTCCAACGCAGAAGTGGAAAGATGTAGCCCATTTCCTCGTCCAGAGTCGTGACCACACACGCGGGCTGGGAGAAGCTCTTTAAGAATTCGAGCGCAAGGCCAAACAGGTCAATCTGCCTGCGTCGCATCTCCGGTAAGCCCCATAGCTGTTCTTCGCAGAGTTTGAGGAACAGGGGCTTGAGGTGTGGCCACAGATCATTAGCGGTTTTTTCAGCGCGCTCCTTGCGCTGGTCAACCGCCGGTCGCCTTTCAAAGGATAATCTGTACCCCTTGCCTCTGGCGTCCGGCAACGTCAGCGTGAACCGATGGTTTTTCGCTTGTCTCGATGCAGAATATAGCCCGAGCTTCTTGCGGAGCGCACTACACTGCTTGCGGGCGCGGTCACGGGCAGCGAAAGAATCATCCTTACGCTGTTTAATCAGCTCGGCAAGGGCTTTGTCGTTGAGTGATTCATGTCTCCGCTGAAACAGCAAGCGAAGCATCTTTTCCACTTCGGGGGCATCCGTAAGCACGGTGCTGCAAACGTCGTCAACCAGCGCCTGATATTCGTCCATGGGGCAAAGGGGCAATCTCGTTACGTTATCACGACGACGTGACCTCACGTGAGGCTCAATCCAAGACGCCGGTTCGACTCTACTCTCGAATTAGGCCAGTGATGCCGCATGAGCGGCGTTGAGCCGAGGAGAGAGCTGATGGGCTGGGCTGAAGAGCGTGGCATACTAAGCGGGCAAAAGGTGGAGAGCGCCTCCGATTTGGCGACGCTCGCGCTGACACGCCCGGCGACTAGGGCCGTCCCGGTGTACGCCGGTGCTGTGCAAACTCTTACCCACGAGGAGTACTTGCACATCGTCCGGCAAGTACTGGCTGCGCGTTTAAACGCAACGGAGGAGGCCAGGTTGCTGGAAGCCGAGCTCTTTTACGGAGCCGGTGAAGTCCATGTTTACGGCACCTGTTTCTACGACCGGTGGACCCGTGAAGGCACCCACGACGTGATCGAGATATCCGCCTTCTGCGAAGAGTCGCTTGAGCAGCTCTGGGAAACGCTGGCTCACGAATGCGCGCACGTCCTGGCCGGATGGAGCGCGGGTCACGGCTCTCAATGGAAAAGCGTTGCGAAACGCCTGGGCCTGAGAAATCCGACGGCAGCAGGGCCAGCAAGGATCGAGGACATGGACCCTGACTTGATCTGGCGGCTTCGGCAGATTCCGGTTCCGCAAGATGGCACGCCGGTAAACCGCTCCGTTTCCGTCATTCGGACCGGCGGCACTACTTCTGGCATCGAGGCTGGGTCGAGATGTCCACTTGGCATCGGCACGCAGGGTGGCACGTCGCGCGGTCCGGGTTCCGGCTCACGGCTGCGGCTCTACATGTGCGAATGCGAACGCCCTTTCAGGATACGGGTCGCAAGCGACGACTTCCAAGCGCGGTGCCTCAAGTGTGAGAGCGTCTTTCAGCGCGTAACGACCACCGAGCGGCGTCCGCCGCGGCGACGACCAGCGGGCGCGCGCCCGTGAAGTAGCGGCGACGGCCGTCCCGGAGTTCAGCGACAGATTCGAGGTAGTTGGCAGCCCGGTAGTGGCCGCGGCTGCGCACAGGAGAGGTGTTCTTTGCGAAAGGAGGGAGTCCATGAGGATAACGCAGATTTGCTTCGGGCAAGTGGGCGCGAGGCGCCGGGAAGGATTTCTGATTGATCGTGACGGCGGCTTGCCGATATTCCGCAGCCTTCGCGGCAAGGCATCGCCCAAGGTGGTCGCGGACGGCAAACAAGAGTTGTGTCGGAAAGAAAGCGAGGTATACAGCAATGGGACTAACCATTCCGCAGAATCCTGCGGGTGACATCTGGCTGCCGGACAATCCGGTGTTCCAGTTCAACAAGGGCGGGGACTTCCTGACGTTTGGGGACCTCTACAGCGGCATCCTTTGCACCGGAGCGCCGCGGTCAGGCAAGACTTCGTGCGTGCTCGCGCTGCTGCGGCGGATCGTGCTCAGGATGGGCCTCGGTTGCGCCGTGTTTACCACGAAGCGTGATGACGCCGAGCCGTGGCTGAAGGACGCCAAGCTCTACGGGCGCGAGCAGGACATTATCCATGCCACGGTTGAAAGCGGGCATTGCTTTGACCCCATAACCCATGAAATGCGCCGCGGCGGAGGCGCGGGGGCGGGCAACCCGCTCAACATCGTCAAGATGCTGATGACCCTGTCCCAGGTGGGCAAGCCGGTGATCACGTCGAACGGCGATGACGCCTCAGCCTTCTTCCGCAACAGCATGGAGCAACTGCTCAGGGCGGCGATTACCATCCTTGCGGCCGCCAATGAGCCGCCGTCAATCACGAACATCCGGTCGCTCATCAATTCACTACCGCCCGTGCCGATTCCGGAGAATCCAGACAGGCATACGCCGGAGATCAATGACTGGTTTGCCGAGTCGTATTTGGGGCGGCTGATCACGCGCGTCATCGACCGCAACAGCGCAGGAGAGGTAAGCCCCGACCGCTGGCGGGCGACCGAGCACAGCACCGAGATTCTCGCCAAAGAGTATCCCAATTTAGCGCCAGCCACTTTGACGAGCATCCTGCAAACGGCCATGTCTGTCATTGACAAGCTGCTCACGCCTCCGTTCGATCGGATCGTGGCCGGTGGCCGCTGCACGTACGTGCCGGAGCAATGTTATCTCGAGGGCAAAATTCTGCTGCTGGACTACAACCTCAGCGAATTCGGGGAGGCGGGGGAGCTTTGCCAGATCGCCAACAAACTGGCCTTGCAGGGCGCGATCATGCGCCGGGATGTGTCGAAATATCCCCGTCCCGTCGCTCTTTTCGGGGACGAATTCCAGACGCTGGCAATTGTGGAGGATTCCCGGTTCGCGGAAATCGCAAGGTCACAGCGAGGCTGCTGTATCTACGCAACTCAGAATTTACAGAACGTAGCCAGACGACTCCACGAACACAATCCCGGAGCAGGCACGCTCTCGCTTGTGGGCAACATGCAGACGCGCATTTATTTGCAAAACGGCGAGTCGGAGTTCACGAACGAATGGGCGGCGAAGTCGTTTGGCCGGGCGCACGAAAACATCATTGAAGGCAGCTTGCACGGGCCGCACATGCGCAGCGATTACCGCTTTCTCGTGGAGCCCGCGACGTTCGCAAGCCTGCCCACCCCAACACGAGAATCGCCGTATGCCGTGGGTGTCGTGTATCGCGGCGGACAGGTCTGGAGGGAGACGGGAACGCCGTATTTGTTCTTCGGCTTCCCGAGGTTTTGAAAGGAGCCTATGAGCAACCAACACGCGCAACAGCAAGCGCCCCAACAGTCGCATCCCGACTCGTTTCAGGGCATGATCAACTTCGGCATGGACGCAGTGCATTTCGTGGCGTCCATCTTCGCAGCGCCGTTCGAGATGGCCCTCAGGAGACGCATTGGGTCTCGGTATATGCACCCCGTGATTCTCGCGCTGGCGGCGTTCCCTCCTATCCTGATGTGGGCGGCATCGGGCGCAGCGGGAAAGCTCGTCAACGTCTCGAATGGATTCATCGGTATGGGGCGAGTCTATATCGCTTTCCAGATTCTTTATTGGCTGCATATCGTGCATGTCGTGCATGTGTTCGCCAAGCCGGAAAAGGAGGAGCTGAGCTACGAGGACGGCAAGGCCGCGCCGTTCTGGAAGCTGCTGCCCAAAGGCGATAGTTGGGCCATGACGCGGTTCATCTATGAGCCGGTGCTGGTATTGGGACTTGGCATTTTCCTGCCGCTGATGGGCATTCTGACGCCCGCGGCCGGGATGTATTTCGGGTTCGGGGCCTTCGCCCTCGTGCTACGGACCCTGTTCATTTACTACAGGGCCTGGGAGTTCCTGAGAGACATTCTTGACCAGTTTGGCATGACCCGGAAGATGGCCGGTGCGGCGAGGGTGAGCAACATTGATTCGGTGCGGGCTGCGGTGATGCGTGCCGCGTCGAACACCCAGATTCCGATGGGCGCCCGCATTGCGGTGGAGGCCACAGCAAAACAATCGCTGACACCTGAGCTGCAAAGCCTGCTCTCGGAATCGCAGGGCGTAACGGAACAGGAAGGCAAGAGCGTCGAGCAGGGCGTTTTGGATCTGTTGACGCCGACAGGAAACTGAACGTCATCGGACGGCCTGCTGCCGGCGGGGTGGCAGGCCGCCCAAAGGCGGTGATATGTGCCCAAGACACTCATTGACGTGAAGGAGCTTTCCGCGCGCCTCTCCATAGCGAAAGGCACGCTCTACAACTGGGTTTCGCAGGGCCGTCTGCCCTTCAAGAAGATTGGCCGCTGCCTGCGATTTGACTGGGACGAGATCGAAGAAAAGCTGTTCCGATCTACAATGGGATCGGCCAGCAAGAGGTAGAGGAGAAACCATGAAGGAACGAGATGGGCTCTACCTGCGAGGTAAGACCTGGTGGATTAGCTATTACGCGGATGGAGAGCGGCAGTTTGAATCCACTGGAACCAAAAATAAGCGTGATGCCGAGACGTTTCGGTCAATGCGAATTTCGGAAGTGCAGCGAAGGGTCTTCGTTAAGGACACGAAGGTGGCGCTCGATCAATTGGGAGAGCGTTACATGGAACATGCAAAGTTGCATAAGCGCTCGTGGAAGCGCGATGAGCAGCTGCTTGGGGATCTGAAGCGGTTGTTGGGGAATCCAATGCTTAAGGACATCACGCCGACGCGGATCGAGAAGTTTCAGCAAGCCCGCGCAGCGGAGGTCGCTCCTGCAACGGTGAACCGGGCAACGGCGTTGCTCAAGCGCATGTTCTTCCAAGCGGAGAAGTGGGGGATGCATTCGGGGAACCCCGTTCGCTTGGTGAGTTTCCTTCGCGAGGATAGTTTTAACCCAGTGACCTTGAGCGAGGAGCAGGAGGCGAATCTCATCGCGGCTGCGCCCCCGTACATTCAGGACCTGGTGACGTTCGACCTGAACACGGGGCTTCGTAAAAGCGATCTGTTCGACCTGAAATGGGCGGACGTGGACATGGAAAGGAGGGAGATCAGGATCGTAGTAAAGAAGAATCGAAAGGTGCATGAGCTGCCTTTGAACGAAGCCGCTCTTGGAGTGCTGAATCGGCAGCGGCGGGTGTGCGAGTACGTGTTTGCGCATCCGCTCACGGGGCAAAAAATCAAGGACGTCCGTGGCGCTCTGGAGGCGTCGGCAAAGCGGGCGGGACTGGGAAAGGTGACGTGGCACATGTTTCGCCATACCATCGCAACCCGGCTTCTTGAGAACGCCGATGTGGTGACCGTGAAGGAGGTGCTGGGTCATCAGAGCATCAACACAACGATTCGCTATACGCATCCGAGCAGGAAGCGGAAGCAGACGGCGATGGAGCAGTTGCCGGGCGGTCGCACGGTCCCGGCCAACGACAACGTCGCTACGGCAAAGGCGGCAAACGAGAACCGTCCGCGTCGTGGCGACAATTTGGTGACAATGCCCCCGCGGACTGCCGTGGGGTGAGGTGTGGTATAGTGACAGTGACCGCAAGCCTATGAATTCAGGCTTGATCCACCGATGAAAAACGAGGAGAGGTGGCTGAGTGGTCGAAAGCAGCGGTTTGCTAAACCGTCGTACGGTCTAAAGCTGTACCGGGGGTTCGAATCCCCCCCTCTCCGCCATCTCAGTCACCGTAAACCCAATAACTTGCAGCCAGCGAATCACCCTGTCCGACAAAGCGGCGTCACTCAGGGGATCGCCGTAAAAGGATCGCTGGCAGCCGTTTGAGACGCCACCCGGACGAAGCGGCCCAAAAAGATCGGCAATCAGGCGGTACTTCTGCGCACCCGATTGCGCCCTCCAGGTTAAGGGATTGGACGAGGGGGGACAGCTATGACACCCATTGCAATTATCGGGATGGCTGGGCGGTTTCCCGGGGCTGCGAATCCGGAGCAGCTTTGGCGGAACCTGCGGAACGGCGTGGAGTCGATCGCGCGCTTTTCCCGGGAGGAATTGCTGCAAGCGGCAGTGGAAGCCGCGCTCGTGGACGATCCCGCTTACGTGCCCTGCAAGGGCTCGCTTGGGGACGTATCGGGATTCGATGCGGCACTGTTCGGCATCGGCGCCCGGGAAGCGGAGTTGATGGACCCTCAGCATCGCGTCTTTCTGGAGTGCGCGTGGGAGGCGCTTGAGTCGGCGGGGTGCGATCCGGCGCGGTATCAGGGCTCGATCGGCGTTTGGGCCGGGTGCGGGGCCGCGGATTACCGGCGCAAGCACCTGGAGCGCAATCGCGCAACGGAGGCCGCGGGCGAGTATCCGATTGCGCTCGCAACCGAGCGGGATTTTCTGGCCACGCGGGTGGCGTACCGGCTGAATCTGCGAGGTCCGGCGATCACGGTACAGACGGCATGCTCGACATCGCTCGTGGCGGTCGGTATGGCGTGCCGCGCGCTGGCAGCGGGCGATTGCGAAATGGCGCTGGCGGGCGGTGTTTCGATCGCGCTGCCATCCATGGGCGGATACCTGTTCAAGGACGGCATGACCTTGTCGCGAGACGGCCACTGCCGGGCGTTCGATGCGGCGGCTGGTGGAACGGTCCCGGGCGATGCGGCGGCGATCGTGGCCCTCAAGCGGCTCGCAGACGCACGGCGCGATGGCGACCGTGTTCTGGCGGTGATTCGCGGGTTCGGCATCAACAATGACGGTTCGGGAAAACCCGGATTTGTGGCCCCGAGCAGCGCGGGACAAGCCGATGCCATCCGAAGAGCCTTGCGAGACGCCGAGGTGCCGGCGGAGAGCGTGAGCTACGTGGAGACGCACGGTACGGGCACAGCACTCGGAGACCCGATCGAGATGCAAGCACTGATCGAAGCGTTCCGGGGGGAAACGGCCAAGCGGCAATTCTGCGCCATCGGCAGCGTGAAGACGAATCTGGGCCATACGAATACGGCAGCGGGAGCCACCGGGTTGATCAAGACGGTGCAGTGTTTGCGCCATCGCGAATTGCCGCCGAGCCTGCATTTCGAGCGGCCGAACCCGCGGATTGCGTTCGCGGGAAGCCCGTTCTATGCGAACGCGGAGTTGCGTCCATGGACGGCGGACCGGCCACGCCGCGCAGGCGTCAGCTCGTTCGGGATCGGCGGCACCAATGCGCACGCGATCGTGGAAGAAGCGCCGGCGGATCCACCAACGGGCGCAGGGAAAGGTTACGAGGTACTGACAATTTCGGCAGCTTCCGAGCGGTCGTTGCGCGACGGCGAATTACGACTGGCGGCTCACCTTACCGACTCCGGGGCCAACCTGGCGGACATCGCGCACACATTGCAGACCGGGCGGCGGGAATTGCGGCATCGGCGAGCGGTGGTCGCGGCGACGGCGGCGGAAGCCACCGCAATGCTGAAGCTGGAAAGCGCGAACGCGAAGTTCTCAATCAAGCCGGGCACCCAGGCCGGGGTGGTCTTTCTGTTTCCCGGACAAGGCAGCCAATATCCCGGAATGGCCGCGGACCTCTATCGCACCGAACGTTACTTTCGCGACGTGGTGGACGAATGCTGCCGGATTGCCGAAGAATGTTCGGGAGTCGACCTGGCGCGGCTGATTTACCCGGAGGCAGCAGCCGGGCAATCGGAAGAAGATCTGCAGGCCGTCGCGCAGCCGGCAATATTCACCATCGAATACGCGCTGGCGCGCCTTTTCCAGCACTGGGGCATCACGCCGCGCGCGATGCTGGGCCATAGTGTCGGGGAATATGCCGCCGCTTGCCTGGCGGGTGTGTTCGCCTTGCCCGACGCGATGCGGCTGCTGTGCGAGCGCAATCGCCTGGCGATGGAGACGGCGCCGGGTGCAATGCTGGCGGTCCCGCTCAGCGAAGCCGAAACCTTGGCGGAAATGGGACCGGACGTCTCGCTGGCTGCTGTGAACGGGCCGGAGTTGTGCGTAGTTTCGGGCCCCGTCGAATCGGTCGACGCGATCGACCAGCGGCTTGAGAATCGCGGAATCGCATGCCGGCGTTTGCGGACGGCGCGCGCTATGCATTCGCACCTGATGGATCCGGTGCTCGATCGGTTCCGCCTGGCGGTGCGCGCGGCGAATCCAAAACGGCCCGCGATTCCCATGGTTTCGTCGCTCACGGGAACATGGATCCGGCCGGAAGAAGCCGAAGATGCGGGCTACTGGGTACGGCAGATGCGCCAGCCGGTGCGGTTTGACGCGGCTCTGCGCGAGCTGTTTGCGCGGCCGGGCTGGATGCTGGTGGAGATGGGGCCGGGGGATGCGTTGACCTCGCTCGCACGCCGCCATCGCCATCGTCCGGCTGAACAACCGCTGGTTGCGGCCATGCGGCGCGCCAATGAGGAACAGAACGACGTTGCCCGCGCGCTCGAAACGCTGGGCGCGATGTGGACCCGCGGTTTGAGCGTCGATTGGAGGGCATTTCGCGGCGGCGAACTCCGGCGAGTGGCGGAAGCGCCCGGCTATGCGTTCGATAGACAGCGGTATTGGATCGAGCCGGACCGGGAACCGGCTGCGGTGCGGCAGCAAGTCGCTCCGACGGCACGCCATGACGACGTGGCGAATTGGTTTTATGAGAAGGTCTGGAACAAGCGGCCGGCCCGGCCAGTCGATTGGCAGAGTACGCGCGGCAAAACGTGGCTGTTGTTTGTCGATGCTCCGGACATTACGGACGCGCTGCGGGCTCGCCTCCAGGAAGCCAGGATCGTTACGGTCGAGCGCGGCGGCGGTTTTCGACGAATGGGGCCGCGATCATACGCGATCGACCCGCGCGACGCATCCTGCTATCGGCAGATCTTCGAGGAACTGCGCCGCGGCGGGTTGCTGCCCGAGCGTATCGTGCATCTGTGGAGCGCGGGGCCGCTCAGCTCGCCCATGACCGCTGCCGAACGCCTGGAAGCGCTGGAGCAAACCGAGACGGACGGGTTCTTCAGCCTGTTGTACCTCGCGCAGGCGATCGGCGGCCTCGACTGTGAATGGCAAGCCCGCGTCGCCGTGGTCACGCGCGGCGCGCTGGACGTCGCGGGCAGCGGGGCGGCGGCTCCGGAGCGGGCGGCGGCGCTGGGCGCAGCCAAAGTCATGCCGGCGGAGTACCCTGGCCTGACCTGCGTGGCGATCGACCTGGCGGCGCAGACCGCCGAAGAAGCGGCCGATGCGATCGGCCGCGAACTGGAACCGGAGAGCGATGAAACGAGCCGGCTGGTTGCGTGGCGCGGCGGCGCCGCCTGGATGCCAAGCTATGTAGCCAAGGCGCGCGACGCCGGCGATAGCCGGCGACTGCGGCACAAGGGCGTGTACCTGATCACCGGCGGGCTGGGCGGAATTGGTCTGACGTTGGCGGAATGGCTTGCGGAGAGCGTAGGCGCCCGGCTGGCCCTGATAGGCCGGTCGGGCCTCCCGCCGCGAGAGGAATGGGATACCGCGACCGGCGAGGCGGCCCAACGGATCGCTGTCATCCGCCGCATCGAAGCGCGGGGCGCCGAAGTGCTGACGCTCGCGGCCGACGTGGCGCGGCCGCAAGAGACGCGCGCCGCGGTCGAAGCAACCCTCGCACGATTCGGCGCAATTCACGGCGTGATTCACGCGGCCGGCGTGCCCGGCGGCGGAGTGATGCAGCGGAAGACGCGGGCGGATGCGGCGCGGGTGATGGACGTCAAGATCCGGGGAACGTTGGCCCTGGATGCTGCGCTCGCAGGTCTGGCGCTCGACTTTTTTGTGCTCTGCTCCTCGCTGACGGCGGTCATCGGCGGGTTCGGACAAGCGGACTACTGCGCGGCCAACTGCTTTCTGGATGCGTTCGCGCAAGCGCGCGGCAGCGCCGGGGGGGCGCCGGTCCAGGCCATCGGGTGGGATGGCTGGCAGACGGTCGGGATGGCCGCACGCGCGGGCGCCTCGCCGGATTACCTGACGCCTCAGCAAGGCGTGGAGGTGTTTCGGCGGGCGCTGGCCGGCGGAAGCCCGTACGTGGCGATTTCGACGCACCCGCTGGCTGAGCGGCTTCGGCAGAAGCCAATGGAGAAGCCCGTACCGGAACGCAGAACCGGCAGCCGATATCCGCGCCCGCAACAGGATGTGCCTTATGCCGCGGCGACAACGCCGATGGAACAGGCCCTGGCCAGGCACTGGGAGGAGTTTCTCGGCATCGGCCCTCTGGGAATCCATGACGACTTCTTCGCGCTGGGGGGCGATTCGCTGCTGGCGGTGCAACTTCTGACGCAGATCCGGAAATCGATGGGAATCGATCTCGCGGCGCACGCCTTGGCGGAAGCGCCAACCATTGCGCGGCTGGCGGCGCGATTCGGGCCGCGGAAGGAAACGGCTCACGGCGACGCCCGCTGCCTGGTGCGGTTGAAGGCGGGCGTTGCGGCAGTCAGGCCGCTATTCCTGCTCCATCCCGTGGGAGGCCAGGTGTACATTTACCGGGACCTGGTGGCGCGCCTCGACGGCTCCTTGCCGGTCTGGGGCATTCAGGCAGATGCCGGGAGCGGAGGCGGAACCATCGAGGAACTGGCAGCGAGGTATCTGGAGGCGGTCCGTTCGGTGCAGCCGCGGGGGCCGTATCGTCTGGGTGGGGCGTCATTCGGCGGGACGTTGGCATTCGAAATGGCGCGACGCATGGGAGCCGGCGGCGAACAGGTGGAACTGCTGGCGATGATCGATTCGCCGGCGCCGGTACACGCGCCGCACGGAGATCGCGACGAGGCGGAGATTCTCTGCTACCTGCTGGGCGTACGCAAGATATCGGCGGAGTTGCGCGCCGCACTGCGCGAGCTGACGGCCGCCGAACGCCTGCGCTATTTCCAGGAGCGCGGCGGGGAGCCGGCGCGGCGTGCCGCGGCATTATCGCCGGAAGACCTGGCGGGATTTCTGCGCTTCTGGCGCGGGAACCTGGAGGCTCTGCGGAATTATCGGCCGCAGCCGTACGCGGGCGACGCGGTATTCTTCCGCGCGTCGCGGGCGGATGGAATGAACCGCACGGACTACCACCTCGGCTGGACGGACTTGATCCCCGGGCTGTCGGTTCACAAAATGGAAGCCGACCACATCGGAATCAACCTGCCGCCCTCGGTCGATCGCGTGGCTGCGGTGTTGCAGAGGTTGCTGGCCGGAAGCTTACCTGAAGGAGAATTCCGGCACCTGGAAGGAGCCATCAGATGAGAACGATTACAACCGTCACGGTTGCGCTATGCGCCGTGTGGACGGGATGCGCGGTGCATTCGCAGACGGACGAACGCGCCGAATTGCAGCGATCTTTGCAGGGCTTGATGGCGGCGTTCGAGGCGCACGATCTCGACCGGATCATGAGCCGCTACGCGCCCGGCGATAGCCTGGTCGTCTTCGACGTGGTGGTTCCGCGCCAGTACAAAGGCGTGCCGGCCTATCGCAAAGACTTCGGCGATTTGCTGGCGGCTTTCCCGGGCCCGATTCACACGGAGTTGATCGAGCCATACTACGAGGCTGGGGGCGAGATGGGATACAGCCGCGCGATTGTGCATTATAAGATGACCGCGAAAGACGGCTCAGTGATAGACCTCACGGCGCGGCTGACGGATGTTTACCGGAACAGCGGCGGGCGCTGGCTTGTAGTCCACGAGCATGCTTCCTGGCCGGCTGAGTTTCCGTCGGGCAGGGCCGATATGCAATCGAAACCTTAGAAATTCTGGAGCCACGCGATGAGTCAACGAATGGAAACGGTAAAAGCGATCTTGGCGGGATTTCTCGAGAGCGGCTCGCTCGAGGAACTACTGGCGGCGGATGCGGATGTGGTGCTCAAGAACGCGATTCCGGAATCGGCGCCCTTCGGCGGGGAGTTTCGCGGCAGGCAAGGCATTCTGGACTACTTTGCGCGCGTAGATACGGTGCTGGAGCCACAGAGGGTTCGCGCCACGGATTACCTGGAAGGCGGCGACAAGGTGGTGGTGTTAGGGGATGAACGGCTCCGCATCAAGTCTACCGGCGAAACGTTCGCATCGGAATGGTGCACGGTTTTCGA
>Ga0335078_10012564_pt1 | contig 12563 bp, 10 predicted proteins | sample Lox_Sample_32_FD_206711 | JGI IMG/M metagenome (GOLD analysis project Ga0335078, IMG submission 206711) | Soil microbial communities from Loxahatchee National Wildlife Refuge, Florida, United States - Lox_Sample_3.2 | ecosystem: Environmental > Terrestrial > Soil > Wetlands | place: USA... | reverse complement strand
TGGTCAAAGACCCCGGTCTGCTTATCCATAAGGCTTTCTCGAAGGTAGGTGAATCCTTGGCAGCCCAGGTTTTCGCGGGAGCTGAAAGCAAGAGCGAAAGAACCCAGAGGAAGTTCCGGCCCAGGATCGCCTATAAATCGGATCTGGGAGGGGACCAGAAGTATACGGTGGCCATAGCTCCTTTTTTCAACAAAAGCCTGAGAAAACACGCGGGAGATATGCTCGCTCTCCAGTTTGTCAGGGCTTTAGGGGGGTTCAATAGCTTTCAGGTCATCGAGCCCGGTCTTGTCAGAGACGCCTTCCTCAACGCGCGGATCATCATGGACGAGGGTGTCTCGCTCACCGATGCGCAGATCCTTTTTGCAGTGCTGGGAGCAGATCTCGTGCTCGCGGGGGAGGTGCTCGACTATCAGGACTACCAAGGCTTCGAAGGATCGACGAGGGTCAGTTTTACAGTCCAGCTGATCGAGAAAAAGAGCCGCATGGTGGTCTGGAGCTCTGAAAGCTTCAACAGGGGGGACGAAGGTGTTTACTTTTTTGATCTGGGTAAAGTCAATACAGCCCATACGATGGCAGTACAGATGGCCGAGTCTATCGGGGAGATGCTGGTGAAGCGATGAAGAGGACAGGAAGGTATTTTTCTTGCGCAACCATAGTGATCACAGCGATTTTTCTGTGCTGGGGCAGGGGGGACTGTACATCGGATAAGGCCCTGCCCCTCATCCACGGGAGCAGGGCAGTTGCCGTTGTCAACGGCGAGCCGGTGACCCTTGCCGACCTCGATGACGCCCTCTCTCTTCGTCGCACGGCAACGGGGGACGCAAAGGCAACCGCTAAGGAGACATCTGAGCTGATTCAACGATTGATCAATACGAGGCTCGCCCTCCAGGAGGCGAGAAAAATAGGGCTCGACAACCTGCCGGAGACAAAGAAAATGGTCGACGTCTTTGCGAAGACAGCCCTCCGTGAGCAGCTGATGGAGAGACAGGTAGGAAAGCTGACCGTTCCGGAAAAAGAGGTTGAGAGACTCTACAGGCAGGCAACGAAGGAGTGGAAGCTCATATCGGTCTTGTTCGAAAAGAAGGATGATGCGGAGAAGGCGGTGCAGCGGCTCAAGAGGGGGGAAGACTTCGCGAGCGTCGCAAAAAGCGTGGTGGCCCAGGGCACTGCGAAGGGAGGAGACGTGGGGGCTTACCTGAAGGTCAGCCAGACTAATCCTCAGATCGCTGCCGTCGTCTCGAAGATGGCGACCGGTAGCGTTAGCCCGATCGTACCTCTCAAACCGGGGGGCTATGCCCTGGTAAAGCTGGAGGACGTCCGCCAGGTTGACAGTCCCGCAGAAAAAGAGCGGGTCCGGGAGGAGGCTCTGAAAGACGCAAAGGTGAAGATGCTGACGCGGTACAATGAGGGCCTGATAAAGCGATATGCCGTCGTTCATAAGGATGTCTTGAAGGCACTCGATTTTGAGGCGAAAAAATCCGGCTTCGACAAATTTCTGAAGGATGGTCGAATCCTTGCGGAGATCAAAGGAGAAAAGCCTATCACGGTAGGGGAACTGGCAGATGAGCTTCGCCACCAGCTTTATCACGGGGTGGAGGAGGCCGCCGAAAGCAAGAAGCTGAACGAAAAAATCGCCCCGGCCTTCAATGATATGCTCTACAAGAGGGTCTTCAGGAAAGAGGCTCTCAGGCTGGGGCTGGACAAGTCGGCAGCGTACACGCGCAAGGTGCAGGAATATGAGGATAGTCTCGTCTTCGGAAGCTTTGTCCAGAAAGTGGTAGTTCCTGATGTAAAGGTCACCGAAGAAGAGGTGAAGCAGTATTACCAGGACCATATAAAGGATTACACTTTTCCGGAGATGATGAAGATCTCGGGTATAGCTTTCAAGAAAAGGGCTGATGCCGAAGATGCCGTCAAGAAGCTCCGCGATGGAACGGACTTCCAGTGGCTCGCCAGTAACGCGGAAGACCAGGCGGAGAAGAACAGCCCAGACCTCTTGACCTTCGACGGCAATCTATTGACTGTGACGAGCCTTCCGAAAGGCCTGCAGAAGATTGTTTCAGGGAACAAGCCTGGAGATTTGAGGGTGTACGCCTCTCCGGAAGGCAACTTTTATGCCCTCTGGATCCAGGACGTAGTGCCGTCGAAGCCGAGGCCTTACGAAGAGACAAGGCGAGAGATCTCAAAGCAGATCTTCGACGAGAGGCTGAAGCAGGCTATGGATGAATATGTGGCTAAGCTGAGGGCGGCGGCGGACATCAAGGTGTTCCTGAATCCGTAAAGGGAAAAGATGAGAAAGAAGAAGACGATGGAAGACCGCTTCATGAGAAACGCCGACAAAGATGGAAGGGAAGATTCGAGCGTGAGCACTCGAAGAACAGGGGTGCTTCGGATAAGGTACCGGCCTACCTTTCTCTCCCTGGCAGCCTGCTTCTCGGTACTGCTTGCGCTCGCGGCGACAGTGACAGCAGCCGACAAGCTTGGGTTTTCCAAGCAGGGGAGCGGCTCGTCGGGACAAAGATTCGCGAAAAAGGATTGTCTCGACTGCCACAAGAAGTTCGCAGATACGTATCTGGGCATGAAGAATGTCCATGCAGTGGTGAAGGAAAAGAACTGCGAGGCGTGTCACCTCCGCCACGGCATAGTCCCGAAGCTTCTGCTCAAGCAAGAGGGCAACGCCATTTGCTTCAGCTGTCATGCCAAAGAGAAGATAGGCTTGAACAAACCGAACGTCCACACGGTCCTCCGGAGAGGCAAGTGTACGGCATGCCACAATCCTCACGCTTCACCGTATAGCCACCTGCTGAAGAAAGAGGGCAGCGAAGCCTGTTACGACTGTCATAAGAGGGAAAGCTTCGAAAAGAAGGTCGTCCATAAGATAGGGTCTGCCAAAGGGTGCAGCGCCTGCCACGTGGCGCACGCCTCGGACGAGAAGAATCTCTTGGCAAAAGGGGAGACCTCACTCTGCCTCGATTGCCACGACAAGGGAAAGCCTGAATTCCAGAAAGCTCACGGGAGCTATCCGGTGGAAAAAGCCTCCTGTGTCGGGTGCCACGACCCCCATTCGTCTCTCATGCCCAAGCTCCTCAAAACAAGCGCCCACGACCCCATCCTTGGCGGGCAGTGCTCGAGCTGCCACCAGGATGCTAAATCGGCAAAGCCTTTCCTGACGACGGAGAAAGGGGCCAAACTCTGCGCCAACTGCCACGATTCAGCCGGGCTTAAAGGCGGCGGAACAGTGGAGCATCAGCCCTTCAAGGACGGCGATTGTCTCTCCTGCCATAATCCCCACACTTCCCAGAACCAGAAGCTCCTTGTGGGCAGGGGGAACGACCTCTGTTTCGAGTGCCACCCCGCAATGAAGGAAGGGGTCGCCGTACCTCATGCTCCCGTGAGGAGCGACAAAGGATGCCTTTCCTGTCACCAGCCCCACGCCGGCAAGAACAAATTCCTCCTCAACCTGAAGGGTGAGGATTTATGCTTCTCATGTCACCCTAAGACAAAGGAAGAGCAGAAGGCGAGAAACGAGCACCCTCCCTTTGTCGGAGGGGAATGCAATGCCTGTCACAACCCGCATGGATCTAACGTGACAGGCCTTTTGAAGGAGAGGAGTGATAGGGTCTGCTACTCCTGCCACGCCGAAGCGGAGACCGCCTTTGTAAAGACTTATACCCACAGACCCGTGGTAGAAGGTAACTGTGTTGCGTGCCATCGCTCCCACGGAGGCGTTGGAAAGAAGCTTCTGCGGTCCTCGGGCTCGGATCTCTGCGCCCAATGCCACAAAGATCTCATGAAAAAAGAGGACGGCGGCTCCAGCCACGCTCCCTTTGTTGCGGGCGACTGTCTCACATGCCACGGATCCCACGCGAGCAATATCGCAGGGATGATAACCCGCACGCAGGACGTTCTCTGTTTCTCGTGCCATGACGACCTCAAGAAGGCGATGGCCGGGGTCAAAAGCAGGCACAGACCGCTCACTGCCGGTGAGTGCACGAAATGCCACAGCCCCCACAAAGCGAAGCTGAATAATCTGCTCCTGGCTAACAGCCCGGACATGTGCTTCACCTGTCATAAGGACATCAAGACGAGGATGAGCCAGGAAAAAGCCCATTCCCCGGCTGCCAGAGATTGCCTGCGGTGTCACCAACCGCACTTCGCGGCAGAAAAGAGCTTGCTGGCCCAGCCGATTCAGAAGCTCTGCGCGGAATGCCACGATGCAAAATCACCGTCCTTCAACAAGGCGCACCTCGGCATCGATGCAGCGTTGATGGACTGCAAGCAATGTCACGAGCCGCACGCGTCGAAGGATCCTATGTTCTTCAAAGCGATCACTCATGCGCCTTTCGCTTCGAGGTCCTGCGATGAGTGCCACGTGGTGGGAAAATGAAAGGGAGAAAAAAGGAGTACGTGAACTTTCGACTTGTTTTCGGTTGTCTCGTCGCTTCGGCGCTTCTGCTTGCCCATGCGGGATACGGGCAGACGCAGGACAAGTTCAGGCTGAAACCAGACGCGAGCGGCAGGGTCTGTCTCAACTGCCACGACGATTTTAAGAACGTGCTCAAGAGAGAGTTCGTACACACGCCGCTCAAGGCAGGGCAGTGCACGGGCTGTCATGATCCGCACACGTCTTCCCATGGAAAGCTTCTCGAGGATGAGCCGAACAAAATCTGTCTTAAGTGCCACGGGTCGATAATTCCGGAGAAGACGCGGAGCGTCCACAAGATAGTGTTGGAAGGAAGCTGCGTAAAATGCCATGATCCCCATGGGTCAGCAAACAAGTATAACCTTTTGAAAGCAGGCAACGAGCTCTGCTTAAGTTGTCACAAGGAGATGGGCACCAAGCTCGGCAAGGTAAAGTTCAGGCACAGTCCGGTGGACAAGGGCTGCGTCACATGCCATGATCCTCACGCCTCGGTCAAGTCCGAGCATCTTCTGAAGAGTGACACGATCAGCCTGTGTCTCACCTGCCACAAGACGAACGGCCCCACTTTTGCGAAGCAGCATATGGATTATCCCGTGGCCGGAACCCGATGCACCGAGTGCCATGATCCTCACGGCTCGAACAGGGGCGGCATACTCTTCGACAACGTCCATTCTCCCGTGGAAAAGAAGATGTGCGGCCAGTGCCACGAAGCCCCCACGTCGGCGACCCCTCTCAAGACCAAGAAGACGGGCTTCGAGCTTTGCAGGGGCTGTCACAACACGATGATGAACGAGACTTTGGGAAAGAACCGGATCCATTGGCCGCTTCTCGATCAGAAAGGCTGCCTGAACTGCCACCAGGCCCACGCATCCCCCAACAAGGGTCTTCTCAACGGGGACACTAAGACCGTCTGCGGCAGATGCCATGGCGACACGATGGAGATTCAGCCGAAGCTCGCCGAAAAGGAGAGGCAGGAAGCTGCTGCCCTTCCGAAAGGGCAGGTGATCAAGGGTGCTTTGACGCACGTTCCCGTTCAGGAAGGCAACTGCACCGCGTGCCATTCCCCACACGCGTCGGACCGCCCTCTCCTTCTGAAGGGCCCCTCAAATGTGGAGCTGTGCGGGACATGCCACGACTGGCTTAAGCACACAAGCCATCCCATGGGGGAGAAGACCCTCGATTTACGGAACAAGAACATGAAAGTCGACTGCTTGAGCTGCCACAGATCGCACGGTACCGGATACCGCCACCTCATCCCCTTCCCGGCCATCACGGACCTCTGCGTGCAGTGCCACAAACAGTACAGGAGGTGATGACGCCATGAGGATCCTACTGAAAGCCCTTCCCCTTATAGCGGTTCTTTCTTTTTCTCTTGTTTCCGTGGCAGCGGAAACAACCAAGCTCCGGTACATCGAGTCGTTGTATCAGGATGACAAAGGGATTGGTATGAGTTACCCCGAGGGCGTGGCCTGCAGCGAAAAATACGGGTTGATCGTGGGAGATACGGCAAACGACCGCCTCGTCAGGTATGCCTTCGAGAACGGTGCCCTAAAGGCGGGAAAGGAGATCAAGATTCCCCAATTGCTGCAGCCGTTTCGTGTTCAGGTTACCTCGAAAGGGGATATCCTCGCTTTGGACGGCAAACAGCGCCGAATCGTACGCCTTGGCGCCGACGGGGCCTTCAAAGAATATGTGACCGCGGAAGGCGCGGCGGGCAGCGGGACCATCGTACCCAGAAGCGTTAAGATCGACGGGGCCGACAACATTTACATCCTTGACATACTCTCTGCCCGGGTGCTCGTGCTCAATCCCGAAGGAAAATTTCAGAAGGCGATTCCCTTTCCAAAGGATTACGGTTTCTTTTCCGATCTGGCAGTCGACCCGAAGGGCACAGTTCTGCTGGTCGACTCGGTAAAATCCATGGTCTTTTCCGCTGCCAAGACTGCGAGCGCTTTCTCCCCCCTTGGAAAACCTCTGAAGGAATACCTTGCCTTCCCCATCAGCCTCACCACAGACAGTCGGGGAACCATCTATATTACCGACACAAACGGAGCTGACGTAGGGATCATGGCACAGGACGGCTCCTTCCTCGGGAGGCAGCTCGGCATGGGATGGAACGAGGGTCTTCTTTACTATCCTTCCCAGATATGTGTGAGCGAAAATGGAGATGTCTTTATTGCCGATAGGGGCAATAGCCGGGTTCAACTGTTTGTTCCCGCAAAATAAGTTGGGAAGGTGAAAACGGCATTTTTCATCTTTCCTTTCCTTTCGTCGAAAGCCGCAGCCGGATCTGCCCCGAGAAGGTGACTTTTCCCCTATTATTCTGTATCATATTGCGTCCATCCCTTGCCGTGCATCGCCGGTGCAGGCGACGGCTGGAGTTAAGCGCGTTTGTTTTGGCCACGCGAAGAATGCCCCGGAGGACAAGGACAACAAGCCACATGAAGAAACTCCTCATCGTTTTCTTTGTCGGGATTGGGTTGCTTGCACCGTGGATTGGGGCAATAGGAGACGAGCAGAAGCCGGCAGCTTCGGGAAGCACATTCGTCATCGGCCTTTCCCCCGAGCGAAACATCTTCAGACAGGTCGAGCGTTATACCCCTTTGACAGACTACCTGTCGGCGAAATGCGGCCTTGACGTGAAACCGAAGGCCTTTACCCAGTACAAGGACATCATCGACGGCTTTGCTCGCCCCGGACTGGATGGCGCTTTCTTGGGCAGCTTCGCGTGTGCGCTAGCCCACAGGAAGTTCGGCGCAGAGCCCGTGGCCAGGGTCGAGGGACTCGACGGCTCGTCGCTCCACCATGGGCTGCTCTTCGTTCGCCAGGACAGTGGGATCAAGACCGCGAAGGACATGAAAGGTAAACGCCTCGCCTTTGTCGATTCGCAGACCGTCGCAGGCTATCTTCTGCCCCTCGTCTACCTTCGCTCCCACGGGATCAAGAATTACAAGGCCTTCTTCGGGGAGACGTATTTCGCCGGGACTCACGAGGACGTCATCTACGACGTGCTCGAGGGAAAGGCCGATATAGGGGCTGTCAAGAGCAGCGTCTATCACGAGCTAGCTGATCAGGACAGCAGAATCCAATGGAAATTGAAGATCCTGTCCAGATCACCTGACGTTCCGGAGACTACCTTTGTGCTGAGAAGAGACCTTGTCCCCTCAGTGAGAACCTCCATCGGCGACGCCCTCCTCACCATGCACGACGACCCTAAAGGACGGGAGGTCTTGAAGGTCTTCGGAGCCCGAAAGTTCGTCGCGGCCAGCAACGAGGAGTACCAGCCAGTGATCGACTACGCGCGCCAACTGGGAATAAATCTGAAGAAGTACGACTTCCCGAGAGAGCAGTGAAAAAGCGGATCATCATAGGCCTTGCCTGTTTCACCGCCATCTTCTTCCTTGGCGGGATATACATCATCGGAACCATACAGAAGGCGACGTCCACGCTGGACAGGCTCATTACCCTCCACCAGGTTCAGATCCTGAGGGAGCAGCTTCTCATCGACGTGAAGAGGACGCAGCTTGACCTTGCCTTCGAGCACACCCGGTATGCCAAGGGAATCGACACTGTCATAACAAACGTTGTCCTTATGGACGAGGAGGCAAGGAGATGCACGGGATGCCACCACGACGCCCGCACGACGGCAAAGATCATGGGCCTACAGGGGGATATCCAGACGTTTGAGACCGCTCTCAGCCGCATTCTCACCATGCGCGCCGGCGATTCGAGGGTCCTCGCAGAGCATGACAGGGCCTTTCAGGCTGGCGGAGACCTGATAAACCAACTCACTTCAATCGTCGTCAGCACCAAAGCAGGGCTGGAAAAGAAGACCCAGACGTCCCTGGAGGGCATAGGCTCCATGAAGACCCTCCTTTTTGTCCTCATCACCGCCGGGCCGATCCTCGCGATCGGGCTTGCCGTGATTTTCATCAAGGGCATTACCACGCCCCTTGACGTGATAGTCCAGGCGACGAGAAAGGTAAAAGGGGGAGACCTCGATTTCCGTATCCAAGGGCTGAGAGACGAGTTTGGCGAGGTTGCAGCATCCTTCAATGAGATGGCGAGCTCTCTCAACGAGCAGATGCGCAACCTGCAGCGGGCGGAACAGATGAAGCTGGTGGGTGAGATGGCGGCCGGTCTCGTCCACGAAATAAAAAACCCCCTCACGGGCATCAAGGCTTCCATGCAGGTATTGATCGAGCAGGGGGGCTTCGGTGGCGAAGACAAGACAGTGCTTCTGGCGGTGCTGGACGAAACGAAGAGGATCGAGGCGCTCATGAAGAGTCTTCTCGATTTTGCAAAGCCGCCCATGCCGCATCCGATCCCCGTTGACATCAATAACATCCTCGAATCGACCATCGCCTTTTCCCTTCCTTACTCCTCAGTGGCGCCCAGGACGCCGGGAAGTATCCAGACAGTCAAGGATCTCGATCCGAGCCTGCCCTCGACCTTGGCCGATCCCGGCCAGATGCAGCAAGTTTTCCTCAACCTCCTCATAAATGCCCTGGACGCCATGCCGGAAGGCGGCACGTTGACCGTGGGTACCGCGGCAGGAGAGGACCGGAGGATCAAGATCGAGATCCGTGACACCGGCAAGGGAATAGACGAGAAAATGCGAGAGGAGATATTTCGTCCCTTTTTCACCACGAAGCATAAGGGTACCGGATTGGGGCTGGCGGTGAGCAAGCGGTTCGTTGAGATGCAAGGCGGGACCATCTCCGTCGAAGGAAACAAAGGGGGCGGAACCGTTTTTAGGATACTCCTCCCTGCAGCGGACCCCTAAGGACAGGTCAGAAGAGGTCGTGTCGGCGGGCAACCGCGTAAGTTGCTACCGGTGCACTTGGTTGGAATGACATTTCGCACAGTCGTTCAGCGGAAAGGCGACCCGGTTGTGACAGAGGCCGCAGTACTCTCCTTCGGATATCTGTAACATGGAATATTTCATGGAGTCCTCCCTTGAAGCGGGGAAAATCTCCGGATGGCAGACCTCGCAACCGTTCCACCGGGCGTGCTTCCTGTGGGAGAAGATGATATCAGGCATCCAGAAGCCCCTGGAGGAAATCGAGAAGTCGGCCTGAGGCGCGAGAGACGGGCGGTGCCCGGACAAGTCGGGGAGACCGTCTACTGGTCTTACGAGGCCGCGTGCCTCCGCCTCCTCCCAGTCCACGAGGTTGCCCAACCTCTGCTTAGGCAGGCTCACGGTGAAGGTGGCGTATTTGTACGCCCTTTCGTTATCGTTCCCCCGCGAGTGGCACTTGGCGCACTCATCGCCCTCCCTGGGGGAGGAAGGGTAAGGGCACGAAGGGAAAATAGTCTTCTCCTCGTGCAGCTTCCTGCCGTCGTGGCACGTCCCGCAATGGAACCCCTTGGCGTTCGTCTCGTCGGTTATCCCTGTCCCTCCCGCTTCCATGGCGAAGCCGATCTCAACGTGGCAGACCCTGCAGGTATAGAATGCCCGATGGAGCCAGTGATCGAACCGGACGGGAGGCATTCTCGTCTGGGCTGAGAGTTTGCCGATCATGACCATCCCGTAATCTTCGGGTGGGGGAATGGCTCTTCCCGAGGCAGCTCCTTCAAGGAGCAGCGCAAGCAAGAGAAAGGAAGCGAGAAAACGCACTATTCCCATTGATTAATCCCGTTCCTTTGTATCGAGGGTGAAGGCATAGAGATCCCTGCACATCTGCAGTCGTTTCAGGAGCACTTTTCGCCTCGACCCTTCCAGCCTGTCGATAGAGGTTTTCAATTCGTCGCACCTTTGCACCAGGATTCTTAGCTCCTGGACCGTTAAAATCATGGCATCGTCCGTTCTGGAGCAAACGGCCTGGAACTCCTTTTCCCAATCCTCCTGAGCCATGGATATTGAAAAAGGAAGGATGGACTCGCGGGGATCGGGAGCCGCTGATGCGGCAAGAAATGCAAGAAGGAGAGTTGCGGCTTGAACAACGGGCCACGCCTTCATATGAAGTCTCCTGAAGTATCGCAGCGGGCCCCGGCCGTTAGGCCGGTTTGTGCCACTCCACAGGTCTCGTGTGGCATCGCTGGCAATCGATCAAAGGAAAAGCCACCGTTCGGTGGCACACACCGCAATACTTTCCGTCGAATATCTCAACCATAGAGTACTTGGTCGCCCCCTTCTTTACGCCCGTGAATATCTCAGGATGGCAGAGCTCGCAGCCGTTCCATACGGTGTGCTTCCTGTGAGAAAAGATAATGGCGGGCATTGATTCCAATTTGGCGTCGAGGGCGAAATCTTTCTGAACAGCGAGGGGCTTCCTCGAGACAGAGACCCCTTCCAGAAAATCGAGGGGCTTGATCAGTCCGTCGTTCTCAGCCTTCTCCCAATCCACGCCGTTCCCGAAGCGCTCCTTGGGAAAGCGCTGGGTGAAGGCGGCAAAATCATACTGGGGCTTCACGTTCTTCCCGAGAGAATGGCAGCGGTTACATCTGGTCATATCGTCGGATGAGTACTTCTTCGAGCAGGACGCGAAGACCTTCTCTCCTCCGATGGACGTCTTTCCGTTGTGGCAGGTGCCGCAGTAGTAGCCGCTCATATTGTCCGATGCGCTCACCGATGTGCCGCCTGCCTTCATGGCGAAGGCGATATCCACGTGGCAAAGTCTGCAGGTGAATTTCGATCGGTGGAGCCAATGCTCGAACACTACCGGTGCGAACCCTGCCTTTTCAGAATAATTGTTGAGGATGACCCGGCCATATTCGTAAGGCAGTGGCCTCCTCTTTTTCACACCCGTTTGCGCCTCGGCTGTCACGGCCACGGCCACGATCAGTGCGACCACCACGAAAAACCTTGCCATCGCTCCTCCTTCCGGGACGCAACCGGGCCAACGGCGGCCGGTCTTATGCGCCCGTCGCACTAAAGACTCGTATTCTTGCGCCGAGCCGCTTTGTTCAGCATTAGGCTGGTTCCGTAAAATTGATTCCGCTTTGCGATCGCGGGCCCCTTTCTCCACCCTTTCCTTTCGCAACGCTCCGCATCGAAAAGGGTCCCGACAGGGGCAAACGTTACCTCATTTTGGGAACGCTTTGGAGAACCCATTTGCAAGAGCCCTTTTCAGTTGCTCTACTTCAATTATGTAAAAAAAGGGAGAGGAAAGCAAACACCTTTTTGAGCATGATGCGATTCTTGCTCGAAGTATGGTGAAATGGGCGAGCCTTGGCGAATATTCTACGGCGGGAGATTCGTCTCTTTCAGGAACGGGCCCCTACTTGCAGGTGCCCAGGGAGTCTGGAGCGCATGTCCGGCCGTCGGTCCATACGGCGTTGGCAAGTCGGGCGTTGGTGAGCCGCGCAGTGTTAAGGTTCGAATCGATCAGGCGGGCACCTGTGAGGTTCGCCCCTGACAGGTTGGTACCAGTAAGATCCACGTGCACGATGTAGGCCCCGGCCAGATTAGCGCCCGAAAGGTCTGCCCCGGCCAGATTAGCGCCCGAAAGGTCTGCCCCGGCGAGATTAGCGCCTCGCAGGTCTGCCCCGGAGAGGTCACAATTCCGGCATCGATTGGTTGTCCTGAGTTTCTCCACATGCTCCCCATTGAACGGGTAACCAACCCCCGCGAACATGAGAAGCAGCGCGCAAGAAATCATGACCAGCGCCAAGGCAGATTTTCGCTCCATGGTCGGCCCTTTATCCTCTCGATCACCCTTATGCGTAGGGCCCGGACCACTTAGACTTGTCGGACCCTGTGGGCTATAGGGCATCCGGAGGTAGTAGCGGAAAGCACGCGCCCCCGGTGCACTCATTGAGATAATAGTTCCAAAACCGATAATTGTCAATAATATCAGGTACCTCTCCGAGCATCCGAGGAGGGGAGTCGATCCATGCGCTCACCAGTCCGCCCTATGGCGACACGCCGGCCTTTCATGGGTACTCGATGACTCCCATGGTGCGTCAACGGACCGGCCGGGAAACGGGCTGGTCTACTCTCTTTCCTTGCATTGCTCTCTCATTTGTATGAGAATGATCGGAGGCAAAGGTTTTGACCGGGAGCGCTTAAGCGAGCCCCGCCCTCTGGGCGGGGAGCTTCACCGGATCCGTTCGCCCGGCCAGACACAAGGCTCAACTGCGATGAAGCAAGAGGACCATATCACTATCAGCGCGTTCTTGATCCTCGTCTGCCTCA
>Ga0335078_10012563_pt1 | contig 12563 bp, 12 predicted proteins | sample Lox_Sample_32_FD_206711 | JGI IMG/M metagenome (GOLD analysis project Ga0335078, IMG submission 206711) | Soil microbial communities from Loxahatchee National Wildlife Refuge, Florida, United States - Lox_Sample_3.2 | ecosystem: Environmental > Terrestrial > Soil > Wetlands | place: USA... | reverse complement strand
AGGGTCGCCGGAATCCAAAGGCGGTGAATTGCCTTCACGGGTGATGGGCGGAGCGGCGGGCGAAGGTCCGATGGTCGCATTGCCGCTGACCGAGACGAGCGTTCCGGTCAGCGTTCCGACGGAGAGCATGGCCTTGATGCGGAGCGGCAGGCGCTGGGCGTCGTCGCTGAACCAGATCAGCATGCGGCCCTTGCGCTTGTAAACGCTGCCCGGTCCAAAGACGGCCGGCTCCACGCGAAGGGCGGAACGGCGTCCGAGCGGAGTGTCGATCTGCTCGCGCGCCTGCACTTCCACGGTCACCACGGTGGTTTTGGAGCCGTCGTTCACCGGCACCTGGATGCGATCGCCCACGTGCATGGGTTGGGTGCGCAGGTAGTAGAAGGCGGAAACCACGTCCTCGACGCACGACGGGATGGGGTGCTCGTCGTGCTTGGGCGGCTCGCTTGCTTTGGCCAGGTTGCGCTCATCGAGGATCGCCACCTTGCGCGCGCTGTCGAAGACGATCTCCGTCTGCTTGCGGCGCCGTCCTTCGACCACGTGCTTCGAAATGCCCTCCGAGCAAACGGTCTGGGGGTTGAAGCGCGACTGGTACCGGTCGTCCAGCTTGTAGAGCGTGGCGACGATTCCGTGCGATTGGGCGGTGGTCACGATCTGATAAGCGTCCGGGGCGGAGCCACTCTCTTCCAGCAACGCCGACACTTCGCCGGCCTCAAAAACCGACCAGGTGACGTTGTAGGTGAGCTTTTCGCCGGGACGAAAAGGCAACGAAGGCTGCTCTGGCGCCGCCGCCAACCCCAAGGTGGTGATCATGCCCGTCACGGCCAGGGCAGTCACGGCGCCGCCCCGTTTCGAAATCATCATACAGGTCAATTAGACGCCTTCCAGCGTTTTGAAGGAAGCCTGGAATCCGTTACTGCCCAAGTTCGGCGTAGGGGCGGCCCTTGTGGCCGCCCGATAATGTGCTGCTATCATTGGGGCGGCCACAAGGGCCGCCCCTACGCCGGAACTAGGACACACCTGGAATCCAGCCGAGCGTCCTCAGCACCAGGAAGGCGACTCCGGCGGCACAGCCGATCGCGGCCTCGTATTCGTGATTCTTCCGGTATTGCGACCATCGAAAGCAGCCCGCGGTCTCCGTCACCCGGCCGAGTCGCGGCAGGAACAACGGAACACGCGCGGCGTAGCGCCGATAATCGTCGCCGAACCGGCTTTCCAGGAACGCCGCTTCCCGGCGGATCACCGGCGCATAGATGAGAATCAGCAGGCCGGCGAGCGCCACAGCCATGGCCAGAGAGCGGCCGGCGAGCGCGAAGCCCGCGCCCATCAGGCTGCTGCCAAGATACAACGGATTGCGCGTGCGCGCATAGGGACCGCCGGTGGCGAGGCGCGCGCTCTTCTCGAGACAACCCGCCGCCCAGGCGCGCAGCCCGAGACCGGCCAGCGCCAGCGCGGACCCGGGGGCCAGGTACCCGGGCGTGGGACGGGCCAGCACCAGATACGCGACACTGACCGCGAGTCCCAGCGGGACGCGCCAGCGCGCCGCCCATGCCGCGTAGCCCTTCTCTTTAGCAGGCCGATGAAAAACCCGATTCATGTCATTCTGAGCGCAGCGAAGAATCCCCTGGTCGTCTATTCAGAGCGAGATTCTTCGCCTCGCTCAGAATGACACGATTGCAGGCCGCTTTCAACAACCGGGTATAATGCCATAGCCTAGACTCCATCGGCAGCGGCCAGGCGGCGCCGGACCGCCGCCAGAACGTCCTCCGTGGGCACGCCTTCGAGGTAGCCCGGCCGCCGCGCCTGCATCCGGTTCCAGTGCGTCCGCCGCGACTCCGAATCAGTATGGTTCGTCAAGATGATATCGCCAGGCGCGAACGGCCCATTGCGCCGCGGATTCGTGGGACCGTAGATGGCCACGACCGGGGTTCCGGCAGCGGCCGCGATGTGCAGCGGCCCGGTGTCGCCTCCCACGAGCATCCGAGCGCGGCGCACCAGAGCGATAAATTCCAGGAGCGTCGACGGAAAGTACACCGCGTGCCCGCCAGCGGCCGAGTCCACAATCTCTCGAATCCATGGGGCCTCGCCGGGCGAACCCGTCACCAGCACCGTGTGGTCTTCCGCCAGAGCGCGGGCCAGCGCGGCATATTGCCGCGGCGGCCAGCGCTTGCTCGTCCAGCCGCCGCCGGGATTGATCACGATGAAGCTCTCCGCGCGCAGTTCGTCCAGGCGCCGCTCGATTTCGCTTTCGGCCTCTCGATCGCCCGGCAGCGGAAATTGCCAGCGTTCGCGCGCCACCGGACGCGCGCCCAATCGTTCCGCGAGCGCCAGGTTCTCTTCTACCACGTGCTCACGGCCCGGAGCCTCGACGCGCTGGGTATAAAGCATGCCGGCAGGCCTCTCGCGCCGCCATCGTCCCGCGAAGCCAATGCGACGCGGGGCCCGGCTGAGCCAGCCGAGCGCTGCCGACTTCACCAATCCCTGAAAATCAATCGCCGCGTCGGGGCGAAATCGGCGCAGCGCCGCGAGGCCGCCCACCACGTCCTCCGGCGACGCGGCGGACCACCAGCGCGCGCACCAGCCCAGAGTATCGATCGGCAGCACGCGACTAACAAACGGATTGCCGGCCAGCAACTCCGAGAAGCGCCTCTCGACGGCCCAGCCAATCTCCGCTTCGGGCAGGCTTTCACCGAGCGCAGCGACGGCCGGTAAGGCGTGCACGATGTCGCCGATCGAGCTGAGGCGGATTACGAGTATACGAGGCATCGCTCTTCAAAGCAGTCAGGAGCGGCTCACGATGCCGGCGAGTATAGCCCGCGTGGAGTGGTTCTTGGGGTCGCCGACGATCCGCACGTCGCCTCCGAGGCGCCGCATCACCTGGCGCTCGGGAACGCTCTCCTCGGTGTAGTCCGTCCCCTTGCAGTGCACGTGCGGATGGAGCTCGGTCAGGACCGCTTCCGCGTTCGGCTCCTCAAAGATCACCACGTAGTCGACGGCTTCGAGCGCCGCCACCAGCTCCGCGCGGGTGTCGGCGGGGAGCAGCGGCCTGCCCGGACCTTTGAGCGCCCGCACGGCAGCGTCACCATTCACGCCCACCACCAGCACGTCGCCTTCGGCGCGCGCCGCCTCCAGGTATCGCGTGTGGCCGACGTGCAGCACGTCAAAGCAGCCGTTGGCGAACGCGATCCGCTTGCCTTCACGACGCAGACGCTCGCCAAGGGCGCGCAACCCGCTGCGCGGGATCACACGCGACTGTCCGGCTGCCGGTTGATGGTTCACGCTTCCTCAGAAGGTGTGCAAAACTCGGTTCAACTCAGCGGCTCACGCATTGCGAATCGCCTGCGCCAACTCCGCGCCCGTGACCGTGGCGGTGCCGCTCTTCATCACTACCAGGCCGCCGGCGCAATTCGCCAGCCGGGCAGCGTCGAGAAAGCTCGCTCCCACGCCGAGCGCCGCCGTGAACACAGCAATCACCGTGTCGCCCGCGCCGGTCACGTCGACGGCGTCCGTCGAGCCGAACACCCGCAGGCTCTGCGGGCGGCTACCCGCCTGGTAGAGGATCATGCCCGCGGCCCCGCGAGTGACGAGCAGAGCCTCGAAGCGCTGGCGGGCCAAGATGCGCGACGCCAGCCGATGGAGCGTCTCAACCTTGTCCATGATCGGTGTGCCGAACGCCTGCTCGATCTCCTGTTCGTTTGGCGTGGCAGCAGTGACGCCCATGTACTGGCGCAGCTGATGGCGCGAATCGAGGGTCACGGGCGCGCTCCCGGGACGTGCCGGATGCGCGCGGCGAAGCCAATCCACTTCCCGCACACCGGTCGCGCCGTAGCCATAATCCGAAACCAGCAGCGCCACGGCTCCGTCCAAAAGGCGCGCGGCTGACGACGTCAACTGCCGGCGCAGGTTCGCGTCAAGAGGCGCGCAGGGCTCGCGGTCGACGCGCACGATCTGCTGTGCGCGGCCATGCCCGATCGAGCCGAGGATGCGCGACTTGGCGGGCGTGCGGTAGCCCTTCGCCCTCAGCACTCCTTCCACGTTCACACCGCGAGCCCGGAAGTGATCGAGCAGCGCCTCGCCATTCTCATCTTCACCGGCAGCGCCGAACAAAGTGAGCCTCACGCCAAGTTCCGCCAGATTATTCGCGGCATTGGCGCCGCCGCCCGGCACGACGCGCCGCTCGCGCTCTTTGACAATCAGCACCGGCGCTTCGCGCGAGATTCGGACGATCTCGCCGTATACGAACTCGTCGGCCACCAGATCGCCGAGCAGCACCATGGGTGCGCCCGGAAACTTCTCGACGATGCGCGCCAGCCGTGAGCGATCCGCGGCGCGGAACTGCATGAGGTCAGATTGGCTGCGATCTGTCATTCGCGGAATTCGGGTCCGGTGCGGCGGCTCAGGCCGGGCGTTCGTCCGCCGCTTCGTAATCGGCTACGAGTTCGAGAGCCATTCGATGGACTTCGTCGACCGTGACAGCTTCCATGCATCGAAAATCGATGGGGCACTCGCGCAAGCCGCAAGGACTGCAGGCGACCGGATGACGCACAACGCGTGCCCAGGGGCTGAGCGGACCGGTGCGCCGCTCATCCGTGGAACCGAAGATGGCCAGCACCGGCACTCCCACGGCGGCGGCCAGGTGCATGGCGCCGGAGTCGTTCGCGATCACCAGCCGGCAGCGCTCGGTCAGCGCCATCCATTGTCGCAAGGTGGTGGTGCCGGCCAGCACCACTGGCGTGTGGCGCATGGCGCGCGCGACGGCCTCAGCGAGGGGACGTTCGGCCCTGGACCCGAAGACGAGCACGTCGGCGCCGAGCGCGCCGACCAACCGGTCTCCGATGGCGGCGAAGCGGTCCACGAGCCAGCGCTTGGCCGGTCCGTAGGAAGCGCCGGGGCTCAAGCCCACGAAGTACCGCGGACCGTCAAGGCCGAGCGCCTTCAACGCCTCCATACCCCAGCGCCGCTCCTTCTTACTGACCATGAGCTGAACGCGACGCACGCCGGCCGGACGCTCGTCGAGCAATCCGGCACGAAAAAGCAGTTCCAGATACTCCGACGATTCGTGGCCGAGTTGAGTTCGCGGCGGCAGAATGACAGGATGCGTGAGCAGCGTCCCGCGGCCCTGGCATCGATAGCCGACGCGCACCGGGATGCGAGCGCGCCAGGCAATCCAGGCGGCATGAAACGCGTGCTGCAACAGAACGGCGGCGTCAAAACGCTCAGCGCGCAGCGCAGCGAGAAAGATCCGGAACCCGCGCCGCCCGCGATGTTCGCCGTCCGGATCGTAGGTCATCAGGCGCAGCAGCGCGGGATGATTCAGATAGAGTTCAGCCACCGACGGCTTGGCGACGATCACAATCTCGGTGTCGGGGAAGCGGATGCGTAGGGCCTCGATCGCCGGAAACGACATAATCGCGTCGCCAACCCAGTTGGTGGCGCGCACCATGATCTTCGACGGCTGATGCAGTCTTACGGCTCGCGCGATCACGAATCCTCCACCTTCGTCTGTCCTTGTTCGGGCCGGCCGAGTAGCAGCCTGAACTTTTCATCCAACAAATCAGCGCCTTCGATCTCCACCCGCGTCACGCAGGCGAGTACGGGCGCGCCGGCAGCGCTCAGGTTGACGCCCGCGAGATTCATGGCGTCCTTCTCGGTGGTGATGAAGGCCGCCACCCCGCCGCCCCGGGTGAAGTTGATGTCCCGATAAACATGATGGTCCGGGAAGATGCTCTCGCGAACCACGTCGAATCCCCACAAGCGCAAATCGCGGAAGAAAGCGTCGGGATTGCCTATTCCGCAGAAGCCATGGACCGGCTGTCCGACGTACGTGTCCGCCGGAACGTCTGTGCCGCTGACGAGGTCGCGCAGGCACTCCAGCCGGTTGCGCCCTTCAATCAGAGCAACCTCAGGACTGACGCTTCGAACGAGGTTGCGGAATTCTCCGAGGCGTCCGGCGTCCGCCAATTCGGCCCGCGTGATGACCACCACGTCGGCCCGCGCCAGCGCCGACATCGGCTCGCGCTGCAGTCCCGCGGGCAGAATATCATTGTCGGAGATTCCGCGCATGGCGTCGAGAGCCACCACGTCGAGGTCGCGCGCCAGAGGCCAGTGCTGAAAGCCGTCATCGAGCACAAAAACGTCAACCGGGTAATTCTCCGCGATCATCTCCCCGGTGCGGAACCGGTCCGCGCTGATGCCGATTGGGACCTGCGGCAGCATCCGCGCCAGCCAGGCGGCCTCGTCACCAACTTCTCGAGGCTCCGGCACGCGGCCATCTTTGGGCGGAATCAGGATGGCGTCCGGACCGCGCTCGCGACGATAGCCGCGAATGAGAATGGCCGGCCGGAATCCCTGGTGCGTCAGCCGGTCCACGGTCCAGCGTACCAACGGCGTCTTGCTGGTCCCGCCGACGGTCAGGTTGCCGATCGAGATCACCGGACGCGGAAGACGGCGGCGGCGAAGCCAGCCGCTCTGGTAGGCCGCGGCGCGCACCCGGGAGCCGACCCCATAGAGCCGGCCGAGCCATCGGAACAGCGAATCGCTCACCGGGCGCGTCCCCCCGCAGCCTGCAAAGAGCGCCCTTCGTCGAGTCTCGACGCCAGCGCGTCGATCACGCGCGCGGTCGCGCCGGCGGAGGATCGCAGCACCGTCTGAGCGTTCGACCCCATCGTCTGGCGCAGCGCAGGATTCGTGAAAAGCTCGACGACGCGTACCGCAAGCTCACCGGCGCTGCCGACCTGGAACGCCGCCCCGGCCGCAACAAATTGGTTGGCAAGATCGCGAAAGGCGTCCATGTGCGCACCGAACACGACAGGCTTGCCCCAGAACGCGGGCTCCAGCGGATTGTGGCCGCCAGTCGCGACCAGAGATCCGCCAACGAAGGCAACGTCCGCCAATTGATAGATGCCCGCCAGCTCGCCGATCGTGTTCAACAACAGAATCTCGGAATCGCCAAGCGCGCGATCCACCTCAGCCCCGTCGACCGACGTCCGCCGCACGAACTTGCGATCTTCGTTCTCCAGCAGCCGGGCCACTTCCTCGAAGCGCTCCGGATGACGCGGCGCCAGCACCATGAACGCTTGCGGGCAGCGCTCCCGGATCGCGTCCCAGGCGCGGAGAACGCCGGGCTCTTCGCCCCGCATCGTACTCCCCGCGACCAGCACAGGACCCCGTCCGGACTCGTCAAGGGCGCGCCGCGCCTCGCGAGTAAAATCGTTCGACTGCGGCGCCTTCATGTCCGATTTCAGATTGCCCGCCACCGTGATCGTGTGCGCCCGCAGGCCCAGCTCACGAAAACGCGCCGCGTCGCGTTCCGTCTGCGCGAATATGTGGTCGATCGACGCCAGCGAACGCCGGAAGAAGAAGCCGAATCGCCGGTACCCGCGCAAGGATCGATCGGAGAGCCGGGCGTTCACGAGCACGACGGGTGTTCCCGTCTCGCGCGCCGCGCTGAGCAGGTTCGGCCAGAGTTCGGTCTCGGCAAGAATCAGCATCGCCGGCCGCAGACGATGGAAGATTCTGCGCGCCGCCCATTTCCAATCCAGGGGCAGAAAGAACCGCCCGGTCACGTTGGGAATCCGCGCTTCGCCGGCAGCCCGTCCGGTGGGAGTCACGTGGCTCAGGTAGATAGACCGGCCGGGGAAGCGCCCACTCATTTCCGCGATGAGTCCCGCCACGGCTAGCGTCTCGCCCACGGAGACCGCGTGAACCCAGAGTGTTCCCGCGCCGGCGTGAGTTCCCTTTCGAAGGCACTCGGGCAGCGCTCCCATCCGCTCACGCCAGTAACCCCGCGGCCGCCCGCGCAAGCCATAGCGGGCGAGATACCAGGGCGCCGCCAGCACGGAGGCAATCGTGACGAGCAAGCTGTAGAGCAGGTTCATACCGAGAGCGATGAAAACTCGCGCTGAATTGGTCGCAGGCGCTTACGCCGCGAGTATAGCAAGGGCCGAAACGAGTTGACAGAGCACTAGTCAGGCTTCACTGCTCGGTGACAATCTGCTCGTTCCGACGCTTGGGGCCGGAACGAGTGAGTTAGAGTACACTGTTGAAGAGAGCCGCCACGAAGTCGCTCGGAGACTGCCGCGAAGCCGGATCGAGGAACAGACGCCGGATGGGAAGTATCCAATTGAGAGCTTCCAACAAGACTGCAGCACGCGACCCCAAAAGCCGCCTTGGGCGCAAGACCATCATCGCGGCGATCCTCGCCGTGGCCGCCATCGTTTGGTTGTGGCCGGCGCGGCGCGTGCGTGGCGACAATTTCGTGGTTTATCTGCCGAACGCACGCCAGCTGTTGCCGATCCAAACGATGGACGGTGTACGCTACCTGCCGCTCGTCAAGGTGTTGAATCTTGTCGGAACGGCGAGCGTCCTGGAGGAGAAGCGCGGCTCCCTGAAGATCGCGCTTGGAGACGATCGCCTGGAACTCCATGATGGAAATGACAAGCTCAAGCTCAACAAGCACGACATCCGACTTTCGAGCCCCGTGCGGGTGGAAAACAGCCAGTGGCTGGTGCCCCTCGATTTTCTTGACTCGGTGCTGCCGCGCCTGACGACGGAGAGCGTCCGCTACCGAGCTGGAGACGAACGGCTCTTCCTGGGCAACGTCAATCCGCTTACGTTTTCGGCGCGTCTCAGCGCGATTACCAACGGCGATCGGCTCGATGTGCAGTTCACATCGCCCGTCAATGTGAGAACCGCGTCCACCAATGGGCAGTGGGTGATCTTTCTCGGAGACAAGGCGTTGATGCCGCTGGAAGCACAGATGAAATTCCAAAGCCGATATGTCAGCGGGATGCGCTTCGACGATCAGGACGGTGTGCCGAAGCTCATCATCTCTCCGACCGAAGCCAACCTGAATTTCGAACCTTCGCTGACGGATGGCGGAAAGACCCTGCAGATGGACATCACGCAGGCTGCGACGCCGCCAACCCAGGCGGCCGCTGGAGCACCGAAGACGTCGCCGCCGAACGCGGCACCCGGTGCGGCGCCTTCAGGACCGGCTCCGGGCGGCACTGCGGCGAACGCGACACCTCAAGGTGCGGCCCCAGCAGCGCCGGCCCCTCCTGCATTGCCCGTGGTGGTGATCGATGCTGGTCACGGTGGGCCTGACCCGGGCGGTCACAGCTCCGACGGCGTAACCGAACGCGACTTGGTGGCGGCGCTGGCGGCACGGGCGCAAGCCGCTCTCATCGCGACAGGCAAGGTACGCGTGGTGCTGACGCGTACGGGATCAAGCGATCCCACGCTCGACGAGCGTGAGAGCGTGTCGAACGCAGCGCGCCCGGTGGCCTTCCTGACGCTGCACGCCGGAGATCTGGGGGGCGCCTCGCCCGCAATGGCAATCTACACGTACCAGGCGCCTTCGCCTCCCGCCGCGCTTGTGGCACCGCGCAGCTTGTTCGTGCCCTGGGATGAGGCGCAGCAGGCGCACCTCACCCGAAGCCGGGACCTTGCGAAGTCGCTGGCACAGCAATTTGGTCACGTTCAGAATCTCGACGTGCGAAGCCCGGCGGCGGCTCCGGTCCGCCAGCTTCGCAGCGTCGATGCGCCCGCCGTGGCGTTGGAACTGGGGACATTGGCGCCGCGCCAGGCGGCGGAGGGACTAACGGCTGCGGCGTTCGAGGACCAACTCGCCAACGCGATTGCACAGGCCGTGCTAGCGCTCGCACAAGGAGCTTCGTAGGCATGTCGCGCCGCACCAAAATCATGCTTCTCGTGATCGTGCCGGTGCTGGTAATCGGGTCCCTGTATTTGCGATCCCTGGTGCGCTGGGCGTTCTTTGAGCGGCGACAGCCCCCGGACACCGTTGCGCGCGCGCAACTCGATCAGGCCGCGCTGCAGGCTTCGGCCGGGCCCGCCCAGACCGTCACTCTCTACTTTCCGTCCTACGCGGAGGGTAAACTGCGCGGCGAAGCAAGGCCGCTGGCGTTGGCCACGGATCCCCCGGACCGCGTCCGGCAGATTGTTCTGGCGCTGATCGAGGGGCCGAAGCAAGTCGCAGGCAGCGCCCTATCCGCGTCCGCCGATGTGCGTGGCGTGTTCGTTACGGCAGACGGCACCGTCTATCTTGATCTTTCGAGCGGCGCGGCGGGCGATTTCAATCCCGGGATCGAGAGTGAGACACTGGCGGTCTACTCCGTCGTGGACTCGCTGGCGGCCAATCTGCCGGAGGTCAAGAGCGTGCAATTCCTCGTCCAGGGCCAGGAAGCGGACACGCTGGACGGGCATGCCGATCTGACGGCGCCGTTCGCGCCCGACACGTCCTGGGTCGAGTCGGGGACCGGCTCCGGACAGGGCGAGTCTCCGGCGGCGCCGGCTTCCCCGGGACCGGGCCTCGGAACCAGCGGACGCTCGTAGAGTTCAACACAGCGATCGACCGCGGCCGATCGCGGCCAGGGAGCGACGATGCCATCCAATACGCCGCGCGTCGTGAGCGGCCTGATCTATACCGGAGGCAAGCTTGTGCGCGCGGGCAACCGGGCGGCCGACGAAATGCGCAAGCTGGAGATTACACCCGATTTCATTTCCAGCGCCGAAGGATCCGCTTTGATCCGCCTGGGCGAAACGCAGGTGATCTGCACCGCGTCGGTTGAAGACGGCGTTCCGCAATTCCTGAAGGGTTCGGGGAAGGGCTGGATTTCAAGTGAATACGCCATGATTCCACGGGCCACCGACACGCGGACCCCGCGCGAGGTGACACGCGGCCGCCAGGGCGGCCGCACCATGGAGATTCAGCGGCTGATCGGCCGATCGCTTCGGGCGGTGACCAATCTGAACGCGCTCGGTGAACGCACCATCTGGATCGACTGCGACGTGATTCGCGCCGACGGCGGCACGCGCACCGCGTCGATCACGGGGTCGCTGGTGGCCGCGGGACTCGCCATGGAAAAGCTCATGGCGATGAAGGCGCTGTCCCGCTCGCCGCTCACCGATTATCTCGCCGCCATCAGCGTGGGCGTGGTCGGCGGGGAGATGCTGCTCGATCTTGAATACAGCGAAGACTCGAACGCCGAAGTGGACATGAACGTGGTGATGACCGGCTCCGGCCGGCTCGTGGAGGTACAGGCCACGGCCGAAGGCAAACCGTATTCGCGCGACGACCTCAACCGCCTGCTCGATCTCGCCCAACCCGCCATCGAGAAACTCATCGCGGCACAGCGCGCGCTGGTCAAGATCGGGTAAGTCGACAGTCGACAGTCAACAGTCGACAGTCAGAGGTTGAAGATTTCCGGAACCTCCTGCCGCGTGAACAAAGGCCTAACCGAAGCGCCCCAGATTATCCGGCAGGAAAGGGGCAGGATCCCGCGACAGGACCAAGGTGTCATGAAGGCCTCTGAGTCACCGCAGCACCATGCGCGGAACGCTCCGCTCAAGCTGTGGCTCGCATCCCGCAGCAAAGGTAAGTTGCGCGAATTCGCCGAGGCCGCGCGTGCCCGCGGCATCGATGTGGAAGTCCTGCCCGAAATCGACCGCCTCGAGCCCTGCGTCGAAGATCGATTGACCTTTGAAGCGAACGCGCGCAAGAAGGCCGAATACTATTCGCGCCATGGTGACGGGCTGGTCTTCGCCGACGATTCCGGAATCGCGGTGGACGCGCTCGGCGGCGCGCCCGGGGTGTTCTCAGCGCGATTCTCCGGTCCCGACGCCACGGATGACGCCAATAACGCCAAGCTGCTTGCAGAGCTGCGCCGCGCGCTCCACCCTGGCGACATCGGCTCGATCGAGTCGCCCAATCCTCGGGCAGCCGCGCACTACGTGTGCGTCATCGCTCTGGCGCGGCAGGGCCACGTTCTCGCGATCACCGAGGGCCGCGCCAACGGCATCATCGTCACCCCACCGCGCGGCAGCGGCGGCTTCGGCTACGATCCCTACTTCTTCTTTCCTCCGCTCGGCAGGACTTTCGCGGAGCTGAGTCCGGAGGCGAAGTTCGCGGTGTCGCATCGGGGAGAGGCCTTCCGTAAGCTGCTGGACTGTCTCGAACGATCAGGCGGGACTCCCCGTACGACTCCGGCCGGAGCCTAGTGGTGTCATTTTGCGGCACCGTCATTTTGCGCCATCGTCATTCCCGCGAAAGCGGGAATCCACCTATGGCGCGATGTCTCAAACATTTTCCTAATGGATTCCCGCGTTCGCGGGAATGACGATGTCCCTAAGACGGCCTTCAGTCAGACGAAGCTTCTGAGGCTTGGTGACGTTTTCGCTGGCCGCCTGGCGCGATGTAATGAAACCGGATGAGGTAGATCTTCTCGCCTCGGCCGTGCTTCGCGACCTTGAGCAGATCGAGAACCCCGAGGAATCCGGACTCGCGCGCAAGCTGCGGCGTAATATCGGGAAATCCGATAAGCTCGATCGAATCCACCTCGATCTCACCCTCCTCCATGCGGTATCGCCCGCCCACGCGGACGTGGGGATGCGTCCAGATTCGTACGCTGCAGGTGATTTCCCCGCGGCGAACTCCGTCGCGAAGCCGCTTGGTGAAAACCATAAACAGTTGACCTCTGTACGACGCCAAGTAAAAAAGCCGGCGGTCGTAGACCGCCGCTACAGCGACAGGGCTCCTCTCCGGGCGC
>Ga0335078_10012562_pt1 | contig 12563 bp, 11 predicted proteins | sample Lox_Sample_32_FD_206711 | JGI IMG/M metagenome (GOLD analysis project Ga0335078, IMG submission 206711) | Soil microbial communities from Loxahatchee National Wildlife Refuge, Florida, United States - Lox_Sample_3.2 | ecosystem: Environmental > Terrestrial > Soil > Wetlands | place: USA... | reverse complement strand
GTTCGATATCGCAGAACTGAAGCAGGCTTACGCCGGCCACGCTTAGCCGAACAATGTGAGGAGAAGTTCATGGCCGGTGCGACCCAAACGAAGCCGCTTGCCGAACGCGAGCTCACGATTACGCGGGTGTTCGATGCACCGCGCGAGCTGGTGTTCAAGGCTTGGACCGAGGCCGAGCGTCTCGCCCAATGGTGGGGCCCCAAAGGCTTCACCAACCCGGTCTGCGAGTTCGACGCGCGGGTCGGCGGAGTGCTGCGCATGCATATGCGCGCGCCCGACGGGACCATTTATCCGATGAAGGGCGAAATTCGCGAGCTTGTCGCGCCCGAGCGGCTGGTGTTCACCAGCATCGCCACAGATGCGCAGGGAAGACATTTGCTCGAAGGTCTCACGACCGTGACGTTTGCCGATGAGGGTGGCAAGACCAGACTGACGCTGCACGCGAAAGCGGTCGCCGTCGTCGAGGGTGCGGCGGTCTATCTGCAGGGGATGGACGCCGGGTGGACGCAGAGCATCGACAAGCTGCAGGCATTTCTGGCGCGCCCTGTGTAGTTCGCCCCTCCCGCGTGCTCACGCGAGAGAATAGATTGGCGCAATGAATGCGCCTGCTGCCAGGCTTGCGGCCTTTCAGGCACCTTACGCCCCGCCGGACGAGGAGTTGGCGGCGGACTTCCTCGCCCAAGCCGCGCGCGACAGCGCTGCCGAGAGTCGCATCGATGCGCGGGCACGCAAGCTTGTCGAGGCGATCCGCGCCAAGGCCCACGGTCTCGGCGGCGTCGAGGATTTTCTCCACGCCTATTCGCTCTCGACCAGAGAGGGCCTCGCGCTCATGGTGCTGGCCGAGGCCCTGTTGCGCGTGCCGGACGCCGCCACTGCCGATCGCCTGATTGAAGACAAACTCGCCGCCGGCCGGTGGCTCGACAGCGATATAAAGTCCAACGCCATCCTGGTTTCGGCTTCGGCCTGGACGCTCGGAATTGCCGCGCGCGTCATTCACCCGGGCGAAACGCCGGAAACCATTCTCGACTCCGTTGTGCGCCGCCTCGGTCTGCCAGCGATGCGCGCGGCGACGCGGCAGGCCATGCGGCTGATCGGCTCGCACTTCGTGCTCGGCCAAACGATCGACGAGGCGTTGGGACGCGCCCGCGGTCATTCCGATTTCCGCTACTCGTTCGACATGCTCGGTGAAGGCGCGCGCACCGCCGCCGACGCCGAGAAATATTTCCAGGCCTATGCGGCCGCCATCGAGACGATCGGCGATCGGGCCGGCAATGCGCCGCTGCCTGGGCGTCCTGGCATTTCCGTGAAGCTGTCGGCGCTGCATCCGCGCTATGAAGCGATCTCGCGCGAGCGCGTGCTGCGCGAGCTCGTGCCGCGGCTCGTCGCGCTCGCCCGCAAGGCCGCCGCGCATGATCTTCAGTTCACTGTTGATGCCGAGGAGGCGGATCGGCTGGAATTGTCACTCGAGATCGTCGCAGCAGTGCTCGCCGATCCATCGCTCGCCGGCGAACGCGGCTGGGAAGGATTTGGTCTCGCCGTACAAGCCTATCAGAAGCGCGCGCCGGCCGTGATCGATTGGATCGACGAGGCGGCCGAAGCCACCGGGCGGCGGCTGACAGTACGGCTGGTGAAGGGCGCGTACTGGGACACGGAAGTCAAACGCGCGCAGGAGCGCGGGCTGCCCGACTATCCGGTTTTCACCCGCAAGGCCATGACCGATCTCTGTTACATGGCTTGCGTGAAACGCCTGCTCGCGGCGCGCCCGCGTCTATTCCCACAATTCGCCACCCATAATGCGCTCACTGTCGCCAGCGTGATCGAAGACGCGGGCGGCGTCGACGGCTTTGAGTTCCAGCGCTTGCACGGCATGGGCGAAGCGCTCTACGAGGCGCTGCTCGCCGAATTGCCCCAGACGGCCTGCCGCGTCTATGCACCGGTCGGCAGCCATCGCGATCTGCTCGCCTACCTGGTGCGGCGGCTGCTGGAAAACGGCGCCAACTCTTCCTTCGTTTCGGTCGCCGCCGATCCGAGCGTGCCGATCGAGCAGATATTGCGGCGGCCGCAGCGCCGCTTCGCTGGCGCCCGTGATGCGCGCAATCCGCATATTCCGCTGCCACGCAATCTTTATGCACCCGAGCGCCGCAACTCGGCAGGCGTCGAGTTTGGCGAGCGCGCGAGCCTCGATGCGCTCCTTGCCGAGGCGCGCGCGGGGACCGCGGATGCCGTTACGGCCGCGCCGCTCATCCATGGTGCGGCACGCGCCGGGAACGAGCGGCCGGTGCTTTCGCCCATCGATGGTGGTCAGGTCGGCACCGTCCGCGAAGCCGACGACACGACGGCCGGCGCAGCGATGGCGGCAGCGGCGGCAGGATTTTCGGAATGGGCGGCGACGCCAGCGGAAGAGCGCGCGGCTGCACTCGATCGCGCCGCGGACCGGCTAGAGGCGCATCGCGGCGAGCTTCTCGCCCTGTTGCAGAGCGAAGGAGGGAAAACCCTCGACGATGCACTCGCGGAGTGCCGCGAGGCGGAGGATTATTGCCGCTACTACGCCGCGCAGGCACGCAGCGGCCTCGCCGACACGCCGATGCCGGGGCCGACCGGCGAGAGTAATGTGCTGCGCTATCGCGGGCGCGGCGTCTTTGTTTGCATCAGTCCGTGGAATTTTCCGCTCGCCATTTTTCTCGGTCAGGTCGCGGCCGCGCTCGTCGCCGGCAACGCCGTGGTCGCCAAACCTGCAGAGCAGACGCCGCTTGTCGCAGCGCGCGCCGTGGCGCTGCTGCACGAAGCCGGCATTCCAGCAACTGCGCTGCAGCTCGTGCTCGGCGACGGCACGATCGGCGCCAGCCTCGTCGCCGATCCGCGTGCCGCCGGTGTCGTATTCACTGGTTCGACGGAAGTCGGCCGCAGCATCAACCATGCGCTCGCCGGGAAGAACGGGCCGATCGTGCCGTTGATCGCCGAGACCGGCGGCATCAACGCCATGATCGTCGATGCGACGGCGCTGCCTGAGCAAGTCGTGGACGACGTGATCACATCGGTGTTCCGGTCCGCTGGCCAGCGCTGCTCGGCGCTGCGCCTGCTCTGCCTGCAAGAGGACATTGCCGAGCGCGTGCTCGGCATGCTCATCGGCGCAGTCCGCGAACTGAAACTCGGCGATCCACGCGAACCCTCAACCCATGTCGGTCCGGTGATAGACGCCGACGCCAAGTCCAAGCTGGACGATTGGATCGCCGCGAAGGAGCTTGCGGGCCGCGTGCGCTTCCGCTGGGATCGCGTTCGGCAGCTTCCAAGCCTCGGCACTTACGTGGCGCCGACGATCATCGAACTCGATCGCGCCGGCGATCTGATGGAGGAAGTATTCGGCCCAGTGCTCCACGTTGTTCGCTGGCGCGCGGACTCGTTGGACATGCTGCTTGACGACATCGCCGGCAACGGAACCGCGCTCACGCTCGGTATCCACTCCCGCATTGACCTCACGGTCGATCGCATCGTCGCGCGCCTGGATGACGGGAACATATACGTTAACCGGAACATAATCGGCGCGGTCGTCGGCACGCAGCCGTTCGGCGGTACGCGGCTCTCGGGGACCGGCCCCAAAGCCGGCGGCCCCAACTACCTGCGCCGCTTCGCCGCCGAGCAGGTGGTGACCGTCAACACCGCCGCCGCTGGCGGCAATGCGAGTCTTTTGGCGCAGGATGAGTAGGGCGGAAAGGATGCCGGGCTCGGCATTAACACAATCGCGACAAGATCGGGCTATTCTCCTGCCCCCATGAGTGATTCGATTACGCGTCTCCACCAGGCGGTGCTTGCCAGCCGCCACGACGATCCGTCGACCTCGCGGACCGCGCGTCTATTGCGTTCGGGCCGCAGCAAGATGGGCAAGAAGCTCGCCGAAGAGGCCGTGGAGGTGGTGATCGACGCCATGAACGGCGATCGCGACGCGGTGGTAAAAGAGAGCGCCGACCTAATCTACAATCTGGTCGTCCTTTGGGTCGCCGCCGGCATCCGGCCGGATGATGTATGGAAGGAGATGGACCGGCGCGAACGGCTGCTTGGGATTGCCGAGAAGGTTCCCAAGAAGGTTCCCGAGGAAAACGCGCGCCGCAAGATCGTCGTGCTCGAGGGCCGGCGCGCGCGCAAGCGTCACTAACCTCGCCCGTCTCTTTCTCTGGGCTTCGGCCCGAATCTCAGCAAAGCTAAGCGATGCTCGATCACATCATTTCGATGCTCGCGTCCCTTATCGTCGCGGTGATTTCGGTCGCGGGATATGCCGGGGTCGTCATTCTCATGGCGATTGAGTCCGCGTGCATCCCGCTGCCGTCCGAGATCATCATGCCGTTCGCCGGTTATCTGATTTCGGTCGGACAATTCACCCTGATCGGCGCGGCGACGGCAGGCGCGATCGGCTGCAACGTCGGCTCGACGATTGCGTACATCGTGGCGGCCAAGGGCGGCCGCCCGGTGTTCGAGCGCTGGGGCTCCTACGTTCTGGTGACCCACGCAGAGCTTGAACGTGCCGAACAATTCTTTGCCCGCTATGGAGCGATAACTGTTTTCATCGGCCGGCTGCTCCCGGTGATCCGGACTTTCATCTCCTTTCCGGCCGGATTGGCACGCATGCCAATGATGAAATTTCAGATCTACTCGTTCATCGGTTCTTGGCCGTGGTGCTTTGCGCTCGCCTATATCGGCATGCTGCTCGGCGCGCGCTGGGACAGCGATCCGACCTTCCGCAAGCTCTTCCACGATTTCGACGCCGTCATCGTGGCTGTCCTTGCGGCGGGCTTTCTATGGTTCGTCTGGTCGCGATGGCGCGAGATTCGTGCTTCCAAGCGATAAGTGCTGTTCGGTACCGAGTGCGCTTTAGCGTGCTTGCGCGCGAATTTTGACCTTGCTGCCGCCCAATTTGCGGGGCAGATTCCAGGCAGGGATGGGGCGGCGCCCCTCGATACTGTCGAGGCTAAAGTCCGCGACGTTGGCGATGACGGGCGACAGCGAAATGTTGACCTCTAGACCTGCGGGAAGGTCGCATTGGGCCTTGCCTGCGGCGTGCCTGTTGGCGGCGGCTTTATTGCCCGCGGCAATCGCGTTTGCGCAGGACAGCCAACAGCCATCCCCGAATGCGGCCGGTACAGCGCAGTTCCCCCCCGCACAGGCCCCTGCGAGCGTGCCCGCGCGTGGCCAGTTCCCGGTGCAGCCGCCTCCGGCGGAGAAACCCGGCTTCATCTATGAGTTCGGTCGCTGGTGGGACACGACGCGCGGCAAATTCGAAGAGTTTGGCAAGGAGTCGGACGCCGCCGCCAAGAATGCCGCGACCGCCACTCAGGGGGCCGTGCAAGGCGCGACGGATGCGACCAAGAGCGCGGCGACCGCTACCGAAAATGTGGTGAAGAGTGCGGCGGAAGCGACCAAGGACGCCGCCACTACGATATTCCGGCTACCCGGCATCCGCGTTGTTGAAGTCCATCAGCTCTGCGGCATTGCGCCCAATGGCGCGCCGGATTGCCGGACGGCGGCGACCAACGCCTGCCGGACGAAGGGTTTCACCAGCGGGCGGCCGATGGACGTCCGCTCGTCGCAGAATTGCCCGCCCGCGGTGTGGCTCTCCGGCCGCGACCCCAGTGCCGGCGAGTGTCCGGAGGAAACCGTCGTGCTCATGGCTGCCTGTCAGTGATCTGAAGGATCATACGCCGCCATGATGTCCGATGCCGATCGCAAAAAGGCCGCCGATACTCTCATGGCGGCCGAAAAAGATCGGAAACAGGCCGTTCAGCTCACCAAAACTTGGCCCTCCATCACCATGGAGGATGCCTACGCGATCTCCACCGAGGTGGCCAACCGCAAGATCGCGGCCGGCGCGAAGCTCATCGGACACAAGGTCGGTCTCACCTCGAAGGCGATGCAGCGCTCCTCCCAGATCGACGAGCCGGATTACGGTCACCTGCTCGACAACATGATGATCGCCGACGGCGCCCGCGTGCCGCATGAGAATTTCTGCCTGCCGCGGGTCGAGGTCGAGCTTGCCTTCGTGCTCGGCAAAAAGCTGCGCGGCCCAGGTGTCGGGCTGACCGACGTGTTGCGCTCCACCGAATACGTCATTCCGGCGATCGAGATCGTCGACGCGCGGCTGCAAGACCCGCGGAAAATCTTCGACACCGTGTCCGACAACGGTGCGGCCGCCGGCATCGTAGTCGGCGGGCGGCCGGTCGGGCCGCTTGAGGTCGATCTGCGCTGGGTCGGCGGCATCATGTATCGCAATTCGGAAATCGAGGAGACCGGCGTTGCCGCCGGCGTGCTCGGCCATCCGGCGCTCGGCGTCGCCTGGCTCGCCAACAAGCTCGGCCAGCATGGCGTCACCCTCGAACCGGGTCACCTGATACTCGCCGGCTCGTTCACCCGCGTGGTGTTTGCGCGCAAGGGCGATACGCTCCATGCGGACTTCGGTCACCTCGGCGGGATTGCGGTGCAGTTTGTTTGAAACGTTTCACTTGCTCCGCTCTGCCTCCTAAGCGAAAGTGAACAGGGCGAACGGGCGACAATCGGCTCAAGCGGTAGGTGGCTGGTGTTTGGGCAGGTTTCCATGCGCTGGTTGGTAGCGGCTGCGGCGATGGCGGTGTCGGCCACCGCGCTGCAAGCGGCGCTGCCGACTTCGCCGGACGTGTCAGGTCCCACTTCGTTCGCCGGCCAGCTGTTGATCGCCACGTCGGCGATGCGCGGTCCGCCTTTCGAGCACACCGTCATCCTGGTGGCGCAGCACAACAGAGAGGGCGCACTCGGCATCGTCATCAATCGGCCGCTTGAGGAGCGGTCCATCGCCAATCTGCTCGACGCGTTCGGTGCGAATGCGAGCGGTGTCAGCGGCAAAGTGCGTGTCTATCTCGGCGGCCCGGTCGATCCGCAAATCGGCTTTGTGCTCCACAGCCCCGACTATCACAGCGACGACGACGTGGATATCGACGGGCGCATTGCGCTCACGAGTGGGCCGGAGATCCTACGCGACATCGGGTTAGGCAAGGGCCCGCGACAAAGCCTGGTCGCTTTCGGCTATGCCGGGTGGGGGCCATCGCAGCTGGACGACGAGATTCTGAAAGGCGTCTGGACTACGGTGCCGGAAGATCCCGCGTTAGTCTTCGATGACGATCGCACCAAGGTCTGGACCGACGCCGTGGCGCGGCATAAATCCGGTCAGTAAACATCCGGATGCGATGACTGACCTGCACGGCGTCTTTCCCTATCTGGTGTCGCCCGTCGATACCGGCGGCCGCGTGAAGAGCGAGGTACTCGGCCGATTGATCGACGATCTCATCGCCGCCGGCGTGCATGGGCTCACGCCGCTCGGCTCCACCGGCGAATTTGCCTACCTCTCCAACGAGCAGCGCGCCGATATCGTACGTACGACCATCGAGGCCGCGTCGGGCCGCGTGCCGGTCGTTGCCGGCGTGGCGTCCACCGCCACCGCCGATGCGGTGGCGCAAGCACGCCACTACGCCAAGCTTGGCGCCGACGGCATCCTGGCGATCCTTGAGTCCTATTTCCCGCTGGGAGAGCCGCAGGTCGAGGCGTATTTCCGCGCCATCGCGGATGCGGTCGACGTACCGGTCGTGCTCTACACCAATCCGCAATTCCAACGCACGGATCTGTCGCTCGACGTCATCGCGCGCCTGAGCGAGCACCGGCGCATTCGCTACATCAAAGATGCCTCGACCAACACGGGCCGATTGCTGTCGATCATGAATCGCTGCGAGGGGCTGAAAGTTTTCTCGGCTTCGGCCCACATTCCGGCCTGCGTTATGTTGATCGGCGGCGTTGGTTGGATGGCAGGACCTGCCTGCGTCATTCCGCGGCAAAGCGTGCGGCTCTATGAACTCTGCTGCGATGGTAAATGGCCGCAGGCCCTGGCGCTGCAGCGCGAGCTGTGGCGAATCAACGAGGTGTTCGCGCGCTTCAATCTCGCAGCGTGCATCAAGGCGGCATTGACGCTGCAGGGCTACGACGTCGGCGATCCGATTCCGCCACAGCGTCCGCTTGGCGTCGACGAGTGCCGTGTCGTTGCCGGCGCGCTCGCGGCTATCGCGTCGGCCCCGCAGACAATCCCGGCGTAAGTCCTTAGGAAATCCCAAAGCAATCGTTAATTTCGTCCAACCTATTCTTAACGCTTCGTTGCTAAGGCTCGCGGCGGAATTCCGCCGACGGCGGTGCGGAGGTCGTAGTGACACCGATCTGTTGCGAGCACCAAGAGGGCCGCTGAGGCGCGCGCATGACGGCGATAACGTCGATCGCGCCTGCACCGCATTTGGTGCTCGGGGGCACTGCTGCGGCGATCACGAGCGCCCGGCGCGCAGTCGTCGCCCGTCGCTATGCGGTCGACGCGCTTGCAGTCGAATGGCGCGCACTTTCGCAGCTTGAATCTATCGCCGACGAATGGCGCGAGCTTGCAGCGCGTGCTCTCGTGCCCAACGTCTTCTACGAGCCGGCCTTTGCGCTTGCGGCCGCCCCGGTGTTCGGCCGCGAGGTCGGCGCGATGCTGGTCTGGTCGGGGACGGCCCCGCGCAAGCTCCTCGGTTTTTTCCCGGCGCGTGTCGAGACCCGCCGTTACGGGCTCAAGTTGCCGGTGCTGGTCGGCTGGACGCATCCATTTGCTCCTTTCAGCGCGCCGCTCGTCGAACGTGAAGCGGCCGAGCCGGTGATCGCCGCTTGGCTCGCGCACGCGGCTGAAGACACCGCGCTCCCTGGGCTGCTGCTGTTGCCGTATCTTCCCGAGGAGGGGCCGTTCGCCGCCGCCCTGGCCGCGATTTTGCGGCGCGCGCAAATGCCGGCCGCGGGTTTCAACCGTCATGTGCGCGCGCAACTCGCGCCCCGCGGCAACCGCTCGGCCTACGTCGAGCACGCGCTCGGTCCCCGCCAGTTCAGAGAGCTGCGCCGCACCGCGCGCCGGCTGAGCGAATTGGGCGCGCTTTTATTCACGACAGCCACGGAACCCGATGCCGTTGCCACGGCGATTGAAGATTTCCTCACGCTTGAGGCGAGCGGCCCGAAAGGGAAGGCAGGCGCGCCAGCGGCGCGTAATGACGAAATTCGAGGCTTCGTCAAAGCCGCCATCAAAGGGCTTGCGGCGGAGGGCAAGGTTTCAATCGATCGGGTATTTCTCGACGGCCGCCCTATTGCGGTTGCGATCACGCTGCGGAGCGGTGACACTGCTTGGCTCTGGAAAGCCGCATACGACGAAGCGCTGGCGCGCTACTCTCCGGGCGTGATGCTGGCGGCCTCGTTGACCGACGAACTTGTCAACGATGCCGCCATCGAACGAACGGACTCGTGCGCGACAGGGGACCAGCGTGTCATGAACCGGACTTGGGGCGAGCAGCTCGCGCTTTGCGATCTGATGATCGCGGCGCGGCCGAACGCGCGGTTCTCGCAGGCGCGGCGGCTGGAAGCGATGCGGAGCAGGGCGGTCGCTGCGAGCGACAGTGTCCGCCGCCTGTTCGCCCGTTAGCCACCATCGTTGACTTTCGCCACCGTTTCCCGCGTAGCATTGGGCTCGAGCGGAAGCGCACGCATGGCCAATTCGATCGATATCCGCATGGGCGGCTACGGTCCGCCGACAACTTCGTTCTCGCGGGCGCTCAAGCTGATCGGCGAAGCGCTGGAGCAGGAATTCGGCGACCGCGTCAGCGTGAAGTACGTCTGGAACATCATGGATTTTGGCTATCGCGCCGAAGAGATTTTATGGCTGGTCGAAAGCGGCGTGCTTACGCTCGGCTATCAGTCGTCGAGCTACCTGACCGACCGTGTTCCCGAGCTGGGTTTCGTCGATCTGCCGTTTTTGTTCGAGCGCAGGGACGCCGCGCGCGCGGCGATAGACGGCGCGCTGGGGCAATATCTCGCCGAAAAAATCGAGCAGCGAGTCAATTATCGAGTCCTCGGCTGGTTCGAAAACGGCTTCCGCCATATTTCGAACCGCGTGCGGCCGGTGCGCGTGCCGGCCGGCCTCAAAGGCATGCGCATGCGCGTGTTGCCCAGTGAGGTCCAGGCCAGGACATTCGAGCTTCTCGGCGCCGTTCCCCTGCGCTGGGATTTGACCGAGGCGATCGCCGCCATCAAGGCCGGCACCATCGACGCGCAGGAAAATCCATTCGCCAACACCGTGACGTACGGTGTGCACAAATTCCATCGCTTCCATACGGTGACGAACCACTTTTACATCTCGCGGCCGATCTTCCTGCATCGCCCGGCATTCGAGTCCTGGCCGGCAGACCTGCAGCGCGCCATGGGAGAGGCCGTCAAGCGCGCCGTCGCGTTCCAGCGTGAGCTTGCGATCGAGGAAGACCGGCAAGCGCGTGCCGCGATCGAGCAGGAGGGCTGCGAAATCGCCGAGCTGACGGCCGGCGAGCATGGACAATTCCGTGCCGCAGTTTTGCCGCTGCTCACCGAGGCGCGCGGCACTTACGGCCGTGAGATGTTCGAACTCGTTGAGGCCGTGAACTGACACGCGCCGGCGCTCCTAGCGGGTGCCAAGAAGCTCGGGCCGGAATTCGAAGTGCATTGTGTCGAAGTGATACCACTTCCCGCCCCAGATGAATCCGTGCTTTTCAAAGATGGCGACGATCTCTTGGGGCATGCGGTTGCGGTAAGCGATTGGGCCGGTGTGCGGCCGCCAGTACCAGTAATCTGAGAAGGCGAGATTAAGGTCGATCGCGATGCCGTAGCTGTGCGGACTCGGCTCGCCGGTGTCTGCAACGGCGCGGCAATTGTAGGTGCCGGCGGTCGGATAAGCGGCGCGTTTGATCTTGTCAGGCAGCGCGTCGATCTCAGCCGAAATCGCGCGCAAATGTTCGTCGACGCCGTTCACCGACGTAATGCGGATCGGCTTGCCCCAGGTCTTCGGCAGCCAAGGGAAAGAGACAAGGTGTGGCGTCACCTCGCCTTTTTGACAATCGCCGTACATCTTCGTGAAAAACGCGGTGTTGCGGAAGCGGCCCGGATCGGCATCGACGCCCGGCGGTTTCTCCAGCGGCCCGCGCGGATAGGGGACGCGAAACTGATCGACAATAGAAGCGTGCCGAAGCAACTCCGCAAAGGTCTTGCTTTCGGCGCCTTCGGAAGCCGGCATGACCGTGCCGTCGCGCCAACGCAAACTGCTGGCGTCATGGCCGGCGAGTGCGCTGGGGTAGGCGGCGACCAGCGCGTCGAGAATCTGCTCCTCCGCGAGAAGGGCAGTCTCCCCCGTAAGCAAAGTGAGAAGCGCGACAACGGAGATCCAGCTCGCAACGGCGAAACGGCAGCCGCCACCTAGCCTCGGTCCGTGTTGAGATTGGTCCCGCATATGGCCGCGCAATGCGGCAAGGCGCTAAGCGTGAGTGGGCCAGTGCCGCTCTTGGAACCAGGCGCGATACCTCGCCATCTTCGCGCGCTGCGCCGCCGGCGCGTGCCGCTTGCAGGTGGACGCCTCTTCACTGCTTTCAGGCGCGCCCCATCGCAGCTCGACGCAGTCGTTCGGATTGTATGCCATCTCCAGATCCGTCATGCGATCGACGACGTCTTTGAGCGTAAGCGTCCATTGCGAGCCGTCGCTGCGCGTATAGGCAAATTTCCGTGTCGCCAGCTCGGATGCGAGTTCGCTCTGCAATTCGACCCTCACGTCGGCGGTGCTTTTGCCTGTCGGAATGGCGTAGCGATCGGGCCGCCGCACGACGCGATCAGGGAATCCGCGCACCACGTCGATCGCGATCAGCAGTCGGAAGTCGCGTGCCGGAGTGGAGTAGTCTTCCCATGCGCCGGTGGTTTCGAAGATCGAAGGGCCGTCCGGCATGCTGGTCTCGCCGCGCCCGCTGTTCTGGTACTTGCGCCCGTTCTCGACCGACGTGACGCGGGTCTTCACCTGTTCGTCCAGCGCCGTGATTGCATCCTGCATTGCGCGCAGCGGATCGAGCGGCTCAGGCGACATGACGTCATCCATCCGGTCGTAAAAGGCCTCCGCGCTGAGCTGCGACTGTTCCAGGGAAAAATCGGCGTACTGCGGATTCTTGGCGATCTCGGCGTTGGTCAGCCGCCGCAAGGCGCCGTTCGCCTCGCGCACGACCGGCCGGAAGTGCTTGAATCCGGGGCTGCCAAGCGTGGGATCGTGCACGAACAGGAAATTGCCGCGCCAAAAGCGCTTGCGCGTGACCGACCCGTCCGGCTCCGCGTCGACAGCCAGAAAGACGCCGGCCGCGCCGTCTGCCTCCGGTACGCGCCGCACCAGCATCAGAACATGCCCGTAGGGGTCGGCGTACACTGTGCCGGGGCGCAGCGTCTGCTGGGTGAGCGGCACGGTATAGAAGTCGGTGTTGTCGTCGTTCGCCAGCGTGCGCACGGCGCCGGACTGAACGGCGTTGCCGACGACCGGCAAGTAGCGGTTGAATGACGTGGCCAGCCCGCGCGACGGCGCGGCCGTTGCCGCCGTACCGGTCGGCTGCTCTGCCCCCGGCTGTTGCTGTGCCCCGGAATTTAGCACGCTGAACCAACCGTAGCACTTTGGCGGACTGCCGCCGCCGCCGCGCGAGCAGCTCGAGTAGCCAAACGGC
>Ga0335078_10012561_pt1 | contig 12564 bp, 14 predicted proteins | sample Lox_Sample_32_FD_206711 | JGI IMG/M metagenome (GOLD analysis project Ga0335078, IMG submission 206711) | Soil microbial communities from Loxahatchee National Wildlife Refuge, Florida, United States - Lox_Sample_3.2 | ecosystem: Environmental > Terrestrial > Soil > Wetlands | place: USA... | reverse complement strand
GGAGACTCCAGGAAGCTACATGGGGCAGGCCTTCCGGCCAGCGCGCCGAGCGGAAGCCCGGCGGCGGCCGTGCGATCCTGAAATCATGGCCGACCGTGCCTTGCGCGTGCCCGAGAATGTGGAGGGCTCCTTCTTCGTCGATTCGAGCTGCATCGATTGCGATACCTGCCGCCAGTTGGCGCCCGCCACATTCCGCGATGCCGGCGAATACTCCTCGGTGCACACGCAGCCCCGCAATCCCGGCGAGGAACGCGCCGCGCTCCGTGCCTTGGTGGCCTGCCCCACCGGCTCCATCGGCACAGCGGACAAATCGGGAGTGGCGCGCGCCGTCGCCGACTTCCCCATGGAATTGGCCCCCGGTGTCTTCTACTGCGGCTTCCATTCGCGCAAATCGTTCGGCGGCAACAGCTACTTTGTGGAGCATCCGGCCGGCAACTGGCTCGTGGATTCCCCGCGATTCGTCGAGCACCTCGCGCGGCGATTCGAGGAGCGCGGCGGCATCCGCTACATCTTCCTGACCCACCGCGACGACGTGGCGGACGCAGACAAATGGGCCGGCCGATTCGCGGCGGCGCGCATCCTTCATCGCCTCGAGCTAGCATCGCAGCCGGGAGCGGAACGTGTCATCGAAGGCCGCGATCCGGTAGAACTCGCTCCTGAGTTTCTGGCCATCCCCACGCCCGGACACACCCGCGGCCATTGTGCCTTGCTGTATCGCGACCAGTTCCTTTTTTCCGGCGATCACCTTTGGTGGAGCCGCGTGCGCCAGCGCCTGACGGCCTCGCGCGAGGTCTGCTGGTATTCCTGGAAAGAGCAGGTCGAATCCGTCGCCAAGCTGAAGCGCTACTCGTTTGAGTGGGTGCTGCCTGGGCACGGCGAGCGTGCCCATTTTGGGCGAGACGAAATGCGGCGGCAGATGGCGTCCTTGATCCGCGCGGTCGCCTGAAACTTCAGTATCCCTTCTTGTCCGGTTTACTGGCCCACGCCTCAAACGGTCGATTGGCTCCCGGGTCGGCCACCTGGACCATGGGGATGCTACGCTCGGCGGGAGACACGTCGATCTGGCGGTAAATGAAGGAATCGTCGAAACCGGCGGCACTGGCGTCGCTCTGGCGGGCAACGAAGTAAACCCGGGCGGGCCGCGCCCAAAACAGCGCCCCCAGGCACATGGGGCAAGGCTCGCAGGAACTATACACGTCGCAGCCCGCCAAACGAAAATCGCCCAGCACCCGGCAGGCTTCGCGGATGGCCACGATTTCGGCATGGGCCGTGGGGTCGTGGGTCGCCGTCACGCGGTTGGTTCCAGTGGCGATCACCACCCCGTCTCTCACCACCAGGGCGGCGAAAGGACCGCCGTCGTGGCGCACGCTGTCCACGGCAAGTTCGATCACCTGCTGAATAAGGGATTGCTGCATGAAGGCCTAGGATAGCCCACATGAGCGCGCCCGTCGCGGCGTGGGATTGCGGCCGCCCTTACGGCGCTACCAGGCCGGCGCGGATGGCATACCGCACCATGCTGGCGGTTTCGTGAACTCCCAGTTTTTCCAGAATCCGGCTGCGGTGGGAATCGGCGGTCTTATAGCTGATCCCTAGCCGGGCCGCGGCTTCCTTGGTGGATTTGCCCTCCGCAATCAGCACTAGCACCTGTCGCTCGCGCTCGGTCAAGGAGAAGACAATGCGCACGGCTTCCTCGTCCGGTGTTACCATGGCCGTCTTGCGGTACGTCACGTCCATCGCGGAACCGATGAAACCACAGAACTTACCGTCTTCGAAACGGGGCACGCCGGTGTTTTCGATCCAGCGGTATTCCCCGTCGGCGCGTTGCAGGCGGTATTCGATGCGAAACGGCTGGCGCGCGCTGAACGACTTCAGGTACGTCTCCAGGCAGAGGTCGCGGTCGTCCGGGTGCAGGCCATCCGCCCACCCGTTTCCGGCCTCCTGCTCCGGACTGCGGCCGCGAAACTCGAGCCACGCGGCGTTGAAAAAGGTGCACAAGGCGTCGGCTCCGGCGGTCCAGATCATCACCGGTGCCGCGTCCGCCATCTGGTGAAAACTTTCCTCGGCGTGTTCCTGACGTGCAACCTTTTGGCGAAGGAGTTCGTCTTGTAGGCGGGAGATCCGGTCCCGCAGAGCCCTCACGTCTTCGGTACTTTCGTCAGGGGCCATTGTGGTTTCAGGCATCATTTGAAACTGAATGATAGGTGAGGCAGTATAACCCGTAAAGTACCAATTTAGTTATTGTTACCATTAGACAGTAGAATACGCTACGGGGTAAACGCCTGATATCATTTGGAACCTTGTCTTAGAAAAAGTGAAATAGATTATGGATCGTACTAGCATGCCAGAAGCGGTACCCATTCTCGAATCGGACCACGAGTTGCTCCGGCGGATGCGGGCGGGAGACGAGCAAGCGTTTGTCACCCTGTATCGCCGCCTGCAGGGGCCCATTTATCGCTTCGCATGGCAAATGACGGGTGGCGCGGCCGTAGCCGAGGACGTCGCCCAGGAAGTCTTCCTGGCCCTGATCCGGGACGATTGCGGATATGACGAATCACGCGGCGCGCTCGCCGCGTATCTGTTCGGCATCGCCCGCAAGCTGGTGCTGCGGCACCTGGATCGCAACCGCGGGGCGACGGAAGATATTGATGCAGATTCCACCAGCCGGCGCAGCTTGACGGCCGGCCCCGACCCGGTGGCGGCGTTGCTGCATAATGAAGCCGTGGACGGGTTGCGCCGCGCTGTGGTATCGCTGCCGAAGCGCTATCGCGAAGTGGTCGTGCTGTGCGATCTCGAAGAACTGGATTACACGCAAGCCGCGCAATTGCTGGGCTGTCCCATCGGGACGGTTCGCTCGCGGCTGCATCGCGCGCGCGGGCTCCTGCTCGAGAAGCTGCAACCGAAACGTGGCTCCGCTAAAGACGGTGCCGCCAAGGAATTGGGCGCGTGGAACCCAGCCAGGAGCGTCGTATGACTTGCCGCGAGTTTTGGGCTGCGAGACCGGAACTGGATGCGGATGTGCGACTTTTGGAGCATACCCGCGAGTGTGCTCCCTGTGCCGTCCGGTTGGAGCAGCAGCGTGCGCTGGGCCTGGGGCTGCGGCGAGTCGCTCGCCAGGGGATGGAATTACAGGCTCCTGCTGCGCTCGAACAGCGGGTGGTAGAAGCTTTTCGGCTACATGCCCAAACTCCGCCCGAGGCTCGCCGAACACGCCGCGAACGTCTGCGCTGGCCGGTGCCGGTTGCCGCGGCCATGCTCCTGGTGGCCATGTTGGTAGGGTGGCGGCATCTTCCACGGCCCCTCCCGCCGGTTCCCAATGCGGTGACAGCGGCTTCCGCCGACCTGGATGCGGATTTCATCCCGCTCCCCTACGCCGGGGAGGCCGCCTCGACCGACGATGCGCACTTGATTCGCGTGGAAATGCCGCGCTCCGCCCTGGTTACGCTGGGCGTACCGGTTGCCGAGGATGACACCGAAGAATTCGTGGAAGCTGAAGTTCTGTTAGGAATGGGGGGCGCGCCAGAGGCCGTCCGAATATTACAGTGAGGGTTGAGATATGACACACAATCCGCTGAATCTAAAATTGATGCTTGTTGGAGTAGCGTTGCTTTCAACGCTCCACGCGCAAGGCCGGGGCATTCGGCTGTTGGGTACGGAGGCCGGACGGCCCGGGAAACTCGTTACCGGTGCGCCGTACTCGGCGGACATTTCGAACGAAACTACGCGCACGCTGCCCGATGGAAACACGATTCATCAACTCAGTTCGGGCCACGTTTACCGGGATAGCCAAGGCCGCACTCGCGAGGAGGCGCCGCTGCAGGCATTGGGGGCGGCTGCCCAAGGCACGAGCGCGCCGCGCTTGGCCTTCATCTCCGACCCGGTGGCCAGCACCAGCTATGTGCTCGACATGGTGAAGCACGCCGCCACGCGGACGGCCTGGCGCCAGACGCCGGGGCGCGGTCCCGCGAACTTCTCCGCCCGCCGGCCGCATGCCGATGGCGCCAATATCAAAAGGGAATCACTCGGAACACAGGTGATGGGCGGTTTAGTGGTGGAGGGAACGCGAACCACGAACACCATTCCCGCGGGCCAGATCGGCAACGCGCAAGCTATCTCGATCGTGTCGGAGCGTTGGTATTCGCCCGACCTGCAGGTGGTGGTGTACTCCAAGCGCAGCGATCCGCGGCAGGGCGACACGGTGTATCAACTGACGAACATCAGCCGCAGTGAACCGGCGGCGTCCCTGTTCGCAGTGCCGGCGGATTATCCCCTTACCGACGCGCAGGCGCACATGCGCGGACGCGGCCCCGGCGTGCAGTAGGGCTACCGAGCCTCGACCCGTAGTTACCGAGGAGCGACCGTAAGGGCGTGTCCTCATGGCCCTGCGGGCCACCAATAGCGATGAAAGCGTTCGTGGGGCAGGCCTTCCGGCCGGCCGCCGGCTTTCCAGCCGGCGCCCCGAGCGGAAGCTCGGCGGCGGCCCGGAAGGGCCGGCCCCACCAACGCGTTTTCAATGGAGCGGAGGTTCGAGTGATTCCTCAATGCCGAGGTCCGACCACTGGGACCCAGTCGATCGCCCTACCGCATCCCCAGATACACGTCGTGCAGGCGCAGCAAGCCCAGCGCCCGGCCGGCCTCGCCCACTACCGGCAGCACCGAGATCTGCGAGGGGCGGTGTTCCATCTTCTCCAGCGCTTCGGCCAGCGTGGCGTCCGGTCCGATCGAGACCGGTTTTGGGGTCATGACTTCTTCCGCGCGCAGTTCGCGGATATCGTCGTGCTCCTTGAGAACGCGGCGCAGATCGCCGTCGGTGATCAGCCCGGCCAGAGTACCCGCGGGAGCTACCACGCAGGCCGCGCCCCACGGCCGGTCGGTCATCGCCAAAATCACTTCCTTCAAAGAAGCCTGCGGACTGACGATCGCGATCTCGGAGCAGCGGTGCATCACCTGCCGCACCGAGAGCCGCAGATTACGGCCGAGCTGTCCGCCCGGGTGGAAGCGGCCGAACTCCTGCGCCGTGAAATTGCGCGCGCACATCAGCGCGATGGCCAGCGCGTGACCGAGCGCCAACGCCGCGACTGCGCTGGCGGTGGGCGCCAGGTTATGCGGGTCGGCCTCGCGCTCTACCGTGGCGTCCAGCAGAACATCCAGGCGCGCGGCCAGAGGCGTTTGGGCGGCGCCCAGAATCCCAATGAGCGGCGAATGGAAGTCACGTAGCAACGGAACCAGCGCCAGCAGCTCCGCCGAGCTGCCGTGGCGCGAGATCAGCACCGTGGGATCCCCCGGAGTGTACACGCCGAGATCGCCGTGGACGGCTTCGGCCGGATGCAGAAAGACGGCCGGCGTACCGGTGCTGCACAACGTCGCAGCCAGCAAGCGCGCCACGTGTCCGGATTTGCCGATGCCCGTGACAATCACCTTGCCGGGATGCGGCAGGATCAGTTCTACGGCGCGGACCAGCGCGCCGTCGAGCCGCGACGAAGCCGCGGACAGAGAGGACGCTTCTATATCGATAGCAGCGCGCGCGGCCGCGAGCCACTCCGGGTGAGGCGCGGAGGACATCGGAACACCCATAATCGCACGATACAATGTGGAGTTATGGTGCGTCCGGAAAGACGCGTTGTTCTCGCAGGTGCAAGTCCTGCCCGGGTAAGCGCCGGAGCGCCCGGTAGCAGACTCCAGCACGCCCGTGCTTCGCGGCTGGGGGAACTATTTCCGGACGGGGAATGCCGGCCGGGAGTTCAATAAGATGGACGGTTTTGTGGTGAAGAGTCTACGCCGCTGGCAACACCGGCGGGGCGGACAACGACCCACGCAACGCGCGCCATTCACCGGCGATCAGCTAAACGGGATGGGTTTGCCTAAATGGATGGGCACCGTGCGCTATCCGTCGCAAGCCACACCTAGAAGATCATCGTTAAGCCGTGTGCCGGAAAACGGCAACGGTTTGAAAGGGGATATTAGAAACGGGCTGGCGTAAGGCCAGTACCGCGCTAAGCTTCTACCAATGAACAAACGGACCCGGCGCTGGCTGGTGCTGGGGCTGCTGGCGGCCGCGCCTCTCGGCGCGGAAATCCGCTCGCTCACCATTCTCCACACCAACGATCTGCACGCGCGCCTGAGCCCGCTCGAAAATCACCACGGCGGATTCGCGTTTGTCGCCGCCGCCATTCAGCGCGAGCGCGCACATTGCACCGACTGCGTGCTGCTGAACGCGGGCGACCTGGTGCAGGGCACTCCGGTCTCGACCATCTATCACGGGCTGCCGGTTTTTGAAATCGCCAATCTCTTCCACTTCGACGCGGCCACGCTGGGCAATCATGAGTTCGACTACGGCTGGCCGCAGGTCCGCAAGTTTCTGGAAGTGGCCAACTACCCGGTGGTTTCCGCCAACATGGTGGGCGCGAGTGGAAAGCTGTTCACCGCGCAGCCGTACGTGATTTTGAAGGTGAATGGCCTGCGCGTGGGCGTGATCGGAGCGATGACCGACGATTTGGTCAATCTGACGACGCCGCAGACCATGGGCGAGTGGCACGCCGCGCCGGTGTTCGATACCGTGCGGCGCTACGCTGCTGAGCTTCGCGCGAAAAGCGACCTCATCGTGCTGCTGGCGCACATCACCGCAGAAGAAGAAAAGAAATTCCTCAACGAAGCGCCCGAGATTCCTGTTCTGGTGACCGGGCATCTTCACAGCGGGCTAAAGGAAGCGATTACGCGCGACGGGCGGGTCCTGGTGCGCGTGAAAGGTTACGGCGAGGAAATCGGGCGGCTCGAACTGAAAGTGGATACCAAGAAGAAAGCGCCGGTGAGTTGGACTTGGAAACGCATCCCGGTGGATGCCCAGACGCTCCAGCCGGTGCCGGAGGTGGCGGCGCAGGTGGATCGCTGGGAAGCCGAGGTGAAGCAGCGCGTGGATCAGCCGCTGGCGGTAGCGAATCGAAGCTTCACCAAAGCGCAGGTGCGCGATCTGATGGAGCGGGCGATGCGCGACGAAACCGGCGCGGACTTCGCGTTCATTAACCTGGGGTCTGTGCGTGACGTGTTGCCGGCCGGTCAATTGCTGGTTCGCCACATCTGGGATGTCATGCCGTTCGACAACCGCGTGGTGTTCGGCAAATTCAAGGGCCGCGATTTGCCGCCGGTCGTGGTTGGCGGGCGGACCGTGGACCCGGACCGCGAATACACGCTCGCGGTGAGCGATTTCACCGCGGCCAATCAGAGCGCCAAGGAGGAATTGCAGAGCAAGGGGTTGGTGTTCACGGGTGACGGCGGATTCTTGCGCGATCTTCTGGTAGATTGGTTCCGCAAGAAGAAAGTGATTGAGTAAATAGGTTAGTTGGGCGGCGCCATGCGCTGCCCAGCAAGACGGGGTGAGACTTATGGCATTTTGTACGAATTGCGGCGCCAACGTACCGGGCGCCTTTTGCCAGAACTGTGGAACGCCGGTAGCTGCGGCGGGCGGGGCGCAACCAGCTTCCGCGGCAGGGCCGGCGTCGCAGATGCCGATGCCGCCGTCGCCGGCACAGCGCAAGACCAGCCCGATTGTCTGGATTCTGGTGGTCGTGTTGGGATTGTTCGTGCTGGCGGGGATTGGCGTCGCGATCGGGAGCTACTACATCGTTCACAAGGTACGGCAGGCAGGATTCGATCCGGAGTTGATGCAGCGCAACCCCGGTCTGGCGGTGAGCAAGATGATCGCTGCCATAGCACCGAATGTCGAAGTGTTGAATACCGACGATGCCGCGGGCACGATTACGGTACGCGACAAGAGCACCGGCAAAGTGGTCACCATGAGCTTCGACGACGCCAAGAAGGGGAAGTTCCATTTTGAAGCCGAAGGCCCCGATCAACAGAAGGCGAGCGTCGATATCGGTGGAACAGACACGAAAGTTCCCGCGGATGTTCCGGTGTACCCGGGGGCCAAGGTCGAGGGGAATTTCTCGGTCTCGGGAAATGGCGCTGAAGGGCAGGGAAACGCGGCGACTTACGCTTTCTCAACTCCCGACGCGCCCTCGAAAGTCTTGGCGTTCTACCATGAAAAACTGGAAGGCATGGGAATGAAGATGACCCTCAACACCAACACCAGCGACGGCGGCATGTTGATGGGAGAGGACGATTCCCGCGGCCAGTCGGTAGCCGTTACCGTGGGTAAGAGCGATGAAGGCACCAAGATCAGCGTGATGATGCGCTCGAAGAAGTAGACCGGCTCAGCCGTGGCCCAGATACATCAACCAGCCCAGACCGAATAGCGCCACCAGGAAGCAGACGAACACGTAGATGCCGTAATGCAGGCGGTCGCGGTCGTTCTGCTTGGTGACCACGCCCAGCACCACCGAAGTGAAAAGCGAAAACAGCACCGCGGCTTCGAAATGCGAGAGGTTCATCTTGGGCATCAGTCTTTCCTCCCGGCCGCGATTTCGTAAACATCCACCATGGCCAGCAAATTGAGAAGGCCGGCGGTGACCAGGAACTTGGTGCCGTAGTCGTGGACCGCGCCCGCCATATCGGGCTGGTTGTAGCCCAACCACACGCTTAACAGATAGAGCAAGCCCGAGCAGATATCGCCCACGAAGCCGCCGGTGTTGATGAGGGTGGTGAGCAGGTCGCCGCTTTGTGGATGGAACATGGCGCCGCGCATCATTAGCCCGCAGAGAAACATGCCGGTGACGGCGAGCAGCAGCAGCACCCCGCGTCCGGTCTTCTTGAGCAGCAGGTGGCCGGCCCCGGGGATGAGCCATCCCAACGCCACCGCGGGCCCCCAGGCGCCGATGGGCGGCATCGGTTGCTTGGGTTCCTTTTCCTTCGTTTCCTTTGCCATACGGGTACTTTCTGAGTGTAGCAGTTGCGCCGTGAGGGAGTGTTCGCATGGCTGCTACGGGCCGCCACTAGCGATGAAACTGTTCGTGGGGCAGGCCTTCCTGCCTGCCACCGGCTTTCCACCCGGCGCGCCGAGCGGAAGCTCGGCGGCGGCCCGGAAGGGCCGACCCCACGGATGCGTTTTCGACGGAGCGGGTCGCGCCCAACTATGGTGAAGTTTGCACGCCCCGATGGCGTTACTTCGACTGCAGGCCGGTCACCTGAATCGTGTCGTATTTTTGCCGCAACGCTCCAATCTGCGCGGGGTCCGGCGGTCCAGGCGTGGCGAGCAACGCCGCGAGCTCGTCAAAATAGTTCTCGTGCCCCGGCGGCAGGCATCCCAGCAGCATGCGCGCCCGCTGCGTTCCCGAATTGGCAAACGAGTGCACGGTTCCCTGCGGAATTTGAACGAACGTCCCGGCCCGAGCGTTGACTACGCGATCGCCGGAGCGTAGCGTCAATTCTCCTTCGAGGACATAAAAGAACTCCTCAATTTTAGTGTGATAATGCGCGCCCGTGTCAAAACCGGGTGCCACGTCCAATTCGAATAGTGAAGATCCTTTCGAGTCCGCCGCGGTCATCAAATAGTCCACGTAGGTGCCCCGCAGATTGACTCGCTTGGCTTGGCCCGGGGCGATCACGGTTCCGGTTGCGGACATTTGCAATCCTCCCAAACAGACTCTAATACAGCTGCCGCCTGATTGAAAGATCCAGTGCGGCATCGCTGGTCAGTGGCCCGGGCAAGCCCCAAAAACCGGCAAAATGCCCATAAAACGCGTCTTAACGTCTTTGTTTTCTGTGAAAAAATGGGCAAACTGCCCATCTTCGCTTCGGTCCGCATCTGATAGGATGGCCGGGATGAGTTCCGCCAAAGTAAACCTGATGCCATCCGCGGCCCCCGTGGGCGAATTCAACTTGACCCGCCTGGAACGGGTAATCTACGGTCCCGGCAAAGTGGCCGCGCTCAAAGACGAGATGGAGCGGCGCAAACTGGAGCGCGCTTTGGTAGTGACCACCGACGTGGTGGCGGCGCTGCCCATTCTCGAACAAGTGACCGGCGCCCTGGGCTCGCGCTGCGCCGGGGTTTTTGCGAAAGTGATTCAGCATGTGCCGCGGGGCACGGTGAACGAGCTCGAAAAGGAAATCGAGCGCGTGAATGCGGATTCGTTGATCAGCTTCGGCGGCGGCAGCCCCATCGACTCGTGCAAGGTGGCGGCCTACGGCATGCTGTCGAAGCGCGAGTTGATCCACATGTCGGTGCCCACCACGCTCTCGGCGGCCGAGTTTACGCACGCCGGCGGCGTTACCGACGAGACAACGAAAGTGAAGAGCGGCGTCTACGATCCGCGCGTGCTGCCGCGCACGGTGATCCACGATCCGGTGCTGACCCTTTCGACTCCCGACTGGCTGTGGGTGACCACGGGGATGCGCGCGCTCGACCATGCCATCGAGTGCGCCTACGCGATCCGCCACCAACCCATCAGCGATGCGCTGGCGTCGAAATCCATCGCGCTGATGGAGGAGCACCTCCCGGCGGCCATTCGCTCGGACGGCGACGAGCGGGTGGCGCACCGCGGGCATTGCCAGGTGGCGGCGTGGTTTTCGATTTACGGCGCGATGAACACGCGCTTCGGACTCTCGCACCTGCTGGGACACCAGATCGGTCCGCGCTGGGACGTGCCCCACGGCGTCACTTCCTGCATCACGCTGCCGACCGCCATGCGCTTCATGGCGGATATCGCGCCGCAGCGCTTCGGCCCGATTGCCGATGGCTACCAGATCCCATTCGATCCGGGCAATCCCAAGCCGGCCGCGCTCGCCTGCGCCGATCGCACGGAGCAGTTCATCGCCCAGTTCGACGTGCCGAAGAGGCTGCGCGATGCCAAGGTGCCGCGCCACGAGCTGAGTTCGATCGTCGCGCCGATTACGCACGAGCTGGAGCACAACGGAGTGGTGGACCGGCCGGTGACCGAGAAAGAAGTGCTGGCGCTGCTGGAAGCCGTGTACTGAAGGCAGTGTAGGGCAGACGATCGGTTTTTGTCGTCTGCCGGGCTTGGCAGACCGCGAAATACGACGGTCTCCCCACATTACGGTCTGCCCCACATTGACGTCCGTCAGTCTATTCAGGCAACGGAAAACATGCTATGCCTTGGGTATGCCCACCGGCAGGCTGGCGATCTTCGCGGCCGCGCTCTCCCTGGCTCAGGCGAATCCGGCGGAATCGAGCGCGCACCAGGATTTCCTCAAGCGGCTGGCGGCCGCGGCGATCGAGCGGACGCATCACACCGTGCGGTACGACCCGGCATACGTGAAGATCGCGTACCCGGGCGGCGACGTGCCTGCCGGGACCGGCGTCTGCACCGACGAAGTGATTCGCGCCTACCGGGCCGTGGGAGTCGACTTGCAAAAAGAAGTTCATGAGGACATGCAACAGAACCTCTCCGCGTATCCTCGCAAATGGCGTTGGCTTTCGTTTAGCCCCGACCCGAATATCGATCACCGGCGCGTGCCGAATCTGCGAGTCTTCTTCGCGCGCAAGGGCGAGACGCTGCCCATCACCAGCCGCGCGGAGGATTACACCCCGGGCGATCTGGTCACTTGGGACCTCGGCGGGAACGTGCCGCACATCGGCGTGGTAGTCGATCGCAAGGCCGGTGGGCGCTACATGATCGTACACAACATCGGCGAGGGCCCCCAGATGGAAGATGTCTTGTTCCTTTGGAAGATCACGGGGCACTATCGATATTTCGGGCCGAAGCTGTGAACCTCCGCAGGGCAGCCGTAGTCCTGGTGATTGCCGCGGCGGCGATCGGCTGTGGGCGAAGGCCCGACCACCAGAAGCTTCTCACCGCCGCGCTGCATAGATGGGAGGAACGCGTTCGTCCGAAATCGGCGTCGCCAGAACAATACCCTACGTTGACGGAAGCCGCACAATTGGGCGATGCGAAAGCAGTGACGTCCATCCTGGAGCGGAGGACAAACGAGCGGTTTGTGAACGAAGGGTTGCTGACCGCGGCCAGGTCGGAGCCGTTGGTCTTAGACGACGCTGATGGCCAGCGAGAGATCGATCTCCGGTACGCTTTGACTGCGCAGTTGCTGCTTGCGAAAGGCGCCAACGTCCAAAGCCGGGACGAAGTTGGAAACACACCGCTCATCGCGGCGGCCCGGAATGGCGAGACCGCGGTAGTAGAGCTATTGCTGGAGAAAGGCGCCAAAATCGAGGCCACAAACAGCGCAGGCGAGACGGCGTTGATCGCCGCGGCTTGCATGTGCCCAAGCGTGGATATGCCCGATACAGACGATGCCGTGCGGCTGCTGTTAGACCATGGCGCCAACATCGAGGCCCAAGACAAAAGCGGCATGACGCCCCTGATCGCGGCCGCGGCGTGGGGAAGAGCCTCCATCATCCGAATTCTGCTGGACCGCGGCGCGAAGATCGAGGCGAAGGACCATCCAGGCAATACCGCGCTGCTGGTTGCCGCCAGCGGGAGCGGTTATCCTACGGCAAATGCCGTCGAAACGCTGCTCACGAGAGGCGCGGATATCGAAGCTAAAAACAACCATGGCCAGACCGCGCTCATGCTCGCCGCCGCAGGCGCCGGATTTGAGGACGTCCGCATCGTGAAGCTGCTGCTCCGCCGCGGGGCGGATGTGCATGCCGAGGACTCGCGGGGACGCACGGCGCTGGCCGTCGTCGGCGGAGAGCATCGT
>Ga0335078_10012560_pt1 | contig 12564 bp, 11 predicted proteins | sample Lox_Sample_32_FD_206711 | JGI IMG/M metagenome (GOLD analysis project Ga0335078, IMG submission 206711) | Soil microbial communities from Loxahatchee National Wildlife Refuge, Florida, United States - Lox_Sample_3.2 | ecosystem: Environmental > Terrestrial > Soil > Wetlands | place: USA... | reverse complement strand
CCAGCGTCGTGGTGCTATAGGTCGCCGTCCCGCTGCTGAGTGTCCCCGTGCCCAGCGTCGTGCTGCCATCCTTGAACGTCACTGTCCCCGTGGCCGTCGACGGCGTCACCGTGGCCGTGAATTTCACCGAGGCCCCGTAAGTCGACGGATTCAGCGATGACGCTACTGTAGTCGTCGTATTGGCCTTATTGACCGTCTGCGTCAGCGTCGACGATGTGCTGCTGTTGTAGCTACTATTCCCACCGTACGAAGCGGTGATCGAATGCGAGCCGACCGCCAGGGTCGATGTGCTATAGGTCGCCTTGCCGCTGCTGAGCGTCGCTGTACCCAGCGTCGTGCTGCCATCCTTGAACGTTACTGTCCCCGTTGCCGCGGATGGAGAAACCGTAGCAGTGAACGTCACCGAGGTTCCGTAGCTCGACGGATTCGGCGACGAGGTTACCGTCGTTGTGGTATTCGTCTTAGCTTCGGCTCCAACGGCGCAAAAAAGCAGAAAAGAAACTGCGATTACTAGGGCACAGGTAAAATCCCGCTTTATCAGCATGGCAGCTCCGGGGGCATGTGGCGATGCGAACTGAGACGTGAATCTACTCCGGCATGGGAAGAGAGAAACGCCGGACGAAATAGATGGAAGGTCATTGCGGATAAGTTATGGTTACTGAATTAACTCCATTTGCCTGAGAGGAAGTCAAAGCATGACCGAGGGAATCAACGTACGTATGCGATTCGAGAACCTTGCCGTTGCTGTCCGTTACCGTACTGATCTGTCCTTGTGAGTTATACGTGTAGGACACGGTCGTCTGATCCGGTTTAGTCACTTGGATTAATTGTCCCGCGGTGTTGTAGGAGTACGACAGTGTCACGCCGAAATCTGAAGTAACGCTTGTGACCAAATAGGTGGGCGGGTTGTTACTTGCATAGTTAAAATACAAGTGTTGTGATGCGGGACTCGTAACCTCTACGAGCCGGTTGGATTCGTCATAAGTTAATTGGGTCTTGTTGTTATTTCGGTCGATGATGGCCGACAAAAACCCGTTACGGGCGCCGAATACGCGCGTTTCTCCGTTCAGGAATGTCACTTCGACGCCGCTCGGTGTACTAGAAAGGGTAGCTGAGACGTTTCCGGGCGAGGCAACGACCCAAGCTCCCGTGTCACCGATTCCGAACTGCCAAAAATCTCCGTCGCTTCTGGAGTACTTCACCCAGTTGTCGGGGGGGCTACTCATGAAAACTCTTTCCTCATAGGTCGAGCGCCAGCTTGGCCCGAAGAGACCCATAACGGACTGAGTCTCTACTAGAGGCCACACGCTATTCCAACGACGTCGAAGCGTTAAACCACCTCCCAGACCTGGGAGCGAGATATCGGTGTCCTCTATATACGTGTCGCCGTCTCCTAAAAAAACAGGTGTGCTTGCTTTCGCTTGGCACGTATGACATTCAGGCAGGGGGTGACAGACGGCAAGATGTGCACCAAGGAGATACGAAAAATTACCGGCACCTAGTCCCAAAAGAAACCATCCAAAAGGCCAAGGCTCTTCGCCGAAAGCCCAGTTCAGTGCGGCCACACAGGGGTTCGTGGTCTGAGCCGAAATCGCACCGCCGGTAGCGCACTGCACCGTCAACAGGAAAATTAGTACGAACAACATTCTTTTGAGCACGAGTACCCCCACACGCCGTTTGACAGACGCAAAACCGTACTGAAGAACACGAGTTTCTATTGAACAACCAGAAATGATCCGATCTTTATAGTTGTTCGGCGAGCAATTTCGACGGACCCTATTACACTTCACAACATCTTGTCAATAGATGGAATCACATTCCTTGAATTTTAATGTGGAAAACCTGGGCTGCGCCACCGCGCACGTGCCCAATGAGGTCAGCAAACAGGGAGGCCCAGCTCAGAACGACCGGCGAGATGGTCAGCCAGCAAAGCCTCGCCCGACGGATACGGGCGAGAAGAGTGATCGACCACGCTGGACCAACGTAACGTACGTACGTTACGTTAGACCATTCCGGAAACCAGCTTCAGACTCAGCTTCAGACTAACCTAAATCCCTGAAGCAGCTCTGGAATTAAAGAAATCTGTGCGCCACACTTGCGGCAGGCATTATCTAAAGCTGGCCCTTTGAAACCACAGGAGCACTCCACGTAAAACTCTTTGCGAACAATCTTGTGTGGTGATTTTGCCTTTTCTTCCGCGAGCCCTTTAGCACAAATGTCCCGAGAAGTTCTCGCCTCAACATTTGGCCGCCCTGCCAAGGAGTTTGCCAGAAACTTGATCTGCGCCCTCGGTTTTTTCGGAAACTTCTTCTGCCCCAATACCTCTAAGATGTCTCCAGCAAGCCTGGGCACAAATTCGCTCGTGTACGGCTGCGCCTGAGATCGGAACGCCTTGGTAACTTCCTCGTCATTTCTTGCGGCCAACAATGCACTTCACTCTTGCGAACGGAAAGACGGGAGAGCTATTCCCTTCGACACAGCGAATAGCTGTAAACCTGTACCCAAACTACACACCATATGTCACTGCTGGCTTACTTGTTGTCCTTGTAGGATTACTCATACTCGGATTGACCTCAAACATGCTTCGCGATAACCCCACTGGGGAAACAAATCCAGCGGCTAAGTATCCGTACAGCCTTGGCCGCTTCCAAATGGCCTTCTGGTTCTACTTGGTTCTTGCGGGCTACTTGTATATCTGGCTTCTAACTGGGCAATCATACACGCCAACGGGATCAGTACTCGCACTGCTTGGTATCAGCAGTGCGACTGGTTTCGCTGCGGCAATCGTCGACCGGGGCAAGATTTCGGACGCTAAGAACAAGCGCTCTAGCCTAGAGAATCAAAGGTCAGCTCTGGAATCACGTATTAGAGAGATCGAAGCCACCCATCCACCAGATGGGTCAGATCTGGCCAAAAAGATCCTGGACAAGAAGGATCAGCTAGCAGCGATCAATCCGGAGTTAGCGAACACGCCAGAACCGGCCGCAAGCAGAAGCAAGAACTTTTGGAGCGACCTGTTTTGTGACGGGGATGGTGTTAGCTTTCACCGATTTCAGATCATAGTATGGACTATCGTACTCGGCATCGTGTTCGTAAAAGCTGTTCACAGCGAGCTTGCAATGCCAGACTTCGTTGCCACTTTACTGGGCCTGATGGGACTGAGCTCTGGAACATACATTGGCTTTAAGTTTCCCGAAAAGGCCAAGCAATCCTGATGGCCATAGGGTATGCAATCGCAGATGGGAGCTTGCTGGTGTAAACGGCGCGGTCATCCGGCAAATGATGGGACATAGCTCATCCACGATGACGGCGCTTTACTCTGGTGAACTACCAATCGAAGCGCTTGCAGCCTCACTTTCCAAGACGTTTTGCATCAAAATTGACGTTTTGGAAAATATGGAAAATGAGGTAGCTGCGTAAGTCGTTTAAAATCTGGAGTGGGCGATGATAACAAAAGCGGTTGGCTGGAGGCATTGTCCGTCCGTACGGAGGTAGGACTGGAACCCAACCTGATTATTGGGGCATGTACAACTCGTTGAAACGGACCAAAACTACGCCAACGACGTCGCGAATCACGTATTTCGAGAACAGACCGAACACGACAGACTTGTTCCCGGCGCCGATGGCGGCCATGTCAGCGTTCCAGTCCCATTCGTACCCGAAAATCTTGTCGGGCACACCGGCAACGAACGACACGGGAACCTCAAACGGCCAACCCGGCGGGCTCATTCCAGCAATCACGAACGCGGTAATGGCCGTTGGCGACACGAACACGAGCGGGAACACTGACCTCAACTCAATCGGTACGGACGACCTCGCGAACCTCATAAAAGCACTTGACCCGGCGTATCGTCCCAGCGCGAAGTTCACGGCGCACGTCAGCACATTCGACTTCCTGAGGAAACTGAAAGATAAATACGGGAGGCCGTTGTGGGAAGTCTCGATTGTGTAACCCGCGTTGGTCAGTCGGCCGAGGCGAATAGCGAATGCATCCGAAAGTTCCGATTGTAAGTCGAACGCACTATCTTGAAGCAGCTGAACGGGAACCAGTACTTGTTTGCTCGACGCCAACTGCGGCGTGAACGCCACTTGTCCGAACGCCGGATTCGCTTGTCCCACTGCCGAGTTGATGGGCAGCCACTCGCCCGCGTTCGCGGTATCATCGAGAGTCGGCCATTGCAGAACGTTTCCGGTCGCCGTGTTGAGAATCCGGCAATTTCGCCGCATCCCACCGAGCGCCTTTAGTTTGACCTCCAGCTCTTTTTGAAAGCCTATCGGAATCGTGTACCCGGCGCCCGAGCCCGAGCTCGTTCCCTCGTCGAGCGGCGAATAGCTTCGCAGCGATTCCAGACTCTCCGAGACCTTGCCGGTGCGACAGTACAGGTCGAACGCGTTCGCGTATTCGGGCCGCGAGCGCAATTCGGTCGCGCGGTCGGTAATTCTGATTTCGTGCCCGGAATCGCGGCCGGGCTGTCCTTGCGGCGGCGGTCTGAACTGGCGAAGTTCGAGCGCGAGTTCCTCGCTTCGAATTTTGGCGTCCAAAAGCTTTTGCTCCGAATCCATTTTTTCCCATCGCAGCCGAATTTCCGGTGTCCATTCGCCCTTACTGATAAGTGCGCGCATCTGTTCCACGAGCGCAAAGCGCTGCTTTCTGAGTTCGCTGATAAAGATTCCTTTTTGTTTTTGATTTGTGCACGAATCGCATCACGCGAACGGCGTACGGCGTTCTGGCTTCGTTTCGGCCGGGTTCGGCTCAGAGCCCTAGTCCCACTGGACGGCCTCACCGAAACGCTCGGGCGCGGCATTGCACCGGCCCATTTACTTCTGCGTCCGCCGCTCCGCTCCGGGCGCCAGCTCCAACGCCTCCCCGCGGCGGCTTCGGCGCCCACTGGCGCACCGCCGCGGAGACTCCCCTGAGTTGTGAGGCAATGGGCGTTCCCGGTCAATCGACACCGCGCCGGGAGTTGCACGAAACTGTCACGGGTTGTGTTTTTGTGGTTGCTCTACCTCACGTTTACTAAACATTGAATGGTTTGTAGGTCACTGACAAAAACCCACGCGGCGCGGGACAACATGCCTGATAAGGCCGAATTGTTCCTGAACCAAGTTGCCGCGAGTGCTAGCCCGCTGTGGAGGCGGCGCACTTCCGTGGGGCAGAACACGGCTTAGGAGAACATCGATGAGGAAGGTCATAGCAGTCATTCTTTGTGCGGCGCTGCTTTCATTGGGCACCGTGGGCAAGGAGTCTGGCTACAACGTGGTGTACGACGGGGGTTCGGTGAGTTCCGTCAAGAATGGGGCTCATGTGAAGTTGCAATTCGACCAACAGAAAATCACAGTGACCGATGGGAAGAACGAAGTGGTGAATATCCCTCCTAGCGCGGTGACGGAGATTAGTTACGGGCAGGACGTTCATCGTCGCGTCGGCGCGGCCATTGGCCTTGCGGTCGTGTCGTTTGGCATTGGCACACTGATGGCGCTCACTAAGTCGAAGAAACACTATGTCGGCCTGACTTGGGCCACGCACGATGACAAAGGAAACGAAGTGAAAGGCGGTTTCGCGATGCAGTGCGACAAAAACGAGTACCGCGGAATCCTCATGGGACTCGAAGGCATCACCGGAAAGAAGTCTGTCGACAGCGACCAGATGACGGTCAAAAACTAAAAATTACCCAGACAATCGCTCAGCGCAAACGTGGCGCGGAACGCGACGGGAGAATTGCAATGGGAAACATCTGCCGCCAATTCCCCTTTTGTCCAGAACCGCGTTTCGAACACAATATCTCAACTAGCAATTGCAGCAAAATTATCTTGGATTGTTTCTTAATGTCACTTGCCCGTGTTCTGCACCAAAACGGTGCAAATAGGGCAGTTTCGCGCGCTCCTATCTCCTATCCCTCCGCAGCGTTGAGGGGATAGAGGATAGGCTGCAGCGAAACTGCCCTTTTTTGTGTGGGCCCGGTCAAATTAGTCGCTGGGGGAGCCAAGAGCTCCCGGGCGCATTGTTAGGCCTGATGCCGAGCTTATTCGCAGCGACTTCGAATTGAACTTCGGCCGGTACATGGCTTCGCTTGGCCAGACGGACGAAGACGACAGCAAAGCGGACGGTGCGAAATCCGGCGGCTGAAGTTTTAGCCTCTTCGGTGTTTGCCTTTTGGCGCAACCCAAAGCCGCGACGATTTCAGTATCGCAACGCGGCTTCGGCTCACTCTTTTGCCATCTTTAGAGCACCTGCTCACTAGGCAGGTGCTCTCCCGTGGAACAGGGACCAGAATGGAATGCCCGGCCCGAAACGAAATCAACGATAGATGGCCAGGAAAACACAAAGCACTTATAGCTCCCTCCCAATCACCTTCTTTTCATGCATGCTAAAGCAGTTCGCGGAGGCGGGTGCCGCGTCCTTCCGTCAAAGCATAACCGGCAAGCCTATGGAACACTTCGGTTTAGTTCGAATGGCGATGATTTAAAGCGCCAGGCCTCGCATGGCCCTCACGTGCCCGGCCGACGGAACTCATCAGGCGCTCATAATTACTAAATAATTTCTTCCCTTTGGAAGTTTTAATGCTTTCCGTCCGCTGACATTCATCCGTGGCGGAGGGAAAGCCATGTATCCCCGGAACAAGAAAACAGTTCTTATTTTTATGCTTGTCTTCGCAATTCCAACGACCGCTCTGGCCGCTGAATGGCTGTTTGGACGGCACTCTGGACTTCGGCAGGCAGTGCCAGACCAGCAGACCGCGCACGAACTCCTCAAGTTGTACCAGCTTCGGGAGTTCTGTAACCAAAGCAATGCTATCGAAATGAGGTTAGACTTTGCCATTCAAAAACTGCGGGACCAGAAGGCTTACTGGAACAACAAAATAGATAGGCCGGAAGGTACCGCCATTACTCCAAAGCAAGTCACGATTAACGTCGGCCTCACTAAAGCCGCAACTCCATTTGTTCCCGATTTTGAAGTCGCGGAATCTCAAACCTGGCTATTGCTGGAATTGAGAAACCGTCAGAGTCAGAATTTGCGAAATCGCAACTTCAGATATCTCGAGAAGATGTTCGAGCATGTCGCAGAATATGCTGCGGAGGATCCATCGGATTGGAGTACCGTGCAAGCCAAACACGATGAGCTGGCCGAGATAGTAAAGTCAGGCGACTTTCAGGCGTGCATGGCCGAGTTGGACAGCGTTCTTCCTACAAAGGTCATGAGGGGAGGGCGCCAGTGAAAGAAACACTGCCGTTTACTTTGCTGCTGGTCTCTTTACTTTGTTTGGTCTTTGTTTCTTGTAATGACGTCAGCGTGGGTTCCAGTTACTCCAACCCCAGCGCGAACTCAGGTCCACTCCCTCCCGCCGGAGCTGTGCTATCCGCCTGTGGCGCAACAATCAGCTCCCCTGGGACTTACTCTCTAAATTTCACTCTTGCTACAAGTGCAGATGGAGAACCTTGCATCAGCATCGCCAACGTAGGCAACGTCACGCTAAATTGCAACGGGAATTCGATTACAGGAGTCGGCGAGTACGGAATCGGCGCCATGAACGTCAAGAATCTCATCATTGAAAACTGCAATGTGGCTACGGGAAAGCAGAACGAAATAAGTACATTCTTGAGCTTAAGCAACGTTAACGGCGCAACGGTCACGGGTTCGATTTTTGGTTCCAATCAAAACTCTCTTGGAGGAGTGCTGATCTCCGACAGCACCGACGTCACCTTCGGATCTCAGCTGGCGAAGGCTCCCCAAAACCTCTCGATTACGGCAACCTCGAATCCTTCCATCATCAGTCAACTATCCAATGCCCCGCCCCCGAGCAATACACTCTACGGTTTTATCGATGCGTACAACAACGTTAATCTAACCATAGAGGGCAACGCCATAACGTCGAACGCAAAAATCATTCTCAACCCCTTCATGATCGGGGTTGGCGGCAGTCAAAACACCCACGTCATCAACAACACTGTGAACGGATTCGGAAACCCAACTTCCCGTCTCCAGGCTGGTGATTATCTAACAGGCACCGATGATGATATCTTGATCGAAGATGAAGCTGGCCCGGGGGCTCTGTTTTCAGGAAATATTCTCGTTAACACTTTTGATTGCGGCATTGAGACCGTGGGTTTCATGAAGAATGCCACCATGTCCTATAATGTCGTGGACACGGTCTTCGTAGGGATCGGGGGCTGGTATTACCTAAATGTCAGCAACACTCAGTACATACAAAACGCCCTGACGAATATCGAATACTCCGGTTTCTACTACCTCCGAGATGGACCTTTGCGCCCGGCTGGCGTCCAAGATCTGCCTTACTTTTTCTACACTTTCCCAGCCGACATGCCAGCTGAAACCACAATCAATTTCACCCAGAATCAGTTCACCGGCAACACTCTCCATCAACCGTACCTGTTCGATGGAAAACGGGTGGGGGGATCAGTGAGTATCCCTGTATATTCAGGAATGGCCTATCAAGCCAGCGGCCTTCCCGGAACCGAACCAACTCTGCAGCAATTCATCACTGTGAACAACACCTTCACGAACAATACGTTCGACAGAGCATTTGGCCCCCTTGCCTTGAACTGGGGCCCTCCTTGGACTTACACAAGCGACGATATTATCGACGGCGGAGGAAATATCTGTCTCGACGCCCCGACCTTAGCGCCTTCGGTCTCTCCGACCTTTGGAGATCCAACAGCCCCCCTTGTGATGGTCACTCCCATCAATTGCGGAAGCGAAAAGTAGAGCGGAAGGCCCGACACATGCATAAAGTCTCCGGTTTGCGGTGATGCAAGGAGCCGCCCATTAACAGCAAGCACGTTCGTTTCCGTAGATCGCTGTCATCAAAGCCCAACCTTGTGACAACAGCGCTTATAGGAGTCCAGGGCGTCTTTCGCGAGTTCTCGAACGAGGCATCGTCGACTATCTAGGGCAACCAATAGCGGTTCCCATTCTTTTGGATTCTGAACCCATTCGGCCGGAATAAGCTCCACCAAGCTTAGTAGCCTTTCAAGCGAGAACCTATTCTCGATTCGAGATAGCCACGGCTCACACAAAGCTAGACTCCGTTCAGTTGAGCACATCTCCTTTGATTTGGTGTAGGCGCTCAGACCTTGGAACGAACACATTTGTCGGAAATTGGCGTGGTTCCTCCATTCTTCAGTGCTAAAACAGAAACCGTTGTCAATCATCAACATTTGATAGCGTTCGCTCGGCTTCCTCCTAAAGACAACTTGGCGGCTATCCACGTGGTGGGTCCACAGATCGAACAAGAACATTCCCCAAAAGTCTTCGAGGTTCTCGACCCGACCAGGCGGCAAACCGAAAGGCGCGTCCCAACTGCCGGCACACCAGCGCGACCCAAATGCTACGCCGGACGCGCACGGAATGCGGCCCGTAGGTGTTTGGACTATCAGTTCGGTCGTCAGTTCGATCAGCGTTTGGCCGACGTCCACGAGTGCGCAAGGAGGAATAGGGAGGCCTAGGACACAAGCTATGCCATGGGCAAGCAGTTCATTGACAAGAACTTTTGTTCCTTGCGGGTTATTTCGGAACTTTACGACATAGTAATGCCCGTCGGAGCATCTCATTAACTGCGCTTGTGACCCGCCTCGCATTCCTTGGACGTGCTCCAAGGCGCGCACTTCGGAAGGATCCTTATAAAGCGCCGCAAGCCTCTTGCGAGATGGACCCTCCGTCGAGCCTCGCGATCGCAACTCCGAAAGAGATGGAGACACTTCGGGACAAATCACGTTCCCCACGGCTATTCTCCTTTTGCGGAAAAGAAACACACGAGTAACGAACCCGTCGGGAAAGGATGGTCGTCGGGCTGCGATTCCGACTGCCTAACCGTTGACGTTTATCGTCAGAACGCAACCGTGCGCTTTTAGTCCCTCGCGGGGTTTGCTGTCGCGCCGAGTGAGACGGGGCGAGGATCAACGACATCGTCCCCGATGTCGATGAATCTATTCCGATCAATGTCTGAATTTAACGAACCAAAGAACTTCAGAATTCCAACCTCAGCATCCACGAGTATGTTCCGACGTACTAAGGTGTCGTTTCCCAAAAAAGCGATGCTCGCTAGAGTCGAATGGGCAATCCGATTCTCCTCCACGTGACAATTGTCACCAGCGACTTGGATGCCATTTAAGACCACCGAGCTATACACCTGGTTGCGCTCTATCTCGCAATTGTTCCCCTGTACGTAGATGTTATCTTGGTTGTTTCCGACCACATTGTCGGCGAGCTCGATGCCGTCCGACTGCTCCACCAGAATCCCGGTTGAGAAGAATTCGCATTCGTCGTCTTCCGCGCATGGGGACCAAATATGATCGGTAACGAAGTTCCCGCGGACCTTTCCTGTGGCACCGAACCCTATCTGGATCCCATTTTGCGCCGCTCCTGAGGTTGGCCCAAGACCAGTTACGGTGTTGTCACAGATGTCCGCATCGGTACCCACCTCGTTGGCAGTAATTCCATTTTTCTGATATCCCCCTACGCGGTTCTCTGCGATCGTAACCTTCGATTGACCGCCGTTCCCTGATTGGACGAATATTCCCAGTCCACTTTGACAGCCGTTCAAGGATGGCGCGAGCATTGTGTTACGGACAATGGTATGGGCAATCTTGCCTGATGAATTTTGAAATAGTACGCCAATGAGATTTGGCAAACATTCGTTGATCGACGCCAAGCCCCCATCGACAACTAGGCCACTAACTGACACATCCGACGTGCCTTCGACCGAGAGAATCGCCGCTAATGGGCTCCCGGTCGCAAGGCTGGTTGCATTAGGCAGCAGATACTGCGGCATCAGGGTAGCACCAGGATCGGCCGTTACCGTCAAGGGAATCGTGATCTGAACCCCTTCTGTGTAAATTCCTGCACATACATGAATCTCCGTTCCCGGCGATGCGTGGTTAACGGCGTCCTGGATACTTGTGAAAGTAGCGGCCGGACAGTCGCTACCGCCACTACCAACGACCAGCCTCCTCGCCGTTTCACCTTTGAGTTGGCCAGCGAATAACAAAGATACCTGAATAGCCCACAGAATAGCGAGATTCGTACTTCTCATTTCCTCCTCCTCTCCTTGATTAACCCATCACTGCCGGTTCAAATCTGATCTTGGTGCCCCACACGACGATAAGCCCACTCTTCTAAATCAGATCTCGTCCAAGCGATCAGCTGACACTCAATTCGCGGGCCGACTCCTTGGCGGTAAGGCCTTCAGCAGTGCGCACAAGTTTGCAGCCAAGGAGGCTGTGATGTGCGGGCTCGACAGTTCCTGGCTTCTAATCTCGCGCTTCGGCGCGCCACACATCTTGCCGTTAACGGCGGCAGTGCGCACCGCATTCATGTCACTTCTGTAGCGATACTTACGGCATAACTTGCTCTGCTTAGACCTGTTCTTGTGTCGCACGGCGCACGCTCCCGTTCTCTTTTGTTTCGCCATCCAGCTATAGTAACTAGTGCGTCATATACCCGTCAAGTACTATTTTTAAAAAACGCTTGACAATCTGATGGAAAGCGGCCGTCGGAACAAGGAAGTGTGCCTTCGGTAGCTATGCATCGCACAACCCTTCGAGACATTCGCAGGATCATTCTCATTTCACATTACAGGGCGTTGAGCGGTCGCTGCAGAGACGAAGCAAATATCCGCACTTTGGGTCTGAAATGGGCACGTGCTTGCCTCTACTTCCGTTGGTGAGGTCCTTCTGACCGTTGCGGCCAGGTCGCGGAGCTTCAAAGTGACCGTATCTCCGAAATTCCGAGTATAGATTCCTACGGAAATCAGGGAGGCCCTTCGCCTGAAGCCCGGCGAGGAATTAGAAGTGTCCTTCGCGAACGGATCGATATTCCTGCAGCGCCCTAGCTCGATTGAAAGTCTGCATGGCGCAGCGATGGGCATGAAATGGAAGGACCTTTACCGTCAATTCAGGGGCGTGTCAAATTCTCTGTTCAGTCGTCATCCCACTCTTGGAAGCATGGGTTCAAGATGCGACAGAAGGAACAGACAAAAGAGGTATCCACCAAGGGGCCGTTGAAGATCAGGCAAAAACACACAGATAAGGCCACAAAACGTGCCACGGCACAGAGAGCGCGCGAACTCCCCGGACAAGAGGTGTTTCTCTGTAGTCGACGACCGGAAGATAAAGCTCAAAAGAACTGAGCCAACGACCAATAGAATGCCGCAGTCGAATCCAGGAGCGGTTTGCATCAGCTTGACAGAGCACGCGCAGAGAACCCAGGAGCCTACGAGAACTTCACATTGAACGAAGTAGCAAGCCCAGCGGCAGGCAACCTTAATCCTATTGATCACTGTGGTGGTATCGATATCAGTCATGATACTGGCCGCTGCATGTTCAGTGCCAATCCGAAACATCGAGAGCCAAACTGCAACCGGTTGAAAAAACACGGCCATCCTGGCGGAACACCGTTACACTGCCCCGCAGCCGGTTCCAAGAAGGAACAGATTCCCAACTTGGTTTCCCCAAAACTATTGCCTGTATATTATATTACTACTATATATAAATATACTCGTACGTCGCAAGCGAGGCGAAGCACCATGCCGCTAACTTCGGTTGGAG
>Ga0335078_10012557_pt1 | contig 12564 bp, 13 predicted proteins | sample Lox_Sample_32_FD_206711 | JGI IMG/M metagenome (GOLD analysis project Ga0335078, IMG submission 206711) | Soil microbial communities from Loxahatchee National Wildlife Refuge, Florida, United States - Lox_Sample_3.2 | ecosystem: Environmental > Terrestrial > Soil > Wetlands | place: USA... | reverse complement strand
CTGGGGTCGTTGCGTGGCGTCGTGGTCGCGAACATGCCGAACATAGTCAGGATCCTGCCGCGAACATTCTGCCAGTGGAAATCGCCACCCACGCTGGCTTGCTCCACCTGAATTTCGCCGCTACGGAACTCCTCAGTCGACCCGCCGGCCGTGTGGTCTTTTGGTTGGTTGAAATCTTCAACGTAGTTCGTATCGAATCTGACTTCCGGTGTAAAGAACTTCGTATCCAGCACGGTATCTTTGTTGCGGGACGTGCCATTGAGCCAGGTATAGTCGGCGTAGGCAAAGGGGGTGAAGTTGTCCACCGCTGGAGTGGATTCAGGAGATTGCAAGGCTTCCGGGATGGATGGCGCCGCCGACGCGACCGGCGCGGCCGTAGCTTGAGTCGCGGGCGCAGCCGCAGCGGCTTGCGCGATTGCTGCTGCTGGCTCAACCTCGGGCGCCGGTTTGGCCGCGGCCGTGACCACCCGCTCCGGCTTGCTCTGCCTCGCCAGTTCCGCTTCCAGCAGTTCGATGCGCGCCTTCATCGCCGCCAGCTCCGCGGCCACCGACAATTCCGACGCGGGAGGTGCTGCGCTCCGAGTCCTCAGGGCCGGATCCGGAGTGGCAGTTTCGGCGGGCTGCGCGGGCGCAGCCTCCGTCCCGCCGAGCTGAACGCTCGCGTAAGTGACTTGATTCTGCGCTATTTCGACGGTAGCTGGTTGGGCTTCGCCGATACCATCCGCGCTGGCGGTGAGGCGATACTGTCCCGGTTTCAGATCGGCAATCAGGAAGTTCCCTCCGCTGCCGCTGACCACGGTTCGTCTGATCTTCTCGTCTGTGCTTTGCACGGTTACCTGAACACCGAGCATACTTTGGCCGTTAGCACCTTTCGTGATACCGTGAAGGACACCAAATGACGGGCTGCCGGCGGCGGCCGCGCTCGGCAATTCCGCGGCCATCTGGAATGCCCGGCCGGGCAATGCTACAGCCGCCAGCCCGAGCAGGCTGAGAATCGATTTCTGGAACCAACGACTACCGTTGATGAGGGTCATAATGTGAACTGTCGGACTCCTGGCGCAAAGGTGGGTATCGACGGTGACCTACTGATTCCGGCAACAGGGCTGGACTACGCTTCAGCTAGACGGTTGTCTCCTGAAGACCTCAGTATGGCAAAGCGATAACCTCAGAGGCATAAGTAAGACATAAATACCTGATAGAGACTCCTTATCGCCAAGATTAGATCTTTGGATGGCTTCTTCGTGACGCCTACAGCCTCAAAAGTATCGCGGTGGCCCTAAGGATTGTGTGAGAGACGTATAAGAATTCTATTAAGCCGGAGCGGGTTCCGGATCTACCGTCCAGATGCCTTCGAAATCGGCGTAGTAGCACGTCACCGAAACCTCCGGCACGGCTTCTCGCAGGCACTCCGCCGCGCGGCGCAGCTCGCCGGCATGATGGCTCGCCTCCGCCTGCGCATCGCCGCCGAAGGCCTCCAGTCCGCCGTACGCTCCGCAGTCGGAATGCACCATCAGCACCACGCGGTTGGTGCCGTGCAGACGTATGGACTTGCGGATTTGGTCCAGCACAAACTGCCGCTCCGATTCCTGCTCCGGAGTTGCCAGGCATTTGGCGCCGCCCGCTACGCGAATCGCGTCCCCCTGAGAGATACCAATCCGCTTGAGCAGCTTGCGGAAAACCAGATCAAAGCGGTGGTCGTAACACCAGACCACTGCCGCGTCGCACTGATATTTCTCCCGCGGCGAATCGAAGTGAAAAATCTTTCGCATGCGCGCCCCCATCGATTAACATAACGGATAACGCATGAGCCCCGCGCGCATCGTCGATCTCAGCCAGCCGCTCGGCGACGGCACGCCCTTTTTTCCAGGTGATGGCCCGGTGCGGGTGACCGTTCTCGAACAGGGTTCCGTGAACCTCAGCCGCATCGATTTCAGCGTCCACACCGGCACCCACATGGACGCGCCGTTTCACTTCATCAGCGGCGCGGAATCCATCGACCGCATCCCGCTCGATCGCTGCATGGGACCCGCGCGGCTCGTCGATCTGCGCGGTATCGCCGCGGGGGCTCAGATCCGCCGCGAGCACCTGGCAACGCGTCCCGAAGCGCCGCTGGACGCACACGCCGTGATCCTGCACACCGGCTGGTCAAAACAATGGGGTGGGCCGCGCTACTTCAGCGACCATCCCTGTTTGGCGGCCGACGCCGCGCAGTTCCTGGTGGATTGCGGCGTGTACCTCGTCGGCGTGGACATGCCCTCGATCGATCGCGCGCCTTATCCCGCCCACCAGATCCTGCTGCGCGCCGGCGTGCCGATCGTGGAAAACCTGGCCAACCTCGAAGCCATCGGCGCCGATCTGTTCCGGATCGTGGTGCTGCCCCTCAAATTGACCGGACGCGACGGCTCGCCGGTGCGCGCCGTGGCCGTTGTGTAGTCCGGCCATGCCGCTAAATCCCGCGACGGCACGCTTCCGCGAAGGCCTCGAACAGCTTCCTTTGAGTGGCATCCCGCCGCGCCTGATCCTCCGGGTGCCATTGCACGGCCACCGCGAACCCTCGATCGCTCCGCTCCAACGCTTCAATCACGCCGTCTGGCGCCGATCTGGCCGTCACGCACAAGCCTGCGCCGGCCGTCTCGACAGCCTGATGATGCCGCGAGTTCACCGCATGCGCGCCCTCGCCCAGAATCGCCGCCAGGCGCGTGCCCGGCTCAATCAGAATCTCATGAACCGGCAGCGCCGGATCGTTGCCGCGCACCACGTGCGCCGCCGCGTTGTCCAAATGCTGGATCAGCGTGCCGCCGTGCGCCACGTTGAACAGTTGCATCCCGCGGCAGATGGCCAGCACCGGCAGGTGCGCGCCCAGCGCCTCCGCCAGCAAGGCCGTCTCCATCTCATCGCGCGCGTCGTCCGGGGCTTCGTTGCCCGGGTGCGGCCTTCCGCTGTAGCGTGCCGGGTTGACATCCGTCCCGCCGCTCAGCAGCAAACCCTGCAATCCGGCCAGCGCGCGGGGCTCCCTGGGAGAAATCAGAACCGGCTCGATGCCCGCCTGCCGCAAGGCTTCGGCGTAAGGTTCGGCTTTATGCAAATCGCGAAACGTCAGGGCCGCTTTCAGACTCATTTCGCGCCTTTATGCTCCACGCGGTCGGCGCGCTCCTTCAGCGGCAGCAGCAGGCGCAGCGTGATCAGGTTCAACAGGCTTAAAATGACGGCGATCTCGAAGCGGCTTTCGGCGACCGAGGCGCCGATGACGCCCGTGTTCCAGATGCTGGCGGCCGTAGCCGTTCCGTGGACGTTCCCTCTGCCGCGCATAATCGCCCCGCCGCCGATAAACCCGATGCCGGTGGTCAGGCCCTGGATGATCCGGGAGCGCGCCGCCGCGTCGCCGCCCGTGGCCGTATCGGCCAGCAGCACGTAGCCGCATGCCGCCATCGCCACCAGCGGAAAGGTGCGCACGCCGATACTGTGCTCCACCTGTTCGCGCTCCCACCCGATGGGCAGCGCCAGAAGATACGCCGCGGTGACCTTGCCGGCCATCACGCCAAACACCTGCCAGTCGAACAACGCACTTAGCCAGTCCATTGGCCTCAGGATATCAACTTACGTTAACGGTGGCGCGGGAAGGACTTTGTCACTATAATTGAATAGGACAATTGGATACGTGTAACCGTACATAGAGCGCCTGGACTCAACGATTTATGGCTTGAAATCGAAGATTCTTCTTTATCTATTGAAACATTCCGTGCTAATTATGTTTTATGGAGAAGTCCAGCCAGCCCTCGTTCCTCAAGAGCCTCGCCCTGGCATTTGGCGACGGTCTCTTGTTCGGCGTGGCAATGAAACTTGCACAAGGACCCTCCAAAACCCGGGAGGATGAAATGACCGACCTTGGTCCTTTAGCGGAAAGGCTCAGAAAAGTGGAAGACCACACCCAAACCATAGACAAAGAAGCCCTCATGAAGTTCGGCGAGGGCTTGGACGGGCGCGTACTTGAGAAGGTGATTGTGGCCTTGGAAGCCCGTCTCACCGAGCACGTCGGACAAGTGGACCGGCGCCTGGCTGAGATTGACGCCCAAGTCGCCTTGGACTTGAAGGCCGTGGACACGCACACCGCCGCTCAGACCAACGCCGTCGAGAAAGCCATTCAAGAGGTCGAAGCCCAGGTTCGCGATTACGTCGCCGCGGCCCAGCAATCCAGCGCCGCGCAAATCGCCGAAGTGGATCAGAAGCTCTCCGCGCTGCACGAAGGCCTGCCGGCCAAGTTCCGCGAGATCGTCGAAGCCGTGCGACAATCCATGGAGGCGCGCGTCGCGCTGGAATTGACCGAACTGGAGAACCGCGTCTCATCGCGCAATGTCGCTCCCGAGCAGCTCCAGGAAGTCCAGTCCAGTCTGCGGGGTGAGGTTGAGGCGCTTTCGGGCCGGCTCTCCGCGGAGATGCGTGGCCTGGCGGAACACCAGGAAGGCCAGACTGCGCCGCTGCAGCAGGCGCTGCAGCAGCTCGAAACCAAGTTGACCACCCTGCGCGAGGAGCTGCCGCCCAAGATCCGGCAGATCGTGGAAGCGGTGGAAGCCTCCATGGATGCGCGCGTATCCGCCGGCGATCAACAGGCCGCCGACCGGGCGGCCGCTCTGGAGCAGGCCCTGGCCGCATTACGCGCCGAGATGCCCAGCGCAGGCGGTTTCCGCCAGGCCGTCGACGAGAGTCTGCGGAGCCACGCCGAACACGTCGGCGCGCTGGACCAGAAGCTGACCGCCTTGCAGGAAGAACTGCCGCCCAAGATCAAGGCTATCGTAGACGCCGTGCGGGAGTCGCTGGACGCCCGCATGGCCGTCGAACTGCAAGGTATCGAGGAACGTCACACCGCGCAAATCCAGGAGAGCACGGCCCGCTTCACCGCGGCGCAGGAGCAGAGCGCGGCGAAGGTGCAGGCGGACTTGGCCGGCATCGGCGCTCAGTTCCAAGCCAGCGGCAGCCAGATGTCGGATCGCCTGGCGGGACTGGAGCAGCATGCCGCACAAATCACCGCCGGCATGGCCTCGGAATTAGAATCGTTGCGTACCGGGCACCGCACTGAGATCGAGCAACTGGAAACCCGCTTGCGCGCGGAGCGGGCGGCGGAGAATGTTCCCGGCCAAATCGATTTGGCGGTCGGCGGGCTGCGGCAGTCCCTGGAGGCCAAACTCGCCGCCGAAATCCACGACCTGGAAGCCCGCGCGGCGCAGCGCGCTCCCGAACTGGAGAAAGCCCTGCAGTATGCGTCTCTTCTGGAAGCCCGCGTACAAGCGCTGGAACAGAAGTTGCAACAGAGCCCGGAGGAGACCGTCGACCGGGCCGTCGAGCGCGTCTGGCAGGCGCTCGAAAGCCGCTTGCAACAGCGTCAGGCGCAAGCGCCGCCGCCGGTCCAGCCACCGGAAATCATCAGCGGCTTGCGGCAGAAGTCCACCAGCGCCGAGCAAAGCGTGCTCGACCTGATTGCCGGCATCGGACAACTGTTTGAGAAGCCCGCGCCGCGAGTGGTGCACGAGGCGCCGCCCGTAGCCGCGGCGCATGTCGAGCCGGAACCGGTCGTGGCGGCGCATGTCGAGCCGGAGCCGGCCGCCGCGGCGCAGGCCGAACCGGAGTCCGTTCCGCCGGTGCAGGCTGAACCGGAGCCCGTCCCTCCGGTGCAGGTCGAACCGGAACCCGTCGCGGCCGCATCCACCCCGCCCGCGCCGGAAGCCCCCGAGCCGGAAGCCTCCGAGCCGGAAGCCTCCGAGCCTGAAGCCCAAGCTGAACCGGAGCCGGAACCTCCCGTCATTATCATGCCCGAGCCTGTGGCGAAAGAGCCCGAGGCGGCTCGGGAAACTGCTCCAGAGCCGGCCGCCCATCAGGAACCCGCTGCGGAACCCGATGTGGAGCCCACCGCTGCCGCTGTGGCCGTGGAGGAAGTCGTCGAGCCGGCGGGGGAAGACAAACCGCCGGTCATCCTTTTTAGGCCCAAGGACTCCGGCCGCAAGTGGCGCATTCCGTTCGTCTCCTCGTTCCTGCTAATGGCGGCCGCTATCGCCTGGCTGCAGTTCATGTAAGCCCTGTGGGGCAGGTTGTCACCTGCAGGCCGATTGCTAGTCGGCCTTTCCCGCGCAACTTGCCGTCGCCCGTTTGCGGCTCGCGGCTATACGAGGCGGTGGGCCGGATCTCCAGAACCCGCTCCGCAACATAGTTTGCTACCCTGTTGTGCTGGACTCGATGATCATCTCCAGCGTGCGATCCTTCCTGCTGTCCTACGCGCTCCCTGAACCGGTGCGGCTGCCCTTTTATGGCGGCGAACGCACCATCCTCAAACGCGACGCCATGCTGATCCGCATCGAATCCGATGGCGGCCTCGTGGGATACGCGCCGGGTCCAGGCAGCCAGCGCGCCCAGGACATGATCGAAAACGTGATCCGGCCCTTTCTCGAGGGGCGCACCTTGGCGGACCCGGACGCGCTGCGCATCCAGTTTATGGAACGGCCGTCGATGGATGCCGCCGCGGCCCAAACTTACTGCGCCGTGGAAGTGGGCCTTTTCGACCTGTGCGCCAAAGCCAGAGGCGTGCCGCTTTCCGAAATGCTCGGCGGCCGCCTGCGCGGCGCCATCCGCCTTTACGGCAGCGCCGGGATGTACATGCCGCCCGACCGTTACGCGGCCGAGGCAGCCGCCATCGCCGGCCTGGGCTTTCGCGGCTACAAGATGCGTCCGGCCGGCGGCCCCGAGCTTGACCTGGAAACCGTGCGCCAAATGCGCCGCGCCGTCGGCCCGGACTTCGACCTGATGGTCGACGCCCACTCCTGGTGGCGCATGGGCGACCGCAGCTACAGCTTCGAGACCGTGGCGCAATTGGCAAGCAACATGGCGGCCTACGATGTTGCGTGGCTGGAAGAGCCTTTGCCGCCGGACGATCACAATGCTTATCTGCGCCTGAAAGAGCGCCTGCACGAGAACGCCGCTCTGCCCTTGGCCAGCGGCGAACATGAACCCGGCGAGGAGCGTTTCGAGGACCTGATCCTTCGCCGGGCCGTCGATTACGTCCAAATGGACGTCTGCTGCCAGGGCGGCTTCGCCATGGGCCGGCGCCTGCTCGGCCAGATCGCGCGCGCCGGGCTCCGCTTCGCCTTCCATAGCTGGGGGACGGCGCTGGAAGTGATCGCCGCCGCCCACCTCGGCATCTGCTGGCCGGAAACCGTGGTGGAATGGCTCGAGTATCCCTGCTATTCGGCGCCCGGACGCGCTGGGATGTACCCGTTTCCGCTGGCCGCGGAAATCCTAAAAGAGCCGCTGGAGATCGATCGCGGCGACCTGGTCGTGCCGCGTGCGCCAGGGTTGGGCGTCACCGTGGATGAATCCGTCATTGACCGCTACCCGTGGATTCCCGGCCCCTGGTCGTACTTCCGCACCGACTCGCCGCCCGAGACCCGCGCCGTCACCTCTGATCACTCTATCCAGTGGGAGCGGCCGTCGTCTGGATAAGCAGGGATGAACCGGCATCGCTTCCACTACTACGACCTCCTGGTCCACGCCTTCGTCGTGATCCTGCTGATCTCCAATCTGGTGGGGCAGAAGATCACCGCCGTGGGTCCGTTCCGCATCAGCGGCGCGCAGTTGTTCTTTCCCATTACCTATATCTTCGGCGACGTCTTCACCGAGGTGTATGGATACGGCGCTTCCCGCCGCGCCATCTGGATCGGCTTCTTCGCCTCGGCCCTGCTGGCGGTCATGGGACTGGTCACGGTGTGGCTGCCTCCCGCCCCCGGATGGCATGGCCAGGCGGCCTTCGCCACGGTCTTCAACTTTGTGCCGCGGCTCATCGTCGCCAGCTTGATCGCCTTCTGGTGCGGCGAGTTCGCCAACTCCTTCGTCATGGCAAAGATGAAGCTGCTGACCAAGGGGCGCTACCTCTGGACGCGGACGGTCGGCTCGACCGTGGCCGGCCAGGCGGTGGATACCATCGTGGTGATGGTGCTCGCCTTTGGCGGCAGTTTGCCCACCGCGCTGATCGCGAACCTGATCGTGTCGGCGTATCTGGGCAAGGTGCTGTACGAGGTGGCCGCCACGCCGGTGACGTATTGGATCGTGAATTCTCTGAAGCGGCGGGAGGGCGTGGACGTGTTCGATACGAATACGGATTTCAACCCGTTTCATTTTGCGCGCCGGGTGGTTTGACAGCGGGCATTAACGCGTCTAAACTTCCCGCATGACCATCCGGCTTCCGGCACGCACAAGTGGCGGGGCGCTTTTTTCTGGCGCTCCTGACATTCACTTCCTATGGGGCGGCGCAGACGCTGACCACGCTCTACAGCTTTACCGGCGGCAGCGACGGGGAGGTGCCATTGGGAAACCTGGCGTTAGCCGCCGGACCCAACGGACCCGTGCTCTACGGCGCCACCTTTTCAGGTACCAGTAATGTTGTGTTCTCGTTGACCGCACCAGCTTCTCCCGGCGGATCTTGGACTTATGCGGGCGAGGCGGCTTGACTCGGCTTTACAGGGTATTTACTATGTAAATGTGGGTTTCGACTGGAATGCCGCCAACGTCGAGCACATCGCCCGGCACACCATCATTCCACAAGAGGCCGAAGATGCGGTTCAGATCGAGCCATTGGACGCCGATGTTCAGCAACACGACGGTGAATTGCGGGTGCTCTGTTTCGGGCGGACCAAATCGGGCCGGCTGCTCACGGTGCTCTACACCGAGCGGCGGGGCAGAATACGTGTCGTCACAGCATACGAAATGACAAACAGCAACAACAACTGTATTTCAAGGGGATATGAACTTGCCCAAAGAACAGATTACCATTCCTAAATTCAAGACCGAAGCTGAAGAGGCTGCCTGGTGGGACAGCCATCCGGAGACCGCTGCCCAGATCATGAAGCAGGCCTTGAAATCCGGCGCTGCACGACGGAGGGTCCCCCTCAAAACCGTTACCATGCGGTTGCCCATGGCAGATCTGGAGACCGCTCAAGATCTCGCAAGCCGAAAGGGGCTCCCGTACCAAACCTATATCAAGATGGTCTTGCACGAGGCTCTGCGAAAGGAGCGCCGGTCGGCCTGAGATCCAGCAGACCGAATCACGTCGGACCGCACCGTCCTACAATGGAAGCATGTCCGATACCCTGACAATCGCCGGCCGCTCCTTCCAGTCCCGCCTCATCGTGGGCACCGGAAAATATCGCAGCTTCCAGGAGATGGCCCGCTGCCACGCAGCCACCGGAGCCGATATGGTGACCGTGGCTGTGCGCCGCGTAAACCTGACCGATCGCTCGAAGGAGTCGCTGCTCGACTATATCGACCGGTCCAGAATCTTCATCCTCCCCAACACCGCTGGCTGCTACACCGCGGACGACGCCATCCGCACCGCCCGCCTGGCGCGCGAAGTGGGCCTCTCCAATTGGATCAAGCTGGAGGTCATCGGTGACGAAAAGACGCTCTTCCCGGATAACGAGGGTCTGCTGGAAGCCACCCGCGTGCTGGTGGAGGAAGGCTTCGTGGTGCTGCCTTACACCAATGACGACGTCGTGAACGCGCGCAAGCTGATCGATGCCGGCGCCGCCGCCGTTATGCCCTTGGCCGCGCCCATCGGCTCCGGCATGGGAGTGCAGAACAGCGCCAACCTGCGCATCATGCGGGAGATGATCACCGCCGTGCCGCTGATCGTGGACGCCGGCGTGGGCACCGCGTCGGACGCCGCCATCGCCATGGAACTGGGCGCGGATGGCGTGCTCATGAATACTGCCATCGCCGCTGCCGAAGATGCCGCCAGCATGGCCAGAGCTATGAAACTGGCGGTCGAGGCCGGCCGCCTAGCCTACCTCGCCGGACGCATGCCCAAGAAACTGTACGCCAGCGCCAGCAGCCCGCTCGTAGGCGTGGTGGGCGCATAGGTGGGACGGGCCCCCCGGCCTGTCCCTACACCCGGTACCGGAACAGCGCCTCCCGCACCGGCGTCCCCACCAGCTCGATCCGCTTCAAATCGCGCGGCCCCACGCCCAACTCTTCGGCGAGCTGCAGCGTGCTGTCGCACTTCTCAAACGGCGCCGTGCCGCGCATAGCCATGGGATCGTAGCCCATCACCGCCATGCACACGGCGTCTGTGGCTACGCAGTTGGTGCCCGCCACGATCACCCCGGGACGAATGGCGCGCGACGGCTTCGCCCACGGGCCTTCGCCCCCCGCCATCGACCGCACCCCTTCCACGATCGCCAGATCGATGGGCCGCGCCGCCACGATATCCGCTATGATGCGCGGTATCCGGTAAGTGTCTTCCCGTGGCGTCTTCGGATCGTTTTCCGACGGCGCCGATTTAGAGGGCTGGCGGTTGCCCGCATGCATAATCCCGCGTCCGCCGTGCGGCTCCACGGCGGGTTCGTCGACGCCGGCCCCGTCGCCATAAATCGTCACCGGGAGGATGCCGAAACAATTCTTAATCGATAGCGTCACCCCCGCTGTCAGGTGGTCCTTCATCTTTGCCAGCGATACGAAGAAGTCGCAATCCTGGTAGGAATGGTTCAGATCGAACGCCCGGAACATGTGCCCCCCCTTGGGGGTCGCCAGGCGCACGTACTTGCTGCCGCGGCCCAGATAATTGGTGTTCTCCAGCTCCACGCGCGGCGCGGCGTTCAATATGTCGCGCGGCTCCCAATTGGCCTGCAGCATGAATTCTTCGAACGGCCCGGAGGTCGACCAGCACGATTCCAGCACCCGCACCCGCCGCGCCCCCGCCCGCCCCATCAGGTGTACCGTGGCGCCGATCACCCGCGGATGCGTGTAGTGCGTATCCTCCGCCGGCAGATGGCCCATACGGTAGCTGGTGTCCCCGGTCATGTTCACCTTGATCGCCACCGTCTTGCCCTTGACCATCCGCTCCAATCCGCCCAATTGGTCGAACATGCGCTGCATGGCGGGCAGCAGTTCGGGCCCGTAGGTGGGGCACTTGGCGATCGCTACCCGCGGCATGGGCCCCACCGCCGCCGATGCCGTCGTGAAAGGCCGGGTCAGGGCGGCGCCGGCCGCGGCCGCCAGCCATTGTCTGCGCGTGCAGTTGTTATGCATGGTCTACGCTTCTAATTCTACCCCGCCGTACACGGCCAGTCCCGGCAGGTGCACTTCCACGGATTCCTTCTGCACCACCATTTCCAGCCGCTGGGCCTGCGGGCTTTCGCATGACCACAGTCTCGCCGAGCGGAAGCGGCCGGCAATCCGCGCCGTGGCCGGATCGTCGGGGTCCGCGCCTCCGCCGTAGTTGACGATGTGCGTCAGCCGCCGTTTTCCATCCGGCGACACCGTGGAATATCCGCCCAATAAAAAGCCGTTGAAGAAACGCACCAGGTCATAACGGTGGCTCAGCAGAATCTGCGCATCCTGCGCCATCTCATAAGGGTCCTCCGGCTGCTTGTGCGCCATCGCAATCCTACCCTTCCCGAATCGCCGCAACGCATAGCGGGGATGCGGCTCTTCAGCAGAAGGCCTGCCTGGAGCGTCACCCCACTTCGGCCCCGCGATCAGCAACCCGCCGCGCTCGACAAAACTGAGCACCGCTTGCCGCACCTCCGCCGCGGGCGGCTGGACATCCGGATAAAGCGCCGCGCGCAATCCCGCCAGCGCCTCCGGGCGAAAGCCGGCAATCTCCACGATCCCGTAGGAAATGTTGGTGCGCGCCATCAGGTTCAGCAGCTCATGGCTGAAGAACTCGTTGTCTCCCGCGAAAGTCGAAACCACCGACAGCACCGCATCCACAGGCCACGTGCTCCATTCGCGGTGCGCCGCAAAGAAGGCGACAGCGCCCATCAGTTTCTTCCACGCATCCACGGAGCCCGTTTTGCGCGCCGCCACGCCAGTCGCCAGATCTTTGTCCAGCGTGACTACCCAGCGCCCGCCGTGCGCCGCGCCATCCGCCACCGCCACCAGGTGCCGGGAGAGCGGCACAATCTCGTTGCTCTTCGGCGGGTCGGCCGCCACCCATACCGTGCCGCCAGGCTTCCGCGCGCGCGTCAGGCGCACCAGCCAGCCGTTGGAATCGATCCAGGGAGCGCCAGTCGGTCCGCTGGCCGCATCGCCCTGGCCCGGCGTCATGCGGATGCCCGGCCACTCGCCCTTCACCATCTCCACCCCGGCCGGCGGATGGTCGCCGTCGCAAACTGCGATATCAAGCTGCCGCGCGCGCTCGACAACGCTCTGGTAACCGTCGGTGGATGGCAGCAGCACGCAATCGAGCGGCGTGCCTTTTAGCAGGTCCAGCGCGCCGGCGTCGCGCCATTCCACCGGCCAGCGCAGGGGCCAATTCGGATGCACAGGTCTATTATAAAGCATGCCGGAACGGCAGCCACCATGCGGGCCATGCCATTGTAACGGGTCGAAGAATCGAGCCGCCTGCGTACGGGTATTAGCCAAGGATACTAGTCGATCTCGCGTGCCAATGCGATACGATTTTAGTGCATTAGGGTCTTCCCATGCTCTCCCTGAACGAGCGGCTACTGTTCGGAGCGGGCCCGGAGAACCGATCATGACATTCGACTTGCACATCGCCGAACGAAGATTGAGAAACGCATCGCG
>Ga0335078_10012556_pt1 | contig 12565 bp, 7 predicted proteins | sample Lox_Sample_32_FD_206711 | JGI IMG/M metagenome (GOLD analysis project Ga0335078, IMG submission 206711) | Soil microbial communities from Loxahatchee National Wildlife Refuge, Florida, United States - Lox_Sample_3.2 | ecosystem: Environmental > Terrestrial > Soil > Wetlands | place: USA: Florida... | reverse complement strand
TACGGGCACTCAATCCTACCGGCGGCGAAGTTGCCAGCAGGATATCGCCGGCCCGGATTCCCACGCGAAGCTGCGTACCAACGCCCCCTCGAACCAGCGGCGTCTCAAGGACTAAAGGTCCGCCGTCGCCCGCAATGCGGCAAGCCATTGTGCCGCGCCCCGGCTGCACCGCCTCCACAACCGAATCGAACACGTTCTCAAATCCCACCAGTTGTGCGACCGTTTCCTGTTGCGGAGCGCTCATCACCTCATGCGGTGTACCGTCGGCCACGATGCGACCCGCCTCAAGGATCAGTACCCGATCTCCGAGCGCGAACACTTCTTCACGGCTGTGCGTGACGTAGATTATCGGGATCCGATGAGTACGATTCCAGTCACGCAAATCGTCGATGATGTGCGCCTTCGTAGGGCCATCGAGCGCCGCCAGTGGCTCGTCCAGCAAAAGTACCTGCGGATCAGTCACCAGCGTTCGTGCCAGTGCAGTCCTCTGACTCTCTCCGCCGGAGATTGCGAGTGCCTTGCTTTTCGCGATATGGCCGATCCGAAATGCTTGCAGTATTGAGGCGACGCGCTCTTTCTTTTCGCCAGCAGGAAGGTGAGAAAGACCATACTCAACGTTCTGCTCAACGGACATATGCGGGAACAGCGCCAGGGACTGCAGCACGTATCCGATGCGCCTTTGAGCGACGGGTACCGAAATTCCCTGCCCAGCTTCGAACAGGATCCGTTCCCCAACTGAAATCTTTCCGGAATCAGTCTGGGCCAGACCTGAGATGCAATCCAGCAGAGTCGTCTTCCCTGCCCCCGACGCGCCGAAAAGAATCGTGATTCCAGGAACGGCCTCGAACGACACGTCCAGAGCAAACTTCTGTCCGGGAGAAGAATAATGTTTGCGAAGATCGCAGCGGAGCGCAGCTTGCCGCGTGACTTCTCGCATAGAAGTCTCGGGGAGGATCTCCGATGCCGCGCGCGTTTCGCTCATCGCGCTTATTTTACGGGATAGATCGCCGATACCCTGCGATTCAGACCGTAGACGATGGACAGAAGTACAAAGCACAGGATCAGAAGCAGCAACGCCGTCTGATTGGCCCCGGCGTAGTCCGAGGCCTGTACACGGTCATAAATATCGATGGAAACCATGCGCGTAACGCCAGGGATATTTCCACCCACCATTAGCACAACCCCAAACTCGCCCATGGTGTGAGCAAAACTGAGCGCGACGCCGGTAATGATTCCGGGTCGGGAAAGCGGTGCAATCACGCGCGCAAACGTCTTGAAAGTCGACGCGCCCAGCGTCGCTGACGCTGCGATGAGTTTCCGGTCGACGCTGGCAAACGATGCCGCGAACGGCTGCACCGCAAAAGGCAGGCTGTAAAGAATCGATCCGATGACCAGTCCGGTGAAGGTGAAAGCCAGCGTGTGTCCGGTTAGCGAAATCCACCAGCGGCCGACTGGACTCTTCGGGCCAAGCGCGACCAGAACATAAAACCCCAGAACGGTCGGAGGAAGTACGACAGGCAACGACACCGCGGCTTCCACCAGAGACTTCCAACGCCAACGGGAATAGGCAATCCAGTAGGCAATCGGCAATCCCAGCACGAGCAGGATAGCCGAGACAATAATTGCCAACTGAAAGGTCAGCCAGAAGGTTTGCCAGTCAATAGACATGGTCCGAGGGCTGAGTGTAACAAATGCCCTCGAAAATGATTACCGGCTTGCGGGAGGGATGATGCCGTTCATGCGCAGGTAAACCACCATTTGCCCGTAATGATCGAAGCCATGGGATGGCACCGACATAATCAGGCCCAGACGAGAAACAGAGCCTTCGCCGAACGGGCTCTTCACTGTACCTGTCAGATTGCTGTCATTGATCGTGGCAACCGCTTTGTGAACGTACTCGAAGGAATCTTTCAGATACTTGATGATGTCGTCTTTACTCGTGATCGACGCAGGCCCGGATTCATCACCAATGTCTACGGGTGGCTTCTGCTCCAGAATCGCCCCGCCCAATTCGTAGTTAACCGCGGCAACGTGCTTGACCTGCTGCGCGAAGGTGCGAACATTCTTGAACTCGCCATTGGTCGGCGCAAAATTGAACTTGTCCTCGGGCATCGCCTCGACCGCGGGCACAAACTCATGCTCGAAGTTTGAAACATTCCGATTCAATAAGTCTGTCACCGAGCGCCGCTCTTCCTTCGGCTTGTTGGCCTGGGCATTGGCCACCACGGCGAACAGGATCCCGCAACAGATAAGTCCAACAATCGGTCTCATAATTCCCCCGTATTAATCCCGTACGACTGCCGGAGTCATTTGCAATTCCGCCCCGGTCAGACGATGCCGGCGAATGCTGGCCAATCCAACCACCATGGCCAGCGCCGACCACGCTAGAGCTTCCGGCACGCCATATCTGGTCGCCAGTTCTCCCCAGATTGCGCTGCCAATCGCCATTCCGCCTTGCAGGACGAGCAGGTACATCGATAGCGCCCGAGCCCGCATCCAAGACGGACACATCATCTGTGCCACAACGTTGAAGCACGCTAGGATGCCGATCCATGCCGCACCCGCCGTAAACAATACCAGACACAGCCATTCAAAGGTATGCACTTGTCCGGCGGCAAAGGTCATTGCCGCAAACAGGACAGTCGCACCGGCAACCAGCCCATCCAGCGAATATCGCAGCCGGAGTCGCGGCAGCACGGCCGCTCCCGCCAGCGCACCAAGACCAAAACAAGTAAGTAGGAAGCCATAGCCTTGCGCCCCGTGAGGCTGGCAAACAACCGGCAATAATGCCAGGAGCGAAGTCGCGCCTACGCTGAACGCTCCCGTACGGATCAATACAGATCGCACCTTCGGTGCGCCACGCACATAGCGGAATCCCTCGACGATCGCCTCTCGCACGCCCTTGGTCGCCAGCGGTTCATGGGGCGGACGCTTCCAGCGATACAGAAATACAATTACGCCGAAGAATGAGAGCGCATTGAGCAGGAAGGACCAGCCGGATCCGGCGGTTGCAACCACAAGTCCGCCGAGTGCCGGACCAACAGCGCGTGCCACATTGAATCCCGCGGAATTTAACGCTACTGCCGAAGCATGGCGCTCAGGCGAAACCACTTCCGGCGTGATCGCCTGCCACGCCGGATCGTTCATGACCGCTCCCACGCCCATCAGGAAGGTAAACGCCAGCAGCATCCACGGGCTCACCGCGTCGAAGAGTGTCAGGATGCCAAGGGCAAGGGCCGCAATCACCATCCAACTTTGCGTGACGAGAAGGAGCCTGCGCCGGTCCACCATGTCGGCCAGCGCACCAGCAGGAAGAACGACGAGAAAAACCGGAATCGCAGCGGCGCCTTGCACCAGGCTGACCATTAGGGGGGAGACCGATAACTGCGTCATCAGCCAGCCGGCGCCGACATTTTGCATCCACGTGCCTGTGTAGGAAACGACCGCGGCGATCCAGAGCGACCGGAAGAGTGGTTCACCCAGCGGAGCCCATGCCGGATCCGCCCGGCGAATCTGACCAACCGCAGGCACTGTTATGTGATCGGCCAACTTACAATTCCTCTGCGGTCACGATTTCGCCTTTGCTGCCGCGAACGGCCACTCCGAATCCTTCCATGCCCGGACCATGTAAATGATGACTCCCGTCACAAGAATCAGCACGGCATACCGCATTTCCTTCTGCCAGTTCTGACGGTTGAACAATATGAAGAGAAAGCCCGCGCACGCCAGTAACGCTGGTAACGGGTACAGCCACATCTTGAACGGCCTCGGCATATCAGGCCGCCGGATTCTCAGCACCATCAGGCCGACAGCCTGTACCAAAAACTGCAGGATCAGCCGGATCACGACAAGCGCGGCAATCGCGTCTTTCAATCGCAGGAAGCAGAACGCCGCGGCCACGACACCCAGTGCGAGCAACGAAACATGTGGGAAGCGGTGGACCGGATGTATCTTCGCGAATGCCTGGAAGTAATTGCCATCCTTGGCTGCGGCATACGGAACCCGGGAATACCCCAGCATTAATGAGAAGACCGAGGCAAATGCCGTTGCGATGACCAGGCCCGTTACCAGCCGCGCCGCCCAGTCTCCGTACACCCTTTGCATGAACAATGACACAACATACAGCCCTGTGTTGTTCTGTCCTGCCCTCAGCATGTCCCGCCATGGAACGACGGCCAGGATGCACACATTCATCGCAAGATATAGACAGGCGACGAGCAGAATAGAAAGCAATAACGCCCGTGGAATATTCTTTTCGGGGTCCTTGATCTCGTCGCCAAGGAAACAGACGTTGTAATACCCCCAGTAATCGTAGGTTGCGACCAGCATCGCCCCGCCCAGACCGACCAGGAATTCATGCGAGAGCTTGAATGCTCCAGGGGGGAAATCAAACGCCAGTGCGGTGTTGAAATGCGTCAACCCCGCGAAAATGATCCAGCCGATCGTCCCCATCACACCGAACCACAAGATCTTCGACAGCCGGCCGATCACTGTGATTCGCCGGTATAACAGCAAAACCGTGAAGAAACAAATCACAACCGCAACAGCCGTGCCCGGCGTGACAATCCAACTGACTTGCAGTGGCCCCGCCCAAGGGATGTGCAACGCCGCGTCGTGATGCGCATATACCGTCTCAAGCTCAGGCCAATAAAAGGCGGCGTAACCAGCGAGTCCAATACATCCAGTCGCAATGGAAAGAGGAGCGCTGAAAGAAACTTGCCAGATGAAAAGAAATGAAATCAGCCGTCCCCATTTTTGGGGACCATAGATTTCTCGCAAATAGCGGTACGATCCGCCGGATGCCGGCAACGCCGCTCCGAGTTCAGCCGACACCAGCCCATCGCATACCGCAAGAAGTGCGCCCGCGATCCAGCCAAGCAGGGCCTGCGGTCCTCCCATCGCCCCCAACACCAGCGGCATGGTAATGAAGGGTCCCACGCCGATCATGTCGATCATGTTGAGCGCGGTGGCGCTCCACAGACCCATCCCGCGGATGAGGGTGGTGGATTGTTCCTGATGATCGGTTGTTGGTTGCATCGAATGGATGTTGGCTAGTTCATGTGGGACAGCTGGTTTTCGAAAATGTGCTTCAACCAACAACCACGGATCACTGCTTTTCGTGTCCCGCGCTCAACAGATTTACGAACAGTCGCACGGCTCCTGGCACTCCAGCCGGCAACTGCCGGAAAAACGCATATCCCGTGTAGATGTAAATTCCCTTCCCGTAATGAGCTTCGATCAAACCGCCTTCCTGCTCGGCTTCGCCCGGATCATGCGATGCAAGCAGAGGCTTGAAGTGATCGTCCCACTGATCCATGAAATACAATCCGCGTTCTTGAATCCAACCAGCAAAATCTTTCTGGCTGATCACATTCGGATAGTGGAAGACAGGATCCTCTGGCGCAAGAATTTCCACCGGCGCTTCTTCAACGGACACCCGCGCGCGGCTCAAATCCGCGGAATACGGAGTGAACTTGCCGCCGTTAAACTCCCCTGTGCCGCTGTTGTACTGGACGACCAGCGTTCCACCCGCCGAGACGTAGTCGAGCAACTTCTTGTTGTTCGCGATGACGTCCTTCTGCGTATCGTACGCGCGAATTCCGAGCACAATCGTTCCGTAATGGCTCAGATCCTCGCTCGCCAGTTTCTCCGCAGGAATCAACGTGACATTCATCCCAATTTGCTGCAGCACCGCTGGGATATCGTCTCCCGCTCCCATGATGTAGCCGACTTTGAGATCGTGCGGAGCTTTCACATCAACGATACTCACGCGCTGCCGTGCGGGCTGATAGTAGTAAAAACTTCCCAGATCTTCGCGAGTGACCAGCGTGTAGCCCTCACTATATTTCTCGCCTTCCGCCTCAAGAACAGCACGCAACGTCGTGCGGCCCTCTTGTAATCCGGCCGCAAATATCTTGAAGTGCAAATCTTTCTTCTCGCCACGTTTCGAGGTGTCAACCGGAACTTGCGTTGGTTCCGATCTCCAGCCCTGCGGCAGTTCAAGCCGCAATTGCCCGTGAATTTTCCTCGACAGGTTGCTCGTCACGCCAACGGTCACGGTGGAACTCGACCCGTTGTGGGTGGAGATAACTTGTGTTCCAGGCTCCAGCATCACCGAGAACGCCGGCACAACGGCCAGCGTCCGCGAAAGCTCCTTCCCTTCTGCATCCCGGAAGTGACTCACGACCTGCGACGTAACGGCATTGTGAGCACGAGCATTGCCCTCAGCCAGCGAATACTCCACTCGTGCCCGTAGCGACGGAGGCGGGAATGGCAGCGTCGCGTATTTCTCGTTGTCGATGTGATTGATGCTTTCCGTATCCGGATCATCCCTATGCCAGTAAGGACGTGTATAGCTCGTGTCTTTCGGCACCCGCAGGCGGAAGTCTGCATGAAAATCACTACCTGCATTAACAGTCTCAGCCTTCGTCTTTCCTGCTACCGTCGTCCAGCCAACTGGAACTTCGAGCGCTACATGGTCGATACGAAGCGGAGTCTTGAATCCGTTGTGGAAGGTGATTGCGACCACAAACTCCTGGCTCGGTGAAACTGTCGTGAGCGCGTCGGCTTCCTTTGGCAGCTTGGAACTATGACCATCATCCACAGATGCGTTCGCCGCGAGCGTAACTCCGAGCGCGAGATTGAGGGCGGTCTCTGCTTGCCGTTGTTTTGACGCAACTCGCGTGAGCAGGTCGACTCTTGCTGCAGCACTCACATTACTTCGTGCGATCTCAACTTCTACAGTCTTCAAACCCGCCACAACCTGCATAAGATCAGCCGCCGGACTGGCGCTGGAAGTCGCTGCCGCAATTTGCTTTGCGATCTCGCTCAATTGCCGCTTCAGTTCGGGGAGTTTCTTCTCTTCCGGTCCCAATCTTGCCGAAAGCCCCGTCAAGCTTTCGTCAATTCCGTCGAAGAAGCTCTTTTCGTGCCCGTCTTTCCCTGCCGCCGATGGAATCACCGAATCTTCCAGCTTGTAAAACGTGAAGCGGTCGCCCGGTTCCACCGACCAGTTTGCTGCGCCCTGCGACATCTGGTGCCGCAAACCCTGCATGGCAAACTGAATGTAAGACAGGCCCAGCGATTCATTGCGCTCGCCTGTATTGAATTTCACCGTCCACTGCGCATCAGGACACGTCGTCGATCCCCACGGACACACGTTGCCCCGATAAAACTTCTTCGGCTGCCACGGCTGTAATCCCTCAGCAATCTGGTCGGGAAACCGCTTCGGATCGCCGGCCGCCCAAAATGCTTCTTTCGCCAGAATGCTCGATGCCTGATGGTTCCCATGCCCATCACGATCCGTGCCCGAGAAACGCGCCACAAGTACATCCGGACGAAACGTTCGAATCACGCGCACCATGTCGGCTAGCGCAACGTCGTGCCCACCCCACTTCTGAAACGTCTCATCGGCGGTCTTTGAAAATCCGAAGTCCGCAACCCGAGAGAATCGCTCCTGCACGCCGTAATACTGGTCCGATGCCAGCAATTCTTCTGCACGCAACACGCCCAGCACATCCGACAGATTGCTTCCAATCTTGTTTTGCCCGCCTTCACCGCGATTCAAAGTCATCAGCAGCGTGTCCACGCCGTGACCGCGGGCTTCCAATGTGAGCATCCCGCCGTCTTCGTCATCCGGATGCGCCACCACCTGCATCAGGCGAGCCGTCGTTCCCAACCGCAGCAACTCGAGATGCAGTCCGGCAGCACCCTCATCTTGTGGGATCGCCGGAGGAACGCCTTGATACCGCAACCCGGGAGGCTCCGCCAGAACATGATCGATGACAACTTGTGCCTGGGAAGAGGAGCGAGAGGAATGATTTTCGGGCGATGACGCAGTGTCTTTTCCGGTCTGGGATGTCGCACTGAGCGTAAACAGAAGAACGATCGCTAGCAAACGAGCAAAAGGAAATCTGCTGATATCGGCATAAAAGCGAGCGGCGCGCCCGCCCAGGCTGGAAGGTCCGAAATGTCTCACGTTACAAGGATGGGGTCTGTGACCCATTTGACGCAAATTTTTCGCGGGTTCTCTAGTCGCCCAGCGCCACACTAAGCCCCAAATAGCAGTTCCCCTTCGCTCACCACTTGCAGTTCAATCCAGCCCTCAAGCGGCAGCGAATCGACCGGTAAACGGTTCTGCCAAAGACTGAAGCGCAACCGTAGTTTGCTGGTCGCGGCGACCGAACTAGTGCCTGCCGCGCGCTCCTGAAGCGGAGTCGCCAGCAGCCACACCAGAGGCAACTTAAATTCGAAATTCCGCAGCAAGGCAATTTTCACATGATCGTCGGGTTGAGCGGACGACGCCAGCACCGGCTCAGCCGATCCGTTCTCGATCTTCCACTCCGCGGCTCTGCGTCCTCGTGCTGAAACGTCCAGGCGCAGGGTCCGCCGGGGACGCGGTTCGCCATATGCCCAAGACTCGACATTGACCACGATTTCAAAGTCTTCTTCTGGCACGTTGCCGGAGAAATCCAACCGCCCATACAGAGTCGTCGCATCGATGCCGGTATAAACCGCATCGAGCAGGAACTGCTTGCCATGCATCGCCCCCGCGCGATGATCGGCTGTATAAATCGCGGCGCCCATCCACTCGAAATACCGCACCTTGTCGCCTGCGACTCTCGGATGGATATACGCCGTTTGGGGCACGAACGCCGGACGCACCTCGGCCCCAGTGATCGGCTGTGCCAGATAGTCCGGCGGCGAAGCCCCCAACGCTTGATAGACGTTCGAAAGATGCTTTCGGTAGAGTTCGTCGAAATCCCGGTCATTCGCCGAGTGATGCTCGGGCCCATACCACCAGTTCCAGTCGCTCCCCTCTGCGATCAGAATCTCGTCGAATGCAAGATTCCGCTGCTCTTCCGTCGCGCGTCCCGCATTCTGCGCATAAAATTCCCGCGCGTGATGCAGGTAATCCCAGGCGCGATTGTCTTCCGGAGCCCCGATCCACACATTAAAATTCGCATTGATCCACGATCCCGGCACCAGGGAGGCCATCCGGTTGAAGTCTTTATGCCGGGCAATCGCTTCAGAGACCGTCACTGCTTCGATCCCAGGCTCGCGTTGTAACGCCTCGTAGAATCGCCGGAGAAATTCCCGCCCTGACTTCGGGTAATACTCCCATGCATTTTCGCCGTCGAGAATGATCGACACCACCGCATCACGTCCCTTGCCCAGCACGGGAGCAGCCGCGTCTTTGATGTTGTTGATCAAATGTCGCGCCGCATCCGCTGGAGGCATCCCGGAGTACACAAATCCAATCAGGTCTGAAATCGTGTGATCCCGGAACACAAGGTGCATCGCTGCCGATCCATTCTCGTAGCGGTGGATGTTATAAAGTTTTTCCCCCAGATGCGCCGGCAGACGTCCGCCGCCATCGCGCGCAAAGAACAACCCGGTACTCCGCCCCAGAACACCTTCGTCGGTGGCCATCCACTGCACTCCCACGTTATGGGCGATTGACAGAACTTCTTCCGAGACGCTCCCTTCCGAAGGCCATATTCCTTTTGGACGGATGCCGAACACCCTTTCATGTAGATCCAACCCGCGCACGAGTTGCTCGCGCGCATCTTCCGGATGCCGAAACCGGTTCTGTGGCAGTGGGAGGCCGGGTGAGGAAACAGCTCCGGCACTCGTGTCGCAAACGAGGGGCAGAATCGGGTGATAGAACGGTGTCGCCGAAATTTCGATCGATCCTTTCTTCGCCGCGTCCGCATGCGCAGGCAACACACGCGCCATCAGTTCGCGCTCCCGCGCAATGACGAATTTCTGATCATCCAGCGAATAAAGATGACCCTTCTTCACCAGAGCCGAGATGTCTTTCTCTTCCAGGAAGAATTCGTCGAACCATCCGATCTGCGACAGCACCTGCAAATCCGTAAAATCCTGCGCCTGGAAAAAACGCATCGCTCGCTCGGGATTGCTCCCATGTTCGCGAAATCGCTCCCACAACTCGCGGTACCGCGGATAACGTCCGATCACATTTTGCGGATTCGCTTGAAACAAATACTGGAGGGCAAAACGGCGTTCATCGTCCGTCAAATCCTTAGCGGATTTCGCGGCCACCCGCAGAAAAGGATCCTGAGCAGTGCCGTCGACGTAATCCTGGATCTGCACCATCAGCGACGGAACTAGATTGAAGTTCTGATGGACAGTCGGGAACTCGTCCAGCAGCTTCACCATGCCGTAGTAATCCTTGAGCGCGTGCAGACGCACCCAGGGCAAACGATATTCGCCCGTGACCAGATCCTTGTAAAACGGCTGGTGTTGATGCCAGAGAAGGATTACGCGCAGGGACGGCATGAGGCGCAGTCAGAATAACACGGTGTTACTGAGACCACGACCCGAAGTGAAATTCAAAAATGTGCCGAAGTCGTTCTCACACCTTGAGATTCCGGAGATACGGAACGCTCTCTTGCATCATTTCGAGTTTCATCTCGACAAAGTAATTCTTGATGCCTCCGACCTTTGCTGCCGCAAAGATCTTTTTCCAATCCAAAGAATCTTTCCCAACGGGTGTGATCTTCTTCGTGGAGGCATCCCAACCCTGCACGTGCATCGAGATGAATCGGCCGGGATACTTCGTGAAATACTCAGCGGCATCGAATCCGTTGGCAATCGTCGAAACCTGGAATTGGAACTTAACAAGCTTCGGATCGAGCAAATCAAACAGCATGTCGTAGGTTCGTTTGCCATCCACGCTTGACATCTCGAACCCTTCATTGTGCAAACCCTGCTGAATCCCCGCCTTGGCGGCTTTTTCGGCCATCTTGTTGTACTCGTCAGCCGCGCGCTTCACGTCGTCCATCGTCGGCTTTTCGGGACCGCCCAGGCTTGCGACCAGCATCTGAGTGAGCCCGACGTCCTTGGCCCACGCAATGCTGGCATCTTGGCCTTTCCTGAGTTCATCCATGCCGAAGTGTGCGCTCACGCAAGACACACCTGCGTCACTCAAGATTTTTTTCAATTCCGCTCCGGAATACTTCGAGAGTCCTCCGAAACCTAGATCGGAATAGCCAAGGGGCGAGCAGAGTTCGATTGTCTGAAATCCCGCAGCGGCGAGCTGTTTGATCGTTCCCGGAAAATCCTTTGCGATGGATTCCCGCACCGGCCAGGTCTGACATCCGATCGGCAGCCCAAGCGGACTGGCATGCAGTTCAAGAACGCTTGATGACATCAGTCCAGCCGCAGCAATACCTGCGACTGAACTCTTTACGAAATCTCTTCGAGAAACATCTGACATATGAATCCTCCCAAGCCGCGAAGCGGCGAAAGAATGCAGCCCACGGCGCAAGCCGTGGGAAGAACCAGAAGCACATCGAGCCCCGAAGGGGCGAAAGAAACGAATCCTTACCAACGCACCTACAACTCCCAACCCGCCCGACGTTCCGGACGCACATACTTCTGCGCCGCATCCAGGCTCGTCTTCAAATTGGCCCGATCCCAACTCAACTTCTCTCCGGTCAACGCAGCCACATTGCCGAGCAACAGAGTCTCCGTGACCATTCCTTCAAACTCGAAATTCCCGCCCGGCTTGGTCTTACCGCCTTTGCAGGCATCCAGCCACTCGCGTTCGTTCCCAGGCGATCGAGGCAGCGTCTTTGGAGGCGGCTTGTACGCATCCATCTTCGCCTGCGGAATCAGCCTCGGCTGCGTTCCATTGAATCCGCACAAAATCTTCCCTTTGTCCCCCACAAACAGCAGCCCCTCTTCGTCATTCTCCGTTCCCATCCAAGGCCGGTTGGGTTCGAGTTCCTCCGGACGCGGCGGCTTCAGCCCCGCGTCATACCACGTGAACTTCACCGGAGGCATATTTCCTCTCTCGGCGAACGTGTAATGGATCATCGTCGCCCACGGATATGTTTCGGGATACCGATCCGTCGTGCTTGCTTCGACGCTCGCCGGGGCTTCCAGTTTCAGCACGCGGAAGATCGTGTCGAAGCTGTACGAACCCATATCACCGAGAGATCCGCATCCGAAATCGATCCAGCCGCGCCACGAGAATGGCAAATATACATGGTTAAATGGCCGTTCCGGCGACGGGCCCAGCCACAACTCCCAATCGAAGCCCTCCGGCACTGGCTGCGTCTCCTTCGGGCGCTCAATCGCCTGCGGCCAGAAGGGACGGCTCGACCAGTTATGCACCTCGCGCACCGGTCCGATGGCTCCATCCCAAATCCATTCACAGAGCAATCGCGTGTCTTCGGAGGCCTGGTTTGCCACGGCAATTTGGGTCGCGACTTTCGTCTCGCGCGCAATCTCTGCAATGCGCCGCGCTTCGTACACCGTGTGCGTCAGCGGCTTCTGGCAGAAAACATGTTTGCCCTTTTTCATCGCGGCCGCCGACACCGCGGCATGCAGATGATCCGCGGTGCATACCACCACGGCATCCACATCTTTCTGCTTCTCGAGCAGTTCCCGAAAGTCGTTGTACGCCGCGCATCCGTGGTACTGCCCCGATCGCTGCTGCGTGGCGTAGTAGCCTTCGACTACTTTCTGCGCCGGCTCTCGACCGGCGACACCGCCGGTCACTTGCAGCGCGTGGGTCAGTGAAATCGGCTGGTCG
>Ga0335078_10012555_pt1 | contig 12566 bp, 13 predicted proteins | sample Lox_Sample_32_FD_206711 | JGI IMG/M metagenome (GOLD analysis project Ga0335078, IMG submission 206711) | Soil microbial communities from Loxahatchee National Wildlife Refuge, Florida, United States - Lox_Sample_3.2 | ecosystem: Environmental > Terrestrial > Soil > Wetlands | place: USA... | reverse complement strand
TCAGGTCCTGGATGGACTTGATCGGCGAATTCGGCATGACGACGATATTGAGATCGAGAAGGCGCGAGCCGATATTGACGATCCGCAGATCCTGGCCTTGATCGATCGCGGCGAGCACCGGCGCGGGTGAGACGTCGCCGTAGCCGAGTTCGCTCGCCATTGCGGCGCGCACCGAGGCGCCGCCGCCGGCTCCTGAGATCACGTCGGTGATGTCGACGCCGGCCTGCTTGAAGAAGCCCTTCGCGATCGCCACTGCGAACGGCGCGCCGGAAGGGTCGTTCTTGTATTGGGTGACGAGGACATCTTCGGCCGATGCCCGTAGCGGCGCGGCAATGCATAAGGCGAGGACAAGTCCCCACAGTTTCCGGTTCAACATGCCCAACCTCCCTCTGGCTTCGTTTTGGTCCTTAGCTTGGACTTTGGCGCAGTGCGCAAGGATATTATCCCATATGCCTTCAATGGTAGAATCAATCATGATGCCGCAGATGCCCTCGATGGTTGCGCATTTGCCGGGGATTGCATGACGCTCGTAACGCAGAGCGAGGCGCTGCCCACAAGCACCGCGGGGACCGATCCCATCTGGCTCGCGTCCTATCCCCCTGGCGTGCCCGCGACCATCGACCCGGACATCTATCCGTCCTTGCCGGCGATGTTGATCGAAGCCTGCCGCCGGCACGCCCAGCGGCCTGCCTTCGAATGTTTGAGCGTGCGAATGACCTATGCGGAATGGGACCGCGACAGCCGCGACTTCGCTGCCTTTCTGGTTGAGGAGGCAAACTGCCGTCGCGGCGACCGCGTCGCGATCATGCTGCCCAACATGCTCGCCTACCCGGTGACCTTCCTAGGCGCATTGCGCGCCGGAATGACGGTGGTCAACGTCAATCCGCTCTACACGCCGCGGGAACTGCAAGGCCAACTCGCCGATTCCGGCGCCGCTGTCATCGTGATCATGGAGAACTTCGCTCATAAGCTTGAGGGCATCATCGGCGAAACCAAGATTCGTCGCGTCGTGGTGGCGCGGCTGGGCGATTTCGTGCCGATGCTCAAGCGCTGGGCGTTCAACTTCGCCAACTCCTATATCAGGCACGCAGTGCCCGCCTGGCGGTTCGACACCTATACCATGCTGCAAGATGCCTGCGACCGTTCGCCGGACGGGCGCTACCAGGATGCGCAGGTGCAAGCCGGCGATATCGCTCTTTTGCAATATACCGGGGGGACCACCGGCGTGCCGAAAGGCGCGATGCTGACGAACCGCAACTTGATCGCCAATACCCTGCAATGCCTGGCCTGGAGCGGAGTCGGCGCGTCGCTCGAAAACGAGCGGGTGCTCACCCCGCTGCCGCTCTATCACATTTTTTCGTTGACGGCGAACCTGCTGTCGTTTGCGGTGTTGGGCGGGTTGAACTACCTCATTCCAGATCCGCGCGATCTGCATCGTCTCATCCGTGTCATGCGTCATGCCAAGATCACCTGGATGTCGGGCGTCAACACGCTGTTCAATGCGCTGGTCAACGCGCCGGAGTTTGTCGCATTGGATTTCAGCGCGCTGCGCGTCTCGATCGGCGGCGGTGCGGCGGTGCAGAGCGAAGTGGCGCGGCATTGGCGCGAAATCACCGGCAGCGAACTGGTCGAGGGCTACGGCCTGACCGAGGCCTCGCCGGTCGTCTGCATCAATCCGTTCTTGAAGCCGAAAGTCGGCACTGTCGGGCTGCCGGTGCCTTCGACCGAAGTCAGCGTCCGCGACGATGCCGGCGCGGCGCTTGCCACCGGTGAGGCCGGCGAGGTTTGGGTGCGCGGCCCGCAAGTCATGCTGGGCTATTGGGGCCGGTCGGATGAGACGGCGCATGTTCTTACCGCCGACGGCTGGCTCAAGACCGGGGACCTCGGCGCTTTCGATGCGGCAGGGTTCCTGACGCTGCTCGACCGCAAGAAGGACATGATCAACGTCTCCGGTTTCAAAGTATTTCCCAACGAGGTGGAAGACGTTGCCACGTCGAATCCCGGGGTGCTGGAAGCGGCGGTGATCGGCGTACCGGACCCCCGCACCGGGCAGGCGGTCAAGCTCTTCGTCGTCAAGCGCGATCCGGCGCTCAGCAAAGCCGACCTCACCAAGTTTCTTCACGACCGGCTCGCCGGCTACAAGCGCCCGACCATAATCGAATTTCGCGCCGCTCTGCCGAAAAGCAATATCGGCAAGATTCTGCGCAAAGAGCTGCATTGAGGGCGTGCATTTTTCGCTATCGCGCGCAAGCCTTCCTGCTCGGTGGCGCACATGCTAACCGTAAGCTCGAAGAAAAGACCGGGAGGACGCGGCGCCTATGTCCAAATTGCAATTGTCGTTTGCTTGCGGGCTCTACGACCGGATGCAGCCGCTCTACACCGGCGAAGTGAAGCCCGCGGGCATCGATCTCAATTTCATCGCCATCGACCAGCCGCGGCCGATCTTCGACCGCATGTCCGGGGGCGAGGAATTCGACGTCGCCGAGTATTCGAGCTCGGAATACGTCCAGCGCTTCGCCAACAAGGAATGCCCGTTCGTCGCCATCCCGGTGTTTCCCTCGATCGCATTCCGGCTCGGCTTCATCGCGGTGAATTGCAAATCCGGCATCAAGACGCCGAGGGACCTCGAAGGCAAACGCGTCGGCGTGCCGCTCTATACGATGACGGCCGCCATTTTCATCAACGGCATCCTGCATCGCGAATTCGGCGTCGACCTGTCGAAAATCCATTGGGTGCAAAGCGCGATGAATACCACGGGCGCACACGGCAGTCCGACCGTGCTGCCGCTGCTCAAGAAAATCTCGATCGAGAACAACACCACCGGCAAGACGCTCGGCCGGCTGCTCGCCGAGGGCGCGGTCGACGCGACGCTTGGCACCAGCCTGCCCGACGAGATCCGGACAAATCCCGACGTCGTGCGGCTGTTCCCCGATTACGTCGCGCGCGATATCGATCTGTACAGGCGCAAGAAGATTTATCCGATCATGCATCTGGTGGCGATCAAGAAGAGCGTCTACGAGCGCTATCCGTTCGTCGCCACGAGCCTCTACGACGCCTTCGTCAAGTCGAAGGCGATCGCGCTCGACAAGCTCTTCAATCTGCGCGCGGTGCGCTATATGACGCCGTTTTTGATGCGCGAGATCGACGATATCTGGGAGGTGTTCAATGGCGATCCGTGGCCCTATGGTGTCGGGCCGAACCGCCAGACGCTCGAGGCGCTGATCCAATACCAGCAGGATTTGGGCTTGATCGCCGCGCCGGTAAAGGTCGACGATCTGTTCGTGCCGACCTACGGCTGATCCGCACGCGGCCGCCGACCCGCAGTCTCATAGAAGCTTTCTCACATGGACGTAACGACATGAGCCAGCTCGACGATCTTCTGCGCGACCTCGTCGTCGCCAACCGCATCCTCTCCAACGAAGACGTGGTCGACGCCTACGGCCATATCAGCGTGCGGCACCCCGACAATCCGAAGCGTTTCTTCATGTCGCGCTCCCGCGCGCCGGAATTGGTCGAGCGCCACGATCTGATCGAATTCGACCAGGAGGGCGAGCCGGTCAGCGACAAGCGCCAGCCCTATCTCGAGCGCTTCATACACGCCGCGATTTTCGAGGCGCGGCCGGACGTCACGGCGGTGGTTCACGCCCATGCCGAAGACACGCTGCCGTTTGGCATCATCAGCAAGCCGCTCGAACCGGTGATCCATTCCGGCAGCTTCATCGGCGGCAAGGTGCCGGTATGGGACATCCGCAAGAAATTCGGCGAGACCGATCTGTTGGTGCGGAATATGGCGCAGGGCCGCGATCTGGCGAAATGCATAGGCAAGGGCAATGTGGCGCTAATGCGCGGCCACGGTTTTGCCTCGGCCGCGCGCTCGATCATCGAGGTGGTGCGGCTTTCGGTCTATCTGCCGCGCAATGCGCGGGTGCAGATGAACGCCATGCGCATGGGCGGCAGGCCGAAGCCGTTGTCCAAAGGCGAGATCGCGGCGCGCGCCGCCGGTTATAGGCCGGCTTCACCGGAGACCTGGCGCGCCTGGGAATATTGGGCGAACCGCGCGGGCTGCGGCGACATGATCGGCGAGCCGCACGCGCACGAGCCGAAAAAATAAAGCCCTGCCGCACGTTGCAACGCGTCAACATCGGCTTTCCTTCGCGGCGCGCGCGTGGCAGACTTTCGGCTGCAGCGGGTGGAATTGTTGCGACCGCGCGTCGCGGCCGCGCAAGTCGAAGCAAGTGGTTTGAAAATTTAAGTCAAACTTATGAGGATCTCAGCCATGACTATGCGTTACGCCGGTTTATGCGCCGCCGCAGTGCTGGCGGCTCTCACTCTGCAAGCAACATCCGCCAGTGCGCTAACGATGGCGGAATGCAGCGCCAAATACAAAGCGGCCAAGGCCGCCGGCACGCTCAACGGCCAAAAATGGAACGACTTCCGCAAGGCGCAATGCGGCTCGGAAGCCGCTGCACCGGCGGCAGCCGCTCCCGCGCCAGCGACCGCGTCAGCCCCGGCCGCAGCACCGGCGCCAGCGCCCAAGCCTGCCGCCGCACCGGTCGCGGTCGGCAATGCCGTGTTCCCGAGCGCAGTCGATTCCAAATACTCCAAGGATGCTGCCGGCAAGGCCCGCATGCTGACCTGTCTCGACCAGTACAAAGCCAACAAGGCCAATAACGGCAATGGCGGCCTGAAATGGATCCAGAAGGGCGGCGGCTATTACAGCGAATGCAACAAGCGCCTGAAGGGCGCTTGATAGAATTGCCGTGCGCGCCGAGTGGGCCGCATCACATAAAAGGATCGTAAGATGAAAACTGCCATCGTCGTAGCCGCGCTATCCCTTGCTCTCGGGATAGGGGCCGCCTTCGCGCAGACCACGACGCCGGCTCCCGCGCCAGCGGCGCCGGCCGTTCAATCGGCCGCGCCGGCGGCTCCCGCTGCCGCGGGTTCGGCGGACAAGAAGGCGATCTCAAAATCTTGCACCGCTCAGGCCAATGCCAAAGGCCTGCACGGCAAGGCCCGCAAGAAATTCAGATCGGACTGCAAGAAGAACGGCGGCAAGGCCTCGTAGCCCGCCGGCCAGCAACAGCGTCGATAAAAAATCGGAGCGCGGTCATCCCGCGCTCCGATTGCGTTTGGAATTCAAGCCGCAGCTTAGTGAAGGACGAGCTCGGTCACCTCGCCATTTTTGGCGCGGCCTTGCGCGTAATACTGGCCGATGTTGCGCATCAGCGCCGCATCCGACACCGAATAGATCACCGCGTCGGTCTTGCCGGTATTGATGTGGCGTCGCCACAAGAAATTCGGCACCACGAACAGATCGTTGTGGCCCCATTCGAAGCGCTTGCCGCCGACTTCGGTCGTGCCCGAACCTTCGATGCAGACGTAATAGGTGCCGGCGGTCTCGCGCTTCCATTCGGTCTCTTCGCCGGGGCGCAGAAGCTGAGCCGAGTAATTCAGCGTCTTGAACACCGGCTCGCCGGTCACCGGATTGACGAAGTCGACCTTGATGCCCTCGTACGGGTCGCCCTTTTCCTTGCGGAGCGAGTGGAGCATCTCCAGCACGTCGGCGCCGCGATAATGGAACAGCGGCGCGGGCGCGTGGCCGACGCCGCGCTGATGATCGACGAAGGTCGGCTTGATGCCGCCGTGGCTATAGAGATGGCGGGAATAGCCTTCCTCGACGGTGACCGCCTGCACGTTGGTGTTGCCTTGTGCGCCGGGCATGTTGTGATCGACCCAGGCGGCGTCGAGGAATTCCATCAGCGGCCAGTCCAGCGTGTCGATCCAGATTACCGGCTCGCCGGAATCGTTGCCGTGGTCGTGCCAGGTGCCGTTCGGGGTGAGGATGAGATCGCCGTAATTCGCCGTGACCTTCTCGCCCTCGACGACGGTGTAGCCGCCCTTCTTCGACAGAATGGTGCGGCTCGCATTCGGCGAGTGCAGATGCACCGGCGCGACGTCGCCCGGATTGTAGATCGAGATGGCGCAGCGGATGGTGTTGGTGACCTGCAAGCGGCCGTTCAGTCCCGGATTGAGCAAGAGAATGCTCTGACGGTCGGCGAATTCGATCGGCGATACGTCGGCCTTGCTGGCGATCTCGGAGATTTGCTTGAGATAGCCATTATATTCGTTCCACTTCCACATATAGGGAACGGTTTTCATCTGGTTGACGGCGACGCGGCCACTGGCGAGCTGGCCAGAGCCTTCGCCGCTCGTCTCGCTGAACCAGGGTCGCTGTGCCGGTGCGTTAGCCTGGGTGCGCACCCAGATATTGTGCTTGCCGGCGTCGGTGTTGATGGCCTCCATCAATTCGCGGGCTTTATTGGAAAGCCCGCCCGGGGCAGGGGCCTTCATCGTTACCGTTGCCATGACGTTTTCTCCTTAAAGGGCGATCGCGTCCCTAATTGGCGATGCGGCTTGGCGGCGGTGCCGCGATGGCCAAGCCTTTGCCGCAGGTATAGTGGCTCGGCCGGCCGTTTGCAAAGCCGTGAAAGCCGCGCGCGGCGATGTTTGCTCTGCCGAAAAGGCATGGCCGCCACTGCCGGCCGCGTGACCAATCAACGCACCGCAGATCGCTCAGCCGGCGCTGAGGAAGTCGCGGATCGCCTTGGTGAATTCGGCCGGCCGGTCCATGTTGGAGATGTGTCCGGCGCCGGGAAGCTCGACATAGCGCGAGCCGGGAAGTTTTTCGTTGAGCTTGCGCATCGCCGGCACTGGGGCGTCCTTCTCGCCGACGAGAAACAGCACCGGGCGCTTCACGCTGGCAACGGCCGAGGCATAGTCGTGATCGGCAAGCGCCGCCGCGCAACCGATAAAGCCGTTCACCGGCGTATTGCGGACCATCGCGCGCACCTTATCGACATAAGGCGGGTTCCTGGCGATGACCTCGGGTGGAAACCAGCGTGCGACGGTCGGCTCGACCAATGGCTCGATGCCTTGCTGGTGCGCAATAGCGATGCGCTCTTCCCATTGCTGGCTCGACTGCGGCGTCGATTGGCACGGCGAGTCGCAAACGATGATGCGGTCGAACCGGTCGGGATGGCGTTCGGCCAATCCGAGCGCCGTGGCGCCGCCCATCGACAGGCCGGCGAAGTGCGCTTTCTTGATCGACAAGGCGTCGAGGAGGCCGAGCGCGTCGGCCAGCAGCGTATCGAAGGCATAGCGCCCGGCCGGTGCGTCGGTCGCGCCGTGGCCGCGCTGATCGTAGCGCAGCACGCGATAGGAATCCTTCAGCGCCTCCGCCTGCTCGTCCCACATCGCGAACGTGGTGGCGAGCGAGTTGGAGAACACCAGGCACGGCGCGTTGTCCGAACCGTCGACTTGACAATTGATGGTGATGCCGTTGGCTTTGATCTTCATGTCGGGTTCCTGGCTTGTGTTGTTAGTTCGGCAGAAAATCTTCAAGGAGCGCGACGAGCGCCTGCGGCGCCTGCGTCGGCATGAAGTGACCGGCGTCTTCCAGGAGCTCGAAGCGCGCGCCGGGAATCTTCTTGGCAAGCTCGGCCGTGCCGGCGTACGCCCGCACCGTGTCGTGTCGGCCGGCGACGACCATGGCTGGGCAACGGATCTGCGGCAGCATGTGCAGCATGTTGGTGCGCGCGAGACACCGAAAGGCGAGCCCGAAAGCGACCGGATCGTTGGCCAGATAACGCCCGAGATAGGCCTCGTAGGCGGCACGCTCGCCGAGATGGGGCGGATAGGACAACGCCAGCGTCGTCGGCAGCGAGGCGCGCATGCCCTCGCGCGCGGCGAAAGCGGCGCGCTCGTCGAGCGCGGCGGCGCGGCTCGGATCGACGCCGGGCGCTGGATTGCACAGAACCAGCGCGCCGACCCGGTCGGGATATTTTTCCAGAAAGCGCAGCGCTTGCGTCGCGGCCGCGGCGACGGTGACGAAATGATAGGGCGGATCGAGTCCGGCCGCCCCGGTCAGCGCCGCGAAATCCTCGACCAGATCCTCGTTGGAAAAGTCCCGGCGCACCTTTTCAGAAAGGCCGGCGCCGCGCTGGTCATAGCGCAGCACGCGAAACCTTGTCGCCAGCCGGGGCGCGACGGCGTCCCAGGAATGCAGCGTGCCGCCAAGCTCGTGCAGGAGCACGACCGAGCGCCCGCGCGTGCCGGCAAGCTCGTAATTGAGGCTGACGCCATTGGCATCGATGAAAGACAAGATCGGCTCCTAAAGCTCCCAGCCGATGAGACGGTCGAGCGAATAGGCGCCGCCGCCGTGCACCAGGAAATAGAACGTCGCCACGAGCCACATCATCGTATATTCCAGCCCCAGCCTATTCCAAAAATACCGGCCGACCCGCCACCGCTCGAAATTCGTCACCATCAGAAACAGAACGAGCGGCACCGCGGCCGCGCGCGTAAACAATCCCAGTGCCAGCATCGGGCCAGCGATGAGCTCGGTCGCGGCAATCAGCGGCGCCCACAGCCAGCCGGGACGATAGCCCCAAGAATCGAGATCCACCGCCAGCATGCGCACATTGCCCTGGCGGATGCCGGTGCCCGGAAAGAAGCCGAACGCCATGCGCAAGCCGTGCGGCACCATCCACAGTCCGACGACGACGCGCAATAGCGCCTCGCTGATCGGCGCCAGTATTTGATAAACCGTCGCCAGTGGCGGAAACACCGATTGCATTGCGATTACATTTTCGGTCCGACAAGCCGCGCCGCGCCAGCCACTCAATGCGCCATCAATACCGGCAGCCTGGCATTGGCAAGGATGTGCCGGGTGGTGCCGCCGAATATCATTTGGCGCAGGCGGCTTTGGGTATAGGCGCCCTTGACGATGAGGTCGCAGCCGAGCTCGTCGGCCTTGGCGAGAATGACCTCGCCGGCGGTGCGCTTGCCGGTCGGTTTCAGCGTGATGGGATCGGCGGTTATGCCGTTCATCTTCAGCGCATGCGCCATCTGCTCGCCGCTCGGTCCGGCGACCGTCGCGCCCTCGACGGTGAGGATGGTGATGCGGTCGGCACGGCGCAAAAGCGGCATGGCGTCAGCCATCGTGCGCGCCTGCTCGGTCGAGTTGTTCCAGGCGACCAGGATATTGGTGCCGAGCGAGCGCGGCGAAGTCGGCGGCGCGATCAGCACCGGCCGGCCGCTTTCGAACAAAGCGGATTCCAGGGTGATCATGGATGGGCTCTGCCACTCGTCGCCCGGACGCGCCAGCACGATGATGTCGAAGACCCGGCCGTAGCTGCCGACGAAATCGTGGCCGCTTGGCGCATCCTTAAGCCACGTCCACGACAGCGCCGCGCGCGCCTCGCCGTCGCGCGGCGCGATGCGATGGTTCTCCATGAACGAGCGGAACAGCATTTCCGCCTGCCGGATCATCTCGGCGTCGTTCTCCTTCACCGCCACCATGGTCAGCCCGCTGTCGGGATCCATGGCGACGAGGTCGGCGACGGCCGGGCGTAGCGGAAAGCCCTCGATGCAACTGTCGAATTTCTGCGCCAAGAGCAGCGCGGTATCCAGCGCCGAGACCATGGTGGAACCGTGCTCGGTCGGAACGAGAATGGTTTTCATGCGTGCGCCCCAGATGGTGTCGGCACAGCCGTCGTCGTGTCCCCTTTGGAAGGCGCCCCTTATCGGGGTCTTGGGCTTGCAATCATACTGCCGCGCCGCCGCGCGCCGGACAAGCTCCGGCTTGCCGCGGATAAACGCTTAATGGGGGCCATTTTCGGCCTGGAAATCGGCGAGCACGCTGACAAGCGCGGTCGGTTCCACGCTCACCGACCCGGTAAAAGGCCGGTCGATGGCGACGACGATCAGCAGCTCGGCAAAAATGAGGAACGAAAGCAGTCCCGTCATCAGGATTTGCGCCCGCAGGTTCAGGGTGCCGAAGAAAAAGGTAAACACGATCGTCACGACCGCGCCGACAAAGAGCAGAAGCCAGATCAGATCGGGCACCGTTCCTTGCGCGGCGACTAGCCGCGCGCGGCGCGCTTGCGTCATGAGATCGAGCTGATGCAGGAGCTCGGACATCACCGGGTTGCCGGCCTGCTGGGCGACGTCGGACGTCAGCAGCGTCGCGTAAACCGCGTCCAGCGCCCTTCGCGCCGCCTGCGCGCCGGTCACGCCGCGCGCCATCGCCGGCCAGTCGTCCGAAATGACCAATTTGAGGTAATTGCCGACGGCGCCCCGGATCGCCGTGCCGGTCTTGTCATTGATGCCCTGAGACAGCCGGAAGACGGTTGCCGCGGCACCGGCCTCCTGCACCACGTCGGTTTCGGCATCGGCGAATTTCTGCCACACGACGATGATGACGAAGGCCACCAAGACCGCATAGAGGACACCGACGGTGGCGAATTTGAATCCGGCGATCTCGTTATTCGCCGTCAGCCGCTCCAGCGTCACGTAACGCCGCACGATGCCCGAGCCGAGCATAGACAACGCCGTGCCGAGCCCGACGATGACCGTGCCCGAAAGCCAAAGCGAGTGACTGGTGAAAAAGAAAATCATCATAGGCTCGTTTTCGATCTTGCGGCGCAAAGGGCCTCAATCGAGCCATACTGCGGCGCGAAATGGTGTCGGGCAAGCTTAAGACTTGAGGATAATTGCCGGAATAAACGGCGCGGCGGCGATGCCCAATCGTAACCTTTGCTAGACTACGCTCGATTCGCGCCGCCGAATTGCTGCGCGCGCGACCGGGCGACTGCTATGCGCAACTACGGCATCCCCCAAATTCAGTCGGCGACCGCGCGTATCTTGCTGATTTGCCCGGACTGCGGGCACGAAAACTCGGAATTTGCCGACACGCTGCGCGGCATGAGTACGTTTTACTGCAGCGGCGAGGATTGCGACTACATCTTCGACCTCGCACCCGGCCGGCGCACCGACTTCGGCAAGGGATTCATCGAGGCTTGCAAGCGGTTTTACGCCGCGTTTTACGCCGTGCGCGGACAGAAGGCGCGCTAGCGGTTATTTCAGCGACCGCGCGGCCGCTTTGACGAGCTCGACCGGATCGGTGAAGGCGGCGACGCCGAGGGCGCGCAATTTCGCGATCGCCTCGTCGACGCCCATCTTGCGGGTCGCGGCATGGCCGGCAGCAAATCCGACGAACAGCGGCTTCGGCAGCGGCTCGGCGGTGATCCAGGCAATGAGGGCGTCGATACGCTCGGCCAGCGACCGCGACGCGATGACGGTCTGAAACACGATCGCCTTGATGTTTTTCCGCCCCGCAAGCGCCCGGGCGACTTGCAGCCGTTCGGTCATGGTTTCGTCGGGGGCGCCGCGCAGATTGTCCATGAAGCTCGCTGCGGAAAGCCCGTGGTCGGCGAGAAGGTCCATCATCATCATGGCGAGACCCGCGCCCGAAGTGACCAGGACGACGTCGCCGTCGCTTTCGACCAGCTGAAAGCCCAAGTCGCGGGCGGAGCGTTCCAGTGCGGTCATGGCGCGCTCGGCAAGACCGCGGCTCAGCGCAAACCCGTCCGGATCGTGGCGGAACGCGGCCGCCGCGTCGCGGACGAGCTTGGCGTCGCAGGCAATGAGCTTGCCGTCCGCCGTCAGCGCCAGCGGGTTGATCTCCAACAACTCCAGATCCTCCTGCCGCGCGATCTCCGGCAGCCGCGCGGCGTAACGCGCCAGCCGCGCCGCCAGCTCGCGCGGAAGAAATCTCGTGATCGCCGAAAAGATCGTTTCCGGCGTCGTCTCGTCGCCGAAGGGAATGCGCGCGACCTTGGCCGATCGCTCGACGTCCTCGCCGCCCTGTGGTGCGACGAGGAGTTCGAGCCGTTGCCGTGTGCCGTCGACGCGGACCGCGACGAAAATCTGGCGCGCGATCGGCACCGCCTCTTCGAGGAGGAGCGGCGTGTCGGCATCGTCGAGCGTGGCCAGGATCAGGCGCCGTGCCTCGCGGAACCCGGCGGCCTTGTCGAAGCGCCGCACCAGGCCGCGCTTGCCGCGGCCGCCTTCGAGGATTTGCGCCTTCAGCAGGAAGCCGGGCCAGGCGCCAACCTCGTCAGGCGGATTTTCGCCGGGGCCGAGCAGCACGCCGCGCGGCACCGCAAGCCCGTGACGGCGCAGCACGGCTTTTCCATCGACCTCGGCAAGACGCATAATGAACGCTTCCTCGGGACCGCCGTTCGGCGCGACCTCTTGCCCGGAGCTTACTGCATGTCTGGCCCGCTACGCCTGCCGTTTCTTGACGCCGAGCCGTGGCGAGTGGCGGTCATCAATCCGACCGGGCGCTATGCGCGCAATCAGGTTGCCGGCATGATTGCCGCCGGCACGCCGCTTGTCGGCGGGGTCGCACTCGGCCGCGGCGGCAGCGACATGGACGGCCTGCCGCTTTACGACCGCATCGGCGATCTGCCGGAGAAGCCGAATATTGCGTTGATCTACAGCCCGGCCGAGGGTGTGCGGGAGGCGATCGGCGAATGTGCGCGTGCACGCATCCCGACCATCGTGGCGGCTGCCGAATATGTACCGGTGCACGATACGCTCGCGGCTGCGGCAGCCGCGCGCGCCGCCGGCAGCTGGCTCATCGGGCCGAACACGCTCGGCTTGTTCGTGCCGGGCCGCGGGCTCCTCGGCTCCATCGCGCCGAGCTTCTGCAGGCAAGGTCG
>Ga0335078_10012554_pt1 | contig 12569 bp, 13 predicted proteins | sample Lox_Sample_32_FD_206711 | JGI IMG/M metagenome (GOLD analysis project Ga0335078, IMG submission 206711) | Soil microbial communities from Loxahatchee National Wildlife Refuge, Florida, United States - Lox_Sample_3.2 | ecosystem: Environmental > Terrestrial > Soil > Wetlands | place: USA... | reverse complement strand
CCGTCGCTGATCTATATCGACCGTCACTTGGTCCACGAAGGCACTTCGCCGCAGGCGTTCGCGGGACTGAAGGCCGCGGGGCGCAAAGTGCGCCGCCCCGAGCTGACGTTCGCCGTGATGGATCATTCGGTCTCGACGAAAAATCGCCTGCTGCCCTTGGCCGATCCGGACGCCGTCGCTCAATTTGACGCGCTCGCGCACAATTGCCAGGAGGCGGGCATCAATCTCTTCGACATGAACAGCCGCAATCAGGGCATCGTCCATGTGATCGGCCCTGAACTCGGCATCACGCTGCCCGGCACGACGATCGTCTGCGGCGATAGCCACACGTCCACGCACGGCGCGCTCGGCGCACTCGCCTTCGGCATCGGCACCAGCGAAGTCGAGCATGTGCTCGCCACGCAGTGCCTCTCGCAATTCAAATCAAAAACGCTTCAGATCGACGTGCAGGGCAAGCGCCCGCGCGGCGTGACGGCGAAAGACATCATCCTCGCGATCATCGGCAAGATCGGCATCGGCGGCGGAAACGGCCACGTCGCGGAGTACACCGGCGAAGCGGTCCGCGCCCTTTCGATGGAAGGCCGCATGACGATGTGCAACATGTCGATCGAAGGCGGCGCGCGCGCGGGGATGGTCGCGCCGGATGAGACGACGTTCGCATACGTCGAGGGCAAGCCGTTTGCGCCGCAGGGCAAAGATTTTCAGGCCGCCGTCGATTACTGGAAATCGCTCGCCAGCGATCCCGGCGCGAAATACGACAAGACGGTCACGCTGCACGCGGAAGAGCTTGCGCCCATGGTCACGTGGGGCACAAATCCCGGCATGGTCACGCAGGTGACGAGCCGCGTTCCCGATCCGTCGTCGTTTGCGGATTCGGTTGACCGCAAGGCCGCCGAGAATGCGCTCGCCTACATGGCGCTCAAGCCCGGCACGCGCATGGAAGATATCTCGCTCGACCGGGTGTTCATCGGCTCTTGCACCAATTCGCGGCTCGAAGACATTCGCGCGGCGGCGCGCGTCGTTGCAGGCAAGCATGTCGCGAAATCGCTCAAGCAGGCGCTGGTAGTGCCCGGCTCGCGCGTCGTGAAGGCGCAGGCCGAAAAAGAAGGGCTCGACAAGATTTTCCGCGACGCCGGCTTCGAATGGCGCGACTCAGGTTGTAGCATGTGCATCGCGATGAACGACGACGTTTTGCTATCCGGCGAGCGCTCCGCCAGCACGTCGAACCGCAATTTCGAAGGCCGCCAAGGCAAGGGAAGCCGGACGCATCTCGTCAGCCCGGTGATGGCCGCGGCCGCGGCGATCGAGGGCCATTTCGTCGATGTCCGAAAATGGTCGAGCGTGGACGGAGCCGAGTGACATGAAGCCATTCACGAAGCACACGGGACTTGTCGCGCCGATCGATCGCGTCAACGTCGATACGGACCAGATGGTGCCGAAGCAGTTCCTGAAGCTGCTGACGCGTGAAGGGTACGGCCGGATTCTCTTTTACGACTGGCGCTATCTTCCCGGCGAAAAACCGAATCCGGATTTCGTGCTGAACAAGCCGCGCTATAAAGGGGCGAGCGTGATTGTCGCGCGCGCGAATTTCGGCTGCGGATCGAGCCGCGAACACGCGCCGTGGGCCATTCTCGATTACGGCTTCCGCGCGATTCTTGCGCCGAGCTACGCGGACATCTTCTACAACAACTGCTTCAAGAACGGCATTCTGCCCGTCACGCTACCGGACGCGCAGATCGACGAGATCTTCAAGCGCACGGAAGCGGACGAAGGCTATCGCGTCACCGTCGATTTGGAGCAGCAGGTCGTGACCGACGACAAAGGCCTGCGATATTCCTTCACCGTCGATCCCTTCCGCCGCGAATGCCTGCTGAAAGGCCTCGACGACATCGGCCTTTCGCTTGTGCACGAAGCCGAAATCTCCGCGTTCGAAAAGAAGCATCTGCACATTCCCGCGCTGCACGGCTCACTCGACGTGAAGTACCACCACGAATAGCTCGTCATTGGCTGGCCGGGAGCCAAGGATTCAAGAGAGAAATTCCCAAGCTTTCGAAATCTTTGGTATTCCGTGTAACCAGCGTCATTCCATGGCTTTCCGCTGTAGCAGCGAAAAGTCCGTCAACCACTTCGAGGCTGCGGCCCAACTTCCGTGCCCGCGCCATGAACTTGCCGCAAGCATCCGCTACGACGACTCCGACAGCGATGATCCTTCCATCGAAACGACCGGGAAGCTCGTTTTCGAGCCAGCCCAGCAGCAGTGACCGTCTCCGCCCGTCAGCCATCGCCTCAATGCCAAATCGAATCTCGGCAAACGTCATCACGCTGAGCCAGATTTCTTCTTCGTCTCTGGCGTTGAACCAGCGTGCGACATTTGCGTTTAGATTCGGCTTGACCAATTCGGAAACGACGTTCGTGTCAACGAGATAATTCACAGCTCGACCTCACGAACTCCGCCCTTCAATTTCTTGATTTGGATTTGCGCGCCACGAAGCGGCGAGTTCTGGAAGAACTCCACTAGAGTGCCCTTTCGCTTCACTTTTCGCTCCCACTGCTCAACAGACACCACTACGACCGCCTTCCGGCCGCTGCGGGTGATTGTCTGCGGACCTTCAGAAAGCGCTCGATCGATGACTTCGCTAAATTGCGCTTTGGCTTGTGCAACTGCCCACTTGCGGCCTCTTTTTGCCATCACGCCTCCTTCTGATCTGACTGACCATTATAGTCATTTATCGCTCCCCCGACAACGTGCTGGATCGCGTATGCGCGGGTTAAGCTTCGGGCAAGGGCCCCCGACGAGCGGCTTGATTCCCCTCCCTGCGAAGCCGAAGATTGAATTCGGGTCGCACCAATGCCTCGATTCCTCATCTATCATCCGGGCGAAGACACGCGCGTCTTCGAACTCATCGGCGATCGCCCGATCGCGATCGGCCGCGCGAAATCGAGCACTCTGATCCTCGACAATTCCAGCATTTCGCGCCTGCACGCGGTGGTCCGCTCGACGCCGGACGGCGAGTGGGAAATCATCGACCGCGGCAGCGCCAACGGCGTGCGCGTCAACGGCACCGCGAAAAAGGAAACGACGCTCAAACCCAACGACGAAGTGATCCTCGGCGAATACCGCCTGCGATATTTCGAGGATTCGGCCTCGCGCGAGGCCGTGACGTACGGAACGCCGCAGCTTCCTCCGCGCGTGGCGACTGCGATTTCGCAATCGGCATATTCCGGTAGCTTCATGGCGGCTCAGCCAATCAGCAACGTAACGACAGGACACGGCCTGCATCCGCCCTCGGCCGATGATCGTGCTCGCGCCGCGGACCGCGAAAATCGCCTGATGGCGCTGCTCAATCGAGTGAACAGCGCGCTCGAGGAACTCAAGACAGTTCCCGAGGTGACGCGCAGAATTCTCGATCTGGTCTTGGAAATGGACGGCGCGGAACGAGGATTCGTGATGTTGCTCGACAAAGATTCAATTGGTGGCGGAGATTTCAGCCGCGGCGGCTACGGTTTCGAACCCGCGCTGATTCGCTACCGCGCTCAGGCGAACGCCGCCCAAGCCGCGCCGCAGCTCACGATTTCGCAAAGCATCATCAAGCAGGTGATGTTCGGAGGCCTGCCGCTGCTCGTCACCGATCCGCAGGCCGACCCGCGTCTCGCGGCCAGCAAGAGCATCGTCGCTGCGGGGATTCAGTCGGCCATGTGCGCGCCGCTCGGCAAAAGGGAGCGCCGCTTCGGATTGCTTTACGTCGATAATCTCTCGCGCCGCGGCATGTTCACCGTGGACGATCTCAACGTCTTCGCCGTGATCGCGGCGCAGGCGGGGCTCGCGATCGATCGCGTGCGGCCGCAGGGCGAGGCCGCAGCGCAGCTCGAACCTTCCGCCGCGAAGAAATGACCTGCGTTTTCCCTCACGGAATCGATCTGGCGGCTGGTCTGCAAAGGGAAAATTCCCCTCAAAATTAGCGCAGCAAAACGCTTATTCACGATAAGCGCTTGAGCGGCCTTCGCAGCCACTTTTGGGCGGCTAATCACCCCTTAAGTGCCGCTAACGGCCGCCCAACTGCGCCACGAGTCGCTTCGGCGCGGTCCGTTGCCAGGCGGCGAGCAGCGCCCGGCGCAGGTCGGCCTTCTTTACGGACTTCAGCCGCACTTTGGTCGCGCCGCCGCGTCCCCAGGCGCCGTTCGCAGGCACGAACACATCCGGCTGGGCCTCGTAGAACTTCGCCTGCAGGTCGGGCGGGAGCTTGACCATGCCCCAGCTCTTGTCCGGATAGCCGAGCGTGGCGAAAATTTTCCCGCCGACGCGAAAATCGGGATGATCCATGTGCGCGCGCTCGGTCGCCTCCGGAAAACTCAAAGCGATCTTTCGAAACTCCGCTGGTGTCAAACTCGCACCTCCTCGCCTCTTCACACCTTTGCGGCTAGAAACTTCGAAGAGAGATTCTTCGACTGCGCGTCCCGACCTGCCTCCGGCAGGCAGGCCCGGCTGCCGCCGAGAAGAAACAACATCGGGACGCTCCGCTCAGAATGACGGCGGCGATGTGCGTGCCGCGAATCACCATCATACCGGTTGCTCCGGTGGCGGAACGTCGCGCAGATGCGTGGCGAGGAACCAGCGGTTGCCGAACGGGTCGCGCACGCCCGCGTTCCGCTCGCCGTACGTCTGATCGGCGGGCGGTTGAATCGAGGTCGCTCCCGCGCGCAGAGCCCGCTCGTACGCCGCGTCTGCATCCGGCACGTAAAGGTGCAGCGTGCTCGGCATCGGAGCATACGGCCCGCGTCCGCCGGCCAGCGCGACGATCGAATCGCCGATCAGGACCTGTGCGTGCGGAATGCCGCCATCGGGCATTTGCGCGCGGTAGATTTCCTTTCCACCGAATGCCTCCACGAGGAAGTCGATCAACGAGACTGGCTGCGCGGCATACAAGTGTGGCGTGATGCTGCGGAAGTCTTTGAAGATCTGGTCACCGGGAACGGACGTGAAGATGTGCCACCTATTGCCGGACGCATCGCGAACCGTCCCGCCGCGCGTACCGTAATCATTGTCTCGGACCGGGTCGAACACAGTCGCGCCTGCGTGGACCGCGCGATTGTAGACAGCATCGACATCGGGCACTCGCAGGAGCAAGGTGCATGGCGTCGGAGGAAACTGCGGGTTCGCGTCGGCGAGTTCGATCATCGAGTCGCCGATCTTCACTTCGGCGTGCATGATTACGTCTTCCGCGCCTGCCTCGCCGGCAGGCGGGCCGGGACGGCCGACGCGGAACCGCTCCTCGGCACCGAATGCCTGCTTGACGAAGTCGATCCATTGCGCCGCGCCCGAGATAATCAGGTAAGGCGTGATGCTGTGAAATCCTTCGCGGATGAAAGTCCGGGACGCTTCGGTCGCCGCTGCGCGCTCCCGCCGCGAAACTTCGTCATTGCGCCGCTGCATTTCCTCCGGCGATATCGTTTCTTTACGCGTGGAAACAACCCACGTATAGCCGAAGGGATCGCGGAATTGTCCGGAACGGTCGCCGTAGAACTGATCGGCTACCGGACGGACCATGGTCGCTCCCGCGGCAATCGCGCGGCTCGCCATCGCATCCACATCTTGGACGTCGAGATGAATGAGGATCGGCGATCCGCCGAGCGACTCGGCGCTGCGGAAACCGATCTCCGGAAACTCGTCCGCGAGCATGATTTTCGCGCCGGCGATATTGATCTCGGCGTGGCCGATTCTGCCGTCCGGCTGCATCAGGCGAAGCGTCTCCGTCGCGCCGAGGGCTCTCTTGTAGAACTCGATCGCGGCGGCGGCACCTCTAATGCTTAGGTACGGCGTAGCACTCGCCCGAAATTCGGGGACGGCTTTTGCTGTTGCTGCCATGGATGCTCTCCTATCTCCCAGGCTCGACTCACCGTCGACCTGGGAGCCCTGTTTTTCCAAATCTGCTTTCAGACGAGCTTTGAATTCAGTGCGCGGAAGGCCGTTAAGGTCGCGCGCCACTTCGGCCAAGAGTCCCAGGGCTGAAGCCCCGGAAGAGTTGGGTCCGCTTACAGTGGGGCTCCCTTCGGCTTCACTCAGGGCAAGAAGGCCCCGCCGTTCCATGGAAGGTTTCGCCGATGGTCCGCGGTCGCGCCCCACCGCAGGTACATCGGGGCGGCCGAGAAGCGCCGATACGATTTTGTCGAGTTGTTCGCTCGGGCTTTGTTTAGCCATGTGCTTTACTCGTTCGCCTGCCCGGCTTCTCGTCGAGCTGCGCGCGAAGATTGCGAATCGCGCGGAACTGAAGCTGCTTGATCGCGCCGGGCGTGCGTTTCATTTCCTGCGAGATTTCGCGGATGCTCTTTTCTTGGGCGAAGCGCATTTCGATCACGCGGCGCTGCTCGGCGGGAAGCGTTCCGACCAGGCGGAAAAGCAGCGCGCGCCGTTCGACCCCTGCGGCTTCGGCGCCGGCGTGCGGATCGGCCAGATCGGGAGGATCGTCCGCGGCCGCGCTTCCCTGCTCTCGCGCGACGCGCTGCCAGCGGTCCGCGATCGCATTTCCCGCGATGCGATAGAGCCACGCGACGAAAGGGACTCCGCGCCACTCGAAATTTTTCAGATTCGCAAGCGCGTGCTGGAAGACCTCCGCGGTGAGGTCCTCTGCATCGCTGCGATTCGAGACGCGCCGCAGGACGAACGCGTACACACGCTCGAAGTTTGCCTCGTACAGCTCCGTGAAGCGGGCGGGGTCCTTCTGCGCCGCCGCAACCAGAAGCATTTCGTCGGCCCCGCCCGCCGATCGGTGGGCAGGCTCTTTCCGTGTGGCCTTCAACAGGTTCTCCGCAGAACGCGTTCTCTATAACATTAACCGGCGGGAGGGGGAAAGGTTACGCGTGCGTGGACGTCCTGGTCAGGCGGGCTCCGCAGGCCGCTTTGCCGGCGCAAGTGCGATCAACGCTACCGCGATTACCACGAGAACGGCCACGCCAATTAGTTCTACACGTGCAACCATGCCGCGCCATGCCTGATAGCCCATGACGATTGCGTGCGCGAAGCTGGACCATGCCGTGAAGGCGATTAGGTTGCGGCTCCCCGACGGGTTGCGAATCGCCAGAAGCAGGAAAACGCCGAGCGTGACGTAAAGGCTGAACATCATCGACGTCGCAGGGTCCCGCCGCATAAACATCGCCAAGGGATAAACGGAAGCCCAAAAAAGCAGTCCCACCAGCGCCAACACGATTTTCAAAGCCAGTTCTCGATTCATAGTTGCCCTCGCGAGTACCGCGAAACTCCGCTCGTCCGCAATTGCGAGCAATTTCAGGCGCCCGGCCGCTCACATCGGTCCGTCCGTCGCGGTTCAAAAGTGCGATCGGGAGTAAAGCTTGCCGTTCAAGCTTGAGTCAGATCCGTTGGGCGGCCCCGCGGCTTGGTGCGGTCGGGGCGCGCTCGGAAATTTCGACATCGCTTCCCTGGCGCGGGAGTATAATGGAGTTCCATTCGGCCAACAAGCAACGGAGGTGCAACGATGCACACCACCGACCGTTCGATTGAACGTCCCACGGAAATCTACTATCGGAATTCGATCCGCGCCTATTTGGAGAGTGTGCCCGGCTGCGATCTGGAGTGGATCGCCAGCGTCCTGAGCAGGGCAAAGATTACGGCCCGCGCCATGCTAGCCGCGCGATTCAGCAAGTACGCGCTCACCGAGAAGTACCGAGTTCTGAAGGCTCGCCTGTAGCTCGCGCTGCGGGACAAGAGCGCACGCACGTTCGAAGTTCGCTTCGTACAGTTCTAGTCCTGTACCTCGGTTTCCGTACCTACGGGCAATTGTCCGTGCGCCACCATCCTGCTTAGCTGGAACGGGCCCGGTGCAGTTTTCCGGGCGAGATCAATGGACCGAGCAAGATGTATGTCGCGAAGCGCCAATCCGATCAGGATTGGCGTCCCGAGCGACCAGCGGGAGTCGAGGGACCTCTCCCCCAACCGCGCGGCTTGCGACTCTACTCGACAATGTTGCCGAATAGAAATCGCTGCAACTCATTCAAAACAAAGGATCGGCGCACCGGCTACTCGACAATATTTCGAGGTCGGCCGGGAACCCCGATTTTCGAATTTCCGACTTCGAATTTCGCCTTCGAGATCTGCCAACTGGGCATGCCGCGCGCGTTGTCCGCGGGCGCAGCAGAGGCGAGCAAACAGCTTTGGGGTCGAAAAACCGTTTCGGCACAGGTTGGGAAGGCGCACAGACACGAGTGCCTGTGCCACAGAAGCTGTGTTAGTCGGAGGGCGAAGTGGGTTCGGTGGCCATAGGCTCAGGGGCGGCGGGCATCGCCGCCGGCGGAGATTTCCACTCGGCGAGAAGAATTCCGCCGAGGATCAGCGCCGCGCCGGCGAGGAAGCGAGCGCCCAAGCGCTCGCCGCCGAGAGCGATCGAAGTGATCGCCGCGAACACCGGCTCGAGGCTGACGAGAATCGCCGCGTGCGAAGGCGCGGCATACTGCTGCGCCCACGTTTGCAGAGAAAAACAGATCACGGTCGCGCCGATCGCGGTGAGCAAGATCGCGAGGATCACGTTGCCGGTCCACGCGATGTGCGGCTGCTCCCAACCGGCCGCGGCGGCGATCGGCAGGAGCGCGACCGAAAGAACCGCTGTTGTCGCGACTTGCAGAAAACTGAGCGCGGCGACGGAGTGCTCGCCGACGTGGCGCCCGATGAAGATCATGTGCAGCGCGAACATGATCGCGCAGCCGAACACGATCGGATCGCCGCGATTGAGACCGCCGAAACCCTCGGGCGGCACCGTGAGGAAATACAGCCCCGCGAGCACGGCCGCGGCGCCGGCCCAAATCCAGGAGGCGATGCGGCGGCGTCCGAAAAGCGCGAGCAGAATGGGCACGAAGACGACGAACGTCCCGGTGATGAACGCGGCCTTCGAGGGCGTCGTGAATTTCAGGCCCCCGATCTGAAACACGTAGCCGCAGAACATGAAAAAACCGATCTGCGCGCCGGCCCAGATTTCGCGCGGGGTCAACGAGCGAACGGCGCGCCAATAGATCGCGGCCATCAGAGCCGTGGCGAGGGCGAATCGCACCGCCATGTAGGCGATCACGGAGACGTCGGCGAGCGCGTTCTTGATGACGACGAAGGTCGCGCCCCAGATCAGTGCGCAGAGGGCGAGCGCGAGGTCGGCGAGCAGGCGTTTGTTTCGCATCGAGAAACCGAGTTTATGCGGCGCGCGCGGCCGCGGCAAGACGCAGCGACACGAACGTCGCGCTACAAGGGGAAGCCGGCGCTAGCGTTCCGAGCCGGCGAGGGCGACGACCGTCAAGAACAGGCGCTTGAGGCCGAGTTCGCGGCCGGCAGGATCGTACCACTCGTCGAGCGTGTGCGAGCCGCCGCCTTTTCCTCCGCCGCCGATCGCGACGGCGGGAATGCCCAGCGAGAGCGGGATGTTGGCGTCAGTGGAGCTGCGTTCGAGGCGGGAACGGTTGCCGAGATAACGGTCCACGTTGCGAACCGTCGCGAGGAGCGGCGAATCGTCCGGAAGTTTTCCGGCGGGGCGCGTGCCGAGCGAACGGAAATTGATTTGAAGCGTCTCGCGCGCGGACTGCGTGGCGGAGACTTCGTCGTTCATGCCCGATTGCATCGCATCGCGCAGAGAGGCCTCCAGGCGCGCAAGCTCGCGCTCGTCTTCGGAGCGCAGATCGACTTTCGCGACTGCGCGCGAGGGAATCGAATTGACCGAAGTGCCGCCCTCGATGATTCCGAAATTATAGGTGCTGCGCGGGTCGTCCGGAACGGAAGTCGAAGAGAAGCGGACGATGCCGCGAGAAATCGCGGTGATCGGATTCGGCACGCCGAAATCGGACCAACTGTGTCCTCCGGGACCGGTGATGGATATTTCCCAGCGATGCGAGGCGATGGCCAGGGTCGTGATGTGATCGGTGGACGGGCCGTCCACGGCGATAACCGCGGCGAGGCGCGAACCGTAGGCATCGACGAGAGCGCGAATGCCGCGCAGGTTGCCTTCGCCTTCTTCGCCGACGTCGCCGGCGAGCACGATCGTCTTGTCAGAGCGGAAGCGCGATTCGGCAAGCGCTCGCGCAAGGCCGACGATCGCGGAGAGGCCCGCGCCGTTGTCCGAAATGCCGGGCGCGAGCAGGCGGCCACCGCTACGCTTGACGCGCACGTCCGTGTTCGACGGGAAAACCGTGTCGAGATGGGCAGCGACGAGCACGACGCTCTTCGCATCGGAACCGGCGCGCTCGCCGATGATGTTGCCGGTCTTGTCGACGCGGACTTGAAGGCCACTCGCCGCGAAAAGTTCCTTAAGGACGGCGCCGCGGCGAGCCTCGTCAAATTCGGGCGCGGGAATTTCGGTGAGGCGAATCTGCTGGTCGGTCACCCAGGCGGCACTCTTGTCGATCCAGGCAAGACCGCGCCCCACGCGCGGATCGTCCGCGAGCTTCGTGAAGGGATCTTCAGCAATGCGAGCTGAGAGCGGGGCCATCCAGAAAAAGATACAGCAGATGAGTGCGACTTTCACGCGATTCGTGCGGCGGATTCTAGCGCCAGTCGTCGAGGATGTACACGCCGGCGCGATTGTAGCCGGAGGAAGCATCGCCCGTCTCCATGGCGACGCCCTGCCTTTCGGGCCGATAGCCGTTGGCGAGCATCGCGCGGAATGCTTCGCGGCGGGCGACGTTGACGTCCGCGGTGACCTTGGGTGCGTTGCGCAACGTCGCAAAGGCCTCGACGCCGGAAAGCAAGCGCACGAAATCTTCGGCGGCGCGCGGACCGGGACGCACTGCCGCGAACTTCACGTAGCACACGCCGCTGCCCGCTTCGGTGCCAGGGCCGGTGTGGCAAGCGGCAAATCCGGCGAGGCGCGACGAATCCCACACGAGAATCGTGTCACCGAGGTTTTGATCGGCGACGGCGCGGATTTCACGCTGCACGTCGAGACCGGCGAAGATCGCATCGGTGACTTCGCGGCAGGCGGCGATCAGGCTTTCGCGGTCGGCAGGCTTGGCTTCGGAGAGGCGCGAGGTGTCCGGGGGAGCCTGGGGCGCGGAGTCGATTGTCTTTGCGAAGCTGACGACAAGATCGCGCGGCCAGAAGCCGAATTTTTGATAGAGCGCCATGTGTTTGGTGCTGGCCGAGAACGTGTAGAGACCGAGATGGCGATTGCCCCAGCGACGGAAGATTTCCATTGTGGGCGCGAGAAGCCGCTGCGCAACGCCACGATTCCAGTATTCGGGCTCGATCGTCAGCGGACCGAAGAAGCCGAAGCTGCCCCAGTTCGTCGCAAAATTCGAGCCGATCAATTTTCCCGCGTGTTCGGCTGCGAGAACTGCGCTGGGGTCGGCGAGCCAGCGCGTGCGCGCCATCGACGCGTCGCCCATGAATGCAGTCGGATCGGGCATGCCGAGAAACGTGCCGAACGCGACACGAATGATGCGGTCCGCGGCAGGGAGATCTCCTTCGACGAGAGGGCGAACAGTGATTTCGGAATTCGGTTGCGGAGTCGCCATTCGGATATTTAAGTCCTGAACAGGATTGGAGGCAAGCGAAAGGCAAAATCGCCGGCAAGATGCACTTCGCTATCGCTCAGCGTAAACCGGCGCTACAAGACCTGCGGTCGGTGAGCGGCATCACGCCAAGCATCTTTGCCGGGCACGACATGTCGTGCCCCTACGAAGAGAAAAGCGATACGGGTCTCAGTGGCGGGCGGAGGCGGGGACGAGTGCGAGGATCTGTTCCTCGGTGAGGACTGCGGAGGATTGCTTCGCGGCGGAGAGGATGCGATCGACGAGCTCGTCGGCGGCGGCGATGCCGTGTTTTTCGAGCCAGTAGACGACGTTGGAGCGGCCGCTCATCGGGCCGATCTCGATGATTTGCTCGAGGCCAAAAAGATGGGCGGGGACGCCACTGTAAATCGCGTCCGCGAGCTTCACGTCGTGTTTCTTGTGCGCTTTGGCGATGGCGGAGGCGTGGACGCCGGTCTGCGTGCGAAAAGCGTCGCGGCCAACAACGGGGTAGTTCGGCGGGATGACGGTGTTGGTCGCGCGCGCGATTTTTTCCGAATATTCCTTCAACCGCGATAGATCGCGATCGATCAGTCCGAGAAGCCGCAGGTTGACGAGCAGCACTTCCATCGGCGTGTTGCCGACGCGTTCGCCGAGCGCGAGAGCGACAGCGTGAACTTGGTCGGCTCCCGCCGCGACAGCGGCGAGCGAGTTCGCGACCGCGAGGCCGCGGTCGTTATGCCCGTGCCAATCGACGCGGATTTTTTCGCCTGATGGCTTCTCGATTTCGTCGATGGCGAATTTCACGAGATTGTAGGCGCCGCGAGGAGTTGCGTGGCCGACCGTGTCGCAGAGAACGATCGAACGCGCGCCGGCGCGGATGGCGGTGGAGTGGAGCGCGACGATGGTAGACGGATCAGTGCGGATCGTATCTTCGGTCACGTACATCGCTGGCAGGCCGGCTGCGACGGCGAACTTCACGGCTTCTTCCGTGGTGCGCTGGAGGTGATCGACGCTCCAATCTTCGACCAGGCGGCGGATCGGGCTCGAGCCAATGAACATCGCGGCTTCCATGGGCC
>Ga0335078_10012552_pt1 | contig 12569 bp, 8 predicted proteins | sample Lox_Sample_32_FD_206711 | JGI IMG/M metagenome (GOLD analysis project Ga0335078, IMG submission 206711) | Soil microbial communities from Loxahatchee National Wildlife Refuge, Florida, United States - Lox_Sample_3.2 | ecosystem: Environmental > Terrestrial > Soil > Wetlands | place: USA: Florida... | reverse complement strand
CGCGAATGCCCGACTTCCAGTACACCGACCTGCTGCCGCTAGGCCCCGACACCACCGAGTACCGCCTGCTCAGCGCGGACGGCATCAGCACCCGGGAAGCGTTCGGCAGGAAATTCATGGAGCTGGAGCCAGAGGTGCTCACGATGCTCGCGCGGGAGGGGATGCGGGACATCGCGCATTTGCTGCGGCCCGGGCACCTGCGCCAGCTGCGGTCCATCCTGGACGACCCGCAGGCCTCCGCGAACGATCGCTACGTCGCCCGTGACCTGCTGCAGAACGCGTGCATCGCGGCCGGCGGGGTGCTGCCCATGTGCCAGGACACCGGCACCGCGATCGTGATGGGCAAGCGCGGCGGCCAGGTGCTCACCGACGGCCGCGACGAGGAGCACCTGGCCCGCGGCATCTTCGACGCGTACACCCAGCTCAACCTGCGCTACTCGCAGCTCGCCCCGGCCACCACGTACGAGGAGCGCAACACTGGCAGCAACCTGCCCGCCCAGATCGAGATCTACGCCACGCCGGGCCGGGAGTACAAGTTCCTGTTCATGGCCAAGGGCGGCGGCTCGGCCAACAAGTCGTTCCTGTACCAGCAGACCAAGGCGGTGCTGAACCCCAGCGCGATGCAGGCCTTCCTGGAGGAGAAGATCCGCTCGCTGGGCACGGCCGCCTGCCCTCCCTACCACCTGGCCATCGTGGTCGGCGGGACCAGCGCCGAGTACGCGCTCAAGACGGCCAAGTACGCCTCGGCGCGGTACCTGGACACATTGCCGGAGGCCGGCTCGGCCAGCGGTCACGGGTTCCGAGACCACGAGCTGGAGCAGCAGGTGCTGGAGATCACCCGAAAGATCGGCATCGGCGCCCAGTTCGGCGGCAAGTACTTCTGCCACGACGTGCGGGTGGTCCGCCTCCCCCGGCACGGCGCGTCCTGCCCGGTGGCCATCGCGGTGTCCTGCTCCGCGGACCGGCAGGCCCTGGCCAAGATCACCCCGGAGGGGGTGTTCCTGGAGCGTCTGGAGTCCGACCCGGCCCAGTACCTGCCGGAGGTGGCCGAGGATGAGCTGGCCGACTCTGTGGTGCGCATCGACCTGAACCGGCCAATGCCCGAGATCCGCGCCGAGCTGAGCAAGTATCCGGTGGCCACCCGCCTGTCGCTGACCGGCCCGCTGGTGGTGGCGCGCGACATAGCCCACGCCAAGATTGCCGAACGGCTAGCGGCGGGTGATGGGATGCCTTCCTACCTGGCCGACCACGCCGTGTACTACGCCGGCCCGGCCAAGACCCCGGAGGGATATGCGTCGGGTTCATTTGGCCCGACGACGGCCGGGCGGATGGACTCCTATGTGGCGCAGTTCCAGGCGGCCGGTGGCTCGTTCGTCATGCTGGCCAAGGGCAACCGGTCGCCCGCGGTGACCGCGGCGTGCCAGCAGTACGGCGGCTTTTACCTGGGCTCGATCGGCGGGGCCGCGGCCAAGCTGGCCCAGGATCACATCACCAAGGTCGAGGTGCTTGAGTACCCGGAGCTGGGCATGGAAGCGGTCTGGCGGATCGAGGTGCGCGACTTCCCGGCGTTCATCATCACCGATGACAAGGGCAACGACTTCTTCACGCCGGAGCCGGAACCGCCACTGGTTACCATCGGCCCCCGGCCGTAACAGAAAAGTCACTGCGACACACCTGTTATTCTCATGCGCTTCCCAGGAATCCCGGGATAAAGCGCGTGTATCGTCCCGTGTCATGCACGCTGCGGCCAGCACGGGGCGGGTGGTCGCGGGGCGCTACCTCCTGCAGCACCCCATCGGCCGTGGCGCGATGGGTACCGTCTGGCGAGCCCAGGACTCACTCCTGGCCCGCGACGTGGCCGTCAAGGAGGTCCGGCTCCGCAGCCCGCTGCCGAATTCGCCCGGGTCCCCGGTCACCGAGGAGACCCGGGTTCTGTACGAGCGCACGCTGCGCGAGGCGCGCACCGCGGCCCGGCTGAACCACCCGGCCGTGATCACTGTCTTCGACGTGATCGAGGAGGCCAACGGCTGCCCGTGGATCGTGATGGAGCTGATCCAGGGCCGCTCGCTGGAGCAGATCGTGGCCCAGGACGGCCCGCTGCCGCCGCGGCAGGCCGCGGACCTGGGCGGCCGGCTGCTCAGCGCGCTGCGCTGCGCGCACGCGGCCGGCATCCTGCATCGTGACGTCAAGCCCAGCAACGTGCTGCTCGGCGCGGACGGCCGGGCCGTGCTGACCGACTTCGGCATCGCCACCCTGGAGGGCGACACCACGCTCACCCAGGCCGGGATGGTCATGGGCACGCCCGGGTTCACCGCACCGGAGCGGGTCCGCGGCGAGCCGGCCAGCCCCGCATCCGACCTGTGGTCGCTGGGTGCCACCCTGTTCGCAGCGGTGGAAGGGCACGGCCCGTTCGACGACCGGCAGACCTCCCTGGCCATCCTGGCCGCGATCGCCAACGAGGATCCGCCCCGGCCCTGGCGGGCCGGGCCGCTGGGCCCGGTCATCGAGGCCATGCTGCGCCGGGACCCGTGGGCCCGGCCGGACCCGGCCACGGCGGCCCGGATGCTGGCCGCGGCCGAGGAGGGCAACGTCGCGACCGACGCCGGGCTGCTGAGCCCACCGGACAGCGCGGCCACCACCCAGGCGCCCCTTGGTTACCACCCGGACCAGCCCGAACTGCATCTGCTCAGCCCGGACGGCGAGCCGGACGGGACGCTGGCCAGCCCGGCCCAGCCGTGGGAGGGCGGCGAACCGGAGTGGCCGGGCGCGGCGCCAGAGTGGCCCGGCCGCAGGCCCGGTGGCCGGCACGGCAGCGGCGGTCCGGGCCTGGCCATGTGGCGGCCGGCCGGCCTGCGGCACTGGCTGGAGACCACGCCGCGCTGGCTGCTGGCCACGCTGGCGGGCCTGCTCATCGTGGCACTGGGGCTGGTGATCGGGCTGACCGCGGCCAGTGGTAGCGGCCAGGGCGCGGCCGCGGGTGGCCCGGGCGGCAGCTCCGCGGGCACTGGTGGCGGCACTGGTGGCGGCACTGCGGCGTACCGCTCGTACGCCGTGGCCAGCACGGCCACCAGCGCCGGATACACGCTGCGGCTGCCGGCCGGCTGGCAGAGCACCCGGCACGGCCGCAGCACCTACTTCCTCAACCCGGGCCACACCGTGTCAGTGGTGGTGGACCCGCTGCCGGCCGAGACCACGACGGCGCTGGCCGAAGCACAGGACCTCCGGGTGACCGAGGCCAAACAGCATGTCTTCCCGGGCTTCCAGGGGCCGCCGACCCGGCTGCATGCGGTGCACTACGCCAGTGGCGCCGGGTTCAGCTGGGCGTTCGCCTGGCAGCCGTCCGGGGGCAGCCGCCGGGAAGTGGTGGAAACCCTGCTCCACCCGGCCGGCGCCCCGGTACTACAGCGGTTCGTGATCCAGGAGATCGCGCCCACCGCGATGCTGCGCAGCGCCGAGCCCGCGTTCGCCTCGGCGCTGCGCACGTTCAGCCTCCAGCCCTGACGCCGTCAGGCGGCCTCCCCAGCGTGGGGCAGGCCGCCTGACTGGGCGGGTACCGGGTCAGTAGCCGACGTAGGCGCCGCCCTGGCGCACCGCCACCACGCCGGGGATGTTGTTCATCGAGCCGTACCGGCTGATCGCGTACCGGAACGCGGCGATCATGTTGTCCACCGGGTTCCAGATGTTGCCGTAGCCGGGCAGCGCGTAGGCGTGGAACGTCGGCCCGATGACCTGTGCGATGCCCTCGGACGGATGCCCCTGGGCCGCGTTGATGTCCCAGCCGTTGTAGGCGTGCGGGTTCGCGCCCGACTCGTGCTGGACCACGATGTACGCGGCGGCGGTGTTGAGCTTGCCGCGCCGCGTGCCATGCCGCTCCAGCACCCGCTCGACATGGCAGATCCACCAGTGCAGCCGGGAGTCCGCGCACACGCTGACGTGGTGCCTAGCCCGCGCGGGCCGGTGGTGTGCCTTGGCTGTCCGCTGGTGCTGGCTGGACCGGTGAGTGGCGGTGCCGGACGTGGTGCCGGCCAGTCGGTCGCCGAGCGACAAGCGCAGCCGGGCCACCGGTTTCCGGTGCGCCGCCGGCCCATGGTCGCCAGTGGCCGGCCGGCCGGTGCTCTGATGGCCGTCCGCCGCCGCGGTCTGCCCGGCCGCGGTGGCCGGGCTGGCGGGCTGGCTGGGACGGTGCCCGGCGACCGGCTGGACGAGACTGACGGTCCCGCCGGACGGGATGCGGTAGCCCGGGGCCGGGCCGCTGCCCGCAGCCGCGGCACCGCCGCTGACCAGGATCGCGACCGCGACGGCCACACCGGTCGCGGCCAGGGCGAGACGAGATGATTTTGATTGCAGGGATGTCCTGGGGATGGACACGTTGAACTTCCTGTCGGGCGCGAGACACGCGCTCGTTTTCCACCCGGGGCACTGCGGGTCACGAGGGGTGTGACCAGGCAGGGACGTACCGATGTGCCGCGGGTCAGGGCGGCAGGCTGCGGGGGTCGTCAGCCCATCGAGGCACGCCTGGGTGCTTCCGGACACCCACCATGCCCAATACCGGCAATTAGTTCTGCCCGAAACTCACAATTCGACGCTATGACCTGGTTCACAAGCCATGATTTCTGGCTCGAATAGATATTCGATTTGCCTCATTGACCAGTGCCTTAGATAGTGTTAAGAATAAACTAACCGGCCAGTGTGAAACACATCACAATTTAACAGTACGCACAGGCCCTCTTACTCAGAGAAGCGGAATTCGGGCCAGTAAAGAAGAACCCGGCTATCCCGAAACGGGACAGCCGGGTCCGAAATGTAGCAGCCCAGTTACATCAGGCTACCGGATGGTAACCATGATTATGTGGAGCGGAATGCTGACTACAGTAACGCGACGTAATTTAGTAGTAGCCGTGTGCTTCCCAGAACGACCACGCGCTGCACGGATTTCCATACCGGCCCTGGATATACCCGAGACCCCAGATGATCTGCGTTTTCGGGTCAGTCAGATAGTCGGCCCCGGCGCTAGCCATCTTGCTGGCGGGCAGCGCCTGCGGAATCCCGTACGCACCGCTCGCGTTCTCGGCCTGGTAGTTCCAGCCGCTTTCCCGGGTCCAGATGTTGTTCAGGCAGCTGAAATAGGTGCCCGGGGCCCAGCCGTAGGAGGACAGCAGGTCGTAAGCGATGCGCTGCGCCGTGCCCGGGTCGGGCGGCGGCAGGCTGACCCCGCCGCCGGATCCACCGCTGGCGCTGTCCTGCAGCGGCTGAGCTGCGACTTTAGGGGCCCCGATGAGGTGCACCGAGTGGGTGGCCGCGGACAGGACGATCATTTGCTGACGCTGCTCCTCGAGCACCGCCATGGCCCGACTGCTGGACACCGCCGCGGCGGCGATAGCCGCTCCGGTGTTCGGCACACTCCCCGGGCGGAAAACCACGATGTAGCCTGCGATCGCGATCCCCACCACCGCGGTAACTGCAGTAGCTGCCATTGGCAACAAAACGCCATTACGGCGTGCCGCCCGTCGTTTTCCGGGGCTTCGCCTCCGGTGCTCTGACAAGGCTGTCCTTCCGTCGGCCGAACTCATGAGCGGGATACTCAGGAGCGGACCGCTGCGCCCTCGGGCAGCGCATGGTCCCGTACTCCTGTCAATACCGGCCGCAGAAACTCAATCGCCCTGGAACCGCTCGGCAGTAAGGCCTTGGACCATCGGCGCTACCTTGCCAGAGACGAGGGAGGGGTCTGCAACCACTTCTGCTGAAAAAGTTGTGTCGGCAGGGCAACCAGCAATGTGTCCCGGATCACAAATCCACAACACGTACCGTCACAATTACCAGCTGTAAGGGACAGGGAAGCTGGGGTCACTGCCTTCGCCGCGCCATACCGCGCCGACACGCTGTTGGCGCACGAAAACACACCTCCACAGCCCGTTTGCCCCTCGGGAAGACCCGCGGGCCCGGCGGGCCACGCCAGCCTGGGCCGGCCCGGCTGTTCGCTGCGCCCGGCACGGTCACTCACCCCTCGTGGCCGCGGCCCGGGACGCCTCTAGGCCCAGGGCCGCGGTGACGGCTGAATCGCCCGCTGCGGCCATCCGGGCCGCGGGGGTGACACGCTGTCCGGTGACCGTCCCAGACGCGGCTGAGACGGCGCCAGCGCCTAATACGCCCACATTCCGGGCAGGGGTGGTGGCCCCGGCGCATCCGGCGGCGGTGGGCGGCAGCTGGCTGAGCGCGGGGAGCGTGCTGCGCACGCAGCTCATGTCCGTCGCGGTCGCGGCCGGAGTGGCGGTGGCCGGCGCCGTCGGTGACGGCGTCATGCTGGGACTGGCCGCCGGGGGCGAGGTGGCCGGCAAGGCTGGCGTGGCCGGGGCGGAGTTCGCCGTCCCCTGGCCGGTGTTGGACAGCCGGAGCGTGGCGTTCTTCTCACTGACCAGCCTGATGCCCACGATCAGCCCGACCGCCATGGTGACGATCAGCGGGAGGGCGATGAGCAGGATCCGGTTCCGGGGCATCCGGTCCCCGGACCAACCGCTGTCGCGCATGATGTCACCTCCAACGCGGCCGATGGACGTACTCAGACGGTCACGCTAGTCCGCAATCCGGGCGTGAGTAGCGAAACACCGGAATAAGTAGCAGACGCAAATATTGCGTAATTCTTACGTCGCAGGTGAGGCCGTTTTAGGTGCTGCCGCCCAGGTCAGCGGGGGCATGCACGGGTGCGGTGGCTTCCAGTCATTCCTGGAAGCCACCGCACCCAGGGGGTTACCCGATTGGCGTGCGGAGTGTCACATGCCGGACGGGTCCATGATGTGCCGGCGGCCCGTGCCCGGACCATTGCCGCCACGCCCGACCCGGCGCGCAGGCGGCTGCATCGCGGTGCCCGGCGCGCCAGACCCGGCCGCCGTCGTGGCGGTCGCCGTCTGCTGGGCGGTGTTGAACGTTGCGGCGATGGCCACGCCGTTACCGTCCAGGGTGACCGTCACCGGGTTGGTCAGGCCAAAGTTCTGGCAGTTGAGGTTGGTGAAGGACATGTTGAGCCGGTTGGCCAGGAAGGTGAACAGGTTGTTGCCCACCGCCGGGACCGGCGAGGTGCCGGTGGCCAGCACGGTCTGGTTGGCAGCCAGGAACGGGGTCTGGATGTTGACCATGTTCTGGCAGTAGTTGGCCGGGCTGTCCGCCGCGTTGTTGGAGACCATGATGGCCGGCTGGCCGAGCTGCTGCCGGTACCGGTTGGTCTTCTGCTGGCTGAACGCGTTGTTGACCAAGGTCATCTCGTCGTTCTCCGGGACCAGCGCCGCGGGCGTCGGCTCGTTGGCGTTGGCCTGGATCTCGTTGAGGGCCTGCGAGGTCGTCATCGCGCCGTTGTTGGCCAGGTCTGGCGCCTCCATCGGGGTGCAGCCGATGGTCGGGTCCAGGAAGTTGGTCAGCAGGACATCGTCAGAGCCGTTGAGCAGCGGCGTGGCGCCGGCCAGGTTGGCCATGTTGGCCGAGGTGGCCTGCGCGGTCTGGCCGTTGCCGTTCAGCAGGTACTCGGTGGTGACGTTGTCGCTCTGGTCCTGGTCAATCATCCGGAAGTTGTGCGTGGTCAGGCAGGTCAGGCCAGCGATCTTGGTCGCCGTGCCCAGCGCCGGCACCGTGAGCAGGCCCTGCGCCTCAGCCGTCGCCACGGCCGCGAAGAACGCCCTGCCGTTGCAGAACGAGACCTGGCCGAACACCGACCCGTTCAGGCCGTTCACGCAGACACCCTGGCGCAGCGCGCCCGGTGCACCCGCGACCTGGGTCAGGTCGGTGCCGTTGAAGCCGAAGTCGATCGTGACGACCGCCCCGGCGGGCAGGGTCGGCACCACCGGCGCGACCGCGGCCGTGGTGCCCTTGGTGATGACCAGCGGGTCATACACCGACAGCGCCCCGGTAGCCGGGTCCAGGATCGTGGCCTGCACGAAGGCGCCCAGGTTGGCCGCGTTCGTCATCGTGCACCCGGACTGGGCCGGCGTCATGCCGTTGGGCCCGGTGAGCTGGTACGGAGTGGCCAGGCCCGTGGCTGTCAGCGGGTTGGCCGGCACGACGATGTCGCAGTTGACGTTGGCCGCGGCGGCCGCGGCCGTAGCCGTAGCCGTAGGCGTGGCGGTTGCGCAGGTCGTCGGCGCGGCCGTCGTGGCGGCGGTCGTCGCTGCTGTGGTGGCCGCTGTCGTGGCCGCAGCGGTGGCGGCCGCGGTCGACGCAACCGTCGGCGCGGCGGCAGTCGGCGCGGTGGTGGCGGCCCCAGTCGGGGTCGGGGCCACGGTCGCGGCCGCAGTAGCGGCGGTCGCCGCGGCCGCCGTCGTCGCCGCGGCAGCGGTCGTAGCTGCGGTGCTGGCCGCCGACGGCGTGGCGCATGCACCTACGCTCGCGCTGTTGCTGAACACGCTGCTGACGCCCGGCACGAGCAGCGCCACGCCGACCCCGGCCACCACGGCCACGGTCCCGCCGATCGCGAGGAGCCGGGTCCGTGACCGCGGATCGAACTCGCGATCATGGTTAAAGACTCTACTTCGGTATGACACGACACCGTTCCCTTTAATCGGGTATTGCTCCCGGCCGTTGACAGTAGACCTGCCGGTGAACAAGAGCCACTGAAACAGCAGTTTCAGTGATCAGGCAGCCTCCGGGTTACGGACACAGAATGCGCTCTATGATCTTGGAGTGGCTACTATCTCTGCAGCTCACTGAGGGTAGGCGTCGGCCGTCCGGGCTCCCGAGCCGATTAATAACGGGTATCCGTAACATCATTGTAAGAGCTGCTAGCCGAGATGAGTTAGACCCGTTTCCTTAACGGGTATTCGTAATATCTTCGTAAGAACTGCAAGACGGTGCAGGTGACGGTCGCTTTTCACTAGGCGGCATGGGGGCCGCTGGCGGCACCAGTGCCGTAATCACCCTTAGCGTCCCGCCGGCCAGCGCCAAAACTCCGGCGGTGACTCACGGCTGGGGGGTGCTGACCGCCGAAGGCAACGGCGAGACGTGTACCTGGCGGTGAATGAAGTGGGGCAGCAGGTGGGTGGCGACCGGGGGGCCGACCAGGAGGATGGCCGACAGCGCGACCAGCACGCCACCCGCCACCCTCTTGGAGCCGGTGGTGATGCGTTCCACGCTGAGCCGCGGGCTTCCGGCGCGGGCTTTGCGGCCGAGGATCTGGCCGATCATGATGGCCAGGAACGCCTGGATGACGATGGTGATGATCACGACCGGCACGGGCAGGCTGGTGAAGCTGAGCGTGAAGCCCACGACCAGTTCGTCCACGCTGATGCCGAGGCCAAGCCCGATGACGGAGAGGCCGCGCGCTCCCACCAGCGCCCTGGCCTTGCCAGCCTCGTCATCGTCGTCGTCGTCGTTGAGGCTCTCGTCCAGCATCATGAGGCCCAGGCCGCCGACGACCACCGGGACGATGATCGGGACGACGTACCGGCCGACGAACGTCAGGTCGGCCCGTTCCGCTAGGTGGGCCTGGTACGCGTGGCGAAGCTGGCTGGCCTCGGCCGCGCTGCCGACCTGGTAAGGGTCGAAGGTCAGGTGGCCGGGGGCGCTGACCAGGTGAGTCAGCGGCGCCCCCAGCGCCATCCCGACCAGCGGCATTCCGGCCTCGAAGGCGATCAGCAGCACGATGACGCGCATCCGCTGGACACGAGTCAGCCGCATCTCCCCCAGAACAGCAAAGGCCACGGCGAAGGTGTCCAGGCACAAGGGCAGGGTGAAGGCCAGCAGCTTGAACATGTTCCGGACCCTTCACTACCTGGAGTGACACTGCGCCTGCGGCGGGTTAACCTCGCGTCACCGGGGAGGTAACCCCATTGAACGGCAGATCGACCCGGCGGGCTCAGCGTTCGGGAAAAGATCCCCACCGGCCGCTCTTACCACCGGGCCAAGGCGACCACAGGCTCGTTATAAGACGGTAATAAGTTCAGATGACGACGCCAGCGTCTGTGACCTGTGCGAACTGACCGCATGGAGGTCATTGGATAATCCATCTGCGACGTTAGCAGCTAGCCATAATTTATTCGGCTTAATAGGCGCCGGACCGGTAAGTAGATCTTCCGGACTTCCCGCGTCAGGCCGTCTGGCTGGTCTAACGTATGCCCCCAAGAGCGGCATAGCGGGCAGGGAGGTGGATCGAGTGCAGGACGGGCGCCGATCCACCTGGCGCCGGGCTGTACCAGGAAGTGGTATGCCGCGCATTGCGGTCCAGCTGGCCGTGCCGGTGGCGCTGGGCCTGATCATCGGCCTGGTGCTCGCGTTCCAGGCGGGTTCGAGCAACTCAGGTATCTACGCGGTGCCGCTGGGCACTCTGGTGAGCCATAGCCCCAGGCCAAGCGCTCCGGCGTCGTTCACGACCGCTTCAGCGGCCAACGTCAGCTGCGACATCATCGTCCCGGCCAACCCGCTGAGCGCGCGCGGGCTGGCCACTCCGTATCAGCTCACCGGCACTCACGGGAAGACGCCGGCCGAGTCGGGGTGCCAGATGAGCCCAGGGGTGAAGGCCTTCGTCCAGGCCACGATCCTGGACCCGGCGACCGGGGCGCTGTCGGTCTATGAACCGCTCGTGGTCACCCGGGGCACCCGGCCGGCCGTGCGGCCCCGGGCGCCGACGATCCCGGGCGACGCGGTGGTGACGATCGACTTCGGGTTCAACGGCAAGGACCTGTTCCAGGCAGGGGCGACGCCAGCCACGCTCGCGGAGGCCAACTGCGTCGACGGCCAGGCGGGGTCGGCCTTCGGGCAGGTGGCATTCTGCAACGGGGTCAGCTTCTTTCGCGCAGTGCGGAAGGACGAGCGGAAGGGGCTGCTCAAGGTGCCGTCCCCCGGTGCCTCCAGCAAGATCACCCCCTCGGGCGGCGACCTGGGCACGGGCCGGGATTGCCCGGTCACGCGCAACTTCGAGGTGGCCGACGCGGACCTGGGTGACAACGTGACCACCCAGTACCTGCTCAACCCGGTCACCGGCCAGACGGCGCAGTACACCACATCCAACCTGGGCTACCTCGAGGGAGCGAGGCTGCTGATCAGCCGCAGTGACAACACCGTGCTTGACCAGTTCCTCGACCCGGTCCTCGGGTGTACCCCGTTCCAGGCGCCTGACCTGGGCGATAACGGCGTGCTGACCAGTTCCGTGGCGCTGGACGAGATAGCCGCGGACGCGCATCAGCCGAAGATCGCGGCGCTGGTGCCGGAGAACGGCAAGATGGTGCGCGGCCGCGACGGAGGGTTCGACGCGGCCAAGACCGACATGTACCGCCAGGAACTGGGCCAGGCGCCGATCGGCAGCCGCAGCGGCCAGACCAGCCCGGCGATCTACTGCCAGGACCTCGTCGATATCCAAACGCCCTTCCTGGCGGCCAACCGGACGCTGCTGACCGCCGGCCAGTCACCCGTGACGGCGGTGGGTGACAACCTGCTCACCTTCATGGCGAACGAGCTGAACCTGTCCTTCACCGACCTCGGCTGCCAGCACTTCGGCCTGGCGAATCCCGTCACTGTGCACAGGAACGGCGCGGGCGTGGCGGTCGCGGCGGCCTTCGACACCACCGTGCAGACCGTGCCGTCTGGAGGGTGAGCATTGTGACCAGGAACCAGGCCACGCGGGTTAAGGACGTAGACGACAGCGGGCAGCGCACGGGCGCGGAAAGCGACGTGGGCACGAGTGATGCCGCGAAGTCCCGGCGGGCCCTCCCGGAAGCCTGGGAAGGCAAGCGCTTCAGGCTCACAGTGATCGCGTCGGCGCTCATCCTCGCGGCCGGGATCGGTTTCGGCGTCGGCCGGGCGATGGGGCTTGGTGACATCGTGATTCTCTCGGCCATTCCCAAGCCGTGGACGTGCGCGCCGTGGCTGGCTACCACGGCCGACCCCGCGACCGAGTGCGCGTTCATCGAGGACGACAACGGCACCGGTCAGGACAACCAGTCGAACATCCTTGATGCGACGGGTGGCGGCATGGTGCACATCCTGTCCGGCGGGTCTTCGGTGGGTGTCGGCCTGGTGCTCACCGAGTCGGGGAAGGTGCTGACCACTTACCAGCCCTCGACGCGCGCGGCCAGCCTGGAGGCGGAGTACGTCCTGTCCCGCGCGACGTTCAAGGCCAAGGTGATCGGCGTGGACCCGGCCGCGGGCCTGGCCCTGCTCCAACTGGAGGGCGGCAGTGCGACGGTGCCGTTCGCGACCGTCGCGGTCGGGAACTCGGCCACGATCGTCCAGAGCGCGGAAGCTTCCAGTGTGCGCTCCTACCACGTACCGGGCCAGATCTACGACACCGCGGTCGGCACTACCGGCCGGGAGCGAACGCTGACGTTCGATGTCGGCACCCTGACCACGCTGGACACGACCGTCAGCGTCGGCCGGACCAGCCGGAGCGGTCTGATGGCCTCGGTCATGCAGTCTGCGCAGGACTCGGCGATCGGCGGCCCGCTGGTGAACCTGAACGGCCGGGTGATCGGCATCACTATCGGGGGTTCGGGGAGCGGCCGCGACGTCATCGCCTACGCGATCCCGATCAACACGGCGCTGGCTGTCGCCACGCAGATAGACAACGGCCACTCCTAGCAGGCGTAGCGGCCTAC
>Ga0335078_10012551_pt1 | contig 12570 bp, 13 predicted proteins | sample Lox_Sample_32_FD_206711 | JGI IMG/M metagenome (GOLD analysis project Ga0335078, IMG submission 206711) | Soil microbial communities from Loxahatchee National Wildlife Refuge, Florida, United States - Lox_Sample_3.2 | ecosystem: Environmental > Terrestrial > Soil > Wetlands | place: USA... | reverse complement strand
ATTGCGCGTGTTGGGCGGCGATCTGGCCGGCTCCCAACGACCGAGCCAGTTCAGGCCGCGGCGCGCGGTCGGCGCCATCGCTCCGGACCGCGAGCCGCCGTACAATCTGTCTCGCGATTTGATCGAAACGGCCATCAAGGATTCTGGCTATCAGCTGTAGCGCATGAGCAAAAAGACCGCGGTCGGCGAGTGAGGAAGTCGGGGCCGACCAAAAAATGGCCCGGCGCGCCCTGTATCACGGCCCGCCCAGTAGAGGGAGTATCGGCAATGACAGACGGCATCCATAAGTTCAAAGTGGGTCAAACTGTCGATCTGATCCCTTCGACATTCCGCTCCGCGGCCAGGGGGACTTACCAAATCGTAAGCCTGCGGCCCGCAGAAGGCGGCAATACCCATTACCGGATCAAGAGCAAGAGCGAAGCTCATGAGCGTGTCGTTTCAGAAAGCGACCTCGTGCTTTCGGCGAAACTGACATTCGATCTGGATTGAGAGCCGCGAGACAAGGTTGGCCATGTTCAAAATTCTTGAACTCAAAAACGCGGTTTCGGCGCTGGCAACGGAGGTCGGCGCCGGCTACGCCACCCGCGAAGAAGCATTGGCTGCGGTGAAAAAGTACCTGAAGACTTTCAACGTGTCCGGCCACAACCGGGAAGGAAATTATTGGTGGGTGCGGGATCCGGAAGGTCTGAGAAAATGCTGGATATCGACTGACTGAACGCCGTGGTGCACTTATGATCAATTTTCCAAATGAAAGCCGGTTTTTCGATCCAACACGCCGCGCCGTTCGGTTCTGGGGGCATGACAGCGCGATGGAGTGGTCGTTCTTCGTAACCGAGGAAGCGCTCAAGCGGCTGCAGCCGAATATGCAGCGCGACGAAGCGGGCCTGCTCAGCGCATTCGACGCCCATCGAGCCTCGATCTACGCGGTGGCAACGAAGGTGTACAAGCGCGATCGCAAAGGATCCTACGAGCTTGCGGCGACGGATTTTTGAGATCTCATGGCCGCCAGCCGGCATCAGATGGCTGCCGGATTATGCTTGTCGAAATGAAGCAGTCGATCGACAACAATCTGCCGCCGCCTGGTTGGGCGGAAATCCGTGATTTGAGGAAAACGACGAGAGCACCGTGCCTGCGCCAATCGCCAAATTATTGGGGCTGAGCTGACGGCGTATAGGTGCTTGGCGGACGCGGCGCGTTCTGCACGCGCGGCGAAGAGTCCGTTGAATCCTTGAACAAGTTCATGAGCGATTGTTTCGGATAGGGATAACCGGAGGCCGCGTTATCGCCCGGAGGCGGCGGCGCGGGCGGCGGACTGCCGCTGGTGGCGACAGGCGCGCTGTAGGCCGGCTGGCTGGCGGGGTATGGCTGACCTGAGGGCGTGTACGTGCTGGGCGCCCGTGGCACATCCTGCGTCGGCGGCGAGGTGTCCGTTCCGTCCCTGAACACATCCACCAGCGATTGTTTGGGATAGGGATACGCGGAGGTGCCCGCTTCGTCGGCAGGCGGCGCCGAAGGAGCCGCAACGGCGGCGTTGGGCGGCGGGGGCACGGCGGCTGTCTGGGCGGCGGAGGAAGACGAGGTGGAAGACGACGAACATCCCGCCAGTGCCGGCAGGAGCGCAAAGGATGTCATGACAAAGAAGCTGGTGGTGAGAGCGTGTCGCGTCCGGCTCCCGCGAGCGTAAGCCCGGCTACCCGATACGCGACCGCGCAACCGCTGCGTCCCCATCCGATACTTATAGCAATCGTATCGTGTCTATCACAAGGCCGCGCGTGCGCTCCGGCGGATGGCTTCATGGGCTGTAAGTCCCTTGGCGCGCGACGAAAACGCGCCCGGCTTTATTCTGCGATTCCCGGCCACCACCGTCTGCTATAATAGGAGCTTGAGAGTGCTCCAACGATTGGCAGAGACCGCGAGGCGGCGATGAGCGTCATTGATAGTACCGAATTTCCAACTCTTGCCGCGCCGCGGCGGTCGGAAGGCCGGACCAGCATGCGGCAATCGCTCCGCGAAATGCGCGATAATGCGCTGGCCGCTCATCCGCCGGAGAACTTTGCCGCCGACATCATCACGCAACGTATTTTGTGGCGGCGCATGTTCGTCATCAACGAACCGGGTGCGATAAAGTACGTCCTGCTCGATAACGCCGCGAACTACACCAAATCGGAAGTGGCCCGCCGCCTGCTGGAACCGGGTCTTGGCCGCGGCCTTTTGACCAGCGAAGGTGAGACCTGGCGGCGCCATCGCCGCATCATGGCGCCCTCGTTCGATCCTCGCAGCGTGGTCGGCTACGCGCCGATCATGACCAGCGTCACCGAGGAATTGCTGGCGAAATGGGACGCGATGCCGGAGCCGCGCGAATTGGACGTCGCGGCTGCGATGATGCATGTGACCTTGCACATCATCTCGCGCTCGATGTTTTCCTCCGATTCCGACGAGATCGTCGATGTCGTCGAGGGCGGCGTCAACCAGTATCAGTCTCTGGTCCGGCCAAGTGTCTTCGACCTTTTGCACTTTCCACAATGGTTTGCGCGCCTGCTTTCACCGATCCCCACGGATGGTATTTTCGACGAGTTCGACCGCAAGGTCGATCGCCTCCTGACCGAGCGGGGCCGCAAGCCCGACGTTGAACCGAAAGATCTGCTGGCCCGCTTGCTTGGCGCCCGCGACAGCGAGACCGGCGGCGGCATGACCGGGAAAGAGGTTCGCGACCAGGTGGTGACGATCTTCATGGCCGGGCACGAGACCACCTCGCTGGCGCTGACCTGGACCTGGTATCTGCTCTCGCAGCACCCCGCGGTGGAAGCAAAGCTTTACAACGAACTGCGCGAGATGCTCAGCGGCCGCACGCCGGATTACACCGATGTCGCCAATCTTCGTTACACGCGGATGGTGATCGAGGAATCGATGCGCCTCTATCCGCCGGCGCACACCACCGGACGTCAGCCGATCGCGCCCGACGAAATCCTTGGCCATCGCATTCCGGCCGGCTCCGAGGTCCTGATCATGCCGTGGCTGCTGCATCGCAAGCCGCAGCTGTGGGAAAATCCGGATCGCTTCGATCCTGAGCGGTTCCTGCCCGAGCGCGTCGCCGAGCGTCCGCGCTTTGCCTACATCCCGTTCGGCGCCGGATCGCGCATCTGCATCGGCGCGGCCTTCGCCATGACCGAAGCGATCCTCATCCTCGCCACCATCGCGCAACGCTATCGGCTGCATCTCAAACCCGGTCATCCGGTCGAGCCGCAAGGCCTGATCACGCTGCGGCCCCGTCACGGCCTGCAGATGACGCTGGAGCGGCGCTAGCTAAATCGACATTCCGAGCTCGTGAACACTCGACCTAATAAACGTCCGCCTGATAGTGGTCGCTGGCCTTGAGTTCGGCAACAAACCGCGCAGCGTCTGCCGGCGTGCGCCGGCCGTGTTCGGCGACGATCTCGGTGAGCGCGGACTCAACATCTTTGGCCATACGGAGCGCATCGCCACAGACATAGACGTGCGCGCCGTCGTTGAGCCATGACCACAGATCGCGCCCGACTTCGCGCATGCGATGCTGCACATAGATCTTCTCGTCGCCGTCGCGGGACCAGGCGAGCGTCAGCCGCGTCAAAAGGCCGGCGGTGCGCATCGCCACCAGTTCCTCCTCGTAGAAGAAGTCACAGTCGCTGCGCTGATGGCCGAAGAACAGCCAGTTGCGCCCCGGCGCTTTGATCGCCTTCCGCTCGTGCAGGAAGGCGCGGAACGGCGCGATACCGGTGCCTGGCCCGATCATGATGATCGGCTTTGCCGGATCGTCAGGCAGCGCAAAATGCTGCGCCTTTTGCACGTAGACCCTGATCTTGTCGCCGGGAGCAATCCGTCCGCCGAGGAAGGTCGAGCAGACGCCAAGCCTTGTGCGCCTGTCGATTTCGTAGCGCACCGCATCGACGGTGAGCGAAACCCGGCCGGGGTCGGACTTAAGCGACGAGGAGATCGAATAGACGCGCGGCTGCAGCGGATCGAGCGCCTCGATGAAGGCTTCGGGGTCGGGCCTGACGCCGGGGAATTTTTGCAAAGCGGCGAGCACGTCGAGCGTCGCTGCATCGCCGTCGGGGTCTTCGCCGGCGGCGAGCCGCCTGGCCTTTTGCTTGCGCTCGCCGCCGGTGAGATACGAAATCAGCTCGAACAGCATGTCGGGCGCCGGCGACAGCGCGACACCATCGCTGAGCACTTCGCGCAAGCTGCGGCCGCCGATGGGAAAAGCCGCCGGTGCGTCGAGCGCGGCGAGCACTGATGTTACCAGATGATGATCGTTGGCGGGAAAGACGCCGCATGAATCGCCGACGACATAATCGAGATCGGTGCCGGCGAGATCAATGTCGATGTGCCAGGTCTCTTTCTCGGAGCCTGGTTTGTTGAGCCGGCGGCGGGAGAGGAAGGTGGCGTAGACCGGATGGTCGCGGGAACGTCCTGGCGCTGTGGCGAGGGCAGGCGCCGGCTGGGCGCGCGCTGGTTCAGCGGCAGGCGCCGGCGCAGCATCAAGCTCCTGATAAAGTTGCTTGAGCATGCGGGAGGTTTCTTTGCCTCCCGGCACGCAGAGATTCAGCCGCTTCTCGGCTTTGCCGAACAGCGCATCGGCGTAGTCTTTGCAATTGTAGCCGCACTGACCGCAATCCTGCTGCGCCATGGCCGCCATCAGCCGGCGCGGCAGCGCTCTGCCCTCCGCAAGCTTCATACGATCCGGCAAAGCGATGACGGGATCGTGCCAGGGAGCGCCGTCATCCTCGGGTTCTGAAAGCAGTTGCGCGGCGCCGTCGATCAGCCCGCCGAGCAACTTCGCGGCGTCGACGGTCGAGAGCGGCGTGACGCTCTCGTGCAAATCGAACAATCCGGCGAACAGCCCGTTGAGCCAGGTGCGCTGCTCCGGCGTGAACGGCGCCGATTCAGGAATCAATGATGGGATCGGCGGCCGGGGCGTCATGCTCATTCGGCGGCCTCGAGCTCGGTCATGGCTTTCAGCGCGTCAATCTCATGCCGGCGTGCGAAGGCGAGGAAGGTCTCCTCGGGCGAGGCGCGGTGCGCGAGATAAGCTTTGAGAATTCGCTCAATGGTGCACGGCGCGTCTTCGGCAACGACATCGCGATAAATTTCGCGCCCGAGCGCGGCGTTCGGCCCAAAACCGCCGCCGACCAGAATGTGATAGCCCTCGACCGGATCCGCCTCCTCGTCCGCCTGGACCTTGCAGGCGAGGAGCCCGATCTCGGAGACGAAATGCTGCGCGCAGGAGTGATGGCAACCCGTCAAATGAATGTTCACCGGTGTGTCGAGCGCAACACGCGCCTCGCACCAGCGCGCAATCTCCTCGGCATGACGCTTGGTATCGGACGCCGCGAATTTGCAGCCGGTATTGCCGGTGCAGGCGACGAGGCCGGCGCGGATCGGATTGGTTTCAATCGCTAGGCCGAGCGCTTCGATCCGCGCCTGCGCCGCGGCCACCTTTTCTGTCGGCAGGCCTGAAATGAGCAGGTTCTGCCAGACCGTGAGCCGCAGATCGCCGTCGCCGAGTTGGTGCGCGACGTCGGCCATGCCACGCATCTGCGCGGCCGAAATGTAGCCGACCGGGACGACGATGCCGATCCAGTTCAGTCCGGCCTGCTTCTGCGCGTGAACGCCGAGATGCGCGGTGCGATCAAACACCGGACGCGGCGCAACGGCGCCAGGCACCGCGCGGTCGAACTTGCGGCCAAGCTTCTCTTCCAGCAAAGCGACGAATTTCTCGATGCCAATGGCGTCGAGCACATATTTCAGCCGCGCCTTGGTACGGTCGGCACGGTTGCCGTGCTCGATGAACAGACGCACCACCGCGTCCGCCACCCTGCAGGCCTCGTTCGGCTGCACCAGCACGCCGGTATCGCGGGCGAAATCGTGATGCCCGGTGATGCCGCCGAGGCCGAGCTTGAACCAGACCCCGGGTGCGAGCCCAAAGCCGTCATTCACCTGCACCGCCTGAAAAGCGATGTCGTTGGTGTCCTCCAGCACCGCGATGGCGCCGGCGCCGTCGAAGGCGACATTGAACTTGCGCGGCAAGCCATAGAGCGAGCGGTCGTTGAGGATGTGAAAATGCCATTCGCGCGCGAACGGCCGGGTGTCAATCAGCTCCTGCGGATCGATGCCGGCGGTCGGCGTGCCGGTGACATTGCGGATGTTGTCGGCGCCGGAGCCGCGCGAGCACAGGCCCAAATCCTGCACCGCCTCGATCATGGCGACCGCTTCGTGGGCTTTGACTTCGCGGATCTGAATGTTGGCGCGCGTTGTCACGTGCGCGTAGCCGCCGCCATAACGTTCGGCCAGGTCGGCAAGGCCGGCGAATTGCACCGCATTGAGGATCCCGTTCGGGATCCGCAGCCGGCACATATAGGAGTTCTGGTTCGGCGCGACGTAAAACAGGCCGAAAAAGCGCCAGCGGAAATTGTCCGGAGGCTTGGGATATTCACCCTTGGCAGCGTGCTCCTTGAGCCGCTCATAAGTGTCGAACGGATGCTGTTCGCGCTTGAACTTTTCCTGATCGGAAAGCTTGCCGCCGGACGCGAGCAGCCGGTTCTGCGCTTTCAGACCGGCCGCATCCGGCCCAATTGACTCGGCCGCCGCAGGCGTCGCGCCGCCGCCGGCTACGCCGGCGACGCTCTTTGCCGCCTTGGCAATTTGCACACCGGCGACGAACCCTTCGAGGTAGCGTTTCTGTTCGGGGTTGAAGTCGCCGGTCTGCTCCGCGGCCGCCTGCTTGAGGTCGGTCTCGCTCATTCGGCCGGCACCCGCGTCGCCGCGGCGAGTGGCGCCGGCGCCGCGGTGCGCGGTTTGTGGGTGATGTAGAGCGCAAGCCCGGTGAAGACGAAGCCGCCGACGAAATTGCCAAGCGTGACCGGGATCTGATTCCACAGCCACCATTGCGCGATGGTGATCTTGGCGCCCATCATCATTCCGGTCGGAATCAAAAACATGTTGACGACCGAGTGCTCGAAGCCCTGAGCGAAGAAGATGAAGATCGGCATGTAGGCGCACGCGATCTTGCCGATGGTCGAGGACGTGGTCATCGCCGCGACGATGGCGAGGCAGACCATCCAGTTGCACAGGATCGCCTTGACGAAGACCGTGATCATCCCGGCATAGCCGAGCGCCTCGTAGCCGATGGTCTTGGCCTGGGCGATGGTGATGATTCTGGCGGCGACACCGGCCGGCGCCGTGGCGCCGAAATTGGTCAGCACGATCGCCAGCAGTCCGCCGTAGACCACACTGCCGATCAGATTGCCGAGAAAGACCCAGCCCCAATTGGCCAGAATGGCTTTGCCATCGGTGTCATTCTCGATCCATGGCAGCGGCACCAAACCGAAGCTGCCGGTGACGAGATCGAGACCGAGGAGCACGATGAGGATCAATCCGACCGGAAAGATCAGTGCGCCGACCAGGGGCTGACCGGTCTGTACCGCACCGGTGATGGCAAGACTGGTTGCTGCCGCAAGGATGCTGCCTGCAAGCCCGCCGCGGATGATGAGATCGAGCGGGGATAAGGCGAGCTTGGTGCGCCCCGCATTGACCATGGCGGATGCGACATCGGCAGGCTTCACATAATCCATATCTCGGCTCCAATGGCTTCAAGGCTGCCGAGACGCTCATAGCGGAGCCACCGGCCGGCCAATGCTCCTGACATGCTGCAACGAACAGCAAGCCGCGTGCCAGCCACTATTGCTTTGAATTGGTTAGGAGATTTTGGTTGGCGCCAGCCTAAGTGCCACGCCTGGCGGCGGCAGGAGTCAAAATTTTGAGCACCGAACGCCACGGCCCCCAAGGCGGCGGCGCCTGAGGGATGGAGCCGATGCAGGTTCGCTGCAAGAGTGGCGCTCAATCCTCGTGACGATGGACGTCGTGGACGACGACGCCCGAGCCCGGCGCCGGCATGGTCATCCATTCCTGCCGCTTGAGCGTCCGGCGGGTGTCTTCGTAGCCGCTCTGCCAGTGCTCGCGCATCGAGGTGCCGGAAAACTCGTAGTCCTTGGCGTGACCTTCGTAGGCCTTCTGTTGATAGATGATGTGGAGGATGGTGATCTCCGGCAAATCCGCCAGTTCCTCGAGCCGCCGCCGGTCCTCGTCGTTCAGCTCGTCTTGCGGCACTTTCGCCAGCGCCTTTGCCAGCAGCATCTTCAGGTTTTGGATGCGCCGGTAGACATCGGTCGTGTAGCGGGTGCGCGACGAATACATAATGTCTTTGTGACGCGCCAACACATCCTGAATGTCGCGCGGCAGCACCCCACGCGCGCTGAACAGGTCGACCTGAAACACCAAAGTGTTGAGTTTATCGTCCTGGTCGAGCAGGTGCTGGAGCGGCGTGTTGGAAACGATGCCGCCGTCCCAGAAATGATCGGTGCCGATTTTGACCATCGGCAAGGCCGGCGGCAGCGCGCCGCTTGCCATGATGTGCTCGGGCTCGATCTCTTCCCTGGCATTGTCGAAATAGACGAAATTGCCGGTGAGCACATTGACGGCGCCGACCGAGAAGCGGCTGACGCGATCGTTGATCAGCGAGAAGTCGACCAGTTCGGTAAGCGTATTGCGCAGCGGCTCGGTGTCGTAATAGCTGGTCGCGGTGGAGGCGCCGGTCAGGCTCATCCAGGGATTAGGAAAGCGCGGCTTGAAGAAGCCCGGTTGCCCGGCAACGCTGGTAACAAGGCAGCTATGGGCGTTACGGGCTTTGCGGAAAATGTCGCCGTCCGGCGTGAACGGCCAGATTTTTCGTTCGGTGATCATCTCCCAAAATGTTTGCAATTGACGCAAACGATGCTTCGGCGGATTGCCGGCAATGATCGCCGAGTTGATCGCGCCGATCGAGACGCCCGATACCCAATCGGGCTCGACGCCCGCTTCATGCATCGCCTGATAAACGCCGGCCTGATAGGCGCCGAGCGCGCCGCCGCCCTGCAGCACAAGTGCGATGCGATCGCACCGCTCCGGACGCCACGCTTCGGTCGATTGCGTGTAACGCGACGGATGATTCTTGAGGCGGGTGGGAAGGTCGTGCATGGCAGGCCACTCAAAGCCCCGATCAATAAAGAAGCATAGTGTTGCGAACGCCGATGACCGTCGGATGACAAACTTGAAATTTGAATGAATGTCACACGACTGTCGGCATTGTTCTTGCAATGTGGGCTTGGGCCGGCTTTTGGATTCTTTGTTGTTGAGGGGGGCGGTATGCAGGCAGGCGAAACCGACATTGTTGCCGGCTTGACCAGTGTGATTGGTCTGGGAATAGCGGCCGCGCTTGCCAGGTCGGGCGCCGATATCGGGCGTAATAGATTTGGCGCTGCGGATGGAATCGACAGGATCGTCAGCGATCTGAAGCGGCAGCATTGATCGGACCAATCAATGCGCCGAGAAGATATTCTGAAGCTGCCGTCAATGCCGGCCGCCGGGCCGAGCTATCCGGCCGGGCCTTACCGCTTCATCCATCGCGAGTTCATGGTCATCACCTACGAGACCGATCCGGATGTCGTGCGCGACCATTTGCCGGAACCGCTGGCGCCGATCGATCAGCCGCTGGTGCATTACGAGTGGATCAAGATGCCGGACAGTTCAGGGTTCGGCGATTACACCGAATCCGGAATGGTGCTGCCCTGCCGCTACCATGGCGAAGAAGCCAATTTCGTCGTGCAGATGTATCTGGATGACGATCCGCCGATTTCCGCCGGGCGCGAAATCTGGGGCTTCCCGAAAAAGTACGCGCACCCGAAGCTCGAAATCGTCAAGGACACTCTGACCGGAACGCTGGAATATGCCGGGCAGCTCGTTGCCATGGGCACCATGGGCTACAAGCACGAGAGCATGGCGGGCAACGGCGAGCGCACCACGGCGATCCTGTCGAAGACGCAGATCAACCTCAAGCTCATTCCCGGCGTCGAGGGTCACGCGGAAATTTGCCAGCTCGTCGCCTACAATCTGACCGACATCACTGTGCGAGGCTCGTGGCTGGGGCCGGGACGGCTGCATCTGGTGCCGCACGTGAATGCGCCGGTCGCCGATTTTCCGGTACGCAAGATCGTCGGCGCGCATCACTTTGTGGCCGACGTGACGCTGCCCTACGGGCGCGTACTGTACGACTACAACAAAGTCCAGGCGTGATCCGGAACCGCGGAAGCCCGATTTTCCGAAGGATCACGCGCCCCTGGCTCCCGTCACACAGCTGTAACGCTAGGGGTCTTTACCTAACGGACCCCCAAACCCAGCTGGCGGAGCGGCGGCTGGAACGTCGCGCCGGTGGCGCAAAATCAGCCGTTCAAAGGAGCGCGTGATGAAAGCGATAGACGTCATGGTTCGTGACGTGATCACCGTCGGGCCGGATGACGATGTGGCCGATGCGGTACGGCTGCTCGCCGACAATGACGTGAGCGCGCTGCCTGTGGTCGACGAAGACGAAAACGTCATTGGCGTCATCAGCGAGGCCGACCTGCTGCATCGGGAGGAAATCGGCACGGAAAAGCAACGGCCGTGGTGGCTCGAAGCGGTTACGCCGGCTTCGACGCTGGCCGGAGAATTCGCCAAGTCGCACGGCCGCCGCGTCAGCGAGATCATGTCGACCAACGTTATTTCCGCGTCCGAAGCCACCCCTCTCGGGGAGATCGCGGCGCTCCTGGAACGGCACCGGATCAAACGCGTGCCGATCCTGCGCAGCGGCAAGCTCGTCGGTATTGTGAGCCGGTCAAATCTCATTCAGGCGCTGGCATCGTCGCAGACTCCGAGCAATGCAGGCATTGCGATTGGATCCGATACCGACCGTCAAATCCGGCATGAAGTGCTGGGCCGGCTCGGTGATGAGGACTGGACCAATTTTGGCGAGCGCAATGTCATCGTCAGCGACGGCATTGTCCACCTTTGGGGGCTGGTCGGCTCGGCCGACGAGCATAAGGCGCTGCTGGCGCTGGCGGAAGGTGTGCCCGGCGTCGTTAGCGTCTCCGACGAGATGATTCCGGCCTATTAGACCACCATCATCGCGCGGCGCCGATCCACGATCGCACTACCTTTGCGACCGCCGACCACGCCCGATTTTTGGCCTCGACCAGCGGAGGATTGCCGAGTTCGGTCGTAGTCGCAATTGTCTGGCCGCAACCTTCGACGAGAACAGAAAACTTGATCTCGCCGTCGGTGTAGTATCTGTCGCCTTCGCCGTTGCGGCCATTGAGCGTCGGAGCGACGCCACTGACTTCGTAAGTGCTCTCGACAACCTTCGCCGCCTCCAAATCGGCCGCGAGCAGATCGCGTTCGGCGTCGACATCGGGCGCAATGTGATGGGTGATCTGTCCGTTGTCGTGGCTGAAGCCGACGCCGCGGTCGAAGGTCACGGCGCCGAGCCAGACTGGCCGGTCCTCCTGGCCGCTTGCAAGGACCTGCCAAAATCTCACGTGGTGACGCCGATCGGCGCTTCGGCCCACCGGCTTTTCAAAGGCCAAGTCTTGCCGCCTGCCCTCGTAAAATAAACGGCTCACCGGCGCATCGCGGTATGGCCGGTTCAAAAGCACGCTACCGGCAATCGCGATGCTTGAGCGCAGCGTAACCGGATCGGCCGGATACCACGCCGCAGCCTTCATGGCGCAGAGTACGTCCGTCTTCGAGCCAACCAGCCCGACATTGATCGGATCGCCCGGAATGCCATCGCGCGTATGCGTCACCATCGCGAGCGTCGCGAGCTTCTTCTGGTGCTCGTAATGCCGCCAGGTCGATGGCAACAAGATGTAAGCCAACAGCAGATAAAGAGCGACGAAGACCGTCGCCGCGACGAGTCCGAACTTGGTTTCCCGGCGCATGGACCAAAGCATCGGAGATACCCTTTACGGGGTATCTGCCGAATGCCGGCCGCTCTTTCAACCGGCATCGCAGACGTCGGGACGTCCATCAAGGCGACTCGCTAGGGAAAGTGCGACAGCGCACGCGTCAGCGCCCATTTAACAGTGGCTTCCAAAATCCAGCCAAAAACCACGACACCGGCGAGGCCGATCGAGGCCCATGCCGCCAGCTTGGACCTTGAAATTTCCAGCGCCGCAACCGCGGGGCGCAAAACCTCGACCGCCGCGGCGTGCTGATCGATCTTTTGCGTCAGCAAGGCAATCGCGGCGCGGCTTTCGGCGTACCAGCGATCGCGGATTTCGCGATCTTCGTCGGCGCGGCGGCGCAGGTCCCGCACGCTGGTTTCGATCGCACCGATTACGCGACTGATGTCATCGAGCTTGCCGGGCATGGCGTCCACTCATTGTTCGGGCGTTGCTTCAGGAAAGCGCCGCCAGATCACTGATCAAATCGGCGTAGGAAAAGCCTTCGGGCGATTTCTGGTTGACCAGACATTCCTGCGACACATAGGCGATCGCTTCGTCGCAATATTGTTCGAGGAATTTTTCGGTCATGATCTGGAGCATCCCCCAGCTGACGACGTGAAGGCCTGCTGCTTGCCGGCCGACCAGCGGCACGTAATGGCCGCCGTCAATCGGCGCGCCGGCAACGACATCCCAGGTTTGCCCGCGTTTGCTTTGCGCCAGCGCCGTGACTGGCAATTGTAGG
>Ga0335078_10012550_pt1 | contig 12571 bp, 8 predicted proteins | sample Lox_Sample_32_FD_206711 | JGI IMG/M metagenome (GOLD analysis project Ga0335078, IMG submission 206711) | Soil microbial communities from Loxahatchee National Wildlife Refuge, Florida, United States - Lox_Sample_3.2 | ecosystem: Environmental > Terrestrial > Soil > Wetlands | place: USA: Florida... | reverse complement strand
CCCATCCGGACGAATCGCGTGTTCGCCGGGGTAGTCGTAAATCTCGTATGGGTTCTTGCCGCTCACGGTTACTGCCAGGTTCGTGCTGGGCGTCTCGAAATTGTAATCTGTTTGGGCCCACGCCCCTGTCCGGAACTCTTCGTGGTAGTGCCATTCCGTCACCAGGTCTTCCTCATATGTCGCTCCCGGCCCGTAAAAGCTGTAGCGGGCAGTTGGCTGGTTGGGACAGGGTTTATGCGCCGGCGAATCGTCCGCCAGAACCAGCACGTGCTTGCCATCCTGATGATCGAAAAAATAACAAATGCCCTCTTCTTCCATCAATCGTGAAACAAAGTTAAAGTCCGTTTCACGGTACTGCACGCAGTAGTCGCGGGGGGTGTATGTGCCGTACAGGCGCAACTCGAAATCGTGAAAGTTGAGATCTTTGAAAACCTTCTGGATGATATCGGGGACCTTTTGGTTCTGGAAAATCCGGCAGTCCGCGGTTCGCGTGAGAAACCAGAGCCACGGGACCATTTGGGCGCGGTAGGCGGTCAGCCGGCGCTCCTGCGGTCCTTGTGAAAACCGGTTGATAAAACCGTTCCAGTGGCGTTGGCCACCATCCGCAGTGACAACGTGGAGAGTGACATTTTTTCCGACTACGTCCTGAAACTTGATCGAATCGTTCTCGGACAGCAGGTCGAGATCGAAATGAAAGAGCTGCGAGACCGCCTCCGAACCGCTTAACCCGCGTAGCAGCAGGACATCCTTGCCCAGTGGCGTCGAGATCGCAATGCGATGCGTTTCCTGTGTGACCCCCATCAGTTCACCCAGCGGAAAACGGCGTCGTCCGCAGCCGCCGAAAAGTCCGCGGTTTTGAGCCACCCGATCCAGCCGAGGCGTGGTGCGTCGTCGCCATCGTCGGCCAGGCGCGCGTATGGAACGTCTTCAGCCCGCAACAGTACCTGCACATCAAACGTCATGGCCTGTCCAGCAAGAAAAGTCGTCAGCTCCACCAGCTTCGCCATGGCGGCATCGTTTGGGAGAAATTCCAGAAACTGCTCCAGCCCGAGTGGGCCGATGCGGATCCGGAAGAGGCTTTGTTGATCCCAGACTTCGTCTCCCAGAAATGCGGCCTTACCCAGTTGGTTTCGCTGCTCGTCCGGGGCAAGGTAGCAACAGTCCGCATTCTCCAGTTCGTACCAGTTGCCTATGCACTGGTCGATCTCAACGGGTATTGCGAAATAGTCGCGCAGAATTCCGCGCAACGAGGCGGCAGACATCGGCCGCTGAGCGATGAGGCCGGCATATCGCAGAAGGCTCTCATCCCCAATGCGCATGCGGCCGCGCAGTCCCCCGGTTCCCATGCCAATGAGATCGAACAGATACTCGGTGAAAAGATCGGGCTGCTGGCCGCGTGCTGCCGCCAGTTCGTAGAGAACGGGCGGTCTGTGCTTTTCCCAGGCCCGATAAAACAGTGAGATCAGGCGGTGGTTGAACAGGTCGAAGAAAGCGGCGAGCGAGTCGTCTTTCGCCGCGAGGCGGGCGATCATCCACTCGGTATACCAGAGCGGCAGAACGCCTTGTGTACCCGCGAGACCAAAGAAAGCCACGGTCATTCGCGATGGGCCTTCTGAATCGAGAACGCGCTCGATAGCATGGACAGCGCTGGCGGGAAATGCCATCGAAAGGCGCGTCTCGTTCGCATCCCGGCTGTTCCCCAGTTGGCCGAACCGGACAAATTCTTCCTCCGGCCGGGCCGTCGAGCCCACGGGCTTCCTCTCGGCGAAAATTCTCGCGAGCAGACGTACTGCCTGGAAGAATTCGAAGTCGTAGCCATGAGCGACCAGAGCTTCTCCTAAAGTAAGATCTGTTCGCCCGCCAGCGGGGGCCACTGTTTGAGTACTCCTTTCCTGGTTCTTGCAGTCACCCGGCTAAACGAATTCACGGCACTGTACATTCCTAGAAAACGCTGGAGAACGCAGGCAAGGAGAAACACTCCCGTGCCAATGTACTGGTCTTCGTCGAACCCGAGCGTTACATCGGTGCCCCTGCAGAATGTCACACCGGTCTCCGAAAGGATGCGGCTGACACAGGATCGGCTAGTCACATCCGTAATTCCCGCGATCTGGCTGCGAATCGCGGGGTCGTTCGAGAAGTCGTACAAACGAAGGATCTCCTGCAATGCTGTCCGTCCGTCGTGGACGATCGAAAGATAGTTCAGCGAGAGGTGCGATATCAAACGCCATTGAAGCCCCCGCCGCGTGGGTGGCCGGACCGGGGCAGTTGGCTTCCGGAGGAATCTTGCCCGCGCCAGTGTGGCGCCTTCTAAATCCAGTTCGCCAAATTCACCGGAAGTCTTCAGGCGCGCAGCCTGATCGCGATTCGTGCAGGTCACGCGGAGCGTGAGCACCTCAACCGGCGGCACGTCGGGATTAGAGTCCAGATCGACCAGCGAAAGATAGACCTCGGTGCCTTCATCGTTTTTGCGGAACGAGGGCCGCCGGTGCGTGTGCCAAAAATGGCGTTGCTTCTCTTCCACTCCATGGCGCAAGGAATAGAACGGCTGATAGATCTGAACCTCGTCCTGGTAGTTGGCGGAGGCCACACGATCCACCGAATACACTTCTGTGTGTGACTGCCGATGCTGGTCCGGAACAATGCGGTATTCGGTTTTTGTTTGAGATAGACGGATCGGCTCAGCAATCCGCTCAAAGAGATTCACTACCGGCGTGCAGCCTAACTGAAACGTGTCCCTTCCGACCGTCTGCTCAAGGGCGATCAGCCGGTGCGGTTGATCGGGCTGCTTCAAAAATAGCGAGATCTCGAATCTCGACCCAAACTCACTTCGGGACACGCCATCCAGCCCTTTCAAATCGACAAAGAAGAACTTTTCCGGGAAAGTGAAATACTCCTGCAGAAGGCGGTAACCTAGAAAGCTGCGATCCGAATAAGGCAGAATCCCTTCCGATGAAGTAAAGCCCACGGGCGCCAAGCTGCTCGCGGGAAGCACGGCGACCGCGGAATCCTCTCGCGCAGGCAAGGCACGGATCGACACACTCAGACTGTTCAGGAAGAGAAATTCGTAAAGCGTGTGAACTGTTGCGCTGTCAGCGCTTAGGCAGAAGCGGATCGAGTCGACTGGTATCTGTGCTAGCCGGAATCCACCCAAGCACTCCATTTCGATGCGAATCACGGCGGCGGCCTCGACTGGCGTGCCTGGGGTCGCAAACCGGTTAACCGGGGAAACCGACGCCTTCGAGATCTGCAAAGGCCACAGGGTTACCGGATAGCAGGTGCGGAAGGAGCAAACGTTGCCGTTGTTTGGCCTGCTATGAACGGCTGTTCCTGCCGGGATCCGGGTCGACTCAGGGGCACTTTGGGACGCATTGAGTTGGAACTGGACAATCGCCAAAGAGGGAATGGGCCTTAGGTAGTGAGGATAGAGAACGTCGAACAGCGCTTCCGTAATTTCGGGAAATTCGTCATCGAGCTTGTGGTGGATGCGGCCTGCCAGCAACGCAAACGCTTCAATGAGCCTCTCCACGTGCGGATCTTCGCATGTGCCCGGCTGGAGGAGAAGCCGGCCTGCGACCTTTGGATACTTCTCCGCGAATTCCGCCGCCATCTGGCGGATGAAGTTCAATTCCCGTTCGCAATATGGCAGCAGTTCTTCTCTCATGCCCGCCCTGAAACCGCGACCCGGCGAGAATCGCTGTGCACTGCCGCGTCGAACACAACCGGCTCGGCATCGGTTTTGACAACGGCCGCAATCTGAAGCCGCAAAACGGTCCGGTGTGGGTCGGCCTCATCAATCGACACTGCAACCCTCTCCAAGCGCGGCTCGAACCGCCGAATCGCGCGCTCCATGGAACGCCTCAGTTGCTCCTGATCCGTTCCGTTCTTCAGGTTATAGGAAGTGAAATCGATGATTCCAAAGGTGAGCAGCGAATTCGTCGCCTCTTCGTAGCTGCGATCAAAGTCTTCCGATGCCCGGCGAGTGTTTAACAATGCACTCAAATCTCTGCACAAGGCGGACCGGAATTCGCGCATCTGTTCGTCGGTGGTCTGCTGTACGTCCTGTTGCAATTCCGGATCGAGATCGATCAACCGGTCGAGTAACGAAGCAGTGACTTCCCGCTGGCGGTAGCCTGTGCCCATCTTGCTATGCCTCTCCACATCCCAAGGCCTGCCAGGGATCCAGACGGCAAAGCCGCTGGTATAGCTTCTGGGCCTTCTCCTCGTCTTCCGCCGCCCCACTTTGCCTATAAAGCCTGTATAGACGCGTCCAGACGCTGGAGACCGTTTCAGAGGATTCCCACGCGTCCAACTGGAGCTTGTCGATTTGCTCGGCCAACTCCTCCAAGATCGAGCGGGCAAGCGGTGTGCGCCGGCTGGCCAGACAAGCCTCAGCCAGCAGCAGCCGGCGTTGAAAACGGTTGCGGCCAGTCGTCTCTCGCGCAGAAAGCTGGATCATCCGCGCCAACCCTTTGTCGACCTGGCCTGTACGCACAAGTATTTCGGCATCCTCCCAAGAGCTGCCTATTCCACCGGTCGAACCGGATAGTTCGGGCAGGGAGAGCGGGAACCTCACGGTGACCGGATTCGTCATTCCCGGTGCCTCTTCGCTTTCAGGAGAATCCGGTTCGATGGGAACGTCTGGCTCGGCGGACCGCCTCTTTTCCAGGATCTTGTCCACTTCGACGCGAATCTGCTCGAGTACTGTTCGGCAGCCTGACAGTGCCGGTGCGCCTTCGCCAAACTTCTCGTCCACGACCCTCTCGAGCTGTTTGAACTCCTGGAAGGTCCGGTCGAAGTAGGAGCTGAACTCTTCGTATGCGGCTCGCGGGGTGGCTCTGACGGCTGCTTCAAACAAGTCGAGAGAGATCCGCCCTCCGGCTACAGCGGCATCATATGCCTTTCTCTTGGCTTCGTCGGCTTCCCCATCTGCCCTGCGGCAAGCAGCTTCAGTGCCAACACGGCGGGCGTCGACCAGATCGTTGAAACTATAGTCCTGTCCACTGTCGCGACGAGCCGTGATTGGGAGCGTCGTGAAGGCATCTACGAGTTTGTTGTTCAACCACTCGAATGGGCCAGCTCGGTCGTCAGGACCATCTTCCATAGAGGGATATAGCCCCTGATCCCAATAGCGAACCATCAATTCGCGTACAACCCGTAGGCCCGCGTATAGGCCGGGGAAGCCATGCAGTCGCAGGTTCGCCTCGGTCAGCCAAAGCGCCAGCTGCAAGTCTTTGGAGCGCCTTAATGCCGCCGATGTCAATTCTTGGACGGTACGCCAGTCCGCTACCTTTCGCTCCTTTTTGACCCACTTGCCGGCGTCCAGGCTATCGTCCGCCCGCCGCGCCTCCTTGATCCGATCCCATTCGGCAGTCCAACGCAAATCCGCTCCGGCCGGCCGATCCGGAGAAATCGGATCAAGGATTTCATCACTCAGCAGTGTCTCGGTGAGCATAGCTAAAACCGCGAAAATGCACCAGACGAAGCCTGGGGTTCTAGGACGCGCCAGCTCCCTTGGCCAGATTCACCTTGGTGGCCACCGTGCCCTTAGCAGAGCCCGTATCATCCTGCTTGGTGTATTCCCATTGCATGGTCGAGTAGTCCATGGCGAAGGTGTCTACGGGAAAGTTAATATCGCTCGTCGGGCTGGCACTTGTCCCAGCACTGTGCAGTGTCACGTTGGTCATCGTGTATCTCATGTACACCATTGGCGATTTACCGGTAGGTCTCGCCAGCTCGATAATAACTTTCGGGATGTGAGTGCCATTGTGAACAGCCTCATAGAGCTTTGGCGATGCGGAGTCCTGCCGCATAGTAATAGCGAATGGATCGTGCACAACCTCGCTCTCGTACCCGCCACCCTCGTTGCTGCGTGTCGCCGAAGCCGGCTGCGACATGCCATGACTGAAACCTAGTATCTCGCTCCAATCCTTGTGTTTGTCGTCGGTGCTTCCGCCCTTGATATCGCCCCAATTGACGAACCCGCTAATTGGCATGGAATCCTCCTGTTTACTCCCAACCTCTGTCGCTCACCCACCGTTGTAATGGATGGAGCTACGCCGCTATCCTTGCAACGCGCGTTGCAAAACTGATCAAAATGAACCGGGCGGTCAGCCTTTGGCGGCCGGTAACTTGGCAACCAGCCGGAGGGAAACCGCGAGTTCCTCTAATTGGAAATGTGGCCTTAGGAACGCCACCGCATTGTACGCCCCCGGCTTACCAGGGATTTCGGACACTTCGATGCGTGCTTCGCGGAGCGGAAACTTGGCCTTCATCTCCTGAGACGCCATGTCGTCGAGAAGCACGTAGTGCGCAATCCAGCGATTCAGAAACTCTTCACACTGCTCCCGTGATACAAAACTGCCAATCTTGTCGCGCATCATCACTTTGATGTAATGGGCGAAACGGGAACACGCCAAAATATATTGAAGCTGCGTCGATAGCCGGGAATTAGCGTTGGCATCATCGTCCAGATAAAGTTGTGGTTTTTGGGTGGATTGAGCACCCATGAAAACGGCAGTGTCGGTACCTTTGTAGTAGCAGAGTGGAATGAATCCCAACTTGGAAAGTTCATTCTCGCGTCGGTCTGTGATCGCGATCTCTGTCGGGCACTTGGGGGCTATGTCACCGTCATCAGTGGTGAAAGTATGCACGGGCAGTCCCTCCACGAGGCCTCCGCCCTCCACGCCGCGAATGGCTGCGCACCACTCATAGCGTGCGAACGCGTCGGTCAAGCGTGCCGCAAAAGCATACGCGGCGTTGCTCCACAGATACTTGGAGTGATCGCGCCCGTCTACACCCTCCTCATATTCAAACTCTTCAATTGGAACCGTCTCCTTGCCGTAGGGCAGGCGCATGAGAACGTGAGGCAGGCAAAGACCCACGTATCGGGAATCATCGCTCTTCCGAAACATGTTCCACTTTATGTACGCGTCGTTGTCAAAGATCTTCTCTAGATCTCGAGGTCCGGCCAGTTCCGTAAAACCCTCGAGATTAAACATCGTCGGAGTGGCAGCAGCAATAAATGGCGCGTGGGAGGTGGCTGCAACACCTGATATCTTTTCCAGGAGCGCAACGTCTTGCGGATGACGTCCGAATTCGTAATCACCGATCAACGCACCAAATGGTGCACCACCCAGGGCCCCATACTCTTCCTCATAGATCTTCTTGAATATTTGGCTCTGGTCGAACTCAACGGCCTTGTCCAAGTCTTTGAACAGATCCGCCTTGCTTATGTTCAAAAGTTTGATCTTAAGAGTGCTGGAGGTCTCGGTCTGCTGTACAAAGTAATGCAACCCCCGCCAGGAACCTTCCAGCTTCTGAAGCGGCTCCGCATGCATGACTTCATTCAACTGCCGTGAAATCAGGGCATCCAGTTGCGCGATCCGGTTATTGATCATGGCCTCGGTATCCTTGGATACCGTCATTTGACCGGCCATTACGTCTTGTACGAGGTCTTTGAGCCATAGCTTGCCGGTAGTGCGTTCGTCCGCATTTTGCCCGATTCGGCCATCCTCAACGATGCGGTCGAGCAAACTCCGGCTCGTTAACGAGGTCTCGACTGCCGGTTGAGATTCCGGTGCGCGTTGTGTTTCGGCTGACATTATTAGCGCTCCTTCTCCTCAGGCAGAGGAACACCGGCTTCGGAGCCAGCCCGGCGCAACATTTCCTGATTCTGGAGCACCTCCTGCAGCAAGCCCTCGAGCTTATCGTTGCCGATCATGCTGCTTCGGATATTCGCGAGGCTGTTGCGCAAGTCGAGCAGTTTGCGCAGGGGCGTGATTTGTTGGGCAATCTTCGCGGGCTGAAAATCGTCCATGTTTTCAAACCGCAACTCTACGTTCAGTTTGGTATCGTCCTCAGTGAGGCAATTCGGGACCTTAAATGCCAGCCGCGGCTCAATCTTTTTCATAACCTCGTTGACATTGTCGCGGTCAATGGCAATGAATTTTCGTTTGGCTATCGGGGGAAGCGGCTTGTCCGGGATGCCGGAAAGATCAGCCAATACTCCAACCACGAACGGCAGTTCCTTCTTTTCAATGGCATCGCCCACTTGCACGTCGTATGTAATCTGTACTCGCGGCGGCCGAACCCGCGCAATCTTCTTTTGTAAGCTTTCCTTTGGCATGGTTTAAGTTCCTCCGGAGCACTTGCACCAACTGTCTCAGTCATATAAGACAGCACTGTGTGGGGCAAATGTTATCACGATCTGATGGCATAGTAAATGGCTATTGGATAGTCCGGATAGGTCCGGCCTTGTGCGACGGCGTAGGTGATGGGGCGTCATTAGCCGCTCTGACGTCGTTAGTGACGAAACCTGCGTGCCCGTTTCGTCGGTCCGACGAGTTTAACGTACCGCCATGCTTGGGCACTGCAAACCACCCCAGAACTTGGGATTGAAGACATCCGTGCCGCCGGGAAAACTGACAATCTCCAATCTCACAGAGGGATCCATAGGTTCCGGTCGACCCGAACGACCGCCCCTGTTATATTTCCATTCCACAACTTTGGCGCCCAGGTCCCGTGCTTCGGCATCGGCCAAGATCTTGAAAATGCCCCAAAATCCACCCTCAGAAGCAAATGGGAACGAGATACCGCCCGATTTTAGACGAGCGATCGCTTCTGGTCTTTCCGTCCCCAACGGTGCCGGCCACGTGAATTGTTTCTGGAGCCCGTTAGTCCAAGGGTATGATTTGCCATCGATTTCCAACTCCAGTATCGAATCTTTAAGTTTTGGATCCAGTTTGGGCCGTAATGTATATGTGAGCTGTGCTTGTGCGGCCCCAGCTGCGTAGAACACGTCCGTGGCTACTTGCACCCGGTTCAAGAACCCAAGGAGTTCCGGAGTCACCTGAACCTTTCCGGACGGATCCTTGGCCTTCCACTGAGAACCGTCTTTCACAACTAGATCCGCCAGCGATTGCTGCTGGAACTTCCATATGGCCCCCGTCATAGGCTGCAAAAACCCAGCCAATTCAGTAAGACTGAGATCGTCCGCAGCCGAAGATTGAAATGGGTACTTATGGAAAACAGTACGCTGACTACCACAGAACGCGCGCAAATCACCATTCACCTTTTGTGCGCCTGCATGTTCGATGTTGTGAATAATAAGAGGATATGTAGCTTGGATTGGTGCTTCCAACAAGGCTTCGACCGTCGTATCCAGCCCGCCCACGCCTACCGGCTTGAATCCCCTGGAGATTTGCCGTGCGGCACCCATCGCCTTTTCGTAGTTCTGGCTAGCCGTCTGATGCACCGCCGGATCGGGGGTCCTTCCGGCCTCGGCGATTGCTTGCATTGAATGACCTAGAGCGTCGAGCGCCTCCATATAAGCAGCGTTCTTGTCGCCGATCCAGGTCTCACTTCCGGGAGGCGCGACCCAGTGCACCGGCTGGAAAAAGCGGTCAATTTCTGTGGGGCTTGGCAGGCTATTTCCCGGAATGTCGAGATTTCCGCCTGTCACTTTCGGTTCGGCTTTTTTCAGAGATCCAAAAAACTTGCTGACTTGTTGAGCCATCTTGCCTTCGGCTAATGGATTGGCCTGGGGAAAGCTGGTCTGATTCGCTGTGAGAAATAACACGGCAAGTAAAGGCGATTTGTGATCTGCAAGGATCCGCAGCTTCCGCGCCGCATCGTCTGACCCTCGGTACTTGAGAATTGTAAAGCCTTGTACAAATTGCCGCCAGCGTTCGATGTACTCAGTAATGTACCTACGCTGAATCTCTTGTCCTACCTCGGCATTCTGTGTCAGTCCACTGATAAGTCCGTCACCCACAACGCAAGGTTCGCCGAAAGTTCCAGGCTTGCTTTCCTTCGATGCCTTTTCAAAGTAAGCCCATCCACCCTTGGAAAATGCAACGTCCACATCTTGTGGACCGTTCAAGACCTGAGCGTAGTTGGGCGCCAGATCAGCGAGGCTGCTGATCTTGCTTACGTGGTTCTTTGTATCCGCCAAGATTCCCGCATAAACGGTGTCAACCCCCTTTATTCTCTTCAGATACTGTCTGGCATGGTCGCGGGCCTCGACGTTCTCCGATGTCCGCGCCGGATTGCCCTGCTCAAGCTCCTGAGCATAAAAGTCAATCTGGCGGTTGGCGAGCGTCTGCCAATCCGATGACGCATCAGGAGCGATGCGGCTACATTCCTCCTTCAGCACCCGCGAAACCAGCGCCGAATCAACACCGCAGCTACCCGAAGTAATGATCAGATGTGTTTTCAGCGTGTTGTAGACGGGATTGTAGGCCGCGTTCACGTCAGAAGTGAGTGGGAGTGCATCCAGGTCCGATATCATGACTGCGTTCAGATCGTTCAGAAGGACCTTCTGGAAGCGCCGGAAGTAGATAGCTCTAGCTTCGGGTAAAGCGCGATTTCCGGAATAGAGGCCCCAATGATAAGACCATGGCATGTCACCTTCCAGCCTGACGACCTGAACCCTGAGCTGTTCGAGAGCTCCTAGGTCTCCCAAAGCCGCAGGGGTCTGGTGGCCGATCTTGACGTCTGCCGCACTCTGCACGTTCGCCAGAAGCTCACGATTACTGGCCCAGGACCACGTAAAGCCGCAACATAGCAAGGCACATACTGCACAGACACCTCCGAAAGCGAGGCGGCGATAACGATTCAGGGGTGATACTTCCGCTCGAACCCGTCGGGAGAACTGGTCAAGAAGCACGACCTGATGGAACAAATCGGTCACGAAGAGCCAGCGCTGAACAAAGCGACCCTGGCCACTGGCAGGCTTCTGTAAGGCGCCCGTCTGGAAGATCTGGGTTGCTGGGGAGCGAAACAGGATGGTTGTTTCCATCGAGGCTCGGGGTTCCAAATCAGTCCGCGCAACTGCGGGGTCGGCCATGACTTCTGTCTCGCGCACGCCTGTCAGATAATAACCCCGCAATAACGGACTGGGCCCCAGCAAGTTGGGAAGGAATACGCCGGTCAGAAACTGGACCAGGGACGACCGGATCCGCTTGAGTTCGCGTGGAAATTCGTAGATTCCGGGCCGTTGGACCAAGTTTGGTTCACGTCCGAGGCAGGCCAAGCGCCGCCGGGCAAGCGCATGGTAAAGCGGCCGGAAAGAAGCGGTTAGCCTTTTCGCTTCGGCTTCCGCGAATACTTCCGAGGTAGACCGGTCGGTGACGCCGACAGGCAGGGTGCAACCGAGAACTTGTCCAGCTTCGGATTCCGGCAGTCGCCTGAAGAAATCCGAAAAAAAAGGGATCTTATCGCATTTGGTGACAACCACATACGCCGGAAATTCCGATCCAAACACCTCGGCGATCGCCCGTAAACGTTGCTGCCAGTCACCGACCGAACGTTCTAGCCGCTCTGGGTCGGAAGTGGCCCCAGTGAACTCCTTGCAATCGCAAAACGCGATCACACCCCGGAGATCCATCTGCGATTCCGGCTCACCCCACAGTCGCCGCCAGCGTCCCATGGGCCTCTCTCCCCGAAGCAAATGAAGCAGTTGAGAGAGCCGACTGAGATCGCCGGCAAAAGCTCGCCCGCCGATCTCCGCAAAGATCGCGTTCTTGGCCAACCATAAGTTGGTAAGGCGCGTGGACGAAATGGGTGTAATTCCCTGGCCAGCAAGCAACTGCGGCTCCAGTCCTGAATTCAAAAAAGCACTGGTTTTGCCGCTCCCTTCCGGTCCCACTAAGAGGTAAACGGGAAAAGCGGAAAGCGGATTGCTATGCCGCTTGCCTGCAAACGAGGGATGCTTTGCGAGTTCTATGTTGGCCTCGGCGATCAGCGTGATCAGGGCCTGATCGTCGGGATGAATTGGCTCCGCTGCTGGCTTTGGCTTCGCAGGTTTCGCAGCCACTCTAGCTCGCCATAAACGCCACCAGCCGAGTGCGCGGGAAAAAACAAGAAGAACCAGCACGACGACCAAGGCGATCGCTGTCCCAACGAGTCCTTGATCAAGTAACTCCGGCCTGTACCAGATAGCCGCGGCCACCCAGGCCAGCGCGACAAGCAGAAACAGGGTAAAGAAGAGACTCTTGAAGGTCACAGCGGCCCCGCAAAACGCCTAAAGAACTCGACTTCGCAACTCCTCGACCGTTGAAATCAAGTCAGATCGCAAAACCCAAAACAAAAGAAGCGTGAAAATGATCAACCCAAGGGCTATCCAGCGGAGTTGGCTAGACCACTCCAGTTTTGCCGGCGCCGTGGCCGCAGAGGTTGGGGGCAAGTTCCCGAATGGCGAAATCTGCTCGGTTCGCCCCCGAATATATTCGATGCGCATGCGCAGACTCTCCATCTGCCCCTCAATCTCTCCCCGCCTGCCGCTTACAAAACGCCCTTCAAAACCCAGCAGCAGACATAGTAAGTAAACTTCGAGAATATCCGCCAACTGTTCTGAGTCCCGCCGGGAGCGGAACTGCTCCAGTTTTTCAAAAAACACCACCCCGGCATCTGTTTGGCCAAACAAATCCTGCTGCAAAGTGCGCTGTTCCCACTCCACACGGACCGGCTCTTTGGAATGGAGAATAACCTCGTCCAGAAACGCAACCACGGCGAAGTGGCTGTCTCTCACATCACGATTGTCATAGCCCGCAGCTACCGCTACTCGCTCGAC
>Ga0335078_10012549_pt1 | contig 12571 bp, 11 predicted proteins | sample Lox_Sample_32_FD_206711 | JGI IMG/M metagenome (GOLD analysis project Ga0335078, IMG submission 206711) | Soil microbial communities from Loxahatchee National Wildlife Refuge, Florida, United States - Lox_Sample_3.2 | ecosystem: Environmental > Terrestrial > Soil > Wetlands | place: USA... | reverse complement strand
AACTCATCGCCCGATCCAAGGCCGAATACGAAAAGCTCGCGATCGAGCTCGCCAACAATCCCGACAGACTTGAAAAAATAAAACAGAAACTGAAAACCAAACGGCTCGCGTCGCCGTTGTTCGACACCCGGTTGTTTACCCGGCATTTGGAAGCTGCCTATGAAGCGATGTATGATCGCTACCAGGCCGGTCTTGCGCCCGATCACATCCTCGTCGCGGAGACGGAGGGTCCGACGGCGGCCGCGGCGGGCAGCTTAGTCGTGAGCGAAGTCGCGTGAGGCGCGCGCACAAGCGTGCTTTCGGGCAATGGCTTCCGTATCGCGTCTGAACGGCGGATTCTATGAGGAGGCCGCGCGTGTCGATGAGGCGGGAATGGTTCCTCGTCGCTCTGCTTCTGACGGCGTCAACTTTGCTCGCCTATGGCCAACCGGCTTTGCGCGATCGCGTCGTCAAGGCGGCGCCCGGTCAAAACCTGCGTGTCGGCATCTACACCAGCATCCGTCCCGATTGCACCTCCGGCCCGTTGCCGGCGATCCGGCTGGCGCGCGCGCCGGCGCACGGCGCCGTCACCGTCAAGCGCGCGATGCTCAAAGCGACCAATATCAAACAATGCCTGGCGATCGACGTGCCGGCCTTCGTCGCGTTTTATCGCGCCGCGCCCGATTTCAGCGGCGCCGATGAATTCGACTTGGAAGTCACCTTCGCGAACGGTCGCAAGGAGCTCCAGCATTTCCGGGTGAGCGCGGCCGGCGCCGCGAGCGGCCAAAAAATCTGACGCCAAATTTGACGGCACATTCGGCAGTGACGGTAAGCAGCGAATGATCCGCCGTCTGGTCAGTCTGCGGCGCTGCGGGCGGAGAATCGAGGCCGTCAAGGGCAGAGACAAAATCGAGGCGAGCGGGGGAGGGCGGACCTGCTTGCTTGGGCTTGCAGTCCCCCGCGCGCGGCCGGACGAGGCAGCATAATGCCCCCGGAGCCGCCGCCGCGGTCGCAGTTAACATTGTGATATACATGAAGAATTTTGAAGCATCCGAGGGGCCGATAAAGCCGTGATCGGCCGCTTACCAAGGCATCAATGGCTGCGTGTTTTTTACGCAACACCCTTTGGAAATCGGTCAAACCGGCCTGTGCGTAGGCCAGTTCATCGTTGCGCCTTGGAACCCGTCGGTTAAGGTGAGCCTGCGACGGAGGGGGGAACCCCAAGTCGACTCGTCCAATGTTTTCGGGAAGTGAAAAGATTGGGCGGATTGGGGACTAAGGGGACCTTCTTGGGGTGCGCGTCACCCGGCGGAAAGAACCCTCCCACGGCAAACAATCGGAGGTTCAAAATGAAGATGGTGAAAAGCCTCCTCCTCGGCTCCGCGGCTGGCATAGTTGCGGTTTCTGCGGGGCAGGCAGCTGATCTTCCCGTTAAGGCCAAGCCGGTCGAATACGTGAAGGTCTGCAGCCTCTACGGGGCGGGATTCTACTATATGCCGGGCACCGATATGTGCATCAAGATCGGTGGCTGGGTGCGCGTCGAGGCGACCTGGGGCAATAACAACGGCAACATGACCTGGGGTCCGTGGGCTGGGCAGGAGAACATCCGGCAGACCAGCAACTTCGTGACCCGCGAGCGCGGTTACATCACCGCGGACGCCCGTGAGCAGACGGCTTACGGCACGGCACGCGCCTATATCGACGTCGGCCTGTCCGACAGCGACATCGGTGAAAGCGCCGGTGGCCAGGGCACGTTCAGCTCCAACCGCGCCTTCCTGCAATGGGCGGGCATCACCGCCGGCTTGACGCAGTCGTTCTACGACTTCTACAGCGCGGCAGCCGTGGCCTATCGCGCCGCCTTCATGCCGATCGAAGACACCGGCGACGGCGGTCAATGGACCTTTGCCTACACCGCGCAGCTCGGCAACGGCTTGTCGGCAACGCTCGCTGCCGAAAACCGCCGCGACACGCAGATCATCGGCGTGAACGGTGTCGAAATCGCCGGACCCACGTCGGTCGCAGTCGGCCTGACGGGTATCAGCACGAACGTCGGTACGTCGGCGCTCATCGGCGCCGGTGCGATCATCAATGGCAGCACGCTCGGTGCGGCCACCAACTCGCAACTGGGCTATGGCGGTTACCAGGTTCCGGATTTCGTCGGCAACATCCGGTTGGATCAGACTTGGGGCAGCGCCCAGGTCATGGCCGCCATCCATGATGTCAATGCCACGTACTACGATAACTTGGTTACGACCGGTAACGGCACTGGCCATCCCAGTGACGCGTGGGGTTGGGTCGTGGGCGCCGGCCTGCGGCTGAACTTCCCGATGGTCGCGCAAGGCGATTACTTCCAGGGTGAGGTCAACTACACCCAGGGTGCATTGCGCTACTTGAACCAGCCGACCCAAGGCAACTACGAAGCGGTGCAAAGCAATAACGCGGCCTACGGCATCATGTCCGACTGCGTTTATGGCTCCGGCCCCGCGGGTGGACTCGGTGCTAACGCTGCCAATACGACGTCGTGTAATCTGACGACGGCGTGGAGCGTGAACGCCGCCTACGAGCATTACTGGACGCCGTCAGTCCATGAATCGTTCGTCGGCGCCTATGAGGCGGTCAACTACAACAGCCAAGCCAACGCTATCCTCTGCACCGCAGAGGGCGCGACGAACAACCTTGGGGCCAACAACAACGGCGGCTTCGCGGCTGGGCAGTTCTTCGCCGATAGCGGCTGTAACAACAACTGGTCGGTGTGGGGCGTCAGCTCCCGCCTGCAGTGGGACGTCACCAAGTCGTTCTATCTGGGCGTCGAGGTGATGTATAACCACCTCAACAGCGCCACGTCGGCCACCGGCACTGTGCCGGGTAGCGGCACCAACGGCCTGTATCCGGCTATGGTCCCGGCACCGGGTCCCGGTGGGCCTGGTACGATCGCGGTGGGCGGCAGGAACGTCGAGGACGCCTGGAACGTGACCGTCCGTATGCACAAGGACTTCCTGCCCTGATCGACTGATCACGGCATGAATCGGAAACCCCGGCGGAGCGATCCGCCGGGGTTTTTCGTTGGAAAGAGGCGGTTCACGCCCGTCCGTGCGAGGCGCGCGGGCCGATTATGTGGCTCGGCAAAGCCCATCGAGTGGGCTAAAGACGAAGATCTCCGGCCGATCTGGCGGCGGTTTGCGTTATAAAACTCCGGCCATGGCTACAGTCACCGAGATCTACCCCGACTATGCGACGGCGCTTGTCGCCTGCGGTCCGGGCTATGACGATTCCGACATCGCCGAGGTTATCGCTTTCAAGGCGGCGCAGCGCATCGATCCGCGCGTCGTCGTACCGGAACAGGCGCTCAATTCGATTGTGGCCGTCGGGATGGCCGGCGCGGATATTCGTAACCGGCAGCTTAACGTCCTCGATTTCGGCGGCGGCTGCGGCTTTCACTATTTTCACGTCGCGACGGCAATGCGCATGCCGTTGCGCTGGGCGATCGTCGAAACGCCGACGATGGCCGCGCGCGCCGCAAGGCTTGCTCAAAATTACTTTCGCGTCTTTACCGCGATCGGCGATGCCGCGGCGGCGCTCGAGGGCGTCGACCTGGTTCATGCCTCCAGTTCGATCCAATACGTTCCCGATCCGCCGGCCGTGCTCAAGGCATTTGCCGCACTGCGGCCGCGACACATTCTGTTGGCGCGGCTGCCGCTGTGGCGAGAGCCGACAATCGTCGGCGTTCAGATTTCGCCGTTGAGCGGCAATGGCATCGGCCCGATGCCGCCGGACATCCGCGACAGGCAAGTCAAATATCCGGTCACTTTCATGAACACCGATGACATCTTCCGGATGTTGGATGGCTACGATCTGGCGCTGGCGATGGCCTCGCCCAGCAGTTCCTATGTCGTCCGCGGCAAGCCGGTGCCCGGTGTCAGCCTCGTCTTTCGCGCCAAGGGGGCCTGACACTCTCTTGCAGCCGAGCTTCGCCGGGCTAGCTCGCGTGCATCAGGCCGAAAGCCAGCAGCAACAGCCCGAAAAACGCCAGCGTGCCGCCAAGAAAGAATCGGCCGTGCTCCGACAAGAGGGGCACGTCGAGAGATTTTCGTGTGCGGTGCCCGGACGCATAGATGATGAATCCGAGCAGCATCAGGACGACCGACAGAGCGATCAAAGCGGCTTTGAACATGAAGGTGAAGCCAAGGTCCGGGGTCGAAGCTGGGGTTTTACGTTCGGCCGAAAAGCAAGAAGCGGTGGGGCGGCCCGCTTGGCGTATCGCCGGGCCGCGCAGCCGCTCCCTATTAAGCTCAGCTAGCGCCGATCAGGCAAGCCGGCCTGGCGCTCCAATTCCAACATTCGCATCCCGTTTCGGCACGCTCTCATGCGAATGTTAGAGCATGATCCGGAAAAGTGGATGCCGGTTTTCCGACAAGCATGCCCTCGGGCTCGACCCGAGGGATCATGCTCCAACAAAGTACCCCTAGGCCATGATCCGATTCAACCTAATCGGATCATGGGCTAGAATCAAAGGACCGCCAGCAAGTATCAGTGCCAGCGGAGCTCTTGGATTTGACATTCGCTTCACGAGATTGCGGCTAAGGGGGTAGCGAATGTCGAATCCGCTCCACTGCCTGACGCTCGCAGCCGGCGACAAAGTCGGCAATTCGCGCGATCAGGTCCGGCGAATCGAGGGTTGGCACGTGCCCTTGGTCCGCGACTTCGATCGTCTCCATGTTGGGATGGCGGGCCCGCATCGCCGTCACCGTCGCGGCGGAAAGGATGTCGGAATTGGCGCCGCGGATCACCAGGATCGGAACGCCGCCGAGCGCGTCGAATTCGTTCCACATCGCCGGCAGCGGCCGCTCGATGTCGATTTCGGCGAGCGTGCGCGAGAGGCGGACGTCATAAGTCGGCGACAGCTTGCCGCCGTCGTGCTTCCAGGTCCGCTGCGCGGCGGCCAGCCATTGCTCGCCCGTGAATTTCGGGAATTGCGCGTCGGACAGGCGACGCAGAATTTCCGCGCCGTCGGCATAGTCGCGCGGCTGCGGCAGCTTGCCCACGTAGCTCTTGATGCGCGCCAAGCCTTTCGGCTCGATCACCGGACCGATGTCGTGGAGCACGGCCCCGGCGATCGCGGTCGGATGCGCCACCGCGAGCAGCATCGTCAAGAGGCCGCCGCGCGAGCTGCCGACGAAGACCGCGGGCCCGATCTCGAGCGCCGTGAGAACGCTGACCAGGTCGCCAAGCTCGACGGCGAGATTATAGTTTGCGGGGTTGCGATCGTAATCGGACTGGCCGCGGCCGCGCGAATCGAGGGCGATCACGCGCCGCGGCGGAGCCCCGCTCGCCAGCGCCGGCGCCAGGACATCGAAATCCGCCGTCGTGCGCGCCAGTCCGGGCAGGCAGACCACCGGCACTACGGACGGGTTGCGCGGACCATAGTCGCGTCCATGCAGCCGCAGGCCGTCTTGGGCGCCAACGAACACGTCTGTCGGCGTGTTGGACGCTTTCTCCGCCAAATTCGCCACTCCGCTGGCCGGCGCTCCGACCGAATTCGTCGCCGACCGAATTCGGCAATGTAGATTTCGGCGCGGCGGCGCGCAATCTGACGGCAAGCCGCCGGACGCGCTCGTCTAGCCGCCGCGGCGCAGGTCGGCTTCGATCGAGAGCTTCGGATCGTTGTCGAGCAGCATGCGGTAGACCTGCATATTTTCGACAACGCGCTCGACGTAATTTCGCGTCTCGGAGATCGGGATCCGCTCGATCCAGTCGATCGGATCGACGTTACGATCGCGCGGGTCGCCGTATTGCTCGATCCACTCGCGCGCGCGGCGCGGCCCGGCGTTGTAGGCGACGAAAGCCAGGATATAGGAGCCGCGCCAGGAGGCGATGTCATTGCCAAGCTCGGCGCTGCCGAGCTGCGCGTTATAGACGACGTCGTCCGCGAGCCGGCGCTGATTGAAGGACACGTTGAACCGCTTGGCGGTATCGCGACCGGCCTGCGGCGTGACCTGCATCAGGCCGTAGGCATTGGCGGCGGACACCACGTGCGGATTAAACGCGCTCTCCTGCCGGACGATCGAATAGACCACGCAGCGCTCGACCGGAGGGCCGATCGGCTGGTAGTTCGGCACGCCGAAATCGGGAAAGGCGTAACGCTCGAACGGGTAACCGCGGCCCAGCATCGCCTTGCCGATCAGGAGAGTGGCGCGCGCGTCGTTGTGGCGCTTGGCGATGTCGGCAAGCGTGGCCAGCGCCGCGGTGTCGGTTGCCTTGTCGCCGAGATCGGCGGCCATGATGGCGATCAGATCCGGCTCGTTGACGGCGTAGAGAATATCGAAAGCGCGCGCGATTTCCAGCGTGCGGTACTCGGGCATCGGATGCGGCGGAGCACGCAGCGTCACCTCGTCGAGGCCAAGCCGGGCGCGCGCGAGCTGGCCGTAATAGGCGGTCGGATAGCGGGCGGCCTGCTCGTAATAGGCGTGCGCCTCCTGTTGGCGACCGAGCGCCTCGGCCGCGCGGCCCTGCCAATAGAACGAGCGCGCCAGGGTGATCGGGTTGGACACGCCGTCGGCGATCCGGGCGAAGTGGGCAAGCGCGATGGCCGGCTGACGCAAAAAGCGCAGCGCGATCCAGCCGGCGGTGAAGTGCTGCTCGGCACGCAGATTCTCGTTTTCCGGAGGCGCGGCGCCGTTGGCGACCTCATAGGCAAGCCTGGCATCGCCGAGATCGAGCAGCTTGCGCGCGATAAGCCGCCGCTCCACCCACCATTGATCGACGTCGATAAGGGCCGCGGGGTCGCGCGGCGCGGCGTTGAGCCACTGCGCCGCTTCCGCGATCTTATCGGCGCGGCGCAGCCATTGAATGCGGCTGAACATGTAACCGGGATCGCGGCGCGCCGCCCCCGGCACCGCCTCAAGGAGCGCTTTCGCGTCGCGGCTCTGGTTGATGACGGCAGCGCGGGCCTTGGCGAGGGCGAGCGCGGCGGCGTCGAGATGATGCGCCGCCCGCAATCCGGCCTCGTCGTCGCCGGCATAAAGCCGCGCCGCCATGCGCAGCGCGTCGTCGGCGGGGGTGATCAAGCCGGCGAAGGTTTCGCGCGCTTCTTCCTCGAGGTTCGCCGAAAAGCCGTCGTTGCGCCAGGCCTGACGCAGCGACGCCGCGGCGCCGGCGACGTCGCCGCGCGTGAGCAGAGCGCGCGCCAGCGCAAAATGGCCCTTGGCAGTGTGCGGCGGCTCGGTGCGGAAAAAATCGATCACGCTTTGCGGGTCGACGCGGTCTTGCCACAGCACTGCTTCGGCCCGCCGCCGCATCGTGGTCAGGCCCGGCCAGCTCGGATTGGCGGCAATGAACGCGGCGTAGCGCGAAAAATCGCTCGCGCCGTCCTCGCTGTGCAGGATCACCCATTCCACCAGCTTGCGCGCCACCGGATCGGAGATGCTGCGCTCGACGTCGGTTGCTTCGGCCTGCCGGTTCTTGCGAACGAGATCGATGGCTTGCTTGACCGCCGACAGGTCCAGAGGCGAGGTCGAGGTCGCGGTCGTGGCGGCGAAGGGCGGCACCGGCCGGGACGGCGGCGGGGCGAGCACCGGCGCCTGCGGAACCGCGGCGTCGAGCCGCGCCGTCGCCGGCGGCTCGGCGGTGGGGCGCTCGCCCGGCTTTGCCGCCACGGCCGGCGCAATCGACAGCGGCGCGGCATGACCCGATCTTTGCGCCGCACCTTTCGGCGCCGCGGGCGTGGCTTTTTCCCCCTTGATCGCCGGCCGATGCCGCGGCAGCGGAACCGGCCCGGACAACGGCGCCGCCTGCGCGTACGTCGCCAGAGCAGCAATGCCCGCCACGAGCAGAATGGTACGCAGTCCCGGCACGGTCCCTCCCGGTGGGGATGTCGATTCGTTGCAGAGAGAATTTCTTCGGCCCGGCCGGTTGAAGAAATCCTAACCTGCCCAGGCCGCCGCGACCTTTTACCGTCTTATCGGGCAGGCGGGACCGCGACCGGCTTAAGCTCAGCTTTGCGGCTTCAGTTTCACGTAGTAATGGAACGCGTCCTCCATTCCCGTCCACCGCTTCAAGCTTGGAAAGCGATGGATACCTTCGATGATCTCCTTGACGCCGAAGGTGTCGGCCGTTCGAAACGTATAGCGTAAGCGCCTGCCGTTCCAATTCCACTCGGCGGTGTCGCCTTCCGACCATTTGTCGTTTTCGAGCATCGACATTGTCGGCACGGCGGGATAGCGGAACTGATTGATTTCCCCGAGATCGGGCGAATCGTCCACCACGACATGGCGGAAACCGCGCTCGTAGCTCTGCCTCACCCGCATGCAGTTGTTGATATGGTCATCGAAAAAACATAAATCGGCCGCGCTCCCAGCCTGAACCTTGTCGGTGCCCCAGTCGTGTTGTCGATAATCCACGCCGTCCAACCGGGACAGCAATCTGTCGAAACTGATGTCGAACGCGAACATCTTGGCCTGCGGAACGGCGTTGCGGAATGTGAACAGCGATGAGCCGCAGAAGACGCCGCTTTCGACGACGATCTTCGGTTTCAAAATGCGGGCCAGGAGGAAAAGCCAGACGGTGCCGTTGCCCGGAGTAGTGCCCGGGATGCCGAAGGCGCGATTGTAGGTCATCGAGCGAAAATAGTCGTCGAGGTCCGTCATGGAGGCGGAGCCCTCGATGCCGATCTTCGCCATAAACCCGTTTATGCAATGCAGAAGCTCCTGCAAGTTTCGCGAATGCAAGGCCGGATTCGCGCGATATTTGATGAACGCCGGTTCCGCAACGGCCGTGCCGATGTCCTGCACCAGAGAAACGGAGTGCATGTCATAGTTCACCATAAGCCCCTCGAAGCAATTGCATCTGTCGTTGCGGTGAAAACGCCGGCAGACGGATTTGTCATTCCCCGGGACATGTCCGGACACGGCGCGGTCTAATACAGCCGTCTGGAAATACAAGGAAAATCCGCATCATACCAGGCTTTAAACTTGGGTAATGATTCGATATACAGGCCCTCGAATTGCGAACATTGGCCTTGGCGACATGGTGGAGCAAGGCGGCGGGGCACGGCAGACGTGAAAGACGTTTCCTACATCGCGGCGTTTCCGAAATCGGGCATCACCTATCTCAATTTCATGCTCTTCCACGTCCTGTTTGACCGGCCGCAGGACGCGCGGCTGATCGACAGCGATTACATTTTCGACGTCCATGAAAGTCTGGCGAGAGTGCCGCAGCCGGGCGCTGAGCCGCGCTATGCCAAAATCCACTTTGCCTATGGCGCTGGGCTGCCATTGCGCGACCGTGCCGCGCGCGCGGTCTATCTATTGCGGGATCCGATCGACGTCATGATGTCGGTGTGGGACTTCAAGCATTTGATCGGCGAAGACGGCCTGTTGGAGGCCTCCGAGCAGGAGCATGCCGCGCAGTTTCAGCGGTTCTGTCAACACTGGGTAACCACCGGCGGGCTGGTCTATCCGTGGGCAGGAAGCTGGCGGGACAACGTTTCGTCGTGGCTCGATCAAACGCAGCTTCCCGTGCTGGTCGTGCACTACGAACGGCTGAAGCAGCAGCCATTCGCCGAGCTCAAGCGGGTGGTGAATTTTCTCGGCCGCGAAGCAAGCGATCAGCGCCTTGCCGCAGCGGTCGAGGCGGGCAAACCCGAGAACATGCGCAGGTTGGAATCCGAGGAAATCAACAATGCAGTCTCCGGGGTCTTCTATCGGCCCAATCTGGCGAAAGGCTATTCCCGCGGCTATCGCTTCGTTGGCCGAATGCACGGCGCGTCGGCGGACAAGGTTCTCAGCCCCGCCGGACGGGACTATGCAAACCGGATTTTCGGACCGGTCATGGAGCGGGCCCGCGCTCGTGCCGCGACAAGCGCGGCATGACCGGCGGATGTTCGATCGGGCCTTCCTGAAATGAATGACGTCTACTGCGCGTATTTCGACCACAATTACTTGAGCCGCGCGGTGCTCATGATCGCCTCGCTGCGGCGCTTCGAGCCAAACGCGCCGATTTACGTGCTGGCGCTGTCGCCGTTGTGTGAGGAGATCCTGCACACACTCCAGCTGCCCGACGTCAAGGTCATCCCGCTGTCAGATCTGGAACAGGCTTATCCCGAACTGGCTCCGCTCAAGAAGACGCGAAAGCTGATCGAATATTACTTCACCTTGTCGCCGTTCCTGCCGCATTATCTGTTTTCGAAAACGACGGCCGATCGCATAACCTATATCGACGGCGACCTTTACTTCTATACGTCGCCGCGCCCGGTGCTCGATTCGCTGGGAGAGGCATCGGCCGCGATCACCCCGCATCGCTTTTCCTTCGAGTATCGCAATCACGTGCAATACGGCCTGTTCAACGTCGCTTGGATCACCTACCGGCGCTGTCCCGAGGGCCTGCAGTGTCTGAACGACTACAAAGCCGATTGTACCGAATGGTGTTTCGACAGAGTCGAGCAGGGGCGCTTCGGCGATCAGAAATATCTCGATAAATGGCCCGACCGCTATCCGAATTTAAAGGTCATCAATCACAAGGGGTTCAACCTCGCGATTTGGAACGTGAACAATTACATCATACGCGTCAAAGACAATATCGTAATGATCGATGACGACCCATTGGTGTTCTATCATTTTGCATCGACGGCGCTGTTGCCCGACGGCGAGGTAAAGGTGCTGCACCTGTCTCGCGGCGGCCGCAGCCAAGCGGTGTTGCTCGAAAACGTGATCCGGCCTTACGAGCGCAAGCTGAAGGAACAGCGCTATTTGCTGGAGCAGCGCTTTCCGGCGCTGACAGCGGCGAAGAGCGATATCCGGTATCCGTCGTCGGCCTAAAGCATGGCCCGCAGGCGGCTGCGAAGCGTTATGGCGGGCGTGGTCCGATGCCGGCCCGCCGCCGCGCTGATGCCGGGAAACTCCGCGCCGGGCGCCCGCTAAGCTCGCCAGCCACCAGCGGATTTCGCTGAGGCTGTAAGCGCCGGCGCGCCGAAGCATCGCCGGACGGGAAGATCTGCGCAAGCTGCGGTTGGGACTTCCATGACGGGCTGTTGACCGGTATCTATACCGGCACGCGGCAACTTCGAGCAGAACCGGGGGTAATTCCCCTTGCCCCGCGTTTGAGTGCTCCAAGGAGGCATCCGATGTCGGCCAAGACCCGCTTTCGAGGCTCGTTCACCGCACTCGTCACCCCGTTCAAGAACGGATCGCTCGACGAGAAAGCATTCCGCGAGCTGGTCGATTGGCAGATCGCCGAGGGCACCAACGGACTGGTCCCCGTCGGCACCACCGGCGAGAGCCCGACGCTGTCGCATGACGAGCACAAGCGGCTGGTCGAATGGTGCGTGGATGCGGCGCGCGGCCGCGTGCCCGTGGTCGCCGGCGCAGGCTCCAATTCGACCAAGGAGGCGATCGATCTCGCCCGTCATGCCGAGACGGCAGGCGCCGACGCGGTGCTCGTGGTGACGCCCTATTACAACAAGCCCACCCAGGAGGGCCTGTATCAGCATTACAAGGCGATCAACGACGCCGTCGGCATCCCGATCATCATCTACAATATCCCCGGCCGCTCGGTGATCGACATGTCGGTCGACACCATGACGCGGCTTTACGAGCTCAAAAACATCGCCGGCGTGAAGGACGCCACCGCCAGCATGACCCGCGTCACCCAACAGCGCGCGGCCATGGGCGAGGACTTCAATCAACTGTCCGGCGAGGACATCACGGCGCTGGGTTTCATGGCTCACGGCGGCCACGGCTGCATCTCGGTGACCTCGAACGTGGCGCCGCGGCTGTGCGCCGAATTTCAGGCGGCCTGTTTGCGCGGCGATTTTGCCGTGGCGCTCAAATTGCAGGACAAGCTCGCGCCGCTGCACGTCAATCTGTTCGTCGAAACGAGCCCGGCGCCGGTCAAATACGCCTTGTCGCTGATCGGCAAATGCGCCAACACGCTCCGCCTGCCGATGGTGCCGGCGACCGAAAAGGCGCAAGGCGCGGTGCGCCAGGCCATGGTGCATGCCGGCCTGATCAATTAACGGCCGTTGTGCCGCGCATTCCCGTGCCGGCGGCAACCCGAAAAGAGACGGACCGGTGCCCGGTCGAGCGAAGGCCGGCGGAAACAGCGATCTTGCCGAAACCGTGAGGGATCAATGCTTGAGGAATTCAAGAAATTCGCCATGCGCGGCAACGTCGTCGATCTGGCCGTCGGCGTGATCATCGGCGCGGCCTTCGGCGCGATCGTCAATTCGCTGGTCAACGACATCATCATGCCGGTGATCGGCGCGGTCACCGGCGGTCTCGATTTCTCCAACTATTTCATCCCGCTGTCGGCCAAGGTCACGGCGAGCTCGCTTGCCGACGCCAAGAAACAGGGCGCCGTGCTGGCCTGGGGCAATTTCGTGACGCTGGTGATCAACTTTCTGATCATCGCCTGGGTGCTGTTTCTGGCGATCAAAGGCATCAATCGTCTCAAGGAGACGCCGCCGGCCGCGGCTGCGCCCGCGCCGTCGCCGGAGGTTGAGCTGCTTGGCGAAATCCGCGACTTGCTCAAGAGCCGCTCTCCCGGAGCCTGACAGTGGCGGCAAAGCCGGACCGCAAGCTTCGCGTTGTCGCCGACAACC
>Ga0335078_10012548_pt1 | contig 12572 bp, 12 predicted proteins | sample Lox_Sample_32_FD_206711 | JGI IMG/M metagenome (GOLD analysis project Ga0335078, IMG submission 206711) | Soil microbial communities from Loxahatchee National Wildlife Refuge, Florida, United States - Lox_Sample_3.2 | ecosystem: Environmental > Terrestrial > Soil > Wetlands | place: USA... | reverse complement strand
CAATGGGACCGATGGTTGCGAAATACACTGAGCTCATATTGCAGCCGAGATTGTTTGAGCATTGTTGGACGTTTACGCCCTGCCATATGTCTGGGTTGATCACGTTCCACGTGAATGCAACTGGGCAGTACTGTTTCAGGCATTTGGCTCCGGTCGCGTTAGCTTGTGCACCGACCGCGTAACCTTCACTCCCACCCGCCATGAAGATGCCATAGATATCCGGATTCATCGTTTGGAAGCTTCCTCCAGGTGAGATTGTGGCTCGATGCCATTTCTGACCGTCCCAATGAATCAGCGAGATTTGTTTGCTAACATTGTCGTATAGCCCGCCCGTCCAGGCATCGCTAGGGCTGTTCTCATATACGGTCCGCAATTGCGTTGTTTGTACGATGCTCGTTTGCCCTCCAAAGCATGCCATGGGGCTGGACGTTTGCACGATGGAATCGCAGCTAGAGTCACTTGTTTGTAGTATCACGCCATGCGTTCCAACGGACCATCCGTTGCCTGAACTTTGGAAGCTGGCTGAATTCAGATCTATGCCCGCTCCTGTTCCGCTGAACAGGACGTTTGAGCCTGCGGTGCTGACGGAGGTGAAGCTACTTCCTGGCAAGCTTGTTCCATGCAGTATGGTGCTATTTGTTCCGACGATCCATGCTTCGCTTGTGCTAAGAACATCCACGCTCTCGAGAGTTACTCCATCGACGGGTGAGGGTGATAATGGTCCTGACCAGGTGCCGCCGCTGAAATGCCAAATCACGCCTCCGTGGAGCGCGGAGTCGAATCCTACGGCCCAGGCATCTATGGGATTGTTGTTGTCTACTGCGACTCCATGAAACGTGGTCGTCGATGGGGCTGGAGCAGTGGCAGTCCAAGATCCTCCCTGGAACCTTGCTACGGCGCCGTTATCGCCGACGGCGAATCCTTCTAAGTTGCCTGTGGAATCAACGAACATGTAGATTGAGTTGAATATTGTTGGGGCCGGAGTTGGAAGAGGTGAAATCAACATCGCGTGCCAACCACCGAGACCACTTGGAGCACCTCCTGCGTATTCGTAAATTGCACCTGCTGACCCGGTGGTTCCTGCTGCGTATGCTTGGCCTGCGCCGAGTGAGCTTGGGCAGCCGACACCGTTGGGGTCATTGGTGACGTGGCACGTTTCGAAGACAGAGGTTAGGTAGCCGCCGAGAGGCAGCCCTATGGTGTCTGGAGTGATGACTGCGGGATTGGTAATGTATGCTGCGATCGGACCGGTGCTATTGCCTCCAACGATCCAACCGTCTGTGCCGTCACCATTCGGGCTGCAGAGCCCGACTCCAGGCGAACCGGGTGAGGTGCAAAAATGCACGCCGGTGTAGAACGAATGTTGCCCCGTGAACGGGTCTCCTTTGATGGTCCATGAGAACCCATCGTAATACGCTATGGTTCCTCCACCTGGTGGTGTTGAGCCTGACACTGCGCAACCCGTATCCGAGAAAGGAAACACAGGTTGGGTTGCCCCTAATGGTCCGCAACCCCCCACAGCCCACGCTTCTCCAGCGCCTACCGATCCGAATCCTGCAACTCGGACGTATACGCCGTTCAGTGGAATATCAGGGCCCGGTACGCTTGCGTCTCCAGCAGTGGCAAATTGAGTTGGGTTAATGTCTCTCCAAGGTCCAGCTGTAATGCCGCCCCCGGCTGACACGTAAGGTGATGATAGAAGCATGAACGAAACGAAAAAAACGAAAAACAAAATGGTGAATCTGTTTTTCAACACACGCGTCATTTTTCGAGCTCCTTCAAGTATTTCCTCACAGCTTCTCGGATCACGTAGGACCTGGAGGGCGCCTTCTCCTTGTCGATCAGATCATCCACTTTGTCGAGAAGCTGGATCGGAAGCGTCGCCGTGATGTTTGCCATTCTAGACCTGCGATTAGCCAAACTGATCTGCTCAGTCATTGGCGACTCCTCCTACGCCGAAGGATGACCAATGTACATGCGCCTAGAGCAATGCCTGCCATGATTGACTCCAAGGGGAAGCCTGGTATCATTCCCCCGGGTGTTGTTTGTAGCACAATTGTGAACGCTTGCCCATTGCTGGCGACGGTGATTGTCTGGCTTGATGATACTCCGTTCTTGCTGATGGTTACGGAGTATGTTCCGGTTGGGAGAGTGAAGGTTACAGTTCCTTGCGCGTTGGTTGTACCTTGTAGTGGGCTGGGGACGCATGGGGTGGGCGATGCGGGAGTGACAACTACGATTGCATCGGATATTGGGTTGCCTTGTGTGTCGCTAGCCTTGATTGTTATTGTGACGTTTGGTCCGCACGGTGATGTGGCGTTCATGGCGGTTGAAACCGTCGTCGTGCTTCCGGTTGTGAACGTCGATACCGTCGACACGACGATAGATGTTGAAGTGGTCGAGAAGATTCCGCCAAACGGCGAAAACCTCAACATGGTTGACAGCGGCGTCCTGAACCCATAGTGCAAAGTCTGGTTGTAGTAACTCGAGCTCTTGAAATCAGGGCTAGAGCCAACAATCCAACCATTTGTCTCGCTAGTCATGTAAACTGAAGTTAGGATTGGGGGAACTTCACCGAGCAGAGCGGGGGATAGAGTGACATGCTCCCAAGATACTCCGTCCCAGTGTAGGATCGTCGCCACCAACTTCCCGGGATAACCGACCGCCCATCCATCGTCTGGAGCGCTGAAGTATACTGACTTCAGCGTTGCACTCGTATGACCCGTTGAGGTGATTCCACCGGGTATAGTTGGAGGTGCAACAGGCTCCCACTTGGTTCCGTCCCAGTAAACTATTACGGGCCCAGCGGAGACCGATGAGGACGCTTGAATTCCTCCAACCGCCCAACCGCTGGTTGGTGAGAGCATGAAGATTGAGGTTAGATTCGCGTCTGTCGAAATTGTTGGTGAGCCGCTTATAGCGACTAAATTCCATGTTCCTATGCCGCCGCTCACTGTGTAGTGTAGTATAGTGTCATTGTCGCCGACCGCCCATCCTTCATTCTGGTTCAGCATGAAAACGGATTCCAAGCCGTGCACTGGAGCGGGACTTGTTGGTGCGGGAAATATTGCCCAAGTTCCAACGCCTCCGCTCACGGTGTAGTGGAGGATGATCCCAGTTGGGTATGGTGATGCTACTTGCTCGCCTACGGCCCACCCTTCATTTGAGTTGACCATGAAAATTGATTTGAGTACGTAGTTCCCTGGTGGAGGAGTTACGGTGTTCCATGCTCCTCCGGTGAAGTGCAGTAGTACCGGGCATATTGGGCCGGTGCAGGTTGTTGTGGGTTTGCTTCCACCGCCTGCTGTCCACACATCTCCAGTGTTGATCATGAATACTGAGTTGAGGTTGTTAGTTGTGCCTATCGCTACGCCTTTAGTCCAAACGAAACCGTTCCAATGATAGATCGTGGGTTCTGATGGAAGTACTCCGTCTGTGACCGAAGCGTTGCCCACTGCCCACCCGTCGTCAGGGTTTATCGGACCTGTTAAGGGTGGTCCAAATGAGATTGAGGTGAAATTGTTGATGGTTGGGCTAGTAACGGTGCCGTAGTTTGTTCCGTCGAAGTGGAGGACTAGTCCGTCTGTTCCAACAGCCCATCCGTCGCTTGGCGAGTTGAAGAAAGCTGCGTTGAAGTTAAGGAGTGAGACGGGAGAGGTTGGAACAAGGTTAGATGATAGGATGCTCCAGGCGCCGCCAGCGTAGTGGAGGATGGATCCTTTGGATCCGAAAGCCCAACCTTCAGTTGAGCTAACCATGAAGATGGAGAAGAGGTTGTTCGTTGTTGTTCCGGGGCTCACTGGGCCTGACCATTGGCCTTCTGCATAATGAATTATGATTCCGCCATCGCCAACGGCCCAACCTTCGGTTGGCGAAATCATGTAGATGGATCGAAGTGAAGATTTGACGGGGGATGTAAATGAATTCCATTCGCCGCCAAAGTAGTGGAAGATTGTTCCGTTTTCTCCTACAGCCCATCCTTCAGTTGAGCTAACCATGAAGATGGAGAACATCTTGTAGGGAATGGGAGATTGCGGTTCATTCCATCCGCCGCCAAGCCCAGCAGTGCCAGTCCAATGCCAGAACGTTCCATGGTGTCCGTCAACTGTTTGTCCCACCGCCCAAACATCGGTGCTGCTAACCATAAACGCTGACCACAATGGTCCAGCATCTGCAAGTTCGGCTCCCGTAGAGTCGGTGAATCCAGCCAATTGAGTTCTCCAACTTATTCCGTCCCAGTGAAGAGCCACTGACGCGTTGCTTGCCGAAGGAATACACGAAGGACATATGCGAGACGATGGTTCGGTGTAACTTTCATTGCCCACCGCCCATCCGTCATTGTGACTGATTGGATTACCCGGTGGACCAAAGGTCACGGAAGTTAGATTGTACGCAGATTGATTGTTAGGGAAGTCTGGGTTCTTAGGGGCGGGGACGAGGTTCCATGTCGAGCCGTCGTAGTGGAATATTGCCGGTAAACCAGTAGTCGTGTTCGTAGTGGGTCTTGAATCTCCAACTGCCCAGCCCTCTGCCGCGGAGAACATGTAGATTGAGTTGAGTTGCGGGTTCGCGGGCGGGCTAATGTAAGCGTCTGGGTTGATATCTCGCCAGACACCCATTTGAGCGCTCGCGGGAACTGCAGAGACCGTTAGAGCGACTAATGTAACAGCAATTACGATTGTCCAGAACCTACTCTTTCGCATCGGGAACCAACCCTAATGTAATGATTGAGGGCTGGTTCTGAACAACTAATAACATTAAGTAAGCATTACATGTTAAACGCTAGACCATTCCAAGCCTAGTTCTTGTCGTAAAGGTGATTTAGGAAGCAACACGTTTTGAATTCCCTCGAAAACATTGCAAAATTCAGAATCTGGCTAGGCAAAGAGTGAAAGGAAATGAGAGTCTGTTTCAAGCTCTACGGAGTCTTCCGAACAGCAGCAGGAACAAACGACATCCAACTAGAACTGCCCCCCTCTGCAAATACTGTGAAAACCGCCATAACAGAGTTAACGTCTCGCCCAGAATATGCTGGAATCAAACCACTGCTTTTCGACGGAGAAATGACCGATCCACGACCAAATGCACTCATCATGATTTCGGGACGAGAGATAGGGACTCTGGGCGGTCTAAACACCGCTCTCAACGAGAGTGACGAGTTGTCATTGCTTCCGATCGCGCACGGTGGGTAAAGTTCTGTTCAAGCTACCTGACCTGTAGCCTGCTAGCTCAATCGCAACATGCGCAAAACCTAATTTGTGTAGAGCATCGGAAATGCCGTCGAGGAGTTGCTCGTCGAAGAACAACCTACGCTCATCCCTTCCAACCTCTATTCTTGCAATGCTTGCGTGGTCTCGGACCCTCAACTCTCTAACACCTGTTAGTGACCGAATGGTGTTCTCCGCTCGCTCAATCCGCAACAGCCTCTCCGGAGTGATGACTTCACCATATGCTACCCTGGATGAGAGGCAAGGATTAGATGGCTTATCGTAATTTGGCAAGCCAAGCGCCATCGCCAATTCCCTAACCTCAGCCTTAACGAGTCCTGCGTCCGCTAGGGGTCTCCGAACGCCGTCCTCTGACAACGCCGCTGCTCCGGGGCGATGACCCGTCAAGTCCTCCGCATTCGTTCCATCCACAATCTGGTAATCTCCAAGCTCTCTCGTTAACGCGTGAAGTTTCCGTCCCAACTCCTTCTTACAAAAGTAACAGCGGTTCGTTGGGTTGGCAAGGTAGTTTGGATCGTTCAGCTCATCTGTTTTAACGATTAAGTGTTTGATTCCTATCTCCCTGGCAAGTTTCTTGGTTTCGGTTAGTTCAGATGCCGCGAGGCTCGGCGAATTTGCGGTCACGGCGATCGCATGCTCCCCAACAGCCATTTTTGCTATGAGAGCCACGAGGGTACTGTCTACTCCTCCAGAAAACGCAACCATCACTTTGCCGAAACTCTTCAGAGTTTCCTCAACTAGGGTCGCTTTCGATAACAATTGAGGTGTTACTCGCGAGGATAGTTCAGTGATCGTTCTTGGTTTCTCGGGCATGTCTGATGCTAACATTTTATGCTTCCACAAGGAGCTCATTGTACTTAGGCGTTTCTTAGCGGCGAAAAAACTTGCGCGAAATTCTCGAAAAACTCTCCAAAGGCGAAATCTCCGTTAACGAAGCGGAAAAGGCCTTGAAGATCAATTTTGTTGAAAGCGTATCAAACGTGGCGAAGTTGGATGTTGGAAGGGAGAACAGACGAAAGGTACCGGAGATGATCTTCGCGGAAGGTAAGAGCCATGAGGATTTGGAGAAGATTTGCAAGCGAATGCTCGAAACTATGGGACGCGCCATTGTGACTCGTCTTGACGAAAAACAACTGGAGCAGATCAAGCGGCAGTTCGGTGAGTATGAAGTCCAAAAACTGCCTCATGCGATGTCCATTGTAATTAAGAAAAAGAATTATCGTGAACTACGTGGTGAGGGAAAAGTTGGGATTCTGACCGCGGGAACTGTGGACTTGGCAGTTGCTGAGGAGGCTTCCATGATTGCGGATGCGATGGGCTGTGAAACTTACTTAGAGGTCGACGCTGGAGTCGCGGGTATACATCGCTTGGTTGACCCATTGAAGAAGATGATTGAGCATGATGTTGATTGTTTGATTGTGGTTGCTGGGCGAGAGGGAGCGTTGCCGACGGTCGTTGCTGGGTTGGTCGATATTCCCCTAATCGCTGTTCCAGCCTCGTCGGGGTACGGGTATGGTGGGCGCGGCCAAGCCGCCTTGATGGCTATGTTGCAGGCTTGCTCGTTAGGAATTGCCGTTGTGAATATTGATTCAGGTGTTGCGGCCGGTGTCATTGCGGCGCAGATTGCGAATCGTGTAGCGAACGCTAGAGCGCGCCACTAACTCAAGGAGCCTTCACGGTCTTTAAGTGGCCACAGGCCGTCTTAACGACTTCGACGGATTTGAGAAACGCGGCTTTCTCCTCAGCGTTTAGTTTCAACTCGATAACGCGCTCCACCCCTCTGGCACCAAGAACGGCAGGCACGTCAACGTAAACATCCTTCAGCCCGTACTCACCGTTGAGACGGGTGGTTAGGCAAAGTACCATTCTCTTGTCCTTGATCACTGTTTCAATCATTCTGGTTATCCCATGCGCAGGCGCGTAGATTGTGGCGCCTTTCAGTGCGATGACTTCAGCCGCGATCTTTCTAGTCCGTTCAATGGCCTCAGCAACCTTCTCTGATGAAAGCAGGTCAGTTATCGGCACGCCGTTTACCGTCGAGAAGCGCGGAAGTGGAACCATGGAGTCACCATGCTCGCCAATAACCACCGCATGAACAGAACCGTTAGAAACGCCTAGAGACTTTGCAATGAAATATTTGAATCGCATCGTATCCAACATTCCGCTTTGTCCGAAAACTCGCGACGAGTCGAATCCGGTAACTTTCCACGCGAGATAGGTCATAACATCGAGCGGGTTGGTAACCATTAAGACAAGCGTCTTAGACGCGTACTCTTGTATCTTCAGGCAAATGTCTCGAATTATCGTCTCATTCTTTTCTTGCAAGTCAAGACGTGTCATGCCCGGCTTTCTGCCCAACCCCCCTATTACGACAACCACATCGGATCCGGCAATGTCTTTGTAATCATTGGAACCTACGATATCTAGGTCTGTTCCTTGTTCGGCAATCATCTGCCCCAAGTCTAACGCTTCTCCCTGAGGCAAACCCTGGATTATGTCAACCAGTCGTAGGTCGCCAAGTTCTCTTTGAGCAACCTGGAGAGCTACTGCACTGCCCAATTTGCCGGTGCCAATAATCGAGATGAGTTTGCGCGAAGACAAGAAATTCACACACTTGTCACTAGTTTCTAAACTTGCATAAGGCCTAATCGTTTTCTGCAAAAACGGATGGAACAATTGCGCTTTGTAAATAAATTTTCTTGCGATTTGACGTGAAATTTGAGGACTTCGGGTGTGTTACCAAAGCCTTTTATGGCTTAGTCAGTTGCTAACAGAAACTCGCTTGAAAGGGGAGGGAATGTTCATTGGCTGAAATGTTTTGCGTTAAATGTAAAGAAAAGAAAACGGTACCTGATGATCAGACGACGATGGAGAAAACCGCCAAGGGCCGCAACATGCTTCGCGCGACTTGCCCTACTTGCGGCACGAAGATGACCAAGTTCACGAAGTAAACCTTCGCCTTACGTCGTGTAACGAGTCCACCGTTTTTTATCATCCTACTCCTTTTTCAAAGGAGCAAGAGTTAGCCGTTTCCCAGAACGAATATTCGTAAGCAAGCCTTAACCATCGAAACGCACGCCGACGAATACGCGGGATTCAAGGCTTGGAAATCAGCTCGTCCAATCTCACGATTCGTATTTCAATGATCAACACAGACGAACTGAAACCCCACGAAGAAATTGTGGAGGCTACGGTGAACAAGCTAGTGAATGCGATTCAACGCGAGGGCCAACTTCGAGACCCACTAATGGTTGACAAAGATGATTACGTCATTCTGGATGGAATGCATCGTTATAATTCTCTAAAAAGACTCGGCTGTCGGTACAGTCCCTGTTGCCTCTTCGATTACAACAGCCCATTGATCAAGGTCGGAGCATGGTTTAGAGTATTCACCGTCGACAACCCTGAATTATTGGCCAAAGAAGCGTTAGACAAGTCAGGCCTTGGATACTCAAAGAGCACGACAAAAACTGACAACTCAACGTACGATCCCCAAACAATAGCTATAACAAAAAAAGGGACCGCATTCGTCCTTAGCAATGCTTATGAGCCTTTAGAACGAGCCCGTAATGCAATCGTTCTAGAGAAACTAATCGTGGAACGAGGACCTCAAGTTACTTACTTGTCCGAGACCGCAGCAACTCAAGCACTTAAGTCGACCGAAGCTAACCTTGTCATAACTCTGCCAGTGTTCTCAAAGGACCAAATCCGCGAAGTCGCTTTGAAAGGTCAACTTCTGCCACACAAGGTCACTCGCCACGTCATCCCCTCCAGGCCACTCGCATTCAACATTCCCCTAACATTCCTAACAGACACAACGCTTTCCTGCGAAGAAGCTGACAGAAAACTCCATGAGATTCTAGGGCAAAGAAAAATGGAAAGAAAGCCTGCCGGATCAACATTCGATGGAAGGCGCTACGATGAAGAATTGCTAATATTCTCGCACTAGGGCCCTGTTCAGGTTTATATTTCCCAAATTAGTCTAGCTCTCAAAGGAATTGTTCTGACAATGCCTCGAGAGATCGTTGACACCGAAGAGTTCCTTAAGATATCTGACCGCGCGAGTGAATGCCGGGTGAAGCGGCTCAAGGATATTGTTCGATTGAAATTGAGAACATCAAAACAGCTTTACACCATCAAAGTTGACCCCACGAAAGCCGCGGAGCTTCTTAAACAGATTAAGTGCGAAGTAATCGAAGCCTAAATCTCAAGATCACATATTCGCCGTGGAACATCTCTGATCCTAGGACTCGCTGTTTACAACTTCGCAGTAGCGATAGGCATCATCGGACTCTTAGGAGCAATCTACTCCCTTTATCTGGCGAAACAATTCGACCAGCAAGTAACCCAACGCCTACACACGCCCAAACGCGATTACAATCCTCAAACTTGCGTCATCATGGCATGCAAAGGCGCCGAAAATGGACTGGAGAGAAATATTGAGGCCGTTCTAAACCAGAAGTACGAAAAATTCCACATGATCATAGTCACTGACACTACCGACGACACTGCCTATTCCATCGCCAATTCCATCTCAACACGAAAATCGAAAACAAAACTACAAGTTTGCACTTCGTCAAAAAATCCTAGAGCTAGTGGAAAAGTATCCGCTCTTCTGACAGCGCTAGAGATTGATGATTGGAAATCAGAAGCTTACGTTATCGTTGATAGTGATTCTCGTATCTCGGCTGACTGGTTAGCCTCACTGGTCAACCCTCTTGAGGATAATTCAACGGGCGCCACAACAGGCTTTCGTTGGTATTTCCCGTGCCAAGACTTCTGGTCTCACGTTGAGGCTGCGTGGAATGCGGCAGGGACGAATTTGCTATTCGATTATCACTACAATTTTCCTTGGGGCGGAGCTATGGCCATTCGAGCGGACACGCTTCGCGAGATCGATATACGTTCGGTTTGGGAGAACGCTATCAGCGATGATCTTTCACTGAACTCTGCTCTGAGAGAACATGGTTATGGAGTGATGTTTCTTCCGCAGTGTTGTGTTGCAACTTACAACCAAAGCAACAGGAAAGAATTGATGGCTTGGGCGACGAGGCAAATAACGCTCACCAAGGTCTATTTGCATAAATTTTGGAGATACGGCTTAGTCGCTTATGCTTTTTTCAATTTCATTACATTGCTCGGTTTCGTTTGCCTTCTAGCAGGAATCTTCGTCTCGGCAGCGTGGTATCTTCCTGCCCTACTTCTGTTCATTCCATCACTGGTTGGAGTATACCGGAGCCGTCAGAGGAGGTATACATTCAAACGGGCCATGCATGAGTTCGCCGAAGACTTCCGATGCAACAGCTTGTTCGATGCATTAGCAAGCCTTATTGTCTCCTGGATTATGACATACTGCATAATTAAGTCGGCCCTAACAAATGAAATCGAGTGGAGAGGCCGAAAATACCAACTAGCAAAGAGGACGCACAATGCCGCACCGAGACGAGTTCCTGAAACCACTCTTCATGAAGAAACTTGACCTCGTCATACTATTCGTAACTTCAGTCTGCAACGCTCGTTGCAGAACCTGCTTCTACTGGCTTCAACTCAACCAGAAAGGAGACATGAGTTTCGAAGAATTGTCCAAACTCTCATCAACGATGCCCCAATTCCACGACTTATGGATCTCAGGCGGAGAACCATTCCTCAGGAAGGACCTAGCAGCCATCATACAGCTGTTCTACGCGAATAATCGTGTTCGCGATGTCAGAATTCCTACAAATGGTCTCCCTACGCAGCAGACGCTTAAGATCGTGAGTAGCATACTTGAATCGTGCCCGGAACTCCGGTTAGAGGTAGACGTCTCAATAGATGGATTCAGCAAGACCCATGACCGCATCCGAGCCGTGAAAGGAAACTTCGACACAGCCACCAACACAATCACACAACTCGAAAAACTCCGAACACATTGGCCAAACTTCACCCTCTACGTCAACACCGTAATCACACACGAGAACAAAGACGAAATCACAAATCTCGGGAACCACTTCAAGCAAAATCACGACTTAGACGGACACTACTTCCAAATCATTCGCGGTGACCCTAAAGATCCTGCACTGCAAGCGGTATCTGCTCAGCAACTGAAACAAATCTATCAGGAGGTATTGCCCTTGAATGTTCATTACACGTCAAAAACACCACGCGAAATCTCACGGCTTCATGGATTACAAGAGGCGTTCTGGAAGGCGGGGTACCGCTTCAGCTATGACACTCAATTCAACAACTACGCTTTTGGGGCGAAATGGAAAATGCCGTGCACTGCAGGCCAAACATCAATCGTAATAGACTACAACGCTGACGTAAGAGTTTGTGAGCTACGCAAACCGATTGGCAACCTTAGAAAGTACGCCATGGACTTCAATCGTTTCTGGAGATCATTTGAGAGGAAGATGGAAGTTGATAGCGTGAAACGCGACCAATGCTTCTGCACCCACATTTGTTTCATGTACGATTCCATGCGTCACAGCAAGAGGGTAATGCTGTGGGAACTTCCCAGCCGATGGCTTAAACAGAACTTAAGATCCCTTTATCACCATGACGAAACCAAGGCTCTGAAGCTGACTTCACAAGAATAGATCGTCGTTGAAGACTACCTATTTCCTCATGACGAGTGCGTGAAGCCGCGCAACCTTACTGAGGTTGAATTTCCTTTCCGCGGTAACTAACACGAATTTCTTCCGAGACCGAAAAATGAACGCGATTATATCCTCATGCAATAAGATAGAGTATTCAGGTTTACCAAAAAATTCCGCCAAATCTTCGGCTCTCTCAACTGAAACCAATTTGGCGATCAAGTGCGGCGTTTTCTCCAACGGCTCGATTGGTTCGACACCTTCTCGCATGCCGCCTTCCAAAATCCTACCATGCCCGTCAACCACGGCAGCGAATCGAACTTTCTTGTCAAATCGCATAATACGATCGTAAATCCGCGCCATCTGAACAAACTTCCCACGGGCTAAACCGAACGAAGGCTCTAATCTGCATTTCGTCCCCCCAAATTGTGCAATAACTCAATGCGCAAAAGCTTCTATCAGAACCTGCAGGTGAGACGACGGGTAGTGTTTATTTCTCCCGCCTAGAACTGTTCTCGAAACAGTTTGGGCCGGTCGTCTAGCCTGGTTAGGATATCTGCCTGACACACGCGAACGACTGGTTCGTGGTCGATGCAGATGGTCGCCGGTTCAAGTCCGGCCCGGCCCACCATGCAACACCTTAGTGGCCTAACGGTGGCATCTAGTTGTAAGTATGGTTCTTTCCCGCTAAATTTCATTACGATGTACTGGAACTCGCAGTGTCATTAGAAGCAAGTGTCTATCTAACCAACGTTCTACTTTACGAATTTGA
>Ga0335078_10012547_pt1 | contig 12572 bp, 11 predicted proteins | sample Lox_Sample_32_FD_206711 | JGI IMG/M metagenome (GOLD analysis project Ga0335078, IMG submission 206711) | Soil microbial communities from Loxahatchee National Wildlife Refuge, Florida, United States - Lox_Sample_3.2 | ecosystem: Environmental > Terrestrial > Soil > Wetlands | place: USA... | reverse complement strand
CGCGCGTCCCACAGAAGATAGATAAACGCTTGCAGCGGCGGTTTGTCGAACCAGAAACCGCGATAGAGCGGCAATCCGTGCAAAAGCTGGATGGCCGCGGCCGTCGGATATGCCTCTTCCACCCAAACAATGGCCGAGTGAGTGAGGCGCGTCGCCAGCAGTCCGAGAGCCAGCAGCACCAGCACCAGCTTCTCGCGGCGGATTGCGCTGGGAATCACCTATTGAATATAACTGGGGACTGGAGATTGGTGGCTGGTGGCAAGTGGCTTGTGGCTGGAAGCGTCGACGGTAGACTCTGGTAAGCGGCTGGACTCTTTTCTGCACGAGCGCGTCGCTCAATACAGCCGATCACGCCTGCAGAGCTGGATTGAACAAGGGCGCGTGCTGGTCAACGGCGCGCCGGAAAAGCGTTCGTACCTGCTCAAAGGAGGCGAGCGCATCCACGTCGAGCCGGGCGAGCTGCCTCCGCTGCGCGCAACACCCGAAGAACTGCCCCTCGAGGTTCTCTACGAAGACGCCGCTGTCATCGCCATCAACAAGCCGGCGGACATGGTGGTGCACGCCGGCGCCGGCCGCCACTCGGGAACCCTGGTGAATGCCCTGCTCCACCGTTTCGGCAAGCTGTCGAACGTCGGCGGCGAGCTGCGGCCCGGCATCGTCCACCGCCTGGACCGCTTCACCAGCGGCGTGATCCTGGTGGCGCGCACCGACGCCGCTCACCGGAATCTGGCCGAACAGTTCTCCGGCCGCCAGGTGGAGAAGGTCTACCTGGCGCTGGTGCATGGCCGCGTCAAGAACGACCAGGGAACCATTGCGAAGCCTATCACGCGCGATCCGCACCACCGCACCCGCATGACCGCGCGGCTGGAACACGGCCGCCAGGCCGTCACTACCTACCGGGTGCTCGAGCGCTTCGAGAAGTTCACCTTCCTGGAAGTGACCATCGGGACCGGCCGCACGCACCAGATCCGGGTGCATCTTGCCAGCATTGGCCATCCCGTGGTCGGCGACAAACTGTACGGCGCGCCCGCAAGCACACTCGGCCGATACTTCCTGCACGCCCATCGGATCACATTTACCAGCCCGGCATCCGGCGAACGGATTACCGTCACTGCCCGCTTGCCCCCGGATCTCCAGCAGTACCTCGAAACGCTCAGCCACCAGCCACCAGTCACCATCCCCCAGCTATAATGAAGTCACCTCTAATGACAATGTTGTACCGGGCCGCTACGCTCTGTGCCCTTTGCTTCGCACTGCTTGGCCAAAACCAAAACGCCAAAGTTCCACCTACCGACACCGAGGACAAGACGCGGATTACCCTGGACGTCTCGCGGGTCAACATGCTGTACACGGTTTCGGACAAAAAAGGCCGCTTTGTCACCGACCTCTCAAAGGACGACTTCGAGGTCTTCGAAGGCAAGAAGAAACAATCCATCCTGGAATTCACGGCCGAAACCGACTTGCCGCTGCGGCTGGCCATCCTGATCGACACCAGCAACAGCATCCGCGACCGCTTCCATTTCCAGCAGGAGGCTGCGACTGCTTTCGTTGACGACACCGTGCGACCGCGCCAGGACAGGGCCATGATCGTCAGCTTTGATACCTCGGCCGAACTGGTGGCCGACCTCACCGACGACGTCGGCGAACTGGAACGGTCCATAGAAAACCTCCGGCCCGGCGGCGGTACGGCGCTGTACGACGCCATCTTCTTCGCCTGCCGCGATAAGCTGATGCAGGACCAGCCGCTCTACAAATTCCGGCGCGCCATGGTGATCCTGAGCGATGGCGAGGACAACCAGAGCCGCTACACGCGCGATCAGGCGCTGGAAATGGCGCAGAAGGCCGACGTCACCATCTACACCATCTCCACCAATATCACCCGCATCGAATCCGAGGGCGACAAAGTGTTGCGCTACTTCGCCGAGGAAACCGGCGGCCAGTCCTTCTTCCCGTTCAAGGCCAGCGACCTGAACCAGTCCTTCGAAAACATCGCCAACGAGCTGCGGCACCAGTACAACGTCTTCTACCGGCCAGATCCGTTGAAGACCGACGGCCTCTACCACACCGTGGAGATTCGCGTGAAAGGTCACAAAGAGCTGATCGTGCGCGCACGCAAAGGCTACTACGCCCCGAAATTCTAGTACAATAGAGATTCCTCCCCCCGAGACATTTTCGAAGGATCACGTTTTATGGACGAAAAAGAACGCGCCCGCACTTTAGGACTCACGCTCGGCCAGATCGAGAAACAGTTCGGCAAAGGCTCCATCGTGCGGTTGGGGTCAAAGGAAGCCATCGTACCGGTGTCGGCGATTTCGTCCGGCTCGATTTCGCTGGACTATGCGCTCGGCGTCGGCGGATTCCCGCGCGGGCGAATCGTTGAGATTTTTGGGCCCGAGTCCTCGGGCAAAACCACGGTCGCGCTGCAAGTGGTGGCTGAAGCGCAGAAGGCCGGCGGTATGGCGGCGTTCATCGACGTAGAGCACGCGCTCGACCCGATTTATGCGCGCAAGCTCGGCGTGGACGTGGACAACCTGCTGGTCTCGCAGCCCGATTACGCCGAGCAGGCGCTCGAGATCACGAACGCGCTGATCGCATCCGGCTCCATCGACGTGCTGGTGGTGGACTCGGTAGCGGCGCTGGTACCCAAGGCCGAACTCGACGGCGAAATGGGCGACAGCCACATGGGCGTGCAGGCGCGGCTGATGTCGCAGGCCATGCGCAAGCTCACCGGCAACGTCTCGAAATCGAACACCTGCCTGGTCTTCATCAACCAGATCCGCGAGAAGATCGGCGTGATGTTCGGTAACCCGGAAACCACAACCGGCGGACGCGCGCTCAAGTTCTATTCCTCCGTACGCGCCGACATCCGCCGCATCGCCGCCATCAAGGAAGGCGACGTAGTGGTGGGCAACCGCACCAAGGTGAAGATTGTGAAGAACAAGGTGGCGCCGCCGTTCCGCGAGGCCGAGTTCGACATCATCTATGGCGAGGGAATTTCGCGCGAGGGTGATCTGATCGATCTCGGCGTGGCGCAGAACATTATCGAAAAGAGCGGCTCCTGGTACAGCTACAGCGGCGAGCGCATCGGACAAGGCCGCGAGAACGCGCGCGCGTTTTTGAAGGACAACCCCGACATCCGCCAGAAGGTGGACGCCGAACTGCGTAAGGCGCTGGGACTGGCGCGCAAGGAAGCCGAACCTGCCATTGCCGCGCCACCGGTTGAGGCAGCCAAGCCGGCGAACGCAACCGCCGCGCGCTCACGCTAGCGCGGCTTTCATGTAGTCGAAGCACCGCCGCACTTCCGTTACCGTGTCCAGTACACCCGGCTTGTTGTACTCGTACTCGATCATGGCAGGGATCGGATATCGCTTCGTCTTCAGAACCTGCAGCACGCCCTTGATGTTCGTGTCGCCCTCGCCAAACGGCATGTTCGCGCCGTGATTCTTCTTGCGGTCCTTGATGTGCAGCGTCACGATCCGCTCGTGATGCTCCTCCAAAAAGCTCACTGGATCAAAGCCTGCCGCCGTGAAATGCCCAATGTCCAGATTGATGCCGGTGTACTTTGAGCGGCCATCCAGCGCCCGCTTCCAATCATCGGGCGTCGAGAATTCGTTGGGCCGCATGCTGTCGTGATTGTGGTAGCCCACGTAGATCTCGTATTTCTGTGCGTACTTGTCGACGCGTGGGGAAATGTCCACGTTCGCTGACGACGTGATGCGGTTCGTGCCGAGCGCGCGCGCCATCACAAAGCCCTGTTCAATCTGCTCGTCGGTGAACTCGTCTCGGAAGCCGTAAGTAAAGGCGTAGATCTCGATACCCGCATCCTCGAACTTCTTGCGCACTGCTCGGAGATCATCCACCGGCGGGTGCGTCCGCCAAGCCTCCAGCTTCTGACCGTCCCGCGGCTCGATCTGCACTTCCCACAGCTCAGCGTATCCGAGGCCGATCTCCTGCATCCCGTGGATGCACGCGTCGAGCGTCGGCAGCTCGCGGAAGCTATAGGTCTGGGCGCCAATCATGACGCCGTCGATTTTCGAATCGACCTTTGCGAGCGCGGGCACAGCCGCAACGAGCGGCGCGCCGATGGCAACCTTGGCGAAATCCCGGCGGGAGATATTCATGTGCTCGATGATATCAAGGGCGCGGGCGCGAGGGATTCGGCGATTGCCTCGGCGATCTTCTTGCCGTGAAAGCGCCCGTTTTCGATGAAAATTTCGTTGGTGTGCATCCCCGCGACAATCACGCCGGCCAAGAAGATGCCCGGCCGGTCGCTTTCGAGCGTGTCCGGATTGGTGCGCGGCTTCTGCGTCTCGGCTTCCAGGCGAATCCCGAGCGACTCCAGAAACTCCAGGTCCGGCCGGTACCCCGTCATGGCGAACACAAAATCGTTGGCCAGCGTCAACCGGCCTTCCGGCGTCTCCACTTCCACGGACTTGGGCTTGATTTCGACGATTCGCGAGTGGAAATACGCCTGGATCTCGGCATTTTTGATGCGATTCTCGATATTCGGCTTGATCCAATACTTCACGCGGTCGGAGATCCGGTCGCCGCGGTGGATCAGCGTCACGCGCGCACCGGTCCAATACAACTCCAGCGCCGCGATGGCCGCCGAGTTCTTCGCGCCGACGACCATGACGTCGTGGTTGTAATACGGATGCGGCTCCTTATAGTAATGAATGACTTTGTCCAGCTTCTCGCCTGGCACTCCCAGCAGATTCGGGACATCGTAGTAGCCGGTTGCCAACACGATTTTTCGCGCGCCGTACTCGGTCTTGCTCGTCTTCACGCGGAAATCTCCATCGTCACCTTCGATCGCAAGCACGCGCTCGTACTGGTGGACGTTGAGCTGATAGTACTCAGCGACGCGCCGATAATATTTCAGCGCCTCCGTCCGGCCCGGTTTTTCGTTCAGCGAAGTCATCGGTAGCCCGCCGATTTCCAGTAGCTCGGGCGTGGTGAAAAACATCATGTGCGTGGGATAGTTGTATAGCGAATTCACCACGCAGCCCTTTTCGATCAGCACCGAATTGACGCCGCGCGACTTCAGCTCAATCCCACACGCGAGACCAGTCGGCCCGGCTCCCACCACCACCGCGTCGTAGCGCTGCACCGTTACAGCATCCCTTCCACGGTGGTGTAAACGCTGGCCAGCGCGCCGGGTAGCGCGGCTGGATCCTTGCCGCCTGCTTCCGCCATATCGGGCCGGCCACCGCCTTTTCCGCCGACAGCCTGCGCCACCGAGCCCACCAGCTTGCCCGCGTGTACTTTGGACGTCAGGTCCTTGGTCACGCCGGAGACGATGGACACATTGGAATCTTCCGCCGACGCCAGCAGCACTACGGCGGTCTTCCATTTCACACGCAGAGAATCCACCATGGTGCGCAGCTGCTCGCGATCCATGCCCGAAACCTGTGCGGCCAGCACCTTTACGCCTTTGATCTCGCGGACGCCGCTTTCGATGCCCGAAACTTCAGAGCGCGCCAGCTTCTCCTTCATGTGCTCGATCTGGCGTTCCAGGGCGCGCTTGTCCTCCGCCAGTTTCTCCTGCGCCTGTTTTGCCGCTAGGGTTTCGGCTTGTAACTTGTCGAGGATCGCCTCGCCGGTGATCGCTTCAATCCGCCGATGGCCCGCCGAAACCGCGCCTTCGTAGGTGATCACGCAGAGACCAATGTCGCCCGTGCGGTGAACGTGCGTGCCCCCGCACAGTTCCTTGCTGAAGCCCGGAATGGAAACCACACGCACACGATCGCCATATTTCTCACCAAACAGCGCCATCGCACCGGTGCCGATCGCCTGGTCCAGATCCATGACATCGGTGTGGAGTTCGATGTTCTTCAGGATTTCTTCGTTGATCAGCTTTTGGATCTCGGCCAGCTCCTCGGGATCCGTAGCGGCATAGTGTGTGAAATCGAACCGCAGCCGGTTGGGATCCACGACACTACCGGCCTGCTTGACATGCGTTCCCAATACTTTGCGCAATGCGGCGTGCAGAAGATGCGTCGCAGTGTGGTTCCGCATAGTTGCATACCGGCTTTCAGCATCCACAATCGCTCTTACTATGTCCCCCTTCTGAAGAACTGAAAGCCCCAACGACCTATGGGCAGTAACACCCGGCGCGGCTGAAAAAGCCGTATCAACCCGTACACTCGCTTGTGTTTCCTTTGAGATGAGATATCCCGTGTCACCAACCTGACCGCCAGCTTCAGCGTAAAAGGGCGTACGGTCAAGCACCACTTCATCGTCTATCACGGCAATCACGGTCGCGTCAGTACTCAGCGTTTCCCGGCCGACGAACTCCGTCTTGGGTAGGGTCCGGTAGACGGGATTGATTTGCGCCTTGTCCGCGCCCTTCCAACTCGCCCGCGCACGCGTGCGCTGCTTCTCCATCTCGGCCTGAAAACCGTCGTGATCGATGGTGAGGTTGCGCTCGCGCGCCATGTCCTCCATCTCATCCAGCGCCAAGCCGAACGTGTCGTAAAGCTTGAACGCGGCGGCGCCGGAAATCACGCCGCCCGCAGCCGACTTGGCTTCTTCCAAGAAGACTTTCTCCGCCACCTGGAACGTTGTCGCGTAGCGATGCTCTTCATCCTTCACCACACGCGCCACGCGCTGGATGCTTTCGATCATCTCCGGATAGCCCGGCTTCATCAGCTCTGCCACAAACCCGGTGAGCTGGTACAAGTACGGCTCTTCGCGGCCGATCATGCGCGCATTCCGAATCGCCCGCCGCATGATCTTGCGCAGCACGTAGCCGCGGCCTTCGTTGGACGGCAGCACGCCGTCGTGAATCAGGAATGCGGTCGACCGGCCGTGATCCGCGTTAATGCGCAGCGCCACATCGGTCCGCTCGTCATCGCCGTACGAAACACCTAGAAGCTCCGCTGCGCGATTGATGATCGGCCGGATCAGGTCCGTGTCGTAATTCGAAATCTTGTCCTGCAGCACGCAGGCGATGCGCTCCAGGCCCATCCCCGTGTCGATGGACGGGCGCGGCAGCGGAGTCATCACGCCGTCGGCGGCACGGTCGAACTGCATGAAGACGAGATTCCAGACCTCGACGAATCGCTCGCCGGGATCGTTCGGAAACTCGCCGGGACCGGCCTCAGGCCCGAAGTCGTAGTGAATTTCCGAACAGGGACCGCAGGGACCAGTCTCGCCCATCTGCCAGAAGTTGTCCTTCTCGTCCATGCGGAAAATGCGGCTCTTCGGCACGCCCGCCACTTCCTGCCACAGGCGCTCGGCGTCGTCGTCCTCGCGAAAAACCGTGACATACAGCCTGTCCTTGGGAAGAGCGAAATCGCGTGTCAGCAGCTCCCAAGCGAACGCGATGGCGTCTTTCTTGAAGTAATCGCCGAACGAAAAATTACCCAGCATCTCAAAGAACGTGTGATGCCGCCGCGTGTAGCCGACATTGTCCAGATCGTTGTGCTTACCGCCTGCCCGCACGCACTTCTGCGACGAGACCGCACGCAGGTAATCGCGTTTTTCCAGCCCCGTGAAAACGTCCTTGAACTGGTTCATGCCCGCGTTGGTGAACAGCAAAGTCGGGTCGTTGGCCGGCACCAGCGACGAACTGCGGACGATCTTATGGTCCCGCGCCGCGAAGTAGTCCAGAAACTTCTGGCGGATCTCGTTCCCTGTCATGTATCCTCTATTGTGACAGGTAGGGCGCTGCGGACGCACTGCCGCGGGCAGCGGCTACGACGCGATCCGAAGCAGTTTGGCGGCAGTCCCGCCGAGCATGGCTTCGCGCTCGGCCGGAGTCAGGCCCGGCGTCTTCAGGATGTGATCCACGGCCGTCGTCGTCCAGGGGAAAGGCCAGTCGGTGCCGAGGGCGATCTGGCTCGCGCCGCATACAGCCACCAGGTGCCGTAGCGCTTCCGGCGTGAACACCAGGGAATCGAAATACATCTGGCGCAGATATTCCGTCGGACGTTTCTTCAGCGGTGTCGGACTGCAATTCGCTGGAAATACAACGCACCCGTGATCGGACCGGTCCGCGTAGGACGGCAGATAGCCGCCGCCATGCGCCGCGCAGATTTTCAGGTTCGGGAAGCGATCCAGGGTGCCGTCGAAAATCAGGTGCGAGAGCGCGAGCGTGGTCTCCAGAGGATTGCCGATCACGTTGGTCAGATAGCCATTCCCCTTGAAGCGGACCTGCAACTCCGGGATGCCTTGCGGATGGACGAACACCAGGGCGCCCAGTTCCTCCGCCTTGGCCCAGAACGGATCCAGCCGCCGCGACGAAATCTCTTCCCCGTTGACATGCCCGCCGATGGCCGCGCCGCGCAGCCCCAGCTTCCTGACGCCTTCCTCCAATTGCTCAGCCGCCAGGTCCGGATGCTGCAACGCCACCGTCGCGTACGCGACGAACCGGTCCGGATGCGCCGCGCACATCTCCGCCAGCTTCTCGTTCTGAAGCTGGCAGACCTTACGAGCCAGGTCGCGGTCGGCAGCATACCAATACGGATTGATGCTGAGAGCTTCCACGTCAATGCCCTGCTCATCCATCACGCGCAGCCGCTCTTCGCCGATCATCAGATGGGGATCGTCCCAGCGCGCCGAACTGCCCGGAGTGCCAACGGCTGGCATTCCCATCAGAGCCAGTGCCTCGGGCACCGCGCAATGCGCGTGCACGTCGATGGTCTTGACGCGCTGGCCGTTGATCATCAACTCCCGCCGCTCTCGCGGTCTCGCGCTTTGCGCCAGGAGCCGGCAACTGGTGAACACGATCCCGGCGGACAGGAACTCTCTGCGACTGGGCATGGTGTCGAGTTTATCAGCCTGCGACCGCTACCGCGCCGGTTTCACATCCAAGCGCACCACCATTCCTTCCAGATCCGGCCGCGCCGCCGGATAATACTTCATCACTAACGGATCGTGCCCCGGCACGATGTACTGCGGCGAATCGGCCAGCCGGTACATCGTCTGGTAGCCTTCCAGCATTTCGGCGACGCTGTAGACCACCGGAAACGCCCGGCCGCCTTCGAAATTCGCATACGAGTGCGATGCATCGGCCGCCAGCACCATCCAGCCGAGCTTCGTCCAAACACGCACAATCTGCAACCCGGCCGAATGCCCGCCCACGCGATGCAGCGTCAGTCCCGGCGCCAGCTCGGCATCGCCGTCGTGAAACACCGCGCGTCCGGCATACACGCAGCGCACCATCTCCAGCGCGTTCTCCAGATCGAACGGACCGCGCAGCAGCTTGTGGCACATGTAGCGGCCTGTCGCATAGGCGACCTCACGATCTTGTACGTGATACCGCGCGATCGGAAAGCGTTCCAGATTGCCGGCGTGATCGTAGTGCATGTGCGTCACGATCACGTCCGTCACCTTCGCCGGATCGATCTCCAGGAGCCGCAGCGACTCCACCGGGTCCCGCAGGTTCTCGCGCTTGCGCCGAATCGCCGCCTCTTCGGTAAAGCCCGTATCGATGACGAACAGGCAATCGCTGCGTCGCGCCACCCAAATGAAGTAGTCCAGATCCGGCCCATATTCGTGCGGATCGGCCAGAATGAAACTTTCCCCCGCATGCCGATTCCCCAGATGCCCGTAGCGAATGGCGAAGACTTCAAACGGTTCGATAGACACTCACACCTCGCGTTCCAGTTGGAACGCTCATTATAATGGCAGAAACAGGCGTGCTTCAAAATAAGTGTGCTCTCATCACCGGCTCCACGCAGGGCCTGGGCCTCGCTGCGGCCAAGCGCTTTGCCGCGGCCGGCTGCAATGTGGTCCTCAATGGCTTCGGCGACGCGCGCGAAATCGCCCTCCAGCGCGAGCAGATCGAACGCGACCACGCAGTCCGCACGCTCTATTGCAGCGCGGACCTGAGCGACCCTGGCGAGATTGCGCACATGCTCGCGGCCAGCTTCGACGCCTTTGGCACGGTGGACATTCTGGTGAACAACGCCGTGGTCCGCCATACTGCGCCCGTGGAAGACTTCCCGCCGGAAGCCTGGGATCGCGGCGTCGCGGTGAATCTTTCGGCCGCATTCCACACGATTCGCCTCGCGCTGCCCGGCATGCGCAAAAACGGCTGGGGCCGCATCGTCAACGTGTCGTCGATCTACGGCTTGATCGGCACGACCAACCGCATCAACTACGTCACCACCAAGACCGCGCTCATCGGGATGACACGCGCTGTCGCGCTGGAGACCCGCGGGCAGGACATCACCTGCAACGCCGTGTGCCCGGGCACGGTCGAAACGCCGGTTCATGAGAAAAGGATTCAAGAGATGATGGCAACTCAAGGGCTGTCCCAAGCGGATGCCCAAAGCCAGTTTCTGGCAAACAAACAACCGGGCGGACGATTCATTACCGTTGAAGACGTCGCCGCCCTGATACTGTTCCTGTGCGGGCCGGAGAGTCGCGACATTACCGGAGCCGCGCTGCCCATCGACGGCGGGTGGTCCATCCATTGAGCGCGCCGCTTTCCACCGAGCTCGCGGCCTGGGCTTCCGCGGTCCGTTTCGAAGACCTGCCTGAAGACGTGGTGGCCGCCACCAAGCTGCGCGTCATGGATGTCATCGGCCTCTCGCTCGCCGGCGCTGAGACACCGTTCGGCCGCTCGGTGCGCGAGGCCGCGCTTGCGATTTCGCCGCCAGGGCCCTGCCGCATTCTCGGATTTGGCGATCGGGTCGGCGTAACGGCGGCAGCCTTCGCCAACGGCGCTTTCTCCCAGGCGCTCGAATACGACGACACGCATAACGAGTCCATCGTTCACATGAGCAGTCCGGCCGTAGCGGCGGCGCTCGCGTTGTCGGAATTCACTCCACTTTCGGGTCGCGATCTGATCACCGCCGTCACACTCGGCAACGAAGTCTCCTGCCGCGTAGGCAGCGTGTCCTCGGGCGAACTGCACAAGCGTGGCTTCCATCCAACGGGACTTTTCGCTACATTCGGCGCTTCATATCTCGCCTGCCGCCTACTCGCACTCGACGCCGGCGCCATGGCACGTGCCGCCGGAATCGCAGGCAGCTTCGCCTCCGGGCTTCTGGAATGCTGGGTGGACGGCACGCAGACCAAGTTCCTGCATCCGGGATGGTCCGCGCAAAGCGGCATCGTCGCCGCGCTGCTCGCGCGCTCGGGCGTCACCGGCCCAGCCCAAGTTTTCGAGGGCCGCTTCGGCCTGTTCGCTTCTCACGTGCAGGACGCCAACGCCCATTGCGATTTCAGCCGCATCCACGACCGCCTCGGCGTGCACTGGGAGAGCCGTAATTCGTCCTTCAAGCCGTTCCCCGCCGCACACGTGATCCATCCCTACATCGACGCGATCCTTCGCCTCCGCCGCACACACGCCATCCAACCCGCCGACGTCGAGCGCATCGAATGCCCGGTTACCGCCTTCATCGTCGGCATCGTTTGCGAGCCAACCGCCGAGAAGTTCGCCCCCGCCTCCGATTCGCACGGCCGCGTCAGCCTGCAATACAGCCTCGCCGAAGCGCTCTACTTTGGCTCGCTGGGCAAGAATGCCTATGCGCCCGGGAGCCTCAACAATCCCGAAATCCTCGCGCTCGCCCGCAAAGTCCACTATCACGTCGACCCCACCTACCCCGGCCCCGGCCGGTTCAAAGGCGCAGCGAAGATCGTCCTCAAGGACGGCCGCAGTTTCGAAGAGGTCGAAGAATACAACCGCGGCTCAGCCGAGAACCCGATGACCTACGACGAGCTTCGCGCCAAATTCGATGAAAACGCGAGCGGCCTGCTCCCCGAAGCCGCGCGGACACAGCTCGCCGCCGATATCCAGCGGCTCGAACTGCTGCCCGACGCGAGTCACCTTGTTAGTCTCGCGGGGAATCGTTCTTGAGCTAACCGGCATCGAATCTTCTGTACAATTGAGGATATCGAAATGCCACAAGCCACCAGCGCCATCACTCCGACACGCTTCGAGCAAGGGCTCACTTACGCCGGATTTCTCGCCCAGGCCACCGTCAATCGCGACAAGTTCGAGCAATACTACAACGACTCCGCTCTCGCCCCCGATGACCTCGCTTTCTTCAAGAGGGCCGCAGCGCTGCCGAATGGACCGAAGAAAGCAATGGCTATCGCTGAAGCCTGGTGCGGCGACGTCTATCGCGAGCTGCCCACCATGGCGCGCATTGCCGAAGCCGCGGGCATCGAACTGCGCGTCTTCCTCCGCGACGAGAATCCGGACATCATGGACGAGTTCCTGAGCAACAACGGCAGGTCGCGCGCCATCCCGGTGTTCGTGTTCTACACGTCGGACTTGCAATACATCACGCACTTCACCGAGCGTTCCGCTAACGCACACGCCGAACTGGCCGCGATTTCCGATCAGATCAAGGCGGAGCAGAACCTCCCGCAAAGCGCCACGTTTGCGACGCTTCCGGAAGCCGAGCGGCAGGTCTTCCTGCGTGCTCTGATCGCGCAAATTGTTCCGCGCTTCCCGCGCTGGCGGAAAGAATCCATCCAGGAGATGCGCCAGCTTCTGGCGACGGCGCTGAACCTGCCCAACGCCGGCTGAACGGACGCGACGATGAAGCCTGTCGTTTACACCATCCGCGGCTGCGATGCTTGCGTGAAGCTTCTGAAGAAGTGGGAAGCCG